>Ga0209062_1001840_pt1 | contig 32517 bp, 34 predicted proteins | sample Coa_R2_2_FD_187158 | JGI IMG/M metagenome (GOLD analysis project Ga0209062, IMG submission 187158) | Surface soil microbial communities from Centralia Pennsylvania, which are recovering from an underground coalmine fire - Coalmine... | ecosystem: Environmental > Terrestrial > Soil > Unclassified...
CGCTCGCTGGGCCGACGTGAAGCCCGCTACGTCGTCGGCCAGGACGACCGCGAGCCGTTGGGAGTTGCGGAGTGTTTGCGCCGTGACCATGTCCTGCTGGCGGCTGCAGATAATGGCCACCACCGCCACCAGCGGCACGGCGGCCGCGAGCATGACGGCGATGCCAAGCTGCGCCCACAGCGATTCCGGATCCGAAGGCACCAGCGCCCCCACGATGGGCGCCAGCAGCAGCGCGCCGCCGAAGCCGGCGTAGTACATGAACCCGAGCCAGGACTGGGCCTGGAGCGAGCTGAACAGCAGGAACACGAGGAACGCGCCGGCGACCATCAGCCGGGCGCTCCAATTCAGCACCGGCCTGGGCCGGCCAAACAGCTGCACAGCCACGAGGTAGGCGCCGGCAACGCAGAAGATCAGCCCCACAGTTCGCGTGGAGAGGATCTCTGTCGTGGCGGTCTGGCCGCCCGTGATCACGAACGCGATCCCGCTCACGACCGTCGAGACGCCGAGCACGACGGCAAAGGCATCCCGCACGCCATGCTCGCGGCGGGCCAGCATGTGCACCAGCAGCGGCGCGGTGAGCGTGCCCAGGCCGAAGACCACGAAGCGCACCGAGCCGCTCCAGTTGCCCGCGTGCAGGAAGCCAGCGGCCAGCAGCAGCCAGGCCAGCCCGACGAGCACGTGCAGCGCATTGAGCAGCAGCCTGCTGGCCGAGAAGGCTGTCGCAATCGCGAGGGCGCTGCCCAGCACGAAGAAGGCGCTCGCGACCTCGTTGAGCTGCGGCCGCAGCAGCGCAAAGGCGATGCCGCTGAAACGGTGCGGCACCAGCAGCATCAGCGCGCCCACGCAGGCGATGAACATGCCCATCAGCCAGCGCAATCCCGCCAGGCTGAGCGTGGGTGAGAACTTCATGCCGCCGGCTGCCGTGCCCGTGCTGTTCCCCATTTCGGTCACTCAGCGCCGCGGCCTCGGCTGCTCGATCACTGGATGCGAAGCCACCGGCGGCGCTCACGACAGCGTACAGGCGGTGTCCACCGCCTGGCAAGGGTGTTAGCCCGTGTGGGCGCTTTAGACCGGGAAGAGGGCGTCCATCATCTTGCGCTTGTGGTACGCCGGGTCGCCCAGGTACTGGTAGAGGATGCGGCTGGCGATATGGTGAGCCATCAACGGATGGTCCATGGCCGTGCCGGGGCCGGCCCAGACTTTGTGGGCGTAGTTCACCACCTGGAAGTAGCCGTCGCTGGCGGCCGCCTTGGCCTCGTGGACGTAGCCGCGGGCAGCCTGGCCGGTCTCCAGCTTCCAGATGGTCTCGTAGGTTATCCAGCGAGCGGCGTCCATGTGGTCCGCCAGCTCGACGATGTGATCCTGCACACGCTGGAAGCGGCCGATCGGCTGGCCGAAGGCGATCCGCTCACGGCTGTAGTCGACGGTGATGTCGAAGATCTGCTGGCAGGCGCCGACCTGGAAGGCGCACAGCACCGGCAGCGCCTGCTCGAGGGCATTCTCGATGGTGTCCCAGCCGCCGCTCAGCAGCGCCGACTGAGGCAGGCGCACGTTCTCGAACGCCACCTCGGCCACGCTCGAGAGCAGATCGCCATGCTGGCGAGCGGTCACGCCCGCGCGGTCGCGCTCGACCAGCGCCAGGGCCACCTCGCCCTTGAGACGCGCGGCCACGATGTACAGGTTGGCGGGAAAGCCGTCCTGCACGAACTGCTTGGTGCCGTTCAGGACATAGCCGTCGCCACTGTCGGCCAGCTCGGATTCGACCATCTCCGGGCCCCAGGCCATGCCCGAGTCGGACACAGCCAGCGTGGCCAGGACCTCGCCGTTGCACATGCGCGGCAGGAGCTCCTTCTTCTGCGCCTCGGAGCCGCCGTGCAAGACCAGCAGCGGCGAGAGGATGCCGGCCGTGAAGACGGGGGCCGGGAGCGGCCCGCGGCCGAACTCCTCGAAGGCCACGGCGCAGTCCATGATGCTGCCGCCGGCGCCGCCGTACTCCTCGGGGATGCACATGCCCAGCCAGCCGGACTGGGCGGCGGTGCGGAACAGGCCGGCGTGGAAACCGTCCTCGTGCTGGTACAGGCGCGTCACGCGGTCCGGCTTGACCTCGCGCTCCATGAAATCGGCGATGCTCTCCTTGAGCATCTCCTGTTCGTCAGACAGGCTGAAATCCATGACCCTCTCCCTAACCCTCTCCCAAAGGGCGAGGGAACATCAGATTGTCACCGCGGCTTTTTCTTTGGTGGTGCGGCCCAGGCCCATACGGCGGGCCACGATGAGACGGTCGGTATCGAGCGTGCCGCCGCCATGGAGCATGCCCGGGCCGCCGCGCAGCAGGTACTCGAAGTCGGCGAACTCGTTGACGTCGAGGTTGGGCACCATGGCGTCGTAGCCGAGCACCTGCTGCACGCGCTCAGCGTTCCGCAGGCGCACCGTGCGCTGGTAATAACGCAGCTGGGCGCCGCCGTACGGATGCGGATTGCGGTTAATACGGTGCCAGTAGTTGCGCTGGTTCATCAGCCGCACGGCGTGGGACTCGATGTAGGCCTCGGCCAGCACCTCGCGGATGTGTGGATCGGCCATGAGCGGCTTGCCCGCACGCTTGGTCTCCTGGCAGTAGGTCAGCAGCCGGTCGATGGCCGGGTCGCCGGTGACCGAGCCGCCGCCGCCGTGCTCCAGCTCCATATGGGTGCTGCTGACTTCCCAGCCGTTGTTCTCGCCGCCAACCAGGTACTTGGCCGGCACGCGCACGTTGTCGAAGAACACGGCGTTCTTGATGCCCATCAGCATCGGCAGGTGCTGGATGGTGATGCCCGGCAGCGTGGCGTCGATGTACAGCCAGCCGAGGTTCTGGTGGCGCGGCTTGCTGGGATCGTTGCAGACCAGCGTCCACATCCAGTCCGGCGGCAGCTTGTGCCCGACCATGATCTTGGCGCCGTTGACCACGTAATGGTCGCCGTCGCGGATAGCCGTGGTCTTGACGTTGGCCACGTCAGAGCCGCTCTGGGGCTCCGTCAGCACCTGCCAGCAGACGATCTCGCCGCGGGCCATGGGCGGGATCAGCTCGCGCTTCTGCTCCTCGGTGCCGTGGTACTGGATGCAGGGCACGACGATGCGGGCCAGCGTGTAGTAGACGTGATCGAGCGCCAGGCCGTAGCTGGCCAGCTCGGCGTCGACGACCGCCTGGTGGCCGGCGCTGAGCCCGGCGCCGCCCAGCTCCGGCGGCAGCATCGGGAACAGCCAACCCTTCTCGCCCAGCGCTCGGCCGAGCTTGCGCCGGAAGGCGTACTCCTCGTCGTCCTTACGCGTCGACCAGTTGGCCGACCAGCGCAGGTGCTCCGCGCCGCGCATGGCCTCTTTCAGCCAGGCGCGGACCTCGGATTGGAAGGGCTTGAGCTCGGGCGAAACCTCTTCGAGGGTAAAGTCCATGGCCCGGCCATCATAGCCTGTGGGCTTTGGCGAACTCCTCGTCCAATTCCAGGCCGTGGCCGGGCTGCTCGCTCAGCACCAGGTCGCCGTTCTCGAGGCGCGGCGTGTTGCGGAACAGCTTCTCGGCGAAGGCGACGTACTCGACGATCACGCCGTTCGGCACGGAGGCGACGACCGATGCCGAAATCTCCGGCATGAGATGGCTGGCGCAGGGGATGCCGAACGCCTCGGCCATGTGCGCCACCTTGCGGTAGGGCGTAATGCCGCCGACGCGCATGATGTCGGGCATCACCAGATCCACCGCGCCGCTCTCGAACAGCGGCCGAAAGGGCATGTAGCCGTACAGGGTCTCACCGGCCATGACCGGCGTGCGCAGCGAGGCCTTGATCTCGGCCAGCCCGGACAGGTTGTGGGTTGGCGCAGGATCCTCGATCCAGAACAGCTCGAACTCCTCCAGCTCATGCCCGACGCGGATCGCGGTCGAGGGCGTCCAGAGGGAGTTCACGTCCACCATCAGCTTCACGTCGTAGCCGATGACCTCGCGGATGCCGCGGATGCGCTCGACGGCCACGCTCACGCTGGTGTCCGGGCCGAGGTTGGTCTTCATGGCCTTGAAACCCTGCTCCTTCAGCGAGCCGGCGATTTGAGCTGCCTCGGCGGCGCTCTTGTCCCGCCCCAGGCGCAGGCTGGCGTAAGCGGGCACCCGGCCGCGGAAGCCGCCCAGCACGCGCCACAGCGGCAGGCCAGCGGCCTTGGCCGCGAGGTCCCACACCGCCACGTCCAGCCCGGCGGTGGCCATCGTGCCCACTCCTCCGGGCGGGTTGGGCGAGATCCTGGCGTGCAGCGCCTCCGGCTGGCGCGGGTCGTCGCCGAGCAGCATCTCGCCAAGGTCCTCCATGGCCGCCACCAGGCTGCGGAAGCTGCCCCGGCTGTACAACGGCATGGCATGGCCAATGCCCTCCAACCCCTCGTCGATGCGGACCCGGGCCACCGCCGCGTTCACGGCCTGCACCTGGCCGTAGGGGTGATCGACCGGCACCTCCACCGGCAGGACGTCGACGGCAGTGATCTTCATGCGCGGATTAGTACCATGGTTCGACATGCCAGCGCGGACCGGGAAGCAGTACGCAGCGGCGCTGCGTGATGGCAGGCGCGTGTTCCAGGGCGGCCGGCGCATCGAGGACGTGACCGCGCATCCGGGCTTCGCCGGAACCGTCCGCACCCTGTCTCGCCTCTACGACCTGCAGCACACGCCCGAGCACGGACCGCTTATGACGGCGGAGTGGGAAGGCGAATGCATCTCGCTGAGCTACCTGCCGCCGCGCACGGCCGAGGACCTGGCCGCCAAGCGCCGGAACATCGCCTTCTGGGCCGAGCAGACGCTGGGGCAGATGGGCCGTTACCCGGACTTCTGCTCGGAGCTCGCAGTCGGGCTTGTGGACGCCGCGGACTGGCTCGCGCAAGCCGACAAGCGCTTCGCCGCGAACGCGGTCGCGTACCACCGCTTCTGCGCGGCCAACGATCTGTGCCTGACCCACGCCTTGAACGACCAGTTCTACGACCGGTCCAAGCGCGTGGGCGAGCAGCCCGATCCGGACCTGATCCTGCACGTGGTCCGCGAGACGCCGGAAGGGCCAATCGTCCGCGGGCTGCGCAACCTGGCGACGCTGGCGCCGCTTTCGGACGAGGCGCTGGTCTACCCCAACCGGCCGCGCACCCCCGACGAGGCAGACTACGCCCTGGCCTTCGCCATTCCCATGAACGCACCCGGCCTGAGCATCCTCTGCCGCGACCTGTACGCCGAGCACGCCGACCCCGAGCGGCTGCCGCTGACGGCGCGCTTCGACGAGGTGGACGCGACGCTGCTGTTCGACGACCTGCTGGTGCCGTGGGAGCGCGTGTTCGTCTATCGCGACGCCGACATGGCGGCGCAGTTCCACCGCCGCATCAACCTGTGGGCGGGTTACTCGACTCTCATCCGGCTTGGCATCCGGCTGGAGGTGTTCGCCGGCGTGGCCCAGCTATTGGGCGAGTGGTCCGGCAAGACGAACCCGGAGGCGCTGGGGCTGATGGGCCATCTGCTTCAGGACATCGAGGTGCTGCGAGCCTGCCTGGACGAGGCTGATCTTCGGGCCGGGAAAACCGCGGCGGGCTACTGGGCGCCGCACCTCAGCGAGGCCTTCCGGCTGCAGGGCATCGAGGCGTCAGATCGAGCCGCGCGCATCCTGCAAGACCTGCTGACGAGCTCGCTCATCCTAACGGGCGGCGTGACCGACCTGCCCTCGGAGCTGGGCCCGCAGGTGGACCGCTTCTTCCGCAACCAGGCGCCCAACACACGCGACCACCTGCGGCTGCTGGCGGTGGCCGCCGACCTGGTGCAGAGCGCCTTCGGCGCGCGCAATCTCCTCTACGAGCGGCTCCAGAGCGGCGAACCGGAGAACACCCGCCGCCGGCTGGCCTCTCGATATGACACGAGCGCCCTCACGGAGCGCGTCCTACGCTTCCTGCGCGAGGGATGGGAGGTGAGCCAATGACGCCGGTGCAGCTCTATTCGTGGCACTTCATGCCCTACCCCTACCTGCCGCCGGATTTCGACGAAAAGTACGACAGTGGCTGGGTGACGGTGCCGAACAGCCTGTGGGACCGCGAGCGGGCGCGCGGGCTGTACCAGGAGTACATCGACGAGCTGGCCTATGCCGACCAGCTTGGCTTCGACGGGCTGGTGCTCAACGAGCACCACCAGAACATCTACGGCCTCATGCCCTCGCCCAACCTGATCGCCGCCGCCCTTACGCAGCGGACGGTTCATGGCCGGCTGGTCGTCCTCGGCAACCTGCTGCCGCTGCACGGCAATCCGATGCGCATTGCCGAGGAGTACGCGATGCTCGACAACATGAGCAACGGCCGCCTGGTGGCCGGCTTTGCGGTCGGCGGCGGGCAGGAGATGTTCAACTACAACCACTCGCCGTCGAAGGCGCGAGAGCAGTTCTGGGAGGCAGCCGACCTGATCGTCCGGGCCTGGACGGAGGACGGCCCCTTCGAGCACGACGGCAAGTACTACCCTCTTCGTTACGTCAACTGCTGGCCGCGGCCGCTGCAGCAGCCGCACCCGCCGGTGTGGGTGCCGGGCGCAACCAGCCTGGAGACGATGGCCGAGGTGGCCAAGCGCGGCTACACCTACTTCCTGTCCTCCCGCTCGCGGATGGAAGGCACCGCCGCCGCGGCTCGGCGCTTCGCCGAAGTGGTGGAGGGCCAGGGCGGGAAGTTCCACCCCTTCCGCATGGGCCTGCTGGTGTCGGTCTATGTAGCCGAGACGGACGAGCAGGCGCGCGCCGAGTGTGAGAACGCCATCTGGTACTTCCTCAAGAACACCTTCAAGGGCCATCTCCGCCGCAACCGCGGCCGCGTCATGACGGCCGCGCCCGGCGCCACCTCGCCGCGATCCTGGGAAGCCGCCCTGCGCGGCTCCGATCCCACCGCCAAGATGCTGGGCGACGCCGAGAACTGGGACGACATCGAGCGCATGGGCTCCATCATCGTGGGCTCGCCCGAGACCGTTCGCCGCCGCCTGTGGCAGTACATCACCGAAGCGAACCTGGGCCTGTTCCTGATCCAGTTCCACATCGGCAACATGGGTCCCGAGCTCACAAACCGCAGCCAGCGCCTCTTCGCCGAACAGGTGGCCCCATCCCTCCGCGAGGAGTCCGCCGCCTACTTCGCGGCGCAATACCCGGAGCTCTCCGATATGGGTGTGCCCGTATGAGCCGCGCAGCGGGCCTCGCACGCTGCGCATGCTCTTGCCCGCCCGCCCACCCTCATGCCGGACTCCGTCCGGCACCTGATTTCGTGTTGGCGCCGTCCACCGGGTCGCCAGGGCAGAGCCCTGGCACACGGGCGGGCGGGCGGGCAGCGCCGCAGGGGATGTCGCCGCGCAGCGGCGCACTGCTGCTCGAACAGTCATGACAATCGAAATAGACGGCCGCCAGACATACCTCATCGACAAAGGCGAGGGCGAGCCCCTCCTCTACCTCCACGGCTTCGCCGACGTGCACGGCGCCGTTCCCGGCCTGCAGCCGTTCCACGAGCAACTGGCGCAGAAGCGACGGCTGGTAGCCCCAGCGCACCCCGGCTGCGCCGAGAGCACCGGCATCGCCGACATGGACACCGTGGAAGACGCCGTCATCCACTATGTCGAGCTTGCGGACGCCCTCGGCCTGAGGGAGTTCGCCCTCGCCGGCGGCTGCTTCGGCGGCTGGATCGCCGCCGAGCTGGCCGTCCGCTACCCCGAGCGCGTCCGCAAACTGGCCCTGATCGGCGCCACCGGGCTGCACGTTCCCGGCGCGCCCATCGCCGACCTGTTCATGCTTTCCCTCAGTAAGGATGGCGGCAGCCACGAGGACGTCCGCCGCCTGCTGTTCGCAGACCCGGACCTGCCGCTGGCCAGGGAGCTGTTCCCGGACGCCCGCGCGGGCATGGAGGAGGAGCTGCTGCGCTATAAGGCGCTGACATTCGCGGGACGGATCGGCTGGCATCCGCCCTACCTCTACGACCGCAAGCTGCGCGGCCGGCTGCGGCGCATCTCCTGTCCGACGCTTGTCCTCTGGGGCGAGCACGACCACATGGTCCCGCTGGCCCACGCGCACGCCTACGCCGAAGGCATCCCCAATGCACGCCTGCACGTGCTGTCCGGCTCAGGCCATTCGCCGCACCTGGAGCAGCCCGAGGAGGCCGCACGACTGCTGATGGAGTTCCTCACATGACACCCGACGAGATGGCCCACGTCTACCAATGGGACCTCCGCCCCAAGCTGCCGAGCCGGCGCCCGGACTTCGGCTCCTGGCCCGGCGGCGCGCGCATGGCCGTGCAGCTCCTGATGCTGCACGAGTGGGAGTCCATTCCGCGGCCAACTCGCCCTATGCCCGCGGGCGCACACCACACTTTCGACTTCCTGTCCCTCGGCATCCGCGAGTACGGCCAGCGCGACGGCTTCTGGCGCATCATGGACGTGCTCGATCGTCACCAGGCCAAGGCATCGGTCCTGGTCAACGGCCTGACCTGCGAGCTCTTCCCGGAGACCGTCCGCGAGGCGAAGCGCCGCGGCCACGAGCTGGCCTGCCATCAATGGGACCAGGCCATCCATCCCACCACCTATAAGACGCGCGAGGAGGAGCGCGAGGACCTCCACCGCGCGAAATCCGCGCTGGAGGTCCTCACCGGCGAGCCGGCGCTCGGCTACATGTCCCAGGGTCCGCGCCCTACGCCCCACACCCTGGATCTCACCGCCGAAGCCGGCTTCCTGTGGACCGCCGACTACTCCGACTCAGACCTGCCGTACCTGATAGAGGTGGGTGGCCGCAAGCTCGTCAGCGTCGGCTACGTCGCGCCGGGCTTCACCGACAACGACCTCCAGCGCGCCGGCTCCGAAGCCGGCCTGCACGAGCTGCTGACCACGCTCGACGTCCTGTACGAGGAATCCGCCCGCCAGCCGATGAAGCTGTGCTACGCCTTCCACAGCCACGTCACGGGCCGCCCGGTGATGTCCAACCTGCTGGACCGCTTCCTCAGCCACGTCCGCCAGCGCCCCGGCGTCTGGCTCTGCCGAGGTATCGACCTGGCGAGATTCTGGCTGGAGCTGGCTCACAATTAAACAGGTCGCTACTTTGTCCATGCAAATGCAGACGCAACATCGACAGTCAAATCAGCTCAGCCCCCAGGAATTGGCGGCGCTCGCCACGAAGCTTGCGGCTGCATCCCATGCACGAGACGTGAACCGCCTGATGGAACAGCTTACTCGTGGCTTCTATGGTAATTAGCGGCTGACCGGCGCACGAAGCCGGTCGAGCACCCACATTCGCACCAAAGTGGACGGACCTACTCCAGCTTCTGACGCCAGCGCTTCAACCTGATGAATTTGATCGGCTGTGAATCGCACTCGAAGGATCGCGTCCAGCGGACGCTTCACGCGTGCTGCTTCATGAACGGGCACGCTGCTGTTCCATGTATCGCCGCCGGCATCGATGCGCTCGATTTCGGCCTCCAGCCGCTCGGATTGCTTTGAAGCCATGTGCCCTCCTAGCGCTTCGCGTAACCAGAACGCTCGCTGTCAGTCATGTCTCGAGCGCTGACCACTCGCCATGTGCCCGGTTGCAGATGATCCGCAATAACGACGACAAGCAAGTAGCGGCCGCCTGCCGTTTGACCGTAGATCAGGTACGTACCTTCCCGGCCGCGGCGGATGCACGGCGGCTCCGAGAAAAAGACGTCCTGCACTTCCTGCCAGCGCACATTGTGCTTTGACAGCAGCTTCGCCAAAACGTCATCGTCGACCTCCAGGGCATCGAACTGCATCTTCTATTGTGGCACAATGTCCTACGATTTCAGGCGCTGCAGCCCTTCGTAGACCTTCTCGGCCGTTATCGGCAGGGCCGTGATGCGCACGCCGCAGGCGTCGTAGACGGCGTTGGCGATGGCGGCGCCGGGGCCGAGATTGGCGGTCTCGCCGATGCCCTTGGAGCCGCCGGGGCCGGGGCCCTGGGCGCCGGTGACGAGCACCGTCTCGAGGACGGGCATGTCCTCGATGGTCGGCAGCTTGTACTCGCCGAGATGGGCGGCGGTGACCTGGCCGTCCACGATGCGCAGGTCTTCCATCACCGCCTGCCCGTAGCCGTGGGCGAAGCCGCCGTCGATCTGCCCCTGGTGCAGCGTCGGATGGATCACCTGGCCCACGTCGTGGGCCGTGGTCATGCGCTGGATGGTGACCTGGCCGGTGTCGCGGTCGACGCTGACTTCCGCCACCTGGCAGGTGATGGCGATCTGGTGGCCGTGAGCCCCGGGGTACTTGGTCTCGACCGTGATCGGCTCCCGAACGTCCGCGACGGACAGTCCTCGGCGGGACAGCTCGTCCTTCATGGCGCGCGCCGCGAGCTGGGCATTGGAGCCGCCGGAGATCGTGGCGCGGCTGCCGCCGACGCCGGTGTCCTCGGGCACCTCCAGCGTGCCGCCAGTGCGGATGTCCACGTCCGATGGCGAGACGCCGAGCTCCTCGGCGATGACCTGGCGCATGATCGTGTGCAACCCGGTGCCGGTGTCCGGCATGCCGGTGTCGAGCAGCAGCCTCCCGCCGGGGCTCAGCGTCAGGCGGGCGCCGGTAACACCGCTGTTGACGTGCCACTGCGTCACCGAGATGCCGCGGCCGGTGCCGGGCTTCTTGGGCGAGTTCCAGCCGCTGCGCTCGACCGCCGCGCGGATGGTCTGCTCCATCCGAACGTCCTCGAGCGGGTGACCGTCGGCCAGCGAGTCGCCGTCGTGGAGGGCGTTCTTCAGGCGGAACTCCAGCGGATCCAGGCCCATCTCGGCCGCGATCATGTCCATGTGCGACTCGACCGCGAAGTGCGCCTGCGGGCCAGCCGGCGCGCGCACATGACCGCGGGGGACGGTATTGGTGTAGACGGTGTAGCCCTCGCACTTGACGTGCGGGATGTTGTAGGCGCCCATCATGGCGGCGGTGCTGCCGAGGCTCACGATGGCGGCCGGCTTCATGGCGCCGTAGGCCCCTGAGTCCCACACGGCGACGGCATGGCGGGCGACGATGGTGCCGTCCTTCTTGAGGCCGGTCTTGATCGTGATGTAGCCGGTGTGGCGCGGGTTGGCGGCGATGAGCTCCTCGATGTAGGTCATGACGAACTTCACCGGCCGGCCCGTCTTCTTGGCCAGGTAGGCGGCGGGCGGGACGATCAGGGCCGAGCCCTTGCCGCCGAAGTCGCCGCCCAGCGCGGTGGCGTGATAGTCGATGCCCTCATCCGGGAGATCGAGCAGCGGCGCCACCTGCTTGGCGCTGCGGAATGGCGCCTTGTTGGCATCGTACACCTGCAGCCGGCCCTGCTCGTCGAAGTAGGCGATGCAGGCGTGCGGCTCCAGGTGCCCCTGGTGCTGCGGCTGAGTGTAGAACTCGTGCTCGATCACGACCTCCGCCTCGCGGAAGCCCTCCTCGATGTCGCCTTTCGCCCACACCGGATGCGACATCGTGTTCGGCGTGTCCGGCACGGGCTTGGGCAGGCCCTTGTATTGGGTCACGTCGTCGTGGATGCGGGGCGCGCCCGCCTTCATGGCCTCACGGGGATCGAAGACGGCCGGCAGCTCCTCGTACTCGACCTCCACGGCCATGGCGGCGGCTTCGGCGATGTCGGGATCCTCGGCCGCCACGGCGGCGATGGGCTCGCCGATGAAGCGCACCTTGTCGCGCGCCAGCACGGGCATATCCTCGAGGGCGCGACCCCATCGGCGGTCGGGCAGGTCCTCGGCCGTGAGGACGGCATGGACGCCGGGCATCTGCCGCGCCTTGGTGGCGTCGACGCGGACCAGGCGGGCGTGGGGCATGGTGCTGCGTGTGAGCTTGCACCACAGCATCCCGGGCATGTTGACGTCAGCGCCATAGGTCGCCTGGCCGGTGACTTTGCGCACCCCATCCACGCGGGGCGCGGGCGTTCCGATAACAGTCATTGGCGTGCTCATCAGATGCCAGGATACCCGGCCCGGCTGCGCCAGTATTCCCAGGCGCGGTCCAGTGAGGGGTAGTTGGGATGGATGAGCATCTCCTGGCAGCCTTCGATCTCGCCGGGCGTCAGGTAGTTGATCTCGGCGCCCAGCCCGAGCGCCTGGAGCTGCAGCTTGGCGTTGACTTCGAGATAGACGCTGGCCATCACCACCTCTTTCAGCGAGACGCCGACGACGACGCTGCCATGTCCGCGCATGAGGGCCATGCGCTTGTCGCCCAGCGTCCGTGCCAGCGAACCGCCCTGCTCCAGCGTGGTGACCAGCAGGTTCGTGTCCCCGAAATCGTCACGGATGTCCCACAGAGGCACCTCGGGGCCGATGAGGGCGGCCATGTGCAGCACCGGCCGCAGCGGCGTGCGGGTGATGCCGAAGGGAATCACCGAGGGCGAGTGGTTGTGGCAGACCGCCATCACGTCCGGCCGCGCGGCGTAGATCGAGCCGTGGATGGCGCGCTCGGCATAGAGGGCGCGGCCGTTCTGGTTGATCGGCTCGCCCTGAAGCGTGAACTCGACGATGTCCTCGCGCCGGACGAGCTCCGGCCCGCGCGAGCAGGACATGAAGTAGTGCTCCGGGTTATCGGGGTGGCGGATGGTTACGTGGCCGAAGCCGTCCAGGACGCCCTCGCGGGCCAGGATGCGGTTGGCGATGACGAGATCCTGGATTGGCTGGCGGAGATCGGACATGCGCTCGATCCTATCCGGCTGGCAGGACGCTTCGCGACGTTAATCTGCTAGGATGCTTACCGACATTATCTAGTTTGGGAGGACTACATGCTGTCACGCTTGCCGGTGCTTTCGATTGCCGCAGCAGCCGGACTGCTGCTGAGCGCGTGCGGTGGCGGAGGCAACGCCAACACCACCTCTGCGCCACCATCGATCCCGCCTTCAGTGGCAGCATCTAAGCCGGCAGCGAGCGCGGCCGCGGCGTCCAAGCCGGCGGCAAGCGCCTCAGCCAAACCGGCCGCTTCGACCGCGGCCAGCGCTTCCGCCAAGCCGGCGGCGTCAGCTGCACCTTCCGGCAAGCCCGCCGCGAGCGGCGCCACGGGGGCCAGCCCTGCGCCCGCGCCTGCGGGCGTGACGGTGACGATGGTCTCGCCCAAAGACGGGTCCACCGTGCCAGCCGGGGATGTCACCGTGAGCTACGACGTAGCCGGCACGACGCTCGTCGCCGCGGCCGACGCCAAGAAGCTGGACGACTATCACGTCCACGTGCTGCTGGACACCGACCCGACACCGTATCTGCCGCCCAACCCGCAGCCGGTGCCGACAGGCAACGACAAAATCATTCACACGGCGGCCAAGAGCGTGACCTTCAAGAATGTGGCCCCGGGGCAGCACACCATCAACGTGATCCTCACGACGTCCAACCACGTCTCGGTGAACCCGCCGATTCAGACCTCCGCGAAGTTCACGGCCCAGTAGCCTAGTTCAGCGAGTACAGCGCCCGGGCGTTGTCGTCTGTGATCTTCTTGTAGAGGTCGGGCTGGATCTGGCCGCTCTCGCGGAGATTGCGGAGGGCTTCGATCTCGGTCGACTGGTCGTTGTGGCCGTAATCGGTGCCGATGACCAGGTGGTTCTCGCCAACGTAGCCGGCGATGTACTCGATGTCGTCGTCAGTCTGGCAGGAGACCCACAGGCGGTAGGCCTCGAGCACGTTCTCGGGCCACTGGCGGCCGTTGAAGGCGAAGCGGCGCCTCAGGTCCTTGAGGACGTAGGGCAGCCACTGCGCGGAGGCCTCCAGGAAGCCCCAGCGCAGCTTCGGAAACTGCTCGGGCACGCCGCTCATGATCAGCGAGTGGAACTCGCCCACGGAGGCCAGGCGGAACTTCCAGAAGGTGCCGCCGCCGGGCGTGCGCTGCGTCAGCAGATCGACCATCTCGGGATTGCTGTTGGCGATGTGCACGCCGATGCACATGTCGAGCTTCTCGGCCTCCTCGAAGACCGGGTAAAAGGAGGGGTCGTGCAGCAGCTTGTTGCCTTCGATGCTGCGCATGAACACCGCCACGGCCCCGTTCTGGTGTGAGTAGCGCAGCTGGTCCAGCGCCTCGGGAATCGTCTCCAGCGGCAGGACGCAGGCCCAGCGCAGGCGGTTCTGGCTCTGCTGCCAGATGTCGGCCAGCCAGCGGTTGTAGCTCTTGCAGATGGCGACGTCGACCTCCGGCCGCTCCGCCATCTTCTCGATGAAGGCCGTTGGGTAGACGACCTGCACGTCGATGCCGAGCTGGTCCATATGTGCCAGGCGGACGCCCACGTTTTCCATCTCACGGGCTTCCTCGGGCGTGTCCATGGCGCGGCCCGCCCGCTCGGAGAGCTCGCGGAACTCCACGTCGGTCATGACCGTGCGGGCCAGCCCGCGCAGCTTGCCGTCTACATACCAGTAGCCGATCTTGCGGCCACGAGCGTCCTGGTTCTTGGGATAGACGATCTCGGGCCGGTACCTGGTATCGCTGGCATCCATGTAATCCCAGGTGTGCTCGGACTCGACAACGTGCGCGTCGGAATCGATAACTGGCATGTGCGTATGATATGCCGCCTCGCGGGCGATAACATGGGTGCTTCATGGGCAATCCGCTCTATAACGACAACAAGCTGAAGCTGGGCGTCTTCGGCTTCAACTGCAGCAACGGCTGCGCGGCGACCACGGCCGAGGGGCACCTGGAGATGACCTGGCCCAACGCCGTGGACATCGCCGAGCAGGCCGACCTCGGCGGCTTCGAGGCGCTGGTGCCCATCGCCCGCTGGCGCGGCTTCGGCGGAGCGACCAACTTCAACGGCACCTGCTTCGAGACCTACACCTGGGCGGCCGGCCTGGCCGGCGTGACGCAGCAGGCGGCGGTGTTCTCGACGTCACATGTGCCCACGGTCCATCCCATCGTCGCCGCCAAGCAGGCCACGACCATCGACCACATCTCCAACGGCCGCTTCGCCCTCAACGTGGTCTGCGGCTGGTTCGACACCGAGTTCCGGATGTTCGGCGCGCCGGTCATGGAGCACGACGCGCTCTACGACTATGCGGCCGAGTGGCTGGAGATCATGTTCAAGCTGTGGACCTACGAGGAGGAGTTCGACTACGAGGGCCGCTACTTCAAGGTAGAGAAGGGCTATCACCAGCCCAAGCCCATCCAGAAGCCCTACCCAGCCATCATGAACGCCGGCAGCTCCGAGACGGGCGCCCGGTTCGCCGCCAAGTACGCGGACATGGTCTTCACCAACCTTGGCCGAGCCGGCGACGAGGCCAGCGCAAAGATCGCCGACCTCCGCCGTGTCGGGCGTGAGGATTTCGGCCGCGAGTTCCAGGTCTGGAGCTCGTGCTCCATCGTCTGCCGGCCGACCCAGAAGGAGGCCGAGGACTGGGCGCGCTACTACATCATCGAGAAGGGTGACTGGGAAGCCGCCAAGGCGCTGCGCGTGAACCCCAATCCGCCCGCTCCCGGCGAGCGCCTGCGCAGCCCCGGCTGGGGCGGCTACCTGATCATCGGCACTCCGGAGCGCATCGTCGACGAGCTGACCACCCTCTCAGCCCTGGACGTCGACGGCGTCGTCCTGAGCTGGGTCAACTACCAGGAAGAGCTGCGCGACTGGAACCGCGAGGTCATGCCCCTCCTGATCCAAGCGGGGCTGCGGAGCCACTAGCTACTGGCCTCCAACTACCCACTACCCGATTCGTAGGGGTACCAGCCGCGGCCGGTCTTCCGTCCGAGGTGGCCGGCGTTGACCATGTTCTTGATGGTGGCGGTGGGGCGGAAGCGGTCGCCGTAGGCCTCGGTCATGTACTCCAGATTGTGGAGGCCGGTGTCGAGGCCGGTGAGGTCGGCCAGCTTGAAGGGGCCCATGGGGTGGTTCAGGCCGAGTTCGATCGCTCGGTCCATCTCCTCGACGGTGGCGACGCCTTCCTCGAGCATGCGGTAGGCCTCGGCGCGCTGCGCCAGCAGCATGCGGTTGACGATGAACCCCTGTGAGTCCTTGTTGCACAGGACCGTCTCCTTGCCGAACGAGCGGCAAAGGTCGAGCGTGACCTGCACGGTCTCGTCGGACGTGTCGAGGGCACGGATGATCTCGATGAGCTTCATCACCGGCGCGGGGTTGAACCAGTGCGCGCCGATGACCTTGTCCTGGCGCTTGGTCTTGGCGCCGATCGAGGTCACGCTGAGCTGGGACGTGTTGGTCGCCAGGATGGCGTGCGGCGGCGCCAGGCGGTCCAGCTCGACGAAGACCTCCTGCTTCAGCTCCAGGATCTCCGGCACGGCCTCGAACACGTAATCGGCGTGCGACACCGCCTCTTCGATTGAGGTGGTGGTGCGGATGCCGCCGGCGATCTCGTCGGCCCTCGCCTGCTCCATGCGGCCGGATTTCACGAATCGGGCCAGGCTGCCGCGGATGCCCTCCATGCCGCGGTCGATGAAGGACTGCTCCACGTCGCGCATGGTCACCTGGAGGCCGCTGCTGGCCACGACCTGGGTGATGCCGCTGCCCATCAATCCCGCGCCGATGACGGCGACGCGCTCGACGGCCATCAGTTGGCGAGCCTCCGGACTTCGATGCCCGCTTTGGCGCAGGCTTCTCGGACAGCGGCGGCGATGCGCGGCGCGGGCGGGTTGTCGCCGTGGATGCAGATCGTCTCCGCCTCCAGCGGGATGTAGGAGCCGTCCGCCGTCTTGACCTTGCCCTGCTGCACGATGTCCAGCACCTGCTGCGCGGCGACCTCCGGCTCCTGGTGGACCGAGCCCTTGATGCTGCGCGGCTGCAGCGTGCCGTCCGGCATGTACATGCGGTCGGCGAACGCCTCGCGCGCGACCTTCACGCCCTCCTGCTCCGCCGCCTCCAGCATCTTCGGCGCGGTGGCCAGCCCGACGAACACCAGGCTGGGATCGGAGCGCTTGATGCCGCGGGCGATCGCCGCTGCCACGCTCGGCTCGACGGCGGCCCAGTTGTAAAGCTCGCCGTGCGCCTTCACGTGCACCAGCGGCACGTCGTTGGCGCGCGCGAAGGCCAGCATGGCCCCGACCTGGTAGATGATGATGGCCTCGACCTCGTCCAGCGACATGTTCATCCGCCGCCGGCCGAAACCCTGCAGGTCCGGGTAGGACGGGTGCGCCCCCACCGCCACGCCGTGCTGCTTCGCCAGCTTGATGGTCTTGTCGATCGTCCTGGGATCGCCGCCATGAAAGCCGCAGGCAATGTTGGCCGACGTGATGTTGGGCATGATCTGGTCGTCGGCGCCCATAACCCAGGCGCCATACGACTCGCCCATGTCGGAATTGATGTCGATGTGCATCAATTGCATTCTATGGCTGACCGCCCACTGCTGCTGATCGACGGCGACAACCTCGCACACCGCGCCTACCATTCAATGCCCAGCACCGTCCGGGGCGCCGGCGGACAGCCCATCAACTCCATCGTCGGCTGGACCAACATGCTGCTCGGGCTGTGGGATATCGAACAGCCGCGGGCGGTGTACGTGGCCTGGGACACGCTGGGCGTGCCGACCTATCGCCACAAGCTGTGGCCCGACTACCAGGGCGGGCGCGTGTTCGACCGCGAGCTCATCCAGCAGCTGAACATCCTGCCCGACGTGTGCCGCGCCTTCGGCTTCGGGGTGGGCAAGGGGGCCGGTTACGAGGCCGACGACTATCTGGCCGCGGCCGCGCTCGCGGAAACGCGGCGCGGCGGGAAGGCGCTGATCCTCACTAACGACCGCGACTCCTTCCAGCTTGCGTCGGAGGACGTGACCATCCTGTGGCCGCGCAAGGGCATCACCGATATCGTGCGCGTCGATCCGCACGAGGTGGTCGAGCGGTTCAAGGTGCTGCCGGAGCAGGTGCCGGACTACAAGGCGCTGGCCGGCGACTCGTCCGACAACATCCCCGGCGCCCGCGGCATTGGCCCCAAGGGCGCGGCCGAGCTGCTGCTCCGGTACGGCACGCTGGACCAGGTGCTGAAGGCCGACGCGCGCGGCCTCGCCGCCCAGCGCGACCAGCTGCTGGCGTTCCGGGAGATGACCTGCCTCAAGACGGACATTCCCGTCGAGCTGCCCGACGACGGCCCTCCGAACTGGTCCGCCGGCGCCGAGAAGCTGCGCTCCCTGGGCGCGGAAGCCCTCGCCGACCGCATCTCTCAAAGGGCTAACCGCCTGCCACTGTGATGCGGCTCACAGTCGGGGTAAGCGGATTTACTGCACGGCCGCCTGAAAAGGCGTAGTCTGGGCCGCATGACGTGGGAATATCGCGAGTGCGACGTGCTCCTCGAGGTCCAGCCCGAGCGGCAGCTGATGCACTGGCTGAGGGATGGTTGGGAGCTGGTGGGGCTGCATAGGAAGAACCGGCGCGGCAAGCAGGTGGTGGTGGCCATCCTTCGCCGCAACGCCGAGAGCCCGGCGAGCATGGAGCTTCAGCTGGCGTAACTCCACGACCGCGTTGGCATATGCTAGTCACAGCCAACCTATCGCAAGGAGGGAAACGCTATGGCTCGCATCCGCGCCTTGACGCGCGAGGAAGCGCCCGAGGAAGTCCGCCACGTCTACGACGGCAACCTCAAGAACTGGGGCCAGGTGTCGAACACCACCGGCATCTGGGCGTACCGGCCCACGATCCAGATGGGCGTGCAGGCCCTCGGCCGCGGCTTCAACGAATCCGGCCTTATCTCCGAGAAGCTGCGCTGCCTCATCAACGTCCGCATCGCGAGCCAAGTCGGCTGCGGCTTCTGAGCTGACATGAATGCTGCCGGGAGCAGCAAAGCCGGAGCCTCCGACGAGGCTATCGCCGATCTGCCGAACTGGCGGACCAGCCCCCATTTCAACGACGCCGAGCGGGTCGCGTTCGAGCTGGCCGACGCCACGATCCAGACGCCCGTAGACGTGAGCGACGATCTGTTCGCGCGGCTGCAGCAGCACTACAGCACCGAGGAGCTGGTGGAGCTGGCCGCGATCTGCGCGCTGGAGAACTTCCGCAGCCGCTTCAACCGGGTCTTCCGCGTGGAGCCCAACGGGTTCTACTGCGCGGTGCCCAAGCCGGCCGAGGCGCACGCCTGATCTGTGGCTGATTCAGAGACGACGCGGGGGCTGCTGAAGGGCGCGTACGACACGCACGTCCACAGCGGGCCGGACGTCCTGCCGCGCAAGTTCGACGACTTCGAGCTTGCGCGGCGCGCTCACCAGCGCGGCATGGCCGGCTTCGTCCTCAAGTCCCACTACATCTGCACCGCCGACCGCGCCACCCTGGTACGCGAGGCGTTCCCGGGCGTGCAGGCCTACGGCGGGCTGGCGCTGAACAACTCCGTCGGCGGCCTGAACCCCATCGCCGTGGATATCGCCGGCCGGCTCGGCAACAAGGTCGTGTGGCTGCCGACGGTCGACTCGGCCAACGAGCTGGAGAACGTCGCCGGCCAGCGGGACGAGTCCAAGCTGCCCTACTGGATGGGCATCGCCCGCGAGATGCGCTCGATGGGCATCGCCGGCGAATGGATTGAGGTGACCGACTCAGATGGCAAGGTCACCGAGGCCACGCGCCAGTGCCTGGAGCTGATCGGCAAGCACGACATGGTTCTAGCCACAGGACACATCCGGCCGGCCGCGATGGCGCCGGTGTGCCAGGCGGCGCGCGAATCCGGCGTGCGGCGTATCGTCATCACACATCCGGAGTTCCCGACGACGCTGCTGAGCATCGACCAGCAGCGGGAGCTCCAGAAGTACGACGTCTACTTCGAGCGCTGCTTCACCACGCCCCAGAGCGGCAAGATCCCGTGGGAGCACGTGTACGAGAACGTGCGCCAGGTGGGCGCCTCGACGACCATCCTGGCGACCGACCTGGGGCAGTCGACGAACCCCTTCGTGGACGAGGGGCTGGAGATGTTCGTAGGGCGCTTCCTGGACGCGGGCTTCTCCGAGGGCGCCATCGGCGACATGGTCGCCAAGAACCCGGCCTCGCTGCTGGGCGTCTAACGCCGCCTACGCTTGTTGCCGATCGCCAGCAGGAACATCACGGACTTGTCGGTGCCGAAGAACTCTGAGACTTCGTCGTCGAAGAAGGTGAGGCCCGTGGCGGCAGCGCCGAGCGCATAGGCCGCCAGATACAGCTTGCCGGCCGTCAGGCTGCCGTCGAGCTGGGCGGCGCGGTAGCCGCGCTCGCCAAGGCGGCCGATGATGTCCCGCAAGTCCGCCAGGAAGTAGACGTTGACGGCGGCATCGGCGGCCAGGTCCTGCCCGAGGTCCAGCCGGCCGGCGATGCCTCGGTAGTCGCCCAAGCGGAGGGGTTCCAGCGCGCCGCTTGCGTAGCGGTACGAGCCGGAGGGCAAGCCATCGATGGCATTGACGATGAGGTACGGCTCGGAGAGCGGGGCGCCCCAATCGTTGGGCGGCGGAACCGTCGCGGCGGCGAGCATCATCTCGAGGGCCTCCAGGCCGATGGGCGTCTGCTCGAACTCGCGAGCCGAGCCTCGGCGGCGGATGACAGACTCTATGGGCTCGGGCGGCGAGGCCGGTTGGGGATTCTTCGCTCGACGCTCAGAATGACACGCACCCTGCCACGCGCGAACCTCGGCGGCGCTCGAGAGGGACGTCGCCTCGTGGGCTTCGTAGATCAGCGGGTAGTCCACCTCGTGGAAGGAGTAGGCCTGCACTGGCACGTGCAGTGGCAGGACGGAGGCTGCAGGCGGCGGCTCGGCGGCGGTCCAGCCAAGTGGCACCAGCTCCAGGGCAGCTTCCCGCGCCGGGTCGAGGTCCAGCAGCGCGTTCACGGGCGCATCGGCGAAGCCGAGCACTAGCGACGCTGGCAGATCATGAGCGGTGGCGAGGGCCAGCAGGTTGGCGAGGATGGTGCCGCTGTCCCAGAAGCTGTGCCGGTAGGTGCGGGACTGATATTTCCAGGAGTTGCGCCACCAGGTGCTGCTCGCCACGATCGTGGCCGGCGCGTGGCCCAGGTGCTCATGCTGGGCCGTGGCCTCGACCAGCACGCCACGGAAGTCGCCTTCGCGCAGTCGGCTGAGGGCGACGTTCTCGACGTCGAAGTGGTACACGCCGGCCGGCAAATCCGGCAGCTCGCCGCAGACCACGTACAGATCGATGTGGTACAGCGCGCCGGTGCAGGCCGCGGCACGGAATGGCATGTCGCCCTGCGGGAAATGGAGGACTTTGGTGATGCCGGCGGAGAGCTGCAGGAGGAGGGATATCAGAGGAAGGTCGGGGACGCGCTCGCCGGCGGGCGAGGCCGAGGACGAGAGCGCCTGCAGGGCCGGCATCGAGGATTGCGGCAGTTCGCGTGGGAGGGCCACCTGCTGGAGCGGCTGAGCGTAGCGCTTGTAGGGTCGAGGCTGGTTCGCCCAGTCCAGCGTATGGCGGTTCCGGCGCAGGCTCTCGACGGAGTGGTTGGTCGCCTGGTGGTAGCGCCAGGCGGCAGATTCCTGAAGGTCCATCACGAGCGCCAGCATACGCCGGGCTTGTAGGATATGCGCACACTACCGAAGGAGACTGCCTCATGAAGAACGGCATGGTCATCATTGACGCCGACGGGCACGCGGTCGACCGCGATCCGGCCTATCGCGACCGGCTGCCCGAGGAGTTCAAGTACCGCCAGCAGCTGTACCCCACCGATGCCTTTGACCGCTTCCAGAACGGCAGGATCAAGAAGGGGCCGGTCACGCCCCAGGACAACATCCGGGACAACGACATCGAGGGCATCGACCTGCAGGTCATCTACCCCACCGGCGGGCTGTTCCTCTCGCGCGTACGGGACCGCGACTTCGCCATCGCCATGGCGCGGACATACAACGACTGGCTGCACGACTGGTGCTCGATCGACCGCAAGCGCCTGAAGGGCGTGGCCGCGGTGCCACTGCACGTGGACGTAAGGGCCGCGATCCAGGAGATGGAGCGCGCCATGGGCCAGCTTGGAGCCGTAGGCGTGATGGTCAACACCTACGACCGCAACCGCAACGTGGCACATCCCGACTTCTGGCCGTTCTACGAGGAGTGCGCGCGCCAGGGCGTGGCCGTGGCCTTCCACGCCTCCGGTAGCGACACCATCGATCCCATCGGCCATTTCGACAACTTCCTGGCCATCCATACGCTGTCGCACGCTCCGGAGCAGCTCATCGCGTGCACGGTCGTGATCTACGGCGGCCTGCTGGAGAAGTACCAGGACCTGCGCGTCGCCTTCCTGGAAGCAGGCATCGGCTGGGTGCCGTTCTGGATGGAGCATATGGACGAGGAGTACGAGTTCCGCGAGTTCGAGGCGCCGCTGCTCACGGCCAAGCCGTCAGAGTACATGGCCAACGGGCGGGTGTTCGTGTCTTGTGAGCCTGAGGAGAAAACCCTGCGCTACGTGCCGGACTTCTTCCCCGAGGACAACATCCTGTACGCCTCGGACTATCCGCACTGGGACGGCAACTTCCCGGAAACGGTGAACACGCTGGCCAACAGGACGGACATCAGCGACACACTGAAGCGAAAGATCTTCTACGACAACCCCTGTCGCTTCTACGGGCTGAAGGTCGACCCGGCCGATTACGGCGCGGGACGAGAGGCGATGGCGGCTCCGTCCGCGGGTTAGGCTAGCTTGCCTTCTGGGCGGGGCGGCGCGCGTCCACCAGCACGCCTTCGAAGCTGAGAGCCGGAGTGAGCGTCACCTCCCAGCCCTCGGCGCGCAGTTGATCCAGCCAGGCGGCGAAATGCTCCGGCTTGGGATCGCGGTAGCCGGGGACCAGCACGTGAGTGGGCTTGCCCATGGTGCCAAAAACGATGCCATGGATATCGCGGGGCCTGGCCAACGTGCGCTGCTCCCTAACCGGACTTGGGCTGGACGATTCGGTGAACCAAACCACTGCCGTTACCCTAGCGGCCGCCCGGATCGTGGACAAGGGTGCTAGCCCCCAAAGCTCTTCAGCGGCCAGGCGGCATACCGCCAACCTGGCGAGGCCACACGATGACGTACACTAGTGGACGGGGTCACCAAGGTGCCGGCGCAGGCTCACGCCGCAGGGAGAGATGAACACCAGAATCGCCGATAATCTGGCGCCGAAGGCCCGGCGTGTATTCCTCGCGCTCAGTGGTGAGATCGAGTCGGGCAACCTGCCACCAGGGACCAAACTTCCGGCAAACAACGACCTGGCTGCGAAGTACGGCGTCTCCGCCGTCACGATGCGCAACGTGCTCAACCGCCTGCAGGATGCCGGGCTCGTGTCGGTCGAGCATGGCCGCGGGACGTTCGTGCGCAGCGCCACCGCGCCGGCGGTGCTGATCGTGGAGGACGAGGAGAACCAGCGCATCGTGCTGCGCACGCACCTCGAGGGCGAAGGCTTCCATGTGGTGGAGGCGGCCGGGCCGGCCGAAGGGCTGCGCATCCTGGAGAACGGTGCCCACGTGGCGATGATCTTCAGCGACGTGCGCATGCCCGATCCGCAGTCGGGCATCGAGTTCATCCGGACCGTGCGCCGGCGCTGGCCGCAGCTTCCGCTCGCAGCGGTGACCGCCTTCGCCGCCGACCTGGAGGGCCTGCACGGCACGCCCGACTGCCCCATCCTGGTGCTGGCCAAGCCGATCCGCGGCCAGCACATCGCCGAAGCGGTGACCATGGCGCTCGGCCTGCGCGGCCGCTAACCCCCGTTTGTCCTAAGGCACTCGGGCGCCCTTGCTCGGGACTTCTGGCATAGGCTGCTGTCTTTCTCCATCTGAAGGCTGTATACCCCGGCTGGGGAGGGAGCAAGGTGCGTGTAATGGAGTCGGCGGCATCCACGGCAGCGCGCGAGGACGCGTTGACGGGCCGTGGCAGCGCCGTCAAAGCGCTGGCCGAGCTGACGCGGTTGGCGGCAAGCGGCGCCGACCTGGCGGCGATCGCGAACATGGTCGTGGACGATGCGCGTGCATTAACCGGGTGCGATTTCGCGGCTCTGCTGGAGATCCACCCGGATCAGACGTTCAGCGCCGCGGCAGTGGTTGGGAGCCGGAGTGATACCTGGAACCAGCGCCGGGCCATCCTGCTTGCTGGCCCATTCGCGCGGGCCATGCGCACCGGCCGCGCGGTGGTGCAGCACCGCACCGACTCTTATCCTGCGCCCGACGCCCAGGTCTTCAGCCGCGATGAGGGCGCCGAGACCTTCATCGCCGCGCCGGTGATCGCCTCGCCCGGCGTGCTGTACGTGGGCTGGAGGAGGCATGTCGAGCCGACTGACAGGCAGGTGTCGATCGCCGAGGCGCTGGCCAGCGCCGCCGGGACGATCCTGGCCGGCGCCAGGGCGCGGAGCGCTCAGGCCGAGCAGTCGGCGCAGCTCATGGCCATCATGGAGCACATCCCCAGCGCCGTGATCCTCACCGACCGCGGAGGCCGGCCGGTGCGCGTGAGCGACTCGGTCCGCAAGATCACCGGCGCGGACGCGGATCCGGCTCTGCCCTTTTTCTCGCCCACCCCACACCAGCAGGCCAGCATGATCCGCAGCGCCATCACCGGCCAGGCGCTTGCCTCCAAGGACCTGCCGACGGCGCGCGCGCTGGCGGGCCAGCGCGACGTCAAGGACATCCTGCTCATCCGCCCGCCTGGCCAGCCGGACGAGACCTGCCTGATGGTGTCGTCCACACCACTGCGGGACGCCAACAACGCCATCACCGGCGCGCTCACGGTGATGACCGACATGACACACGAGACCATGCTGCAGCGGCAGGTCAAGACCTATGCCGACCAACTGGAGCGGGTGTACGACACGATGGCCTGCGGCGTGATGGTGGTCAGCCGCAACGGTCCGCTCTACGCCAACAAGGCAGGCCGGAGGATGCTCGGCCTGCCGCCGGATGGTCCAATTGCCCTGCAGCGGCACCTGATCGGGACGCTGCTCAACGAGGATGGCGACGAGCTGCCACCCGATGAGCGGCCGGGCCGCAGCGTGCTGCGAACAGGGCAGCCGGTGCACGGGTTGATGGTGGGCCACCGCCTGCCCAGCGGCGAGGTGCTGTGGACCCAGGAGGACGCCGTGCCCATCACCGACGAGCAGGGCAACGTGGAGCTGGCGGTCGTGAGCTTCTCCGACGTCACCGAGCGGCGGGAGACCCGCCAGGCGCTGGAGGATCAGTTCGAATTCCTGCGCGCCACGATGGCCAGCCTCGCGGACGGCATCTACGCGGCCGACGACGAGGGCCGGCTGGTGATGATGAACCGCGCCGCCGAGGAGATGCTGGGGTGGACCCAGACCGAGCTGTTCGGCCGCCGCCTTCACGAGGCCATCCACTACGCCGGCGCCGACGGTTCCCCGCTGTCGGAAGACGAGTGTGTGTTCCGTAAAGCTCGCGCGGAGGGCGTCACTATCGAAGGGGAGGACGTGTTCGTGCGGCGCGACGGCACGCCGTTCCCCATCAGCCACAGGTCCTCTCCGTTGTGGAGCCGGGGCAAGATCAGCGGCATCGTCACCGCCTTTCGCGACATCAGCGAGCAGAAGCGCGCCTATGACGCCCTACGGGCAAGCGAAGATCGGTATCGCGCCATCGTCGAGACGGCCTTCGAGGGGGTGTGGACCATAGACCTGCAGGGCAACACCACCTTCGCTAACGCGCAGATGGCGCACCTGCTCGGCTGCAGCGTCGAGCACCTGTACTCGGCCAACCTGTTCGACTTCATCGACGACGAGCTCAAGCCAGCGGTGCAGGCACGCCTGAAGCGGCGGCACGCCGGGCTTTCGGAGCGCTATGAGTCCCGCTTTCGGCGGGTCGACGGCAGCGCCGTCTGGGCGCTCGCCTCAGCCTGCCCTCTGCGGGGGCCGGAGGGAGAGGTCGTCGGCTCGCTGGCGATGATCACCGACATCACCGAACGCAAGAATCTGGAAGCCATCCGCCGCAAGACCGCCGAGCTCGAGGCCGAGAACGAGCGCATCGCCAACGCCGGCGAGGTGCGCGCCCGGTTCCTGGCGACGATGTCGCACGAGCTGCGTTCGCCCCTGAACTCGATCATCGGCATGGCGGAGCTGCTCAACCGCGGCAGCTTCGGCCCGCTGTCGGAACGCCAGCAGGAGATGACTGGCCGGCTGCTCAACAGCAGCGAGCACCTGCTGAGGCTGGTCAACGGCGTGCTGGACCTGGCCAAGATCGAGGCGGGCAAGCTGGAGTTCGAGCCTGAGCCAGTGTCGCTGCGCGGCCTGGTGAGCGAGACCGCGGCGACACTGGCCCTTCAGGCGCAGGCCAGGGAGGTGCGGCTGACGACACGCGTGCAGGATGGGCTGGACCACGCTTACCTCGACGCTACCCGGCTGCGCCAGGTGCTCTACAACTACCTTTCGAATGCCATCAAGTTCAGCCCGTCCGGCGGGGAGGTGGCCGTCGAGCTGACGCTCGTCTCAGCCGATCGCTTCCGCATCGACGTGCGCGACGAGGGCCCAGGCATTCCGGCCGAGGACCTGCCGAAGCTGTTCCGCGAGTTCCAGCAGTTGCCTAACGGCAGCTCGGGCAAGGATCGCGGCAGTGGCCTGGGGCTGGCCATCACCAAGCGCATCGTCGAAGCCGAGGGCGGGCAGGTTGGCGTCAGCAGCGAGCCGGGCCGAGGCAGCGCGTTCTACGCGATCCTGCCGCTGCGATACCACTTTCAGGAGACTCAGGCGAGCGCAAGCACCCGCTGAGCAAAGACTCAGGCGGCGAGGACCAGGTGCTCGAAGGTCTTGTCTTCCATGACGTCGTCCAGCCCCCATCGCTCCATCTGCTCGATCAGCTCCTTGTACTTGTCCAGGGGATAGGGCTGGTGGACGAAGTGCTCGCCTTCATGGAAGCGGCTGTAATCCCACGGCCGGTCATCGAACTCGGCGGGGATGCTGTACCGCCACAAGTGCAGGTACTTCGAGGCGTCGCGCTGCAGCTCGGCCTCGGCGCGGTCGAGCACGCGGAAGTAGGCCTCCAGCAGCTCCGGATCCATCGCCGGGGGCGTCCACCACAGGGTGTTGAAGGTGCCCTCGATGACCTTCTTGAGGCCCAACTGCTCGGCCATCGAGATCTGCGGGTCCAGGAGGTTGGCCGCCGGCATCTCGCCTGACAGGATCACCTGCAGGCGGGTGCCGAAGCCGCCGACGTTCACGCAATTGATCTGCTCGAGCGGCAGGTGCTTCTCCAGGCACAGTGGCGCGGAGAAATGGCTGCCGGCGCGCAGTCCAACGCCGATGGGCACGCCGGCGAGGTCGGCCGGCGTGTTGATGGGCGAGTCGGCTCGGACGAAGATGGCGTTGCGCGCGATGCCGTAGCCGCCGGCGCTGAACTTGCCCATGCCCGCGCCGGCGTTGGCCACGCTGCCCCAGGCGCAGGCGTTGGTGACGGCGCCCTCGTTGCGCAGCATCGGCTGGTCCTGGGGCCGCTCCTTGTACGCCTCAGCCTTGTAGCTGTAGCCGGCACGGATGGTGTCCCACATGTACTCGGCTTCGATGCCCTCGTCAGCCCAGTAGTTGCCTTCGAGCGCGATCCATTCGTGCAGGCGCATGCCCGTTGGGTAGAGCTTCATGTGACGCAACATCCCTCGATAATAGGCGAGTGATTTCGCGCGTTGCGGTCCTCGACGACTACCACCACGTATTCGACGCCGATTCGGCCATCCAGCACCTGCGCAAGCGGGTACCGGTGGACGTGTTCACGGAGCACCAGCCCGTGGAGCGGCTGCGCGAGTACCAGGCGCTGATCGCACTGCGCGAGCGCACGAAGTTCGATGCGGCCTTCTTCGCGGCCATGCCCCAGCTGGAGCTGATCTCGCAGACGGGCCACCACGTCTACCACGTGGACATGGACGCCGCGACCAGAGTCGGCGTGCTGGTGGGTCTTGGCCTCGGGAAGCACGGCGCCGGGCAGGGTGGCTCGACCTCGGAGCTGGCCATAGGGCTGATGATCGCCCTGCTGCGGCGCATCCCGCAAACGGACCGCGCCGTCCGCAATGGCGAGTGGCCGCTGGTGCTGGGCCGCTCCCTGCGGGGCAAGACGCTGGGGCTGCTGGGACTAGGCCGGGTGGGCGGCGGGGTTGCCCGCCTGGCGCAGGCGTTCGGCATGGAGGTGCTGGCCTGGAGCCCGCACCTGACGCCGGAGCGCGCGGCTCAGCACGGCGTACGCGCCATGGACCTGGACGAGCTCCTCGAGGCGGCCGACATCGTCTCCGTGCACCTGACGCTGTCGGACACGTCGCGCGGGTTGCTGACGGAGGAGCGCCTGCGGCGCATCGGCCCGAACAGCTGGCTGATCAATACCTCACGCGGCCCAATCGTGGACGAGGCCGCGCTGGCCCGCGTCCTGGCCGAGGGCGCGCTCGGCGGCGCCGCCCTGGACGTCTTCGGCGAGGAGCCGCTGCCGGCAGACTCGCCCTTCACCAAGCTGGACAACGTGGTCCTGACGGCACATCTCGGCTGGCCGGCCGACGACACCTACCACCTGATGGCGGAAGGCACCGCCGAGCTGGTCGAAGCCTACATGGATGGCACCTACGACAAGGGCCTGAACCCGGAGGCGCTGAAGAACCGGCGCCCTTAGAGGAACTTCGTCGGCCAGATAATCGTGCGCCACATGTGGGCGACGGGGCTTCCGTCGAAGCCGAGGCCCTCTTTTGGCTGGCGGAAGTGCCGGCCGATGATGTCCTCGAACTCTTCGAGCTTGACCACCACATTCGGGTCGAACGAGTAGAGATCGTTCACGCAGATGAGCCGGGCGGTCATGTACCACTTATGGTTGAGGGCCTCTTTGTAGGCCTGCTGAATGTACGGCTCGGGCACGTAGTCGTCGCCGAACCAGCGGCGGTAGTTCTCCGGGTAGGGATAGCCCGCCGCCTCGTCGGGATAGAACCGCAGCGCCTGGTGCGCCCGGATAGCCCAGCTGATCTCCTCGTCCACGTAGGGCTCGATGAGCTGCGCGCCCCAGTAGCCGTGATCGGCGCGGATGAAGGCCTGGTTGGCGATATCGTGCAGCAGGCAGGCCAGGATGATCTTCTCCGGGCAACCGTTCTTGCGGGCCAGGTTGGCGCTCTGGAGCAGGTGCATCGAGGGCCCGAAACGGTACTTGAAGAAGTCCATGAGCGTGGGCGCAGCCGGCATCTTTCGCAGGCGCGGGTCGTCGCCCATCAGCATGAGCTGGCCGGGCTTCTGAACCGTCGGTCCAAACGGCACCGGCTTGACGCTCGGGTCCACCTCGCCCAGCTGGTACAGCACGGACTTGGCGATGAACCACTTGTCCAGCTCGCGGATCTGTTCGGCCTCTTTGGCGTCGGCTTGCTCGGAGACGGTCATGGTCGTCTATTATGCCCGTTGACCAATCCCGGAGGAGAAGAGTTTTCAGGATGATCGTCGATATCCACGGCCACACCAATGCCCCGCCGGCGCTGTACGCCTACAAGTCCCTGCTGCTGTCGAGCAAGGGCGCGCACGGCAAGGGCAATCCCAACCTCAACGAGGAAGTCCTGGCCAACGTGGTGAACAACCACATCAAGAACAATCTCGACGCCGTCGGCACGGACATCCAGTTCATCTCGCCACGGCCGTTTCAGATGATGCACTCCGAGAAGCCGGACAGGATCGTCCACTGGTTCACGGAGGCCTGCAACAACGCCATCGCCATGACGTTGAAGATCGCGCCGACGCGCTATCGCGGCGTGGCCAGCATCCCGCAGTGCACCGGCGCGCCGATCACCGACACGTTCGACGAGATCGACCGGTGCATCAACGAGCTGGGCTTCGTGGGCATCATGATCAACCCGGACCCGCACGAGGCCGATGGCCATCACTTCCCCGGCATGGGCGACGAGTACTGGTACCCGCTGTACGAAAAGATGGTCAAGATGGACATCCCCGCGCTGATCCACTCTGCCAGCTGCAAGGACCCGTGGGACACCTACTCCAACTACTTCATCACCACCGAGACGCGCGTGATCATCTCGATGATCTCGTCGCAGGCGTTCAAGGCCTTCCCGGATCTCAAGATCATCGTCAGCCACGGCGGCGGGGCCGTGCCTTACCAGGTGGGCCGCTACCGGGCGTTCTTCGGACGGCACCTGGAGGAGACCGGCGGCTTCGACGCGGAGCTCAAGAAGTTCTATTTCGACACCGTGCTCTATAACATGGAAGGCATCGAGCTGCTGCTCAAGATCGTTGGCAGCGACCGCTGCATGTTCGGCACCGAGAACCCCGGCACCGGCACCTACAAGGACCCCAAAACCGGCAAGATGATGGACGACCTGAAGCCGGTCATCGAGAGCATTCCCGGGATCACGGAGCAGGACAAGCGGAACGTCTTCGAGGACGTGGCCAAGAAGGTGTTCCCGCGGTTCAAGGTCTGAGCCGAGGTGCCAATCGAGCGCATCCAGCCTGAGGGCCTGCCCGAGTCGACGCTGTATTCGCCGGTGGTGCGCACCGGCAACACCATCTACGTCGCCGGGCAGGTGGGGCAGGATGCCGATGGCAACGTGGTTGGGCCCGGAGACATCCGGGCCCAAGCCGATCAGGTGATCGCCAACCTGCGCACCGCCCTAGCTTCCGCCGGCGCGGGGCTCGAGCACATCGTGCGCATCACCATCTACCTGACGGACGCCCGCTACCGTGACGTGCTGCGCGACGTCACCCGCGAATACTTCGGCGCCGCCCTCCCGGCCAGCACCCTCCTGGTCGTCGCCGCCCTGGCCCGCCCCGAGTTCCTCCTCGAGATCGATGCGATAGCGTCCCTGGACTAACGCTTAGTATCCTCAGCACCAGATGGACCTCGAGGTCGAAGAGCCGCTCGACGACCCGGCATACGTGGCGGCGCGCGAGTTCTCCCTTAACTGCTCGGCAGACCCGCTGCCCTCCCGAGAAGCCATCATCGCGCGCCTCCGCGAGCTCGAAGCCTGGGGCGTGGACCTCTCCCTCGTCCAAGCCAGCCTCGACCTCACCCCAACGCAGCGCCTGGAACAGAACGCCGATATCGTCCGGTTCGCGCACGCTGCCCGCGTCGGCCGCCGCTCAAGAGCACTGCGCTAGCACCCTGTGGAACCCTCCGCACTCCGCATCCAGGAGGTTCTGCAAAAGCTTCAGAGCCACGCCGTGGACGCGGTGGTCGTCGGCGGCATCGCCGCCGTTGCCTTGGGGGTACCTTACGTCACTCACGACATCGATATCTGCTACGACCCTGCGCCCGAGAACATTCAGCGTCTGATCGATGCGCTCAAGGAGATCAACGCGCGGTTGCGAGTAGCGCGGATGTCCGATGACGAAGCTCGTCAATTGCCGTTCATGCTGGACCTGAGGACGTTTCGAGACAACGAGATGCTGACGCTCGAAACTGATCTCGGCTCGCTGGACCTCCTGCGATTCATCCCTGGAATCGGGGATTTCCCCGCAGTAAAGGCGGCGGCGATTGAAGCGGAGATCTTTGGCGCACGCTTTCTCGCTCTCGACCTACCTGCCCTCGTAACCAACAAGCGAGCGACGGCACGAAGCAAGGACCTCCTAGCGCTGCCGTTGATCGAGGCAACGCTGAGGGCGCGGCAGCTGGCGCAGGACTAGATCCGGCCGGCGGCTTCTTCGATCGCCCTTCGGGCGAAGACGGTGGCGATGTGCTTCTTGTAGGCGGCGCTGGCGTAGATGTCGTCGTCGGGGTCGGTCTCGTCGGCAGCGTGGGACGCGGCTGCGGAGATGGTGTCGGCGTTGAGGGGCTGACCCGCCAGCGCGGACTCCACGGCGCTCGCGCGGACGGGCTTGCCCGCCAAGCCGCCGACGGCGACTCGGGCTGAGGCGCAGTTGCCGGAGGAGTCCTTGGTGAGGACGGCGCCGCTGCTGACCACCAGGTAGCCCGAGGCCGGGTGCGGGAACTTGGCGTAGGCGCTGCCGGGAGCGAACGGCACGTGGATCTCGGTGACGACTTCGTCGGCCTCCAGCGCGGTCGTGAACAGGTCGACGAAGAAGTCGTCGACGGCGATAGTCCGGTTGCCATTCGGGCCGGTCGCCACGATGGTCGCGCCGAGGGCCAGCAACATCACCGGATAGTCGGCATTCGGGTCGGCATGGGCCACGCTGCCGCCGATGGTCCCTCGGTTGCGCACCTGCACATCCCCGATGCGGCTGGCGCAATAGGCCAGGCCCGGCACGCGCCGGGCGACCACATCCGAGGCGGCCACGTCGGCGTGCAGCGTCAGCGCGCCGATGACCAGCTTGTCGCCGTCTTCACGGATGCCGGCCATGCCCGGCAGGCGGCTGATGTCGATGAGGTACTTGGGCTCCTGTAGCCGCAGCTTCATGGCCGGGATGAGGCTGTGGCCCCCAGCCAGGAGCTTGGCGTCGTCGCCGTGCTGCCCCAGGAGCGAGATGGCGTCCTGGACGGAGCTCGGAACCAGGTACTCGAAGCTAGCCGGATACATGCGCACCCCTCATCTTCTCGGCGGCGTATTTGATCGACTCGACGATGTTGATGTAGCCCGTGCAGCGGCACAGGTTGCCTTCCAGCGCGTGCTTGATCTCGTCGTCCGTCGGGTTCGGGTTCTGCTCCAGCAGGTAGACCGCGTTCATGATCATGCCGGGCGTGCAGAAGCCGCATTGCAGGCCGTGCTTCTGCCAGAAGCCCTCCTGCACCGGGTGCAGTTTGTCCGGCGGC
>Ga0209062_1001844_pt1 | contig 32448 bp, 42 predicted proteins | sample Coa_R2_2_FD_187158 | JGI IMG/M metagenome (GOLD analysis project Ga0209062, IMG submission 187158) | Surface soil microbial communities from Centralia Pennsylvania, which are recovering from an underground coalmine fire - Coalmine... | ecosystem: Environmental > Terrestrial > Soil > Unclassified...
CCGCTGGCTCCTCGGTTGACAGGTGACATTCCTGCACCGGCTACCTGGCTTCAGCGCGCACTCCTATGGCTTGGGATCGTTTCGCGCAATCGACGAAGAGCGGCGCCGAACAGGAAGAGGCTGAGCGGCGGCAGAAGCGCCCACGCGCCGAACCGCCCGACGATTTGGGCGGCGGACTCAGACCGGGTACTCACCACGTCGGCAGCAATTCCTTCGCCCACGAGGCTCAGACTTTCTTTGGCGGTCTCCGGAAGCCGTTGGCGAATGACATCCCAATTCATCGCCGTCCTCAGGCCAGGTCTGGACAGGGCTTCCGACCGATCGAGGACAACGCCGACCTTGTGCGCCATGCGGATGAGCTCGTCATCTGTCATCGCGTCGAGAGGCGCGCCATCGCGGAGTTTGCGCGCAAGCGCATTCTCGGCGGCGATCCAGCGATCGATTTCTGCGGCGATTGTTATTGCGGCGGTGCCTGCCGGAAACCGGAACTGATGCCGAGCGAATTGTATTTCAATTGGTGCCTGCAAGAGCGAAAGCTGCCTATCCGGCCGCGAGACCGCTGCCACGCCGACGATCCACAGCACCGACATTGCCAGCCACAGCCGCATCGCCTTGCCCGCGCCGAGAGCACCTCCGGAGTTCGGTTGCCCGGCTCCTCTCGTGGTTGATCCTAACAGGGTTCGACGATCAGCCGAGAAACTTCGGCATTACATATTTTTAATGGGAGCAAAGCTCTCAGGCGAGGCCATGCCTTCTGCGAGGTGGTCAGCCGCGGCATTCGCGGCGCGGTCGACGCGGCATGCATTGCGGCTTGCTCGCTGTCCGCTGACCGAAACAGCTAAACGGGATTTAACTAAGTCATCATGGGAGATCGGCGTATCGTTCATACGCTCACCCTTGCGTGCATCGGTGAAGGAGCAGGCGAAATGACCAGCATGAAAGCTCGCGCCCCATGGGCCGCGGCCATGGTGGCGGTTATTCCGGCTCTTGTGACGGCTTGTGCGGGAGGCGCTTCGCAATACACCGCGCAATCGACCAGCGACTACATCCAGCCGAGTTCGGACGTGCTGGTAAACGGTGCCGGGCAACCGGTGGATTCCGCATCGGGCGCCGTCGAAACCGGCGCTACGCGGCCGGAGCGATAACGCCGCCGGCTGCCCTGGTGAATTCATCGAGCCGGCGAATGAAACGGTGAACGTTTGTCGGATGCCGGCGTGCATCTTGCGTCGTCGGACTGGCAGCGACCGCGCCTCGAACATGCTTTGGCGGACGCGCGGCGGCGGCAAGCGCCGGGAATCACGAGGACGATCGCCGATCGGCGAAAGCGGCTGATGCTGCGCGGAGCTTGGTGATCACGCGATAATTCTCTCGATATCACAGAAGCGGACGATCTGGAGGGGACCATGGACGCTGCCCGCTTTCGGAAGCTGGCCGAAAAAGTCCGAGCGAAAGCCGCTCGGCTGGGTCAATCGCCGCATAAGGAACGGTTATTGAAGATCGCGGCGCATTTCGACGCTCGGGCGGAACATGCCGAAAGCGCCAATGGACAGACCGCCGCCTCAGATTAATATCGCGGCAGTACCCGCATGCGCGGCACAAGCGAAATACCCTGGCGGCCTGATGATGGCGAGATCAATGGAGCGCTTTCGGTGGCGATGGCGGATTTGCGCGAACGCTTGGCGGCGATAAAGACGTCACGGGCCGCGGCAATAGGCATATCACTCCGGCGCATTCGGATCAAATTCGTGGACAGTTCGGGTCGGACGCGGCACCGATACCGGGCAAATCCGGTCCGCCTGCTCCAGCCACACCTTCGTTCGGACTGAGGAAGGCGGGATTGATCACCAGCGCCGGATTGCAACTGCGGTTTGGAACGGTGGAACGGTCCGTTTGCATTGCCTGATCTGAGTATCGGCCGGCGCAGCCGGCAACGCTCACGGCTGCGGCGAGGGCAAACAACAACGTTGGAAGATGATTTCGGAGCATTGGCGATTTCCTTCTGCGGACGGTCATCGCTTCAAAGCGGCTATCGCGGTGGGGTCGTCGGCACCTGCTGCCATGCCTCCGTGCACGAGGAGACATAGGGGTAATAGGCGTTCGAAGGCCGGCAGAAATACCAGAAACTCTGGGGTGGCGGCCCGCTCGGTGCAGCCTGTGGGGGCGCCGCGGAGAGCGGCATGGCGCCAGCGGGGTAGCCAGAGGGATAGACCGATGGATCCGCATAGCCATAGGCGGGGTAACCGTAGGGATAGGCGGCATAGGGGTAACCCCAATACGGATAGCCCCAGAACGGATCATAGAACCCGCCGAAACCACCGAAGAACACGCCGCCGCGGAACCCGTGATGAAAACCGTGACCGCCCCAGCCCCCATGACCGCCCCACCCGCCACCGTGACCACCGCCGCCATGACCGCCCCCGCCACCGCCATGCGCCAGAGCCGGCGTCGTTACCATGATGAGCGCCGTGGCAATCGCCACCATCACGACCACAGCCGAAACGCGTCGGCTGGAGGCAACAATCGGTCGGCGGGCCATATGGTTCCTCCTTTGCGTCGCGGATCTCGAACTCGAAAACTCCCTAATGATGCTCGTCGACCCGCCAGGGATATGTCCCCTTCGGCTCCGAGTGATCCGCGAAGTTATGCCCGGGATAAAGTGACGTCGGCCCAATCTGGTGGGTCACCGCGATGTCGGAATTGATGCCACGCCGCTGCGAATACGCGTAGTCGCTCCGACCACCTTCGCAGGCGGCTATCGCCAGCCCCGTCGAGAGCAGAGCCGCGGCTGAGACAAGGTTTCGCGCCATTTTCACGACACTGTAAAACCCGCAGATGGCGACTAGCGACACTGTACCACCGGCGTCGCCGGTTGCCGCATTACAAGGAGTTAACGGGAGATTCGGAACCGGCGGCAGGCTAGAGCTGCCCCAATCTACATAAGCCGTATCGGGCCGGTCATCCGCCCGGCTCTGACCATTCCAGAATAGTGACTTTGCACACGGTCAGTTCGTCGATCTCCAACCGGCCAAGGCTCGCTTGCTTGATCGCCAGCCGGCCAATGGCAAACGCGCCGATGGCAAGGGCGCCGCAGGCCGCGGCTCCGAGCGCGAGCGCCAAGGGGCCGGAGACGACAAGGGCTCTGGGCGGGGTAGCGATTTGGCGTAGCATCGGCACCTCCATCGATAAAACATCAAGCCGTTTGCGCAGCCATAGCGCGCGCAAGGGCGAGCCCTACGCCATCGAAGATGTGGGCTGTCGTCATTCTCGTGGCCCCAGGTGTTCGCAAGCGAACCGTCGTCTTTCGATTCGTCGGCGGCTCCAGCGTTTCGTCACGGTCCCTCCAGGAGGTTGTCATGAGAGCAAGCCGATTCCTTGTCGCGGCGGTGCTGAGCGCGCTCCTCGCCATGCCGGCATTGGCACAGAACACGACGCCCTCAACGTCGACCAATCGTTCGACGACGATGCCCGGCACCACGGGGAAGACGGGCACCACCGCCGGAACGCAACAGCAGGGCGGCCTCGTCGACATCAACTCGGCCTCGGCGGCCGAGCTCGACAAGCTGCCCGGCATCGGTACATCGCGCGCCCAAGCGATCATCGCCAACCGCCCGTATAAGGGCAAGGACGAGCTCGTCCAGCGCAAGATCGTGCCGCAGAATGTCTACGATCAGATCAAGGACAAGATCGTCGCGCACCAAATGTCCGGCACCACCGGGCGCCAAGGCTCGACCACCTCGGGCACCAGCTCGGGCTCGACCGTCTCGCCGAGCGGGACGAATTCGGGCACGGGCGGCAAATCGCGATAGCCACGGGAGACAGGCCATGCAGGAGCTGATCCAACGCATCGTCGATCAAGCCGGCATCTCAGAGGAATCGGCGACGCAAGCCGTCGACGTCGTCATCGCTTATGTCAAAGAGCATGCGCCGGCGCCGATCGCATCGCAGATCCAAAGCTATCTCGAAAGCGAGAGCGGCGCGTCGGCGCTGAGCGCGGCCAAGAGCGGGCTCGGCCGCATGTTCGGCAAGCGCGACACGGAATAGTCGGATCGACGGAGAGGCATGCTCCGCCGTCCGCCTGGTCGGCGGAGCGCTTCTCAAGGCCCTTGTCTCCTCGCTGCGCGCCGTGCCAGAAAGCGGCAATCGATATCGTTCAGCGTGCAGCGATCCTTCCATGAACCTTGCCTCCGCCCCTCCTCCCGCGACCGAGCGCGCCGCCTATGCCATCTGGGAGGCGGTGACGCTGCGCTATGGCGACACGGACCGTCAGGGCCACATCAACAACGCGGTCTATGCCACCTTCTGCGAAAGCGGCCGCGTCGCCTTCCTCTATGATGCCAAATTGGGCTTGCGGAGCGATGGCGCCAATTTCGTCATCGCACGGCTCGAACTCGATTTCCGCGCAGAACTCTACTATCCCGGCATTGTCGATATCGGTACGCGGGTGCTGTCGGTCGGCCGGAGCTCGTTCCGCATCGGCCAAGGCATCTTCAAAGGCGATCTGTGCGCGGCGACCGCGGAATGCGTGATGGTCCTGATGGACGACGCGACGCGGAAATCGACGCCGCTTCCGCCGCAGGCGCGGGCATGGCTCGAGGCGAGGCTGGTCGGCTGAGCCGACGAGCGCTGCGCACCGCTTCCGGCAGAAATGCCGGATCTTCGAACAAGTTCTTGTTTTTACGCAATTTTATCGCGCCGGCGAGTTAGCGATTCCGTAAGGTATTGTTTGCATTCTTTGTTGCTTTTGACCGCGCCGGGCGAGGCTCATGTCGCGATCGACCGACGACGTAAAAAACTGGATGAACATGTTCCGCTGGATCGTCAAGCTCATCCGCGACGATTACCAGATCGATGAGGCGCGCCTGACGCGCACCGCGGCGCTCGAAACCGATATCGGACTATCGGCCGAGCAGATCGAAGACGTGATGGGCACGATCGCGGAGAGTTTCAGCATCCGCTTTCCCGAAGGCACCCTCGATGAGATCATCAAGCTCGAAGAGCTGTGCATGGTCGCAAGCTGGATGAAGGGCTACTACAAGCGACCGGAATTCGTCTCGGCGGGATACGAGGCCAAGTGCCGCGCCGCGAACCCGGCAATGGCGGCCTGAAGGCGATCGACCTCCGCGTCGGCCGTTACAACCGGAAATCGCCCTCTACCGGTCGAGGAGAAATCCTCGATAAGTATTTCATTAAACTTCAAATTATGTGAGCAATGTCACACAAGATTACCGTCGATGGGTATACGGTACTCGCGTCCTCATCTGTCCCAGGGGGAGCCATACCCAGCACCGACCATTCGGACGCACCACTCAGGGAGAACGAGAATGCCTCATGCAACTCTGCGAGAAGCGGGCCTTTCTCTTCGCCAGGTCGTTCCACCCGTCGGCCATCTCTCATCACCCATATATGGCGGCGCCATCGCCTTGGGCTTCGCTCTCTTATGCATCTCCTGCACGCACACCGCCAGCACGACGGCCGGCAGCGGCAACTCGGAGCCGCCGCAAGCCTATAGCAGCTCGTCCCCTGCCAATTACACGACGATAGACTTCCTCGACCCCTATCACTACGGCGGATCGGGCGGGTTCTGAACCCATCGAGCGGCGCTCGGGCGGCCTCTTCTCCGGCTTGAGACGCGACCGCCCCGGTGCTGCGACCGCTACACCGCCGGCGTTTCGAGTCTTCGCCAGTCATTGGCAAGCGTCAGGCTTGCCTCGGTCACTTCTTGCAAATGCGCGAGATCGAGTCCCTCGACCATTTCGCGGACCACCACACCTTCCTTGGTGATGTCGAGCACGGCGAGATTCGTATAGACGCGCTTGACGCAGCCGGGGGCGGTCAGCGGATAACCGCAGCGCTTGCGAATGCGCGGGCGGCCATCCTTGGTGGTGTGCTCGACGAGGACGCGCACCTCCCGCGCTCCCGCCGCGAGATCCATCGCGCCACCGACACCCGGCGCGAAGCTCGGATCCTCGGTCGTCCAGTTCGCGAGATCGCCCGTCTCGGAGACCTCGAACGCGCCGAGCAGCGCCAGATCGAGGTGACCGCCGCGGATCATCAGGAAGGCGTCGTTGTGATGAAAGAACACGCCGCCCGGCACGAGGGTGGTCAAGCCCTTGCCGGCATTGATGAGATCCTCGTCCTCCTCACCCGGCTTGGGCGCGGGTCCCATGCCGAGGATGCCGTTCTCGCTGTGGAACACGATCTCGCGGTCCCGCGGAATGAAATCCGAGACCATCGTCGGCAAGCCGATCCCGAGATTGACGTAAGCGCCGTCGGCGATGTCCTGCGCGGCACGCCATGCCATCTGGCGGCGGGACAAGGGCTTCATCGCGGTCTCCTTTCTCACACGACAACGATGCGGTCGACGAAGATGCCGGGCGTGTGCACGCATTCGGGATCGAGCACGCCGAGCTCGACCATCTCGCGCACCTGTACGATGGTGAGGTCCGCCGCCATCGCCATCACCGGGTTGAAGTTGCGCGCCGATTTGCGGTAGACGAGATTGCCCCAGCGGTCGGCGCGATCGGCGCGGCACAGCGCGACATCGCCGCGTATGGGCTTCTCCAGCACATAGGTCTGGCCGTCGATCTCGCGCACCTCTTTGCCGATCGCGAGCTTGGTGCCGACGGCCGTCTTGACGTAGAAGCCGCCGAGCCCGGCGGCTCCCGCGCGCATGCGCTCCGAGAGCGTGCCCTGCGGCACCAGTTCGAGCTCGATTTTGCCCGCCTTGTAAGCGGCCTCGAAACAGTGGGGGTCCGTCGTGCGCGGGAAGGAGCAAATGATCTTGGCGACGCGGCCCGCGGCGATGAGGCCGGCAAGACCCTCATCGCCAGTGCCGGCATTGTTGGCGACGCAGACGAGATCGCGCGCGCCGGTTTTGCGCAAGGCGTTGAGGAGCTCCACGGGTTCGCCGACGGCGCCGAAGCCGGAGCAGAGCACGGTCGCGCCGTCCTTCACGCCGGCAACGGCTTCGGTCAGGCTCCTGACGCGCTTGTCGATCATGGCCCCGGCATCCTCTCGCCGATCATGGCGCGCGCCCGTTCGATCACGCGATCGGCCACGCTCCGGGCCTCGCCGAGATAGCTCGCGGGGTCGGCGATGCGATCAAGAGCCGCGCGGTCGAGCTGCGAAGCGATCTCGGGCGCCTCGGCGAGGATATCGACGAGCGAACGGTGCTCTTCGAGCGCCTTGCCGCAGGCTTCCTGCACGGCGTGATGCGCCTCGTCGCGTCCGATCTTCTCCGCAAGCCTCATCATGAAAGCCTCTGCCATGATCAATCCCTGCGTCGCATCCAGATTGCGCCGCATCTTCTCGGCATCGACCGTAAGCCCGCGTGCGAGTGCCGTCGCATGCGCCAGCGCTCCATCGGTCAGCACGAAGATTTGCGGCAGCGCGAGCTGCTCGCTCTGCCACGGGCCGGTGGCACGCTCCTGGTCCTGCGCCATCGCATTGAGCATCAGTGGCACCAGCGCATGGACGCCGCGTGCGGCGGCAAGCACGTATTCGCTGGCGATGGGGTTGCGCTTCTGCGGCATGGTACTCGACCCGCCGCGCCCCGGCTGATGCGGCTCGTTCGCTTCGCCGATCTCCGTCTGCATAAGGAGTATGACATCGGTCGCGATCTTAGCGAGGCTGCCGCACAGCAGCCCGAGAAAGCAGGCGGTCTCGGCGAACCTCTCCCGATTGACATGCCAGGGCGCGAGCGGCGCGGCGAGCTCGAGCTCGGCGGCCAAGCCTTCCGTCACCGCACGGCCGCGCTCGGCCAGCGAGGCAAGCGTGCCGACAGCGCCCGCGAACTGCACGGTCAAAACGCGGCGGCGCAACTCGCGCATCCGCTCGAGATGATCGAGGAGCGGCGCCAGCCATACCGCGCATTTGTAGCCGAAGGTGACGGGCAGCGCATGCTGGAGATGCGTGCGCCCCGCCATGACGGTGTCGCGGTGAACTCCTGCCTTCTCGGCAAGCGCGCCGCCGATCGCGATGAGACCTTGCTCGATGCGCGCCAGCCCGTCGCGGATCTGCAACACGATGGCGGTGTCAAGAATGTCCTGGGTCGTCGCGCCCCAATGCACATAGCGCTGCGCGTCTCCGCCCGCAGCGCGGCCGAGCGCCTTGGCGACGGCGACGACGGGATAGCCGACGACGGGAACGCTGGCGGCGACCTCGCCGAGGTTCAGTCGCTCGATCGACGCCGCCGCGGTGATCGCTTGGGCGGCCGCCGCCGGTATGATGCCGAGCTTCGCCTCCACGCGCGCCAGCGCGGCCTCGACATCGAGCATCCTCTGGAGATAGCGGCGATCGGCGAAGATCTCGCGCATCTCGTCGGTGCCGAACAGGCCGCCGAAGATTGCGGAATCCGCGGGATTGACGCTCATGACTCAGACATCGAAGAAGACGGTCTCGCCGTCGCCCTGCAAGATGATGTCGAAGCGATAAGTACGCATCGCGGCGCCGTCGCTCGTTTGCCTCGCCAGCAGGGTGCGGCGCGCCGCCATGTCCTCGATGCTGTTGAGCACGGGATCGGCATCGTTCGCCGCGCCGCCTTCCGGAAAATAAATGCGGGTGACGAGCTGTTTCAGCAGGCCGCGCGCAAAGACGGCGACGCCGATATGCGGCGCCTGGAGGGTGTTGCCGCGCCCCGGCACCGGTCCGGGTTTGATCGTCGTGAAGCGGTACCAACCCTCCTTGTCGGTTGCCGCGCGGCCGAACCCGCGGAAATGGGGATCGAGCGGCTTGTCCTGGCGATCCTCGGGATGGGCGTAGCGGCCGGCGGCGTTGGCCTGCCAGATCTCGATGAGCGCATCGGGGAGCGGTGCGCCGTCACCGTCGAGCACGCGGCCTTCGATACGGATCTTCTCGCCGAGCGCCTTGCCCCCGCCCGTGAGATCGTTCCATTCGGGATGATCGAGGCCGAAGCGGAAGAACGGCCCGGCGGTTTGCGAGGCGGTGGGAATGAGCCGCATGTCAGATCCCGGTCGGCGTCGCCGCGCGGCCGCGCAGCACGATATCGAAGCGGTATCCCAACGCCCATTCCGCGACGCTCAGATTGGGATCATAGGTGGAGATGAGCCGGCTGCGCGCGGTCTCGCCGGGAATGCTGTGGAAGATCGGGTCGAATTGCAGGAGAGGATCGCCGGGAAAGAACATCTGCGTGATGAGCCGCGTCGCAAAAGCGGGACCGAAGACCGAGAAATGCAGATGTTGCGCGCGCCAGGCATTGTAGCTGTTGCGCCAGGGATAGGCGCCCGGGACGATGGTGACGAAGCGATACTCGCCCTCGTCATTGGTAACGGCATGACCGGCGCCGGTGAAATTGGGATCAAGCGGCGCGTCGTGCTGATCCGCCTCATGCACGTAGCGGCCAGCCGAGTTGGCTTGCCACAATTCGATCAGGGTGCGGGGAACCGGGCGCCCTTGCTCGTCGAGAACGCGACCCGCGACGATCATGCGCTCGCCGATCGGCGCATTCTTGTGCTGCTTGGTCAGGTCGGCCTTCTCGGCCCCGGCCCAGCCATCGGCGAAGCCGGGACCGGTCACCTCGGTCAAGGTATGCTCCAGCCGCACCAGCTTCCGCTTGGGCGCGCGCTTTACGGTGCTGGTGTAATCGGGATGGAGATAAGGCGGCTGCTCGCCCGGGCGCGGCCGATTGTAGTCGATGACGTCGGTCATCCCGATCTCCTCCTCCGAACGCCGCCGCGTCGCCCCTTGAGCGCCTGCACCACAGGCCGGCCGGAGCGAGGCATCTCGTCGACGGTTAGACCGTCTTGTTCAGCGCTCTATGGCGCGCAACGGCGCCAGCGTCAACTATCGCCGGGGATGAAGGGCGGCGTTCGTCGGCGGTCGATTCATCCGTTTGCGCGAATGAAGTCGCGCACCTTGGGATAGATCTCGGTGCGCCAGCGGCGGCCGTTGAAGACGCCGTAATGCCCGACCTTGGGCTGGAGATGATGGGCCTTCTTGTCGGCGGGAATGCCCCCGCAAAGATCGATTGCGGCCGCGGTCTGACCGACGGCGCAAATGTCATCATGCTCGCCCTCGACGGCGAGGAGCGCGGTACGAGTGATGGCGCGCGGCTCCACTTTCCGGCCGCGCGAGGTGAAGCGCCCGAGCGGCAGGGCATGTTCCTGGAAAACACGCGAGATGGTCTGGAGGTAGAAATCCGCTGGCAGATCCATGACGGACATGTATTCGTCATAGAATTTCTTTGTGGCTTCAGCAGGTTCGCCGTCACCGCGGATCAAATGCTTGAAGAGATCCATATGCGCGGTGACGTGCCGGTCGAGGTTCATCGTCATGAAGCCGGCGAGCTGGAGAAAGCCCGGATAGACGCGACGGAAGGCGCCGGGGTAACGCGGCGGCACCGTGGCGATCACATTGCGCTCGAACCAGGAGAGCGGCCGCGACGTCGCGAGCTTGTTGACCACGGTGGGATTGCGGCGCGTATCGATCGGGCCGCCCATCAAGGTCATGGATCTCGGCTGCCCCGGATCATTCTCTTCCGCCATCAGAGCGACCGCGGCAAGCACCGGCACCGAGGGCTGGCAGACCGCGATGACATGCGAATCGGGGCCCAGTTCACGAATGAAGCTGGCGATCAGGTCGATATAGTCGTCGAGATCGAAGCGGCCATAGAGCATCGGCACGTTGCGCGAATTGACCCAATCCATGATGTAGACATCGTGGTCGGGCAGCAGCGTCTCGACCGTGCCGCGCAACAGCGTCGCGAAATGGCCCGAAAGCGGCGCCACCAGCAGCACGCGCGGCTGGTCAATAGCGAGATCCTTGTGAAAATGGAGAAGCGTGCAGAAGGGATGGTGCAGCACCGCTTCTTCCGTCACCGCCACCTCGCGGCCACCCACCACGGTGCCGCGTATGCCGAATTCCGGGCGCTCATGCCACATGCCGGCGCGTGCCACCATCTCGCAAGCCGCCGCCGCGCTGCGGATTACCGGGTGATGGGCGATCACCGGCCAAGGCTGATTGAGCACGCCCTGCACCGCATTCGCCATCCATCGGACGGGACCGAAGGCATCGATATGCGCTTGATAGGTCTCATACAGCATCAAGATCAGCCCCTATGGTTTTATTGGGCGTGCGGGACTCGCCAAGCAAGAAAGCCAACACTCGCGCGTGGCGTCAGAGTTCCGGGAATACTGGGACGGTAGGGTGGAAAAGCCGCGAATTCGGCGCGCCGAAGCCAGGAAAGGCGGCTGGCGGGCAGCTTCCGGCAAGCGCGAGGCGTGCCTAACTGGGCAAGGTTTCACAATGTTTTAGTCTAATGCCCCTTTCGAGGGGGTCAAGCAGATAAGCGGCGAAGCATAGTATTGCCGGAGAATGATTCTCCTGAATCGTGTCGCCCATTCTGCGACTTCTTATTTGCGACGCGCGAAACGGCGCTGCAACCCGGTCGAACGGACGCCGCCGGACAGCTGCGGCACGCGGCCAGGTTCCAGGTAAATCACCGGCAGTGACCCGAGAATTTCGGCTTCCCAGCCACCCTTGCCCTGCATCTCTCCCACTCCAGAAGCATCTTCAATGGCCGGAAAGCCCGTGAAAGCCGGGAGTCCGTGGCGGCAGAGGAAATGTCGAATCGCATGTTCGGGAACGTCGATGAAGCTGCGATAGAGGAGTTGGAGGATGAAGGTGAAGGCCGGGCCGTGACGCCGATCCTCCGGCACCAGAAGATGGGCCGCCTCGTGCAACACCAGGAAACGGTAGAGGAAGCCGCGCTCGATGGCGATCCGGTGATTCGCCACATCGGCATAACCGCCGACCTTGGGATCATCGAACCCATCGACCAGCGCGAGCCTGGGCGGCGGCCGATCGCAGGCGGCAAAGACCTCGCGAAGCATCGTCGCGGCCGAGTCGTAATCCATCAGACGGTGGCCGGCCGGAAAGGCGCCGAACAGATCGTCCTCGAAACGGCAGATCGCCGCGCGAAAATCGGTGCGTCGGTCGCCGAATGCCGTGGCAACCGCCACCGCCTCGCTCAGACCGTGCCGCGCGATCCGGCCGAACGGCGTCGGCACGGGCTCATCTCCGGGGGCGAAACTCATGGCCTCGAAGACTTTCCCCGCGTTTGGTTAACGAATGTCTTACGCGACCCGAGCGCCGCGGCGGCTATTGCGCGGGTTGGAAGAAGCGCCGGTCGCGCAACACCTGAAGCGAGACCGTCTTGCCTTCGTTATGGGCGCCGACGCGCGACAATCGGACATGGGGCCCGAGATCGCCGGGATAGCGCGCGACAGTGATCACCTCCCACATCGCCCCCATCCGCCCGACCGAGTGGAATCGTTGCCCCGCCGCGACGCCGTAATTGTCTTCCGGCCCGTGAGCACGCCGCCAAAAGCTCATTGCTTCCATCCGCACGACCATCGGCTCCCGCGAGATGCGGGAACCGGCGGACGCTAATGAAACCCTAGCGCGTGGCCGTGTGTCGATGCGGAAAATGCCGCAGCCGGCGTAAGAGGTGACAGGTCCGGTCGTGTCGGCCATGCTCCTGCCGGGAGGAAAGCACGATGAACGTCGCGGTATGGCTCCATCGCAATGGACGCAGTTTCGGCGACCGGCCGGCCATCTCTCGCGGCCGATTCGTGCATGCGACCTACGCACAATGGGCGCGCCGCGTCGCGATCATCGCGGCGCATCTTGCCCGGCGGCCGGAACTGACACCGGGCGAGCGCGTCGCCCTCGCGATGAGCAACGATCCCGCTTATCTCGAAGCGCTTTTCGCCATCTGGCATGCCGGGCTCGTCGCCGTGCCGATGAACGCGAAGCTCCATCGCGAAGAGTTCCGCTACATCCTCGATCATTGCGGCGCGCGTATGGCGATTGCCGGCGCCGATCTCGCCGAGACGGTGGCGCCGCTCGCTGACGAGGTCGCAGGTTTGGCCGAGGTCGTGACGGTCGGCGATCGGACCTGGCGGCGCTGGCAGCAAGGCGATGCGACGGCCCTCGTTGCACGTCGGCCCGAGGACGCCGCCTGGCTCTTTTATACCAGCGGCACGACTGGCCGTCCCAAAGGCGCCGTTCTCACGCAGCGCAATCTCATTGCGGCATCGCTCAGCTATTTCTCCGATGTCGATCCGATCGCACCGACCGACGCGAAGCTTCATGCGGCGCCGCTGACGCATGGTTCCGGCCTCTATGGCTTGCCGCATGTGGCGAAGGCCGCCAATAATGTCATTCCGGAAAGCGGTCATTTTGACCCTGCCGAGATCGCGGATCTCCTTCAGACGTGGCAGGGCGTCAGCTTCTTCGCCGCACCGACGATGGTCACCCGCCTCATCGCCGATCCCGGCTTTGCCGCCGCCGATCATCGCAATCTCAAGACGATCGTCTATGGCGGCGGGCCCATGTATGTCGCCGATCTGCTCAAGGCGCTCGATCTGCTGGGCCCCAGGCTCGCGCAGATCTACGGGCAAGGCGAATCGCCGATGACCATCACGGCGCTCGCCAAATCCCTACACGCGGATCGCACACATCCGCGCTGGCGCGAGCGGCTGGGCTCGGTCGGGCTCCCCTTCGCCGGTGTCGAGGTGCGCGTCGTCGATGCCGATGATCGCGATCTCCCCACGGGCGAGGCAGGCGAGGTGCTGGTCCGCGGCGACACGGTGATGGCGGGCTATTGGCGCGACGAGAAGGCGACCGCCGAGACGCTGCGCGGCGGCTGGCTCTGCACGGGCGATATCGGCAGCTTCGATGAGGACGGCTTTCTCACGCTCCGCGACCGGTCCAAGGATCTCATCATCAGCGGGGGCAGCAACATCTATCCGCGCGAGGTCGAGGAGGTCCTGCTCAAGCACCCCGCCATCGCCGAAGTCTCGGTCGTCGGCCGGCCCCATTCGGATTGGGGAGAGGAAGTCGTCGCCTTCGTGGTCGCCCGCTCCAATGCGCGTGTCACCGAGGCGGAACTCGATCGCCTCTGCCTCGAATCGATCGCTCGCTTCAAGCGTCCGCGCGCCTATCTATTCCTCGACGCGCTGCCCAAGAACAATTATGGCAAAGTGCTGAAAACGGAATTGAGAAAGCGCCTCGCTCAGAATGTACCGGGATAGGCGCCGCCATCGACGAGCCAGTTCTGGCCGGTGATATAGCTCGCCTGCGCGCTGCACAGCCAAGCGCAAGCGGCGCCGAAATCCTCGATCGTGCCGAGCCGCCCCGCCGGAATCGCGGCGATGCGCTCTGCCCGCGCCTGCTCGACGGAGATATTCCGGTTCCTCGCGATCGCCGCGAAATTCGAGCGCAGGCGGTCCGTCTCGATGGCGCCGGGCAGCAGGTTGTTGATGGTGACATTGTGGCTCGCGACGTTGCGCGACAAGCCGGCGACGAATCCGGTCAAACCGGTGCGCGCCCCATTCGAGAGGCCGAGAATATCGATCGGCGCCTTGACCGCGCTCGAGGTGATGTTGACGATGCGGCCGAATTTCCGCGCGATCATCTTGTCCACCGTCGCGCGGATGAGCTCGATCGGCGTCAGCATGTTGGCGTCGAGCGCCTTGATCCAGACATCGCGGTTCCATTCGCGGAAATCACCGGGCGGCGGACCGCCGGCGTTATTGATGAGAATGTCGGGATCAGGACAGGCGGCAAGCGCCGCCGCGCGCCCTTCGGCGGTCGTGATATCGCAGGCGACCGTCGACACTTTTGCTCCGGTCTTGCTGCGGATCTCCGACGCCGCCGCTTCGAGCGCTTCCCGGCCGCGCGCCAAGATGACGAGCTCCACGCCCTCTTCGGCCAAGGCCATGGCGCAGCCCTTGCCCAGCCCCTTGCTGGCGGCGCAGACGAGCGCTCGCTTGCCGGCAATACCGAGATTCATGGCCTCCTCCTTGGCGATACGGTTCTCCGCCGCACGATGAGCGCAGGCGAGGACACGTCCAGCGGCGTTGAACAGCCCTTCTGCCGCTTGCGCGAGAAGGGCGCGATGCTCAGGTCAGCTTTTCCCGGAACGGTGTGTGGCAGGCGCCGCAGCCATTCTTGCCGGTCGCGCCAAGCTGCGCACCAATGGCGGCTTTGTCGCCGCTCTTGATCGCGTCGACGAGCTTATGCTCCTCGCCTTCCAGCACCGGAATGACCGCCTTGAACTTGTCCGGCTCCTTCCAGATATCAGGCTTGGCACCGGTCTTCCCCGGAAAATCCGCAAGGCTGGTCCCGGCGGGGAAGAGGCTCGGGATCTTGGGCGCGATCGTCAGCAGGTCCTGTGCCTTCGCCAGCGCAGTCGCCTGATCCACGCCGCCCTCGCCCTTGATGAAGTCGGCGATCGCTTTGAAATCGTCGCCTTGTCGCTTCATCGTGTCGCGGCGCTCCTTGATGATCGCCTCCTTGTCTTGCGCGACGCCGATGGCGGCGCCCAAGCCGATCACCGCCGCCATCGCCGCTCCCACGATGCTTGCTTTTGCCATTCCTCTCATCACTTTCTCCCGCTTGTCCAGTTATCGCACCGGCAGACCGGCCCCCGCTTTCGCGCGGATGATACGAATGCCGCCCCACTGCCGACTTCACGATTCCGTGAAATTGTTGCCCTCAGGTCACCGGACCCGCGACATGGGCGCGGAAACCGGGTCGCTCGCTCAATCGCCCGTACCAAGCCGTCAGCCGCGGTATCGGCGCGCGCTCGATGGGATAGACGTGCCAACGATGGATGAAGATGCCGAGCGCGATGTCGGCCAAGGTGAGGGCCTTGCCGGCAATGTAGTCGCGGCCCTCCAGCTCACGCTCGACCATGGCCCAGAGCTCGGTGCAGCGCTGTTTCGCCGCTTCCATGGCGGCCGGGTCCTGTTTTTCCGGCGGCAGGCGATAGAAGCCGAACAGCAGCGTCCCCATCGGCTGCGCGAGCGACGCGATCTGCCAGTCCATCCAGCGCTCTACGACGCTGCGCGTCGCGGGATCCTTGGGATGCAGCCTCTCCCCGCCGCGCGTCGACGCGAGATGGCGCATGATGGTGTTGGATTCCCAAATGATGAGGCCGCCATCATCAACCGTGGGCACGAGCCCATTGGGATTCATCGCGAGATAGGCGGGATCCTTGTTGCCGCCGAATTGCCCACCCCAATCGACGCGCTCGAAGGCGACGCCGAGTTCCTCGCAGGTCCACAGGACCTTTTGCACATTGGATGAGTTCTTCCGCCCCCAGATCTTCAGCATCAGGCGCTCCCTGGCTCCTACTCCGCCACAGCCTAGCCGGCGGGCCGCGAGCGTTTCAATGATCGCGGCTGAAGAGAAGCGCCCGCTCCCTTATACTCGGCGATCCCTGCTTCCTCGGAGCGGTGGCATGGCGCGACGGGGCGCTCTTATCGGCATACTGGCCTTGCTGCTGGCGCGTCCGGCAGAGGCGACGGAGCTCGACCGCATGCGCGAGCTCGACGAAGCGCAGAGGCAGCAGCGCGCTTTCTACGAGCGCGCCTTCAGCGAATTGCGGCAGAGCGAGGCCGAGCGGATCGGCGCGGAGGACGGACACGTCAAGCGTAACGGGGCCGAGCTCGAGCTGTGGCTGTCCCAGGGACGGAAGACCTTCTTCCGCAACGACGACTCCCGATGCCTTCAAGGGCTCATTCCGTCGCGCGAGGATGGATGCGTCGAATTCATCTTCATCGGCCATCCCATCGAGCGTTTCTACCTGCTGCGTGCACATTATCTGGCGGGGTCGGACTATCGCCTGGTGGATCGGGTGACGGGGCTCTCGACGAAACTCATCGCCGAGCCGCATTTCTCCCCCGACAGCCGCCGGTTCATCACCGTCTCGGCGGCCGAGATCTACGATCCCGTGGGAATCGAAATGTGGTCGATCAGCGAAGGCGAACCGTCGCTCGATTGGCAACACCGGCCCACGGCCTATGCGCTCTATGACTTTATCCGCTGGGAGGGAAATGCGAGCGTCATGCTCGACGTTGCCACCTATATCGGCGGCGAGATCCGGCACGTCCCGGCGCGCCTCACGCTTGGCGATGGCGGATGGCGGCTCGACGGTCCCGCAGAGTCTTCGCGCTATTGACCTTAGAGGAGCCCGAGTTCGAGCTTCGCTTCCTCGCTCATCCGGTCCTTGGTCCAAGGCGGCGTCCAGACGAGCTTGACGCGCACATCCTGCACGCCGGGGACAGCGGCCACGGCCGATTGTACCTGCCCCGGCAGCGAGCCTGCGACGGGACAGGCCGGTGTGGTCAGCGTCATCTCGACATAGACCGTGCCGTCGCGATTGACGACGAGGTCATAGATGAGCCCGAGATCGACGAGGTTCACGGGAATCTCGGGGTCGCGCACCGTTTTGAGTGCCTCGATCACCTGGGCCTCGAGCGCGGGATCGCCACCATCGGGCTCGGGACGCTCGACTTCGTCATCGATCCCGCCGGAATCGGGGAGGAAATCGAAGAAGTTCTTGTCCTCGGGATGCTCCACGACCACCCTACTCCGTCTTCACCGTGACGCCTGTCGCGCCGTTCTTGAGCGCCGCCTCGAACGCATGCCAGGCGAGCGTCGCGCATTTGACGCGGGCAGGATAGGAGCGCACGCCGGTCAGCGGCTCGAGCCTGTCCATGTCCTCTTCGAGCGCGGACGGCGTCGCCGGAGCGTCGTTGCCAGTGACCTTGGCATGAAAGCCCTTGAAGAGCGCATCGGCCTCGGCGAGCGTCTTGCCGCGGAGGATCTCGGTCATCAGCGAAGCCGACGCCGTCGAGATGGCGCAACCGCGACCCTGGAAGCTCACATCCTTGATCCGATCGCCCTCGAGCGTGACATAGACGGTCACGCGATCGCCGCACAGCGGATTATGCCCGTTGGCGAAGCGATCGGGGTGCTCCGGCACCCGGAAATTCCGGGGGTGCTGACCGTGATCGAGAATGATGTCCTGATAGAGATCGCGCAGATCCATGGGTGATGACCGTTATCGCTTGAACATCTTCTGTGCGGCCGCGATGGCATCGACCAGCGCGTCGATGTCGCTCTCGTCATTGTAGACGCCGAGCGAGGCGCGCGTCGTGGCACCCAGGCCCAGCTTGTCGAGGAGCGGCTGCGCGCAATGATGACCCGCGCGCACCGCCACTTTGTGCTGATCGAGAATGGTCGCGAGATCATGCGGGTGGATGCCATCGACGCCGACCGACAGGATGGCCAGCCGCCGCTGCCCGGCGCGCACGAGATTGACGCCCGGCATTGCGGAAAGGCGATCGACGCCATAGCCGGTGAGCTTCTCCTCATGGTCGAGAATGGCGTCGCGCCCGAGCCCTTCGATATAGCGCAGCGCGATGGCGAGCCCGACGGCGCCGGCGATGTCAGGGGTCCCCGCTTCGAAACGATGCGGCGGCTCCTGAAAGGTCGTCTTTTCAAGGGTGACCTCGACGATCATGTCGCCGCCGCCCTGCCAGGGCGGCATCGTGTCGAGCACCGCCTTCTTGCCGTAGAGCACGCCGATCCCCGTGGGCCCATAGGTCTTGTGGCCGGAGAAGACGTAGAAATCGCAATCGATTGCCTGAACATCGACGGGAAGGCGCGGCGCCGCCTGACAGCCATCGATCAGCACCTTGGCGCCTTTCGCATGAGCGAGCCGCACGATCGTCTCGATCGGCATCAACGCGCCCGTCGCATTGGCGAGATGGGTGATGGCGACGAGCTTGGTGTGCGCGCTCAGCAGCGTCTCGAATTTCGCGAGGTCGAGGCCGCCCGTCTCATCCATCGGCGCCACGACGAGCTTGAAACCGACGCGGTCGCGCAGAAGCTGCCAAGGCACGATATTGGCGTGATGCTCGAACTCGGTAATCAGCACCTCATCCTCGGGCTTGAGGAAAGTGGCGCCCCAGGAATTGGCGACGAGATTGATGCCCTCGGTCGCACCGCGCACGAAGACGATCTCGCGCGCATCCGCCGCATTGAGGAAATGCCGCGCCGCTTCGCGCGCATCCTCGTAGAGCTCGGTCGAGCGGGCGCTCAAGCGGTAGACGCCGCGATGCACATTGGCGTAGTCGCTGCGGAAGAACTCGGCGACCGCGTCGATGACGGCCGCAGGTTTCTGCGCGCTGGCGCCGCTGTCGAGGAAGACGAGACCTGGATTGCGCTCGAAGATCGGGAAATCTCGCTTTATCTGCCGCGGATCGAAGCCGCCCGGCGCGAGTCTCTTCAAGGGGGTGACGAGCGTCATGAGCGGGACCGTCCGAGCCAGCGTTGCAGATGCGAGGTGAGATAGTCGCGCAGAGCCGGCGGCTCGACCGTGGCGATGGCATCCGCCGCGAACGCCTCGATCAGCATATGCCGCGCCTCCGCTTCGGGGATGCCGCGGGCGCGCAGATAGAAGAGCGCATTCTCGTCGAGATCGCCGACCGTCGCGCCATGACTGCATTTGACGTCATCGGCGAGAATTTCGAGTTCGGGCTTGGTATCGACGGTGGCGCGCGGGCTCAGCAGCAGATTGCGGTTGAGCTGATGCGCGTCCGTCTTTTGCGCTTCCGGCCGAACGGCGATGCGCCCGAGAAAGACGCCATGGGCGCGATCCTCGACCACGCCCTTCCACACTTCGCGCGTCGTCCCGCCCGGCGCCAGGTGGTCGACGAAGGTGGCATTGGTCGATTCCTGTTCGCCGCGCAGCAGAAAGGCGCCGCTGACACCGCATTGCGCCTGCTCGCCGGCCAATGTCGCAAAGGTGTCGTGTCGCGACAGCCGGGCGCCCAAAGTCAGCACGAAGCTTTCATACCGTGCGCTGCGATCGAGCACGGCGCGCGTCACCGCGAAATGGATCGCGCCTGCGGCTTCGTCCTGAAGCTTCGCGTGATGGAGCACTGCATCGGCGCTCAATCCCACCGTCATGACCGCGTTGGTCCAATAGCTGCCCGTCCCGGCGAAGCTCTCGATGAGTTGGGCGCGGCTGCCGGGGGCCAACAGGATGGCGCTGCGCAGATGCAGCGAATGCGGCTGCGCCGCTTCTCCGAAATGGATGATCTCGACGGGACGGTCGAGCGCGATGCCGGGATCAAGCGCCAGCACGAAACCGTCGGCGAAGAGCGCCGCATTGAGCGAGGCGAAGCTCTGAGCGCCGCGCATGTCGGTATCATCGATGATCGCTTCGAGCAATGTCGGGCGCTCGGCCAAGGTCCGCGACGTCGAAGCGAGCCACGCTCCCTTCGGCAGTTCGCCGAGATCGGAGAGTTCCGGCGCGAACCGGCCATTGACAAGGACGATGCGATGCGTTGCATCCGAAAGCCGATGGGCGTCGTCAAGTCGGGGCGCGGCTCCGGTGGTCGCCGGCGGAAACACGGCCCGCTGCAGCGGGCGCAAATCGGTGAAGCGCCACGCCTCCTGGCGCCGTGTCGGAAATCCGAGTTCACTGAAGCGCCTGATCGCGGCTTCGCGCTTTTCCGACAGCCAGCGCGGCTCGCTGGCGCGCGCAAACGCGCGAAAGGCGTTGACATAGGACGCTGCATCACCCCCCACCCTGCCCTCCCCCTCAAGGGGGGAGGGGACCACACCGCGATTTTCCCTCCCCCCTTGAGGGGGGTTAGGGAGGGGGGTATTCGTTCGCACCATCGCTCGCCCTCACGCCGCGGCATTGCCGAGCATCGCGTAGCCGCGCTTCTCGAGCTCGGCGGCGAGGCTCTTGTCGCCGGACATGACGATCTTGCCGTCGCTCAGCACATGGACACGGTCGGGCTCGACATACTCGAGAAGCCGCTGGTAATGCGTAATCATGACCATCGCGCGGTCGGGCGCGCGCAGCTTGTTGATGCCGCCGGCGACCAGCCGCAGAGCGTCGATGTCGAGGCCGCTGTCCGTCTCATCCAGGATCGCAAGCTTGGGCTCGAGCATCGCCATCTGGAAGATCTCGTTGCGCTTCTTTTCGCCGCCGGAGAAGCCGACATTGACGCCGCGCTGCAAAAGATCGTCACCGATCTCGAGAAGCTTTAGCTTGGCGCGCACCGCCTTCAGAAACTGCCCCGCATCAAGCTCGTTTTCGCCGCGGGCGCGGCGCACCGCGTTGAGCGCCGCACGCAGAAAATACATGTTGTTCACGCCGGGAATCTCGACCGGATATTGGAAAGCGAGAAAGATGCCCGCCCGCGCGCGCTCGTCGGGGCTGAGCGCCAGGAGATCGCGATCGAGATAGCTAACGCGCCCTTCCGTCACCTCATAGCCGCCGCGCCCGGCCAGCACGCTCGCGAGCGTACTTTTGCCGGAGCCGTTCGGGCCCATGATCGCGTGCACCTCGCCGGGCTTCACCTCGAGATCGATGCCTCTTAGGATCTCGCGCCCCTCAACGAGGCGGGCACGCAGATTCTTGATCTCCAACATCAACCGCTTCTCCCGTAATCGCGCTTAGCCGACGCTGCCTTCAAGGCTCACGGCGAGCAGCTTCTGCGCCTCGACGGCGAACTCCATGGGGAGCTCCTTGAGCACCTCCTTGCAGAAACCGTTGACGATGAGCGGCAACGCATCCTCGCGCGAGAGCCCGCGCTGCTGGCAATAGAACATCTGGTCTTCGCTGATCTTCGATGTCGTCGCCTCATGCTCCACCTTGGCCGAGGGATTGCGCACCTCGATGTAAGGGACGGTGTGGGCGCCGCATTTCTGGCCGATGAGCAGCGAATCGCATTGCGTGTAGTTGCGGGCGTTCTGCGCCTTGGGCTGGACGCGCACGAGGCCGCGGTAGGTGTTCTGCCCGCGCCCCGCCGAGATGCCCTTCGAGATGATGGTCGAGCGCGTGTTGCGGCCCAAATGGACCATCTTGGTGCCGGTATCGGCCTGCTGGAGATTGTTGGTGATGGCGACCGAGTAGAACTCGCCAACCGAGTTGTCGCCCTCCAAGATGCAGCTCGGATATTTCCAGGTGATGGCCGATCCCGTCTCGACCTGGGTCCAGGAGATCTTGGCGTTGGCGCCACGGCAAGCGCCGCGCTTCGTCACGAAATTATAGATCCCGCCGCGGCCTTCGGCGTCGCCGGGATACCAGTTCTGCACCGTCGAATATTTGATCTGCGCATCCTCGAGCGCGACGAGCTCGACGACGGCGGCGTGGAGCTGGTTCTCGTCGCGCTGCGGCGCGGTGCAGCCTTCGAGATAGCTGACATAGCTGCCTTTATCGGCAATGAGCAACGTGCGCTCGAACTGCCCGGTCTTGGCGGCATTGATGCGGAAATATGTGGAGAGCTCCATGGGACAGCGCACGCCGGGCGGCACATAGACGAAGGAGCCATCGCTGAACACGGCGGAATTGAGGGCGGCGAAGAAATTATCGCCCTGCGGCACGACGCTGCCGAGATATTTGCGCACGAGATCGCCATGCTCGCGCACCGCCTCGCCGAAGGAGCAGAAGATGATGCCAAGCTCGCCCAACTGCTTCTTGAAGGTGGTGGCGACCGAGACGCTGTCGAAGACGGCGTCGACGGCAACCCCGGCGAGCGCCGCGCGCTCTGCCAAGGGAATGCCGAGCTTCTCATAGGTCTTGAGCAGCTCGGGATCGACCTCCTCGAGCGATTTGGGCGCGTTTTCGCGCTTGGGCGCGGAGTAGTAGGTCGCCGCCTGGTAATCGATCGGGGCGATACGGAGCTTGGCCCACTGTGGCTCGGCCATCTTCTGCCAGTTGCGATAGGCTTCAAGCCGCCATTCGAGGAGCCATTCCGGCTCCTGCTTCTTCGCCGAGATGAAGCGGATCGTCTCCTCGTTGAGGCCGGGCGGAGCGCTCTCGCTCGCGATGTCGGTGACGAAGCCATATTTGTAGCCGTCGCCGCCGAGCGAACGGACGGTTTCAAGCGTCTGGGCGGTTGCACTGCTGCTCATGAAGAAACGATCTCTCTCGATGCGGCCGCGGGCGGGGCGAAAATACCGGGTGGGGGCACCATATCGGCCAAGCTTACCGCCGCCAGCGCCGTCCCCACGGCATGGTTGATGCGGTGCCAATGCGGCCGGGTCGGACAGAAGGTGCTACGGGTGCAGGAAGGCGCGTCGCTGGCCTGCGACCCATGGTTCGTGCATTGCGTGACGCTGATCACGCCGTCGATCGCCGCAACCACATCGGCAACGGAAATGGCCGTCGAGGGGCGCGCCAGCCGATAGCCGCCGCTGGCGCCCCGCGCGCCCGCAACGATCCCGCCATGCGCCAGCGCTTTCAACACCTTGGCGACCGTGGCCCGCGGCAGCCTCGCCTCCTCGGCGAGCGCCGCCGCCGTCATCTGCCGCTGCGGCGTGGCCGCGAGATGCGCTGCGACGATGACACCATAATCCGCGAGCTTGCTCAGAATGATCATTGAGGCCAGCGATAAATTCGGACTGTTTTAGTACTGATTTAGATCGTGTCTTATACCGCAGCGTCAACCCCCTGCAACACCTATTTTCGATTTCCCGGAAGCGTTTGCAGACGCGCGGTCAGCGATCGTCCGACCCGCGATCCGCCCCGGCCTGCCGCCGCTTGGCTTTTCGGTATTCCTCTTTGAGCACTTCCGGCGCCTTGAGCTTCTTGCCGTAGAGGTCCTGCAAGAACCTTTTATGGGGCCGCCACTGCTGGAGAATGGCGGCGCGCATCGTGTCACCCGCGGCCGGCGTCGTCGTATGATCGATTGCGGCGCATTCGCGCGGCTTCAACTCGTGAACCGCACATTTGCCGTCCTTGAACCACACGCATGCCCCTTTGGTCCGGGGATCGGAGACCGCGCCGCTGGGTTTGTCCACCATGGCCGGCGCCAGCACGAAGATCGCCGTCCGCTTCTCCGCCGTCCCCAGCAATGCCACGTCGATCGTGAGATATTTCTTGAAGAGCGCCTCGACGTTCAATCCCAATTTGCGCGCAAGCGGCGCGATCTGCTCCGGGGTGAACCAGCCGGGCTTCGTGCGACATAGATTTTGACAACGGTCGCAGGAACAATCCACCGCGGGTCCCCGATGATCGTATGGCCGTCAGATTGCCCATATTTCCATGAAAAACCGTTAAGTCGAATATTCGGGTCAGCCATGACCGCTAGGCTTCCCGCGCCTGCTGTCGCAATACTGCCTTTTGCACCTTGCCGTTGGCGTTGCGCGGCAAGGGCTCGGAAACGAGGGTGACGATCTCCGGCACTTTGTAGTCCGCCATGCGCTCGGCACAGAAGCGGCGGATCTCGTCGGCGGTCAGCCCGGGCTCGCGCGGCACGATGAAGGTCTGAACGCGCTCGCCGAGGACGGGATCGGGTCGGCCGATGACGGCGCATTCCGCGACGCCCGGATGGTAGCTGAGCGTATTCTCGACCTCGGCACTGAAGATCTTGTAGCCGCCCCGGTTGATCATGTCTTTGACGCGGTCGAAGACCCGGACGAAGCCTTGCGCGTCGATCGAGCCGATATCACCCGAGTGCCAAAAACCATCGGTGAAAGTCTCGGCCGTCGCCTGCGGCTTGTTCCAATAGCCGGCGACGACCATCGGGCCACGGATCCAGATCTCGCCAGGCGTGCCCGGCGGTACGGGCCGGCCCTGCTCGTCCACGACCTGCAACTCGCCGCAGGGTACGACCTGACCGACGCTGTCGAGATGTGCAAGCCCGTGACCCCGCGGCATGATCGTCGTCGGCGAGGTCGTCTCGGTGGCGCCGTAGGCGTTGATGAGCGTGAGATTGGGCAGCTTCTCCGCCAGCGTGCGGATCGTCGTCTCCGGCATCGGCGCGCCGCCGAAGGCGCCGATGCGCCAAGCCGAAAGATCGAACCGATCGAAATCATGCTCCATGAGCAGGAGGATGTAGATCGCCGGCACGACACAGGTGTAGGTGATGCGCTCCGCCGCGGCGACGGCGAGGAAGTCGCGCGCCTTGAATGCCCGCATCAGCACCGACGAACCGCCGAAATAAATGGTCGCCAGTAGGATCGCGACCAGTCCCGTCACATGCGATGCCGGCACGGCGAGAAGCGAGCGGTCCGCCTCGGTCCCGCCGATGCAGCGCGCGAAGTGGATGACAGAGTGGATGACGCCGAAATGGCTCAGCATCGCGCCCTTGGGGCGGCCGGTGGTGCCGGAGGTATAAAGGATGACGGCGGTGTCTTCCTCGCCGATGGCTGGCGCAGGGGGCGCCGTCGCCGGCGTGAGGAGCGCGGCAATGGGCTCGGCGCCTTCGGCCGCGCCACCGACCACGACGCGCAAGCGGAGTTCCGGCGGGGCCTGCGCCGGCAGATTGGCCACGAACTCGGCCTCGAAGATCAGCGCCACCGCGCCGCTATCCCTCAGGAGATAGTCGAGTTCCGGTCCTTTCTGCCGCGTGCCGATCGGCACGGTGATCGCACCGAGTCGCGCGCAGGCGAGGACGGCGATCAGGAACTCCGGGCAGTTGCCGAGCAGCAGGGCGACGCGTTCGCCGCGGGCGATGCGTCGGGCCGCCAGATTGCCGGCCATATTCTCGACCGCGCGGTCGAGTTCGGCATAGGTGAGCCGCCGCCCATCGCCGATCACGGCTTCGCGCGTGGCAAGGCGGGCGACGCTTTGGCGGAACATGGCGTCGATGTGAGGCGGCCGGTCGGCAAAACAGCGCAAGCGGCGTCCGTCGAAATGTCGCTCGATTTGCAAGGCGCCGCCGGGGCCTTCCGCCGGCCAATAGACATCCTGGAGCATCGTCATCGGCCTCCCCGAATTCCTTTGAGTAGCACGTCATCGCGAGCCGGGCAAAATGGCCAATGCTGTCGCTGGTGAGGCCATCGCGGGCGAGCCGAAAATAGGCTCTTGTTCCCTTTTTGTTCGCGTATTACGATGGTCTCGTTTTCATGAAAAGGGAGAGACGAGACATGAACGAAGCCGGCAGGGAGCGTCCGCTTGGGCTCGATTGCCAAAACGCCATCATCCTCGCGATCGGCTGGATGACCGCGCTTTGGATCACCTTGACGTGACGACAGCCCCAGCTATGGCAGCTCGCTCAGCGCCCGCTGCAGGGCGTTGAATACCTGGCTAGGCTTGAAGGGTTTTTCGAGAAAGCCCAACGGTGTTGCGGTCTTGGCGCGCGCCATTGTATCGGGATCGCAGACGCCGGAAAGAAAGATCGATCGCACGTTGAAGCGGCTGCGCATGAGCTGCGCGACCTCGATGCCGTCCATCGGGCCCGCCAGCTTTATGTCGACAAGCGCGAGATCCGGCGGCGCGGCGCTGGCCAGCGACATCGCCTCGGGCCCCGACGAGGCAACGCCGGCGATCGTGAAGCCGGATTCCTCGAGCACCTCATGGATGTAGCTGGCGACGAGTGCCTCGTCCTCGACGATAAGGATCGAGGGGGAGCGGTCGAGACCGCCGCCCGTCCTGTCGCGCTTCACATCGCTTGCGACCATAGGTGCTGACCTCAGGTCTGCTCTGCGGCAGGCCCAAAAGTAACGTTGCAAGTAGAAACAATCCGGAGCATGCGTGGTTCCTGCCGCGCCGCCGCATTGCTGCGCCTCTTTCCCGTCCCGGGTGGGCTGGCTATGGTCTTGTCCAGAGAGAATCGACCATGAAATTGCTCCTCATCGAGGACGATCGAGAAGCCGCTTCCTACATCGCCAAAGGACTTTCCGAAAGCGGCTATGTTGTCGATCACGCCAGTGAGGGCCGAACGGGCCTCTTCATGGCGACTTCCGCGAGTTACGACGCGCTGATCGTCGATCGCATGCTGCCGGGCATGGATGGTCTTGCGCTGGTGGCGGCGCTGCGCGCCGCCGAGATCCGCACGCCCGTCTTGATCCTGAGCGCTCTCGGCGCCGTCGATGACCGCGTGAAAGGCTTGCGCGCCGGAGGCGACGATTATCTCGTCAAGCCTTTCGCCTTTGCCGAGCTCCTGGCGCGGGTGGAGGCGCTGCTGCGGCGCGGCAGCGGCAACACCGCGACGACGCGGCTCAAGGTGGGCGATCTCGAAATGGATCTGCTGGCGCGGACGGTGCAGCGCGCCGGGCAGGAGATCGATCTGCTGCCGCGCGAGTTTCGTTTGCTCGAATTTCTGATGCGCCGCGCCGGCCAGGTGGTGACGCGGACGATGCTGCTCGAAAATGTCTGGGACTACCATTTCGATCCGCAGACCAACGTCATCGACGTCCATATCAGTCGCCTCAGGCAGAAGATCGACAAGGGCTTCGCGCGACCGCTTCTGCACACCGTCCGCGGCGCGGGCTATTGCCTGCGCGCCGAGTAGGTCCGTGGGAAGGCTGCTGCGCACGAACGCCTTCCGCCTCGCCGTGCTTTATTTCGCGCTGTTCGCCGTTTCGGTTCTGACGCTCCTCGCCTTCATCTATCTCTCCACCGCCGATTTTATCGAGCAGCAGACCGAGGCGACGATCGACGCCGAGATTACCGGCCTGCAAGAGCAATATGACCCGACGGAGATCAGCGGTCTCGTCGAGATCATCCGCGCGCGCAGCACGGCGGCTCATGGCGGCCCTACCGTCTATCTCATCACCGACCCGGCGCTGCACCGTCTTGCCGGCAATCTCTCCGGCTGGCCGCGCGATTCCGAGGTGATCCGGCCGGGCTGGATAACCTTTCCTCTCGAAGTGGGTTCGCGCAACGCGCCCCGCACCCACACCGCGCTGGCGAAGGTCTTCATCCTGCCGGGCGGCTATCGCTTGCTGGTCGGACGCGACCTGCGCGATGCCCAAGCCTATCGCAGCCGCATCGACCGCACGCTAGCCTGGTCCGGCCTCCTCACGCTCGCGCTCGGCGTCGCGGGCGGCTTTCTCATGACGCGCAATATGCTGCGCCGCGTCGATGTCGTGAACCGCACCAGCGAACGCATCATCCACGGCGATCTCAGCCAGCGCGTGCCGCTCAATGGCAGCGGCGACGAGTTCGACCAGCTTGCCGTCAACCTCAACACCATGCTCGACCGCATCGAGCGGCTGATGACCGGGATGCGACAGGTCACCGACAATATCGCGCATGATCTGCGCACGCCCCTAGCGCGTTTGCGCGCGCGCCTTGAAGTGACGCTGCTGGAGCGGCCGGACGCGACGCTCTATGGCGAGGCCTTGCGCGAGACGATCGCCGAAGCGGACCGGCTGCTTGGCACCTTCAATGCGCTTCTCAGCATCGCCGAAGCGGAAGCGGGATCGCGCCGGGACGCCCTGGTTACACTCGATCTTGGCGAGATCGTCCGCTCGGTGGCGGAGCTCTATGACCCCGTGGCCGACGAGAAGGGCCTGACGCTCACGGCTCGGGCGGAGGCCGGCGTGACGGTCCATGGCGACCGCCATTTGCTGTCGCAAGCCGTCGCCAATCTGCTGGACAACGCTCTCAAATATACGCCCGCCGGCACCGTGGCGGTGGCCGCACGGCGCGAGGGCATGCAGGGACGCATCGAGGTCACCGATAGTGGGCCCGGCATTCCCGCCGATCGACGCGAGGCGGTCTTCGACCGTTTCGTTCGGCTCGAGGGGAGCCGGAGCACACCGGGCAACGGGCTCGGTCTCAGCCTGGTGCGCGCCGTTGCACGGCTGCATGGCGGGGAGGTCTGGCTCGAGGACAACGCGCCCGGCCTCAAGGCCGTACTCACCCTGCCGATAGCCGAGACGCACAGCCAGCCGGCCTCTCGTCCCGCCGCCTGATCCGCTCGACCGGAAGCCGCCGCGCCAGTTCGGCGAGCAGCGCGCGCAGCGCCGCCGCATCGGTCCCGGCGCTGCGCATCACCGGTTTCATGATTTCATCGCCGAGCACGTCTTCGAGGCTCGGCTCGACCATTCGCCACGTCCACATCGCCGCCTCCGCAACTCCAGGGCTGCGGTGAAGATCGCGGCGAACCTTGTCCGATTTGTGGCAACCTCAGGTTATTTTGGCGGTGTTTGGTGACACCGCGGCGGCCACGGAACGCCGCGATATGTCTACCATGCCGCGGCTATTTCCAAACGGGTTTGCCGAGATCGACTTGGTTGGGGTTGGTGAACGCGCCGCCTGCGGCGCCAGCCGCACCGCCCAACGCGGCCCCGGCGAGCGGGTGGCCAAGCAGCGCGCCGCCGACCGCACCGGCGCCGGCACCGATCGCGCCGCCGCTAAGCGCGCGATCGGACTGAGAGGTGCCGCAACCTGCGAGAGCAAGAGCGGCAGCAAAGGCGGCCGCGATACCGAGACGAGCAGTCATGAACTCCTCCGATCGATCGTGATCCCCGATGTAAAACAGAAGGAAATTCGCGTTCGTTCCGCACACCGGCCGGTTTCGGTATCATTGAATTTTACCCGTATTTTCAAAAACTTGCGCGCGAAACAGGTTGCTCGCATCAGCGCCGCCACTACCGTCCAGCGGTGTTCTCCACAGCGTCGGGTTGGAGTTGCGCCATGCCGAGCGACGACGGCTCCTTGCGAGCCCGCAAGAGCGACGTCCGCGCCGACCAGCGGCTGCTCGCGACGCTGTGCGAATGGCATAATGGCGAGGCGCCGGCGCGCTACGGCAAGGGACGGACGACAGTCGTCAACTGGGACTTTGCTGGGCTGGATTTTCGCCGAATGGATTTCTCCGACGCCACCTTCCTCGATTGCGGCTTTCGCAATGCCGATATGCGCGGCGCGATCTTTCATCGTGCGAAATTGTGGCGTGCGACTTTCGACGACGCCGATCTCAGCGATGGCGATTTTGCCGAGTCGGATCTTTCGAGCGGCGAAAGGACGGGCACGGCCGCGGCGCCAGCGGATCACGCCGGCCGAAACACGCGGTTCGTACGTGCGTTGCTTCGGCGAACCAACTTCACCGATGCGCATCTCTCTGGCGCCGATTTCACCTGCGCGCATCTGGAACAGACAATTCTGCGACGCGCGGACTTATCGAAGACGCGGTATCGCGGCGCGGAGATCGTGGACGCCGTGCTCGATCGTGCCCTGACGGTGGCAGCAGATTTTTCCGGCGCCGCGCTTCGCGGCGACACGCGACGACAGCTCGAAGCGGCGGCGGTAACCGTCGATACGATCGAACTCTCTTCGGCCGAGCTCGCGCGCCGGATTGAAAGCCACGAGATCTGGGTGCGCAGCGGCGGACGCCGCGGCAAGCGTGCGGAGCTCATGGGGTGCGATCTCGCCGGCCACGATTTTTCCGGTGTACTTCTCGCGGCCGCACGCCTCGACCGCTCCATCTTGAGCGAGGCGAATTTCCGTGGCGCGCTGTTGGCCGCAGCGCGCTTCCGCCTTGCCAATCTCAGGGCCGCCGATCTCTCCGCCGCCGACCTGCGCGGCGCCGATCTGCGCGGTGCCAATCTGCGCTACGCGATCTTGACCGACGCATTGACCGGACAGTTGCCGGGAACGTCGTTGCGGACACGGCTTCCCCATTAAGCGGCGCGCCGGCTGCCGATAAAGGCGCGAACCTCACTTATTCCGCGCGCTGCCTCGCGCCGGTCGTGGTTTTGTACCGCGTCGTCGTGGAAGCGGCGCAAGGTTGGAAATGGCGGCGCCTATGGCAGCTTCCAATTGAAAATTATTGGTCGCGCGTTGCAGTGAGCCGCGAGATCACCCTGACAGTTTGAAAAGTAACACCGCGAATGGTGGGTTCATGAGGTTCAAGCGTTAGCGGCCGAAGTGTTCTGGACAACGTCGCAGCAGGCGGATAGTTAACGCGTCGCTCGCCGGGGAGGCGAGTTCGTGGGGGAGCGAAAGGTGGCGCGAATACTGCTCGTGGAAGATGATATCGATGTGCGTCCGCTGATGGAGCATATCCTTGGCGGCGCAGGCTATGATGTCGTCTCGGTCGAGACGGTGACGAATGCCCGCATCCTTCTCGACGCCAATCCCTTCGATCTCGTCGTCACCGACGGCAAGCTCATCGACGGCACCGGATTGGACGTGGCGGAGAAGGCGCGAGCGCAGGGCATCGCCGTGCTGATCCTCACCGGCTACGCTCTCCAGCTCCCGCAGGAACGGTTGAAGCTCTACGATTATCTCCTGAAACCCGTCCGCCCGGCCGAGATTCTGAAAGCGGTCGAGCGATCGTTGCGCATGCGCGATGGCGACGACGTGGTGCCGTTCCCGAAAACGAGTTGAGCCGGTAGGAGCGCGGATACGCGAGAGTTCTCCCGGATTGCCGCGCCGCCCGCGCACCTCGATACCACGGAACGTTTAGCCACGCTGGCCTTCTTGAAGGAGCTTGATCCCATACCATCCCCAATAGACGCGATGGCGGTAGATCAATCCCTCGCGTATCTCCATGACTTCGACGAAGTCCATCTGGTCGCCGTCGGGCCTCACGCGTGGGTATTCCCACATCAGCGTATGTCCATCCGTGAAGAAGCCTTTGCGATATCTTCGGCGTGCCGGCGGCTGATGCGCGAAGACCAGGCGTACGAATTCTCGCAGCTTCTCGCGTCCGGCGACCACGCCTTCATCGGAATTCAGCAGATGGCAAACGAGCGGTGATTCGAGGCTGCAATCCGTGGCGTAGAGAGCCATCGCGGCCTCGACATCTTTGGCGCCGAGCGCTTTGTCCCACTCGTGATAGATGCGCTCCGCGGCTCGGGCGGCCTGTTCGTCTGCGAGCGCGGCATTGGATTGTTCCGTCATCACTGCACCTCGACGATATCCCGGTCGACAGGGCAGTAGCTTATCTTCGATCACCCGCGCCTTGCTTCACGGACGCCTGAAACGTTCCGCTTGCGCGGATCGGCGGCGCGCTGTGATCGGACTCGCCTTGCAGGTCGAGCGCCTCGATGTCCAGCAGGCGCCGCAGTTCCGCCACGCCGCGTGGCGTGGCGCCGACGCCCCGGCCGGCGCCATCCCTCCGCATCCACCCGAGCTCGACGAAGCGCGACAACGCGGCGCAACCCAGCGGACCGGCGAGATGGTGGCGCCTTTCGGTCCAGTCGAGGCAGCGGCGCGCGAGACCCTTTGCCGTCGGCCTGAGCCGGTCGATCTCGATGCCGATATCCCCGAACCAGCGCCGTCCGGACGCGGTGATCGCATAGCGCTTCGAAGCCTCATCGGCGGCGATCAAATAGCCGCGGTCCTCAAATTGCGCGGTGATGGCGACCCCGAGACGGCCGGCGAGATGGTCATAGCAGGAGCGGCCGAACCGCAGCGATCGCCCCTGCCTCGTCAACGGCACATCCAGAGAACGGATCGTCGGCGCGAGGCAGGCAAGCGCTTCGACGGCGGCGGCGACCTGGGGCGTCGCCAGCCGATAGTAGCGGTGCCGCCCCTCCCTCTCGACCGCGAGAAGCCCGCCTTCCAAGAGCTTGCCGAGGTGATTGCTGGCGCTTTGCGGCGTGATCCGTGCAGCATAGGCGAGCGCGCTCGCCGGCTGGGCGCGTCCGTCACACAGGGCCGACAGAATAGCGGCGCGTACGGGATCACCGATCAGCGCCGCGGGAATGGCAATATTGGCGTCCATCCTTCAAACCCCAATGCCCGCGATATCGTAACCCGCTGGCACTCCCAATGTTTCACTTTCCGCTGAATTATCGCCGCTGCGCCTCCCCAGCCCTTGATTTTTCGATCGTGTCCCGAGGCGTGGTGTAAGAGCTGCGGCGGTATCGCGTTCTCCGGCAGAGCTGGCCGGTGTCGTCAAGCTGCCGGCACAGCCGACAGCATGACGATGG
>Ga0209062_1001845_pt1 | contig 32446 bp, 26 predicted proteins | sample Coa_R2_2_FD_187158 | JGI IMG/M metagenome (GOLD analysis project Ga0209062, IMG submission 187158) | Surface soil microbial communities from Centralia Pennsylvania, which are recovering from an underground coalmine fire - Coalmine... | ecosystem: Environmental > Terrestrial > Soil > Unclassified...
GCAGACAAATCCTCCATCAGGCCCTCCCGAATCGGTTGGGTCGCAGAGAATCAGTCCAGCATGCGGCTGACCAGAACCTTTCGTACCGTCAATGAGAAAAATGCGTTAACCTGACCTCGCTGCCCTGCCAAATTTCCGTTTCCGGGTTGCGCGCGAGCGGATGTTTTGGCAGTTATACGCCCGTGAGCGTGGACAGTCCCATCCTGATCGTTCCGTACATGTGGATCGGCGACTTCGTCCGCTGTCACACGGTCGTTCGCCTGTTGCGCGAGCGTTTCCCCGGGCGGCCAATCGACTTGCTGACCACGCGGATGGTGGCGCCGCTGGTGGACTATATGCCGGGCGTTCGCAAGGGCATCGTGTTCGACCTGCCCCGAAAACGCCTCGCGCTTTCGCAGCACCGCGCCCTCGCCGATCTGTTGCGCGCCGAACGCTACGGCGACGCGCTGATCATGCCGCGCACGTGGAAATCCGCGCTGGCGCCGTTTCTCGCCGGAATTCCCCGCCGTACCGGCTTTGTCGGCGAGATGCGGTTTGGCCTCGTCAACGACCTGCGCGCGGGCGAAAAGAAGCTGCCCCGCATGGTCGATCGCTGCGCCGCGCTGGCGCTGCCCAAGCATGCCGCGCCGCCGCAGAACTTGCCCTCGCCGCAGCTCGCGGTCCCGCGCGAGGTCCTGCCGCAATGGCGCGCGCGGATGAATCTTGGCGAAACCGGGCGGGCCGTGGCGGTGCTGGCCCCCGGCGCCGTCGGGCCGTCGAAGCGATGGCCGTCTTACGGGGCGCTTGCGGCGCGCCTTGCCGGACTGGGCTTTGCGGTCTGGGTCGTCGGCGGCCCCGATGAGAAGGCCCTCGCCGCTGAGATCATTGGTCATGCGCCTCACGCCCGCGACCTGACCGGCGCCGATTTGCGCAATGCAATCCTGGCGCTTGCAGCGGCGACCGTGGCGGTATCGAACGATTCCGGCCTGCTGCACGTTGCCGCGGCCATCGGTACGCCCTCGATCGGGATATTCGGGCCGACCAGCCCGTGGCACTGGGCGCCGCTCAATCCGCTGGCCGCGGTGATCGAGACAAAGACGAAGGTGGCGTGCCGCCCCTGCCACAAGCCAACCTGCCGGATGCGGCATCACCGCTGCATGCGCGACATCCCGATGGAGCAGGTCCTGGCGGCGGTGCGGGAGACGTTCGCGGCGCGGCCGGCGACGGCGACGCAAGTCCTCGCCGAAGTGCGCCAGCTTGGATTGCAAACGCCGGCCGAAGCGCACGCTTTGGTCCGCGGCGACCGTGACAACCGTTAAGGTCGTCGGAGCCCCCTCTAAGGCTTTCAGCGAATTAATCGCTTCAATTCTTGAGCGGCGGCGCAGCGAACTTCCCCCCGTTTTAGGGGGCAGGGAGGGGGCTCATGAGGCGAGCCCATGCCATAAGTCGCCCCTCCCCAGCGCTCCCCGCAAGCAGGGGACTGCAAGCCGCGCAGTTATTCTTCACTCGGCTGAGCTTGCAGCTTGTTGATGCACACGGCGCTGCGCTCGATCAAACGCCTGAAAAGGATTCTCTGCGCCCGCATCTCCTCGCCTGTCATGCCTTCAAAGAGAAGGCCGTTGATCTCGTCCAAGGTGGGGGCGAGAGACGCCAGCAGATTCGAGCCGCGCTTGGTGAGCTTCAGGCTTAGTGCGCGCAGATCAGCGGGATCGGGCGATTTATCCAGGTACCGCAACCGCACCAGCCTGTTGACCTCGTCCGTTATGTGAGGCCCGGAAACGTGCAGATGTTCGGCAAGGCCCTTAATCCCGATCGGCCCAGGCCGCTCCAGACGCCAGATCGCGAGCAGCACGGCGAATTCCGCGCCACTCAATCCGATTGACCGGGCGATGGCGCGCCGGAGCGCCTGCATGCCGGCTGCTGCTGCGAAGAGTTCCGCGATGAATTCGCGAAACTCAGCGTCGCTGAGTTCCGCCAACCCCGCGATCGTTCTCTTCGTGACGGCCTTTTTCTGGTTGCGTCGATGAGACGGCCGAAGCGGGGTGGTCATCGGTTTGGCGCCACGGGTGTTAAAGCGCGTCCGGTCGCGTGGAGCCGCGCCGTGGGGTGGGCGCTCTTCGACAAGCTCAGAGCGAAGCGTGCCCACCGACCCTGGAAAGGCCAAGCGCAGGTGGGCACGGCGCGCATCCTTCGCCAAGCTCAGGAGCGCGCCTTGGCCCACCCTACACGCTGACCCGGCAACGCCTCAACACCTGGCAACGCTCACGGCCATGCGCCCGCACGGCGCATTGCAATTCATAGGTAAGTTATGTAATTTATAAAGGCACGCATCACCCGCATCAAAGATCACGCCATGCTGCGAACCGGTGCCGAGTATCTCGCCGCCCTGCGCGACGGCCGCCGGATCTATTACGGCGGCGAACGGGTTGCTGATGTCACTGTTCATCCCGCCTTCCGCAACACAGCGCGCTCGTTCGCCCGCATCTATGATCGCAAGCGCGAAGCGGAACACCTCGGCGCAATGTCGTTCGCCGAAGGCGGTGAACAATTCACCTCCTGGTTCCTGTTGCCCAGAACCCGCAAAGACCTCGAACAGCGCGCGGAGTGCCATCGGCGTGTGGCTGAATGGTCGTATGGCCTGCTTGGGCGCTCTCCCGATCACGTCCCGGCTTTCATCGGCGGCATGGCAATGGCGCCGGAGTTATTCGACGCCAACAGAAAGGGGTTTGGCCGGAACCTCATCGACTATTTTGATTACTTGAAGTCGCGTGACCTGTTCGCCTGCTATCTCGTCCTCACGCCGCAAGGATCGCGCGATCCCAAGATGTACCGGGACACCGGCACTGCCAGTCCTGCGCTGGCCGTGGTGAGCGAGGACAGCGATGGCATTGTGGTCAGCGGCTTGAAGCTGTTGGGGACATCGGCGGTGTTTTCTGATGAGGCCTGGATTGGCAGCCTCATTCCGCTTGGCCCGGATCAGATCCAGGAGGCGGTCACCTTCGCGATCCCCATCAACCATCCGGGCGTCGAGATCTGGGTGCGGGAGTCCTTCGAGCTCCGCGCCTCCAACAAGATCGATCATTTCTTTTCATCGCAATTCGATGAGAGCGATGGCGTCATGGTCTTCGACAATGTGCGCGTCCCGTGGAGCCGGGTGTTCTGCCATCGCGACATCCCGCTGATGCGCGATATGTATTTCAAGACGCCCGCCCACGTCATGGGCAACCATCAATCCAACTGGCGATTCGCCGAAAAGCTCAAGCTGATGGTTGGGATCGCTCACAGAGCCTGCGACATGGCGGGGGTCATCAATATTCCGGCCATCCAGCAGACTCTCGGAAGGCTTGCGGCGGCGGAGGCGTCATTGCTCGGCCTCATGGCGGCGCAGATTGATCAGCACCAATCGCTCGCCAGCGGGCATGTTCACGTCAATCGCAGGTTTCTCTATGCCGCGCTGCAATGGTGCGCCAGCAACTACGCGCAGGTTGCGGAGGAAGTGCGGTCGCTGATGGGAGCCGGGCCGTTTCTGCTGCCGGCCGACACCTCCGTGTTCGACAATCCACAAACGCGGCGTACCTTCGAGAAATACTGGGGCCTGCCGACGGCTTCGGCGGATGAACGCTACAAATTCATCAAGATGGCGTGGGATTTGCTGGGGTCGGAATTTGCCGGCCGGCACACACAGTACGAGAAATTCTACGGCGGTCCGCCGCATATCATGGATCTGTACAGCTTCTTTAACTGCCCCTGGAACGAGCGGCGCGCCGCCATCGACCAGATCATCAAGGACATGGCCTCAGCGGACGATTTGACCGCGCCGCAAAATCAGGCCGCCTCGTAGAAGCCGCGGCTCCATCCACTCGCAATCCTGCCGCGGCCAGTTCCGAGAGCGCGTTCCGGCGAAGCGAATCAGCGTTCCGTGTCGCGCCAGCCCCGGACTTGATCCGGGGACTGTCGCGAGCGTCGGGTCCATGCGCAGGCCGGGCAGCGGTGGGAACCCGAACCGACAACGCGCGTTTGAGTCTCGCGGACTTGAAAGTCGAGGAAGCTCGCCATGGCTACCAATCTCGTCTCGTACGTGATGCAGTTCCTGACGCCTGACATCGTCTCCCGGATCGCCACGGCGCTTGGGCTCAATCGGAACGATGCGCAGTCCGGCGTGGGTGCGGCCGTGCCGGCGCTGCTTGCCGCATTCGGTGGACTCGCTGACAAGTCGGGCGGCGCGCAGAGCCTCGTTAACACGATCAAGCAGCAATCCGGTGTGCTGGACAACTTTGCCAGCATGATTGGCGGCAACAACCAAGCGTCCTTTATTGAAAGAGGATCAAGTCTGCTGACCTCGTTGCTCGGCACCCATGATCAAGCTGCACTGACCGGCGCAGTCGCGAGGTTTTCAGGCCTCGGACAAAACAAGGCGAATTCACTGCTCGGCATGCTGACGCCGGTGGTTATGGGCCTTATCGGCAGACAGATCGGAGCGCGAGGCGTCGATGTGGGCAGCCTCACCAGCCTGTTGGCGTCGCAAAAGGAAGAGATCGCTCAGGCATTGCCGGCCGGTATGGGCCAAGTGCTCGAAAGCAGCGGCCTCAGCGCTGGGATCGAATCGGTCAGAGGCGCTGCGGCCCAGGCGGGCCGGGCGGCGACCGGGCAGTTCGCGCAGTACGCTGCCCGCCCAACGGGAACCGCCAATGCCCGAGGCCCGCGTGGCTCGACATCAGGCGCATGGAATTGGGCCTATTGGGCGATACCCCTGCTCGTGCTCGGCGGCCTCCTTCAGTTTCTATTCGGCCCCGCACCGCACCGGCAGGAGCGGCTGACCCAGCAGGCGCCCGCTCCAGAGGCCACCGCTCCGGGCCAGAACGTCGTGGTCGGCGGCGTCGATGTAAAGAACACGCTTGGGGACAGCATCGCCGACATGCGCGCCTCGCTTCAGAGCATCACGGATGTCGACTCTGCCAAGGGGGCGCTTCCAAAGCTGGAGGCGGCCAAAAATCAGATCGAAAAAGTGAGCAGCCTGGCCGGACAGCTCACGCCGGATCAGCGCAAAATCGTTGCCGCGGTGGTGGCCCCGGCGATGCCGACGATCGACCGGCTTTCCGATAAAGTCCTTGAGATGCCCGGTGTTGGCGACGTGTTGAGGCCGACCATCGATCCCATGAAGACCAAGCTTGCGGAGCTTGCCGGACGACCGTCAACGGTCGGCGCCGGCAGTCGATGATGAGCGCTCACACCAGCGCAATCACTCTGGCGAGGCCTCCGGTCGCATCCTTCACTTTCGGCGCGCCCACGACGAGGGTCGCGCCCGCCTCCGGCACCTTGTCGAGATTGGCGACATTTTCGAGGCCCCAGCGACCTGACGGCAGCCACAACTGATGGGTCTTGAAGTCGCGCGATGCTCCGTGGTCAAGCGACATGGTGTCGACCGCGATGCCGGCGACCTGGCGCTCCTTCAGCAGCCATAAAGCCGCCGCAGGCGCGAAACCCGGAAAATGAAAGGTGCCGTTGACGTCGCGCCCGGCAAACATCGCCGGATCGGAGGTCGCCAGCTCGCCCCACCCCGAATGCATCGCGACGCAGCAGCCGGCCGGCAGCCGGCCATGCTTGGCTTCCCATTTCGCCAAGTCTTCGCGGGACAACTGATAGTCAGCCTCCTGCTCGGCCTGGTAAACCACATTGACGACCGCGAGCGGAACGACGAGCTGCTCGACCGGCAGCTTCTCGGCCGAAAGCCCGGTCTCGGAGAAATGGAGTGGGGCGTCGAGATGAGTGCCGGCATGCTCGACGATGTGCCACCAGAACAGATTGAAACGGTCCTTCTTGAAGTCGAACTCGCGTTCCATTTCGATGCCGGGCTTGCCCATGAAGGTCGGAAATTCCGCCGACATGGTGTGGGTGAGATCCACCACTTTGGTGAAGCTGCGCGGCTCTGCGGCGCGTGCGGGCGCCGCCGCTGCTAATCCGGTTGCGGCAGCGGCGGCGAAGAAGCCTCGCCGGCTCAAGGCTGCCCGGACCTTCGCTTCACACCCGGCAACGCACATAGTCTCTCCGATTCGTTACTCTCAGCTTTGCATGCAATTGTCGTTGTCCAGGGCGGCATTGGCAACAGCCGCGCTGACGCAGGGAGGCTTGTAGCCTCGTTGCCCGGATTGACCGGGAGCGAAATCCGGGCGCGGCGGCGCCCCGTTTCATCAGGGAGGCGCGGAAGTGCCGGGCTTGCACGAGCCCGCGAGATGCGGTCATTAAGCCCCATGCTGGTGATTGACGATGTTTCACTGCGTCTGGCCGGGCGGCTGCTGATCGAGCGTGCGACCGTGCAGATTCCGGACGGCGCCCGCGTCGGGCTGGTCGGCCGCAACGGCGCCGGAAAATCCACGCTGTTTCGCGCCATTGCGGGCGAGATTGCCGCCGACCACGGCAGCTTCGTGCGCCCGGCGCGCGCCGCCATCGGCCGGCTGCCGCAGGAGGCCCCAAGCGGGCCGGAGCGGCTGATCGACATCGTGCTTGAGGGCCAACCCGAGCGCACGGCGCTGCTCCGGGAGGCTGAGACCGCAACCGATCCCCACCGCATCGCCGAAATCCAATCGCGCCTTGCCGACATCGGCGCTCACGCGGCGCCCGCGCGGGCCGCCGGCATTCTCGCCGGCCTTGGCTTTTCCCATGCGGATCAGCAGCGGCCATGCGCGGAGTTCTCCGGCGGCTGGCGCATGCGGGTCGCGCTGGCGGCGGTCCTGTTTGCCGAGCCGGACCTGCTGCTGCTCGACGAACCGACCAACTATCTCGACCTCGAAGGCGCTCTGTGGCTGCAGGACCACATCACCCGCTACCCGCGCACCGTCATCATCATCAGTCACGACCGCGATCTGCTCGACAGCGCGGTCGATTCGATCCTGCATCTCGAGCGCGCCAGGCTTACCTTCTATCGCGGCAACTACACCTCCTTCGAACGCCAGCGCAATGAGCGCTTGGCGCTCGATCAGAGCCTCGCCCGCAAGCAGGAGGCTCAGCGCAAGCATCTCGCCGCGTTCGTGGAACGCTTCCGCGCCAAGGCCAGCAAGGCGCGGCAGGCGCAATCGCGCCTCAAGCTGTTGGCGAAATTGCAGCCCATCGACGTGCGCATCGCGGACGAGACGCCGTCCATCGCGATCCCTTCACCCGAAAAGCCGCTGTCGCCGCCGATCATTGCGCTCGACGACGTTGCGGTCGGTTATGAGCCCAGCCGCCCGGTGCTGCGGCGGCTGACGCTGCGCATCGATGCGGACGATCGCATTGCCCTGCTCGGCGCTAACGGCAACGGCAAGTCGACTTTGGCCAAGCTCCTTTGCGGCCGCCTGGCGCCCTTCTCCGGGCGGATGACGCGCGCCGACAAGCTCAAGACCGCCTATTTCGCCCAGCATCAGCTCGACGAGCTCAACCCGCAAGCGAGCGCCTATGACCATCTGCGCCGGCTGATGCCGGACGCGCCGGAGGCCAAGGTGCGGGCGCGCGCGGGCGCGATCGGGTTCTCGGCCGTCATGGCCGACACCAAAGCGGCAAACCTGTCGGGCGGGGAGAAGGCGCGCCTGCTGATCGGGCTTGCGACTTTCGACGGGCCGCATCTTGTCGTGCTGGACGAGCCGACCAACCACCTCGACATCGACAGCCGCGCCGCGCTGATCGAGGCCATCAACGACTATTCCGGCGCCGTGATTCTGGTCTCGCACGACCGCTTTCTGTTGGAGGCCTGCGTCGACCGCTTGTGGCTTGTCGCCAACGGCGAGGTCAATCCCTTCGACGGCGATCTTGACGACTACCGCCGGCTCGTGCTTGCGGGCGCGCTTGACGGGACGCCGGCCGAGGTCCGCGAGCGCAATGGCGGCGAGGCGCGCACGTCGCGCGCGGCGCTGCGCCGGGCCGCCGCTGAAAGGCGGAGCGAGCTTGCCCCGCTCAAGCGGCGCATCGAGGAATACGACAAGATCATTTCCCGGCTGACCAAGAGGCTTGCCGAGATCGACGCGGCGCTCGCCGATCAGACTCTCTACGATCGGGATCCCGCGCGGGTCGCGAAGCTCGGTAAGGAGCGCGCCGACGCGGCCCGTGGCCTTTCCGAGGCGGAACACCAATGGCTCACATTGAGCGAGGCGTACGAGAGCGCAATTGCGACTCTGTAGGGGCGACCCTAAGAGGCTGTGTGAGAACTGCTCCTAAGGGCCGCCCCTGCAAGGGCAATGTTGGAGGGCTCTGCTCAGGACGCGCCCCCTTCAACGTCATGACTTTGGCCGGCGCTCCATCCCTTAAATGGGCGTCGTCTCGACAACTGAATGTCTTACCGCCGCGCCACGTAGGTCTTGCTGAACCCGTTGCGGCCATTGGTGAGCGTGAATTTGCCCTCCGGCGCGACCGACGCCGTTATCAGGTTGCCCTGGCACTCGGCCGTTTCCTCGAAGTTCGCGATCATGTCAGGCGAGGTATTGTGGCTCGGATCCTTGTCCAGCAAGGAGAGGTGTCCCTGCCAGATGCCCTCGATTCCCGGCAGCTTCGCCATTCTGAGATACGCGTTTTTCTCGTAAGGAGCGGCCGGCTTGCCTTGAATCTCCAGCGGTTTCACGCGGTCGTCGGATTGGCCCAGTCCCTTGCGGGGGCCGTTGTTCACCACGATAACCTGAGGGCTGATGGCGCCGAGAAAAGCCGGTGCGCCGGCGCCGTCGAACGAGCCGTGGCGGCTCGTCTGATAGAGACTTACGCGGCCGACTTTATTGATCGGACAGCCAAGCTCCATCTCCTTGTTCCAGTCGAGATCGGCGAGGTCGAGGAACGTGAAAGCGCCGAACGTGACGAGCACCCCGACCATGCGCTGATTTTCGGGCGCGGCCGGCGCCATCTGGGCGGCGTCGGCGCATAGCGGGTTGGGTCCGCCGCCGTTGACCGGATGGTCGATGAGCGTGAATTCGGAAGAAACCACCAGAACGTCGGCGCCCTTCAAGGGGATCTTGTCGCCTGGCTTGACGATCGTGCGCTTGCTGCCGGCCACGGCCTTGTAGTCGTCGAGCCTCGCTTTATCGACAGCCTCGACGCCGTCGCCATGATCGAAGAACCTGCCGATCGGGATCATCTTCGCAAGCGCCGCAAGGCCGCCCTCATGGTCGCGGTGCCAATGACTGACGACCAGATAGTCGATCTGCTTCAGGCCGGCCTTTTGCGCCGCCGCGTAGATTCGTTTCGCGTCCCGGTCGGCGTCCGGAAATCCGGTGTCGAGCAGCAGGGACTCGCCCGACGGCGATACGATCAATGTCGCCGCGCCGCCTTCGACATCAATCCAGTAAATCTGCAAATTTTGTGCATTGCTTTGCGCCAGCGCAGAGGCCACGCTCGCCGGCGCCAGAACGCCCGCCAGCCCCAGGGCCGCGCCGGTGAATAATTTCATCGCTCGATTCATGGTCCCTCCCCTGTTCGCAAATGACGGCACTCGTGTCCCGCCCGGCGGCGTCCACTTTCAACTTGGCTATTTATAGCTCATTTCGGCGACTTCGCATATTGCAAGCAACGCGGCCATTGATAAAACCAAAGCAGCAGCAAGTCATGCCTCGTCGCAATCCCCGGCATATCGGCGCCCGGCTTGGGGGGCGGGATCATCGCGCGCCTCCGAGGCACGCGGCGCCGCAGGCGATCACGACACAAGACGCGATGCGGCGCACGCCGAGCTGCTCCTTCAGCGCCACGCGCCCAAGGAGCGCCGCGAACAGCACGCCGGTTTCGCGCAATGCCGATACCGGCCCCATCGGGCCGTGATGCATCGCCCAGATCACGATCGCATAGGCGATCAAAGAGACCCATCCGCCCAGCGCTGCGGCGGCAAAACGCTGCGCCGAGCCCGCGAGCAACGCCGCTGTCCCGCGCCGCAGGCCGCCGCGCAGCAGGACAAAGACAACGGGCATCGGTCCGCCCCACAGAACGGACATCCAGGCCGCGTAAGCGAGCGTATCGCCCGCAGCCCGAACCCCGATGCCATCCACAACGCTGTAAGCGGCGATGAACGCGCCGGTGGCAAGGGCCGGCGGCAATGAGCCAAGCGGCAGACCTTTCCCTCTGTGCGCGAGGGAGATGATGCCGCCGCACACGAGTACGATGCCAAGCGCCGGCAGCCAATCGAGCCGCTCGCCCGCGAATACCGCCGCGCCGATCGCGACCAGCATCGGCGATGAACCACGCGCGATCGGATAGGTTTCACTGAAATCGCCGGAACCATAGGTGCGGACCAGGAACAGGTTGTATCCGACATGAAGAAGGCCCGACGCCACGATATAGGGCCAGCTCGCTGCCGCGGGCCACGGAACAAATAGGGTCGCCGCTGCGCCGACAAGCGTAACCGCAACGCACATCATGGTGATGGTCCACAGCCGGTCGCCTGCCGTGCCTTTGAGCATGGCGTTCCAGCCCGCATGCAGGGCCGCCGCAAAGAGCACGGCGGCGAAGACTGAAACGATCACGACAAAGGCTCCCGACTATTCGCGCCGCCGGCGCCGCCTGATGACAAGCGCCTTGTAGGGACGCGCAGCGCGATGACGACCCGCGGCTTGCCGCCCCTCACACACGCCATCACGGCTCCGAAAGTGTGACGTCCGTGGCCGGCGCTTCAGGAGGCGATAGGAGCGAAGGTTCGCTTTCCCTGAGCCGGGTCGGCTGCAACTCGCCCGCCTGTTCGAGCACCGGATACGCCGCCGAGCAGATATGGGAGTGGATCCGCTTAAGGTCGCGCAGCACGTCGAGATGCAACGAGCTCGTCTCGATGCTCTCCGGACGGCCTTCGCGCAGGCGGCGCAGATGGCTTTCGGACGCAGCAAGCTCGGCGTTGCGGAGCCCGGTCTTCTCCTCGATCAAAGTGCGCGCTGTCCTTACGTCGCCTGACATAAACGCGCTGAAGGCCAGCCTCAGATTGTTCAGCACGCGCTGATGAAACGCCTCCAATTCCCGCGCCCCCTCGTTGGAGAACTGGTAGAGGTGTTTGATCTTCTTGCCGGCGAGTTCCATCAGGTTCTTATCAATGATGTCGCCAATGTGTTCGAGGTTTATGGCGAACGCAATGATCTCCATGGCGCGACGGCCGTCCTGCTCCTCGAGGCTCTCCCGCGTCACTTTGGTGACATAGAGTTTGATCGCTTCGTGCAGCCGGTCGACCGCATTATCCATTTTCGAAATCTGCGCGACGAGCTTGCGGTCATTCGTCATCAGCGCCGTCATGGCCTCACGCAGCATCGTTTCGACGATGTCCCCCATGTGGAGCGTTTCTCGCGCCGCGGCGGTCAACGCCAGCGCCGGGGTTCCGATCGCATTCTCGTCCAGGTAGATTGGACGCGCAGGATCGGCCTTTTGGCTGCGGTCCGGGAGCGCGCGGATCAACAAGGCGGCGAGCTGATCGAGAATGAAGACGAACAGAAGCGCCGTCCCAACGTTGAATGCCGTGTGGAAATTGGCCGCCATCCGGGTCTGGTCAGGATCAAGCTTGAGAATGAAATCGGCAATCGGCTGAAGGAATGGAAGAACAACCGCAACGCCGATAACGCGGTTGATCATGTTGCCGACCGGAAGCCGGCGACTCGCCGGATTGCCGGCGCTTCCGCTCTCAAGAATTGGATTGATGGCGGTGCCGAGATTGGCGCCGAGCACGAGCGCCAGCGCTGCAACCGGCGCGATGAAATGCGAGTAAGCGAGCGACATGATGAACAGCACGGCAGCGGCGCTCGAATGGGCGGCCCAGGCCATGAGCGCCGCGATCGCGACGCATAAAATGGGCTCTCCTGTGATCGCCGACAGCAGAGCCCTGACCCCCGGCGCATTCTCGGCCGGCGTGAGCGTATCGAGGAGGATGTGCAATGCGAGCAGCATCAAGCCGAGACCGATCGCGACCCGGCCGATGTCGCGTATCCAAGTGCGCCGTCCCCGGTTGAACGCGACGAGCCCGATTACAAAGAGAGCAGGAGCGGCGGCTGACACATTGAATGACAGCACCTGGACGATCAGCGTGGTGCCGATATTCGCGCCCAGCATGACGGCGAGCGCCGGGACAAGATCAACATGACCCGCCGCCGCGAAGGACGTGGTCATCAATGCAGCGGCCGTACTGCTCTGGAGCACGGCGGTCAGGCCGATCCCTGCAACAAGGGCGAGGAATCGGTTCCGAACCGCGGCCCCGAGCGCGCGCCGCAGGTCGCTCCCGAACGCGCGCACGATCCCGCTGCGGACCATGTGAAGGCCCCACAGCAGGAGGGCGACGCCGCCCATCAAATCGAGAAGCGCCATGCTTGCCATCAGCAGCACCGGCTGCAGGGGCGTCGAAAGCCGGCATCCGGCCCCCGGACGCGTTACGCAAGGCCCTAATCTGGGGCCGACAAATGTTGCTCACAAGCGAGCGCCGCCAGCGCTCGCGCGGCTGGTCTCATGCGCAACGCTGGCCGGGCAGAGGCGGGTTGTCGTGGCCCGAAAAATCAGCGCAGCATTGTCATCGCGAGGGGGCCGAGCCGCCCGTCCGGTCGATCGATGCCAATTCCTACTCCTTCTGCAGCGCGGCCCGGTACAGCGCCAGTGCATCCTCCCGGAACGCGCGGCGGGAGGCATCGCGGGAGTAGAACATGTGGCCGCCGCCGTAGACCGCGAGCTTGAGGCGGTCGGCGGACCCGAACACCGGCATCTGATCGAGGATGAGCTGGGTCCCGAAATAGGGCGTGACGAGATCGCTCGCGCCATGCGCCACCAGGGCCTGCAGATCGTGATCGGAGGCGAGCGCGTCGCGCAGATCGTCGACGACTTCAGGGCCTGCGCGGCCGCGGCCCCAGTTCCATTGGCCGTTGACCTCGCCGTTGAGAAGACGATAGGGCTGCTCGACCCGCCACTTCAGCGGCCCCTGGTAAAGCCCCGTTATGGCGGCAGTGAGCGGCGGCCCGATGGCATCGAGCATCGGATCGGAAAAGCGGCTCTGCGCCGCATGGGGCGACGGATCGAAGGCCGTGATGGTCGGGTCGTAGGCGCTCGCCACCGTGCCGTGGGCGCGATTGCGCTCGCGCTGAAACGTGCCGTTGTCGATGCGGCCGGCAAGCTTCTTCACCTGGGCAGGATCGAGGCCCGTGTAAGCCGCAACGCGCGGCGTCATGCGCTCGACCGCCTCAGCGTCGCGTTCGCCGCGCATGAGGTCGCGCAGATAATCGCCGGCCGCGTAGTTCTCAACTTCGCGCAGCGCGCTGCGGTCGAACGGCGCCGTGCCTTCCATCACGGTCGCCGCCATCGATGGCAGCCGCGTGACCCAGGACATCGGATTGTGGCGGCGCTGAGCGAAATTGCTGAAGTCCAGCACTGGGGAGATCATGATCAGCCCGCGCACCCCGACGCCCTGCTGGCTGGCAAGAGCGTGCGCCACCTTGGGCACGCGGAATCCGCCATAGCTTTCGCCAACCAGGAATTTCACCGCACTCTGCCGGCCGTTCCGCTCGACCCACTTGCGAATCACCACGGCGAGCGCGCTGGCGTCGCCATCCACCGACAATAGCTGGCGGCGCACGTTCTCGCCGCTCGCCACGATATGGCTGTAGCCGGTCAAGACTGGATCGATGAACACGAGGTCGGTGAAGTCGAGCCAGGTGTCGGCGTTGGGAGCCAGCGCAGGCGTCGCCGACGCCGAAATATTATCGAGCGGCAGCCGCCATGGCCCCACCGCGCCGATGTTGAGATAAGCGGACGCAGCGCCGGGGCCGCCGTTGAACAGGAAGGTGACCGGACGATTGGCGTCGCCGAGCACATAGGCCACGAAAGCCACTTCTGCCTGCAGATTGCCGCTTTCTGCATCGTTGAGAGGAATGGAGCCGGCCGTCGCCTTGAAATGCAGCATCCGGCCCGGCAACTCGACAGTATGCTCGGTGGTCGAATCGGCGGGAAGCCGAAGGGCATTTTCGTTCTGGGGCCGCGCCGATCGCGCACCCTGTTCGGGAGATGGCGCGGCGGCGCCCCGCGGCGCATCAGCACTCTGCTGCGCAGCCGGCCGGTTTTGCTGCGCCAGCGCCGGCGTCGCGAATTGCGGTCCCGTTAGAGCCGCTGCAAGCGCGAGCGCCGCGATATATCCGGTCAGGTGTCCGAGTAGCCTCGTGTGAGCGTGCTGCTGGCGCATGGATTTGTCCTTACGTGTCTTCCGATTGCCGGCAATCTTTAAGAGTTGCCGTCGTCATCGCGCTTTCGCGAACTCTCGCCCGTCCGTAACTTAGCGCGGATTTCCACCGCATTGAAATCGGATAATTGCGCCGCCGCCGCAGACGTCCTGTTTGGTTCCGGCTTCGGCGGCTTCGGGTGGGGTGGGGCAAAAGGCTGCTGCGAGGGCCTGCTCAGGTTTCTTCGGCCTAGCGCGCCTTTGCCCACGCCGTGGCCTCTCCTCGCAGCGTTGGCAAAGGAAGGGCCAAGCCGCGCAAGCAGCAGGGCCCCCGACGCGCCTTGCCACCATACACGTGACCGCGATTGATCGAAATGCGCGCGGGACTGATCACGCCGGCGGCCTGGGTTTCTTGGCCGAGGGCTTTTTCGCGACGGCCGGCGGCTGCTCGTCGCCGCGCTCGACCGACGTAAGCCGGCCGTCGATAAACTCATAGATTCCGGCGTGCTCGCCGGTCTTGTAGGTCATAACGACGCGACGGCGGCCGCCGCCCTGCGGCGTGCCGTCGACCGCCTGCGGCTGACCGAGGGCGCGGACCACCTGACATTCGGTCATATCGAGGCTGATGCCGCGCGGAGCCGCATCGCCCGCCGCCGGCGCCGCCCCGGCGCACTGGCCCTGCGCGTCCACGAGATCAGCCGGGGCGACCGGATTGGTGGGGGACAGGGGCGAAGCAAAAGAAGAGCTCGAAGTCGTCGGCAGAAAGGTCGAGCGATCCGGCAATTTGAAGGCCGCCGGATCCGGTATCATGTTCTGGATCGAGCCGCAGGCCGTAACGCTGCAGGCAAGAGCGGCCATCGCTGCGCCCCGCGCGAACATCCGTCGACCACCAATCCATCGTGCAGCAGAACCCATTCGAAGCCTCCGGAACCGTTCCCCTCCTACCGTCCCGGCTTTGCGGGGGCCGGAAGGGGACCTCGGCGCATTCCCGTCATAATAAAGCATTCGTTCGGAGTCGTGGCCGCCCTCGTCCGGCCCGTCCCCGTCATCCACGCCTTTCACCGTTATGACTCCTACACTTCATCCTTGCGGTGTGTTGCCGCGTCCCCGCGAGGCCGGGAGCGGGGCATCCGGCAGCCTTTGCATGATCGAATAACTCTTGCTGTCGCGAACGGAAGCCTCGCGTGTAGCCCGGTTCGTGCGCGGTGGCGCCATTCTAAGCAGCTTGTGAGGCAGTCGTCGGGAACAGGACATATCTCGCTTTAAGGGGGGTCAGGCCCGGCGCTGCCAGCGCCCGCTTTCGTCGGCTTGCCAATAGGTCACCGCGAATCCGCGCGCCTTGGCGCTTTGCCAGTGGTCGCGGGCCTCGGCCACCGCTTCGTCATCGCCCCCGTCAAACAGCAATACCACGCGATCGTATTGTCCGACATCCGCCGGCAGCGGCGCGCGGTCGATCAGGAAGCGCACCTTCGCGGCATTCGGATTATGGTCTTTCACCGTCAACAGCACCGGCTGGTCCGCGGCCGTAGGCTCTCGAAAGGTGCCATGGGGTAGAAAGCTGTCCTCGCGAAACGTCCACAGGTGCGCATCGAGCGCGTCGACACGCTCCTCCGAAGAGGCGTGCACCACCACGCGCCACCCGCGCTCGATGGATTTTTCCAATAGCACCGGCAACACCTTTTCGACCGGCTGCCCCTGGAGATGGTAGAAGAGAAATTCGGTCATGAACCCTCGTAATGCTCGGACACCAGATGGTCGAGCAGGCGCACGCCCCAGCCTGAGCTCCAGCTTTTGTTGATCTCGCTCTGCGGCGAGCCAAGCGCGGTGCCGGCAATGTCGAGATGGGCCCAGGGCGTCTTGCCGACGAAGCGCGCCAAGAGCTGCGCGGCCGTGATCGCGCCGCCGTGGCGGCCGCCGGTGTTCTTCATGTCGGCGACCTTTGAGTCGATCAATTTGTCGTATTCGGGCGCAAGCGGCATGCGCCACACCCGCTCGCCGGTCGCCTCGCCGGCCGCAAGAAGGCGGCTCCCCAATTCGTCGTTGTTGGTGAACAGCCCCGCGTGCTCCTGGCCGAGCGCCACCATGATGGCCCCCGTCAGAGTGGCGAGATCGATCATGAATTTGGGCTTATACTTGGTGTTGACGTAGTGCAGCACGTCGGCAAGCACCAGGCGGCCTTCGGCGTCGGTGTTGATGATCTCGATCGTCTGGCCTGACATGGTCTTGAGGATGTCGCCCGGACGGTACGACTTGCCGTCCGGCATGTTCTCGACGAGCCCGATGGCCCCGACGGCGTTGACCTTGGCCTTGCGCGTCGCAAGCGCGTGCATCAATCCGACCACGCAGGCGGCGCCGGCCATGTCTCCCTTCATGTCCTCCATCCCCGAGGCCTGCTTGATGGAGACGCCGCCCGTGTCGAAGCAGACCCCCTTTCCGATAAAGGCCACCGGCGGTGCTCCGCGTTTGCCGCCGTTCCAGCGCATGACAACGGTGCGGCTCTCGTGCACGGAACCCTGGCCGACCCCAAGCAGGGCGCCCATGCCGAGCCGTTTCATCGCGCCCACGTCGAGCACGTCCACCACGACGCCAAGCTTGCGCAGCGCCCCGGTGCGGCGCGCAAACTCCTGCGGATAGAGCACGTTGGCAGGCTCGTTGATAAGATCACGCGCGAGCGTCACGCCGCCGACAACCCCCTCCCGGGAACGCCAGAGACGGGTGGCGGCAGGCGGATCGGCGACCGCGATCGTAAGGTCGACCGCGCCCTGCTTCTCCTCGTCTTCCTTCCGTTTGGTCTTGTAGCGATCGAACGTGTAGGCGCGCAGCTTTGCTCCCGCCGCAAGATCGGCGGCGGCGGCGGCACTCATGGGGCCGCCGGGCAAGTCGGCCACCACCATGGCGTCGCCCCCCGCGCCCGGCAGCTTTCCGGCGGCGGCGCCGCCGAGCTTGAGAAAATCCTTGGACTTGAACCCGTCAACCTTGCCGGCGCCGATCACGGTAAGGCGGGAGACTTTGAGATCAGGCGGAAGGAGGATGTCGAGGGCAGCGCCGCTCTTGCCGGTAAAATGTTCAGCCACGGCGGCCTTGGAGAGCGAATCGGCTGCCTTGCCCAGGATCTTCTTCGTTGCGGCGCCGATTTTCAGGGAATCGTCGCAGAACACAATCAGAACGCCAGCGGACGGCGACCTGAATGGCGCAAATCCAAGCTTCAAATCCTTCCCCATCGGGCCAGGTCCTTGATTCGTTACAGCCTCTTAATCGTTCCGGTTTGAATTTCAACAGCTTTGCCTTGGGACGGCCATTTTGCGGGGCGATGAGGTCAGCTCGTCTTGAGTGGGAATCGCGCACGACCGGAGTCTCCGGAGCTGCCCTCAAGAATGGCCGGGGATGCATGGCGTCATGGAATCGGCGGCGGGGGGTGCTTTTTCGGGTCACCTCAGGCGGGGCCGCCTTGGCCCGGGTCGCCCGGTCCAAAGGCGCAGCCGCAGTCAACGCGGTTGCCCGGGGCGCGATTGCGCTCCTCACTCCCTACCCGCTCCCGCAAGCCGGGAAGGATCTCCGGGCGTGGCAGCCGCCGGGATGGCATCCTTTTTCCATTTGCAACTTTGCAACACTCCCCCAGTTGATTGCACGCGATGGAGTTTCAGGCCCAATTTCGTCTGGCCTCAGACTGTTCTTTGCGGGTATGTTGGCTTCCAATGCCTCGGCGAATGTGCGGGAAGTTGCGGCGGGGGGCTGCCGGTTTCGCACGATTTTGCGTGCGATAACAGCAGGGTGGGGAGGCGGGGGGTGGCTGGCGTGGCAAACGGGGCTTACACGTGATGGTGGGTAAGGCCGACGCACGCCTGCCAGTTGCCTGTCGCTGCGCCTCGCGCGCGGCGGCGGGGGCGCTCGTCCTGTTAGCGGCGATCTTTTTCGACTTGGCGGACTGTGGCCGAGCGCTGGCCCAGCTTACCGCGGACAACCCTTTTTTGACCTTTCAGAATCAAATCAGGCCGCACCCGACCGGAAAGAGCATCGCTGCGAAGCCCGCTCCGGACGCCCAGATGCTCGTCCAGGCCAACGAGATCCGGTACGACTACAACAACCTGCAGGTATCCGCCGTCGGCAACGTTCAGATTTACTATAACGGCGCCACGATCGAAGCCGACAAGGTTATCTACGACCAGCGCACCAAAAGGCTGCACGCCGAAGGCAATGCACGGCTGACCGAAGCCGATGGCAAGGTCAGTTATGGCGAGATCTTGGACCTCAGCGACGACTATCGCGACGGCTTCATCGATTCGCTGCGCCTGGAAACCGCTGACCAGACCCGAATGGCGGCGTCTCGCGCCAACCGCACCGAGGGAAACTACACGGTGTTCCAGAGCGGCGTCTATACCGCCTGCGAGCCGTGCCGCGATGATCCAAAGAAGCCGCCGCTGTGGCAAGTCAAGGCGGCGCGCATCATTCACAACGAATCCGAGAAGATGATGTACTTCGAGGATGCGAGCATTGAATTTTTTGGCGTTCCGCTCGCCTGGGTACCGTATTTCTCCGCGCCCGATCCGACCGTGAAGCGCAAGACCGGCTTCCTGATGCCGATCGTGTCGACGAGTTCGGCATTTGGGTTTGGCTTTGAGACCCCGTATTACCTTGCCCTTGCGCCCAATTACGACGCCACCATTTCACCGCGGATCACCAGCGCCCAGGGTCCCTTGATTCGCGGCGAATGGCGCCAGCGTTTCGAAGACGGCGAATTGACCATTCGCGGCGCAGCGATCGACCAGCTCGACAAGGATAAGTTCATCGTCAACGGCGCCGAGACACCCGGGTTCCGCAACTTCCGCGGCAGCGTCGAAGCGAGCGGGCGCTTCAACCTGTCTCCGCAATGGACCTGGGGCTTCGATGCGGTCGGGCTCAGCGATCAGACTTTTTTCCAGGACTACAAGATCGTCCCGCTGCAGAACAAAGCAGTTGATCCGATTCTCAACTACATGACCGAGGCCATATCGCAAATCTATCTGACCGGACGCGGCGACCGCAGCTATTTCGACATGAGAGCAATCCATTACTACGGACTTGCCTGGGCCTCGGGGCCGGGCGTCCCAGCCGATGTGCAGGGCACGCTGCCGAATGTCGCGCCGGTGATCGACTACGCCTACACCTTTGACCGGCCGGTGTTCGGCGGCGAACTTTCCACCAAACTGAATTTCACCAATATCAATCGCCAGACAGCAAGCTTCGACGCTATCAGCGCCACTGCAGCGAATCTGGGCTTGTGCAATGTCAATTCCGCGGACCCTGCGCTGAAAACCCCGGCAAACTGCTTGCTGCGGGGCGTTCCGGGCGACTACGCGCGCTTATCGGCGGAGGTGAATTGGCGGTATCAATATATTGATCCGTTTGGCCAGGTATTCATTCCGTTCGCATCGTTGCGGGGCGATGCGGCAGCGCTTGCGATCGACAACCAGCCGGGCGTGGCCAACTACATCGATACTGGCGACTCCACCGTCAGCCGAGCGATGCCGACGGTCGGTCTGGAATATCATTACCCGTTCATCGGGGTGACGAGCTGGGGCACCCAGACGATCGAACCGATCGCACAGCTGATTGTTCGCCCGAATGAAACCGCCATCGGCAGGCTGCCGAATGAAGATGCCCAGAGCCTTGTCTTCGACGACACCAACCTGTTCAAGGTCGACAAGTTTTCCGGCTGGGACCGCGTCGAAGGCGGCGGCCGCGCCAACGCGGGCATCCAATACACGGCTCAGTTCAATCGCGGCGGCAACCTCAACATGCTGTTCGGCGAGTCTTACCAGCTGTTCGGGCTCAACTCCTTTGCGGTCGCGGACGCCACCAACACCGGCCTGGGCAGCGGTCTGGACACGACCCGGTCCGACTACGTGGCGCGCGTTCAGTTCCAGCCAAACCAGATTTATTCGTTCACCTCGCGGTTCCGCTTTGACCACGACGACTTCTCGCTGCAACGCCTTGAACTCGAAGCCCGCGCCAACTTCGACCGTTGGAACGTCTCGGTGTTGTACGGCGATTACGCAGCGCAGCCCCAGCTTGGCTTCCTGACGCGGCGCGACGGCGTTCTCACCAGCGGAGCCTACAAGGTGAGCGAAAATTGGGTCGTCAACGGCGGAATTCGATACGACATCCAGAATGGAAAGCCGTCCCAGACGCGCCTGGGACTTGGCTACATCGATGATTGTTTCATCATGTCATTTCAATACTACGCGGATTACACCTTCGCTGGCAGCTTGACTTCGAGCCAGACCTATATGCTGCAAGTCAGCCTGCGCACGCTCGGCGGGACTGGGTTCCAGTAAAGGCGCCGCCGCAAGTGCAGCGGCTCTGGCCGGGCCTTGCAGGGGGGCCTCCGCATTGGCGTTAGGTCAAGCGGTGGTAAGCCCGGGCGACCGCAAAGGTCGCCCGAAGGGGCGCCCCGGCAAGTCAGGCAGGAGGGGTCCGGGGCGCGCGCTACGTTTTGACGCCTGCCCGTGAGGCGGCGCGTTGGGGTATAAGAACCAGCGATCAGGTATCAGTTATCAGAGGTCAGAGGTCAGAGGTCAGAGGTCAGAGGACCTTGCTGACATCCGCCTTGATGTTTCCAAGCACCGGGAAGCGTTAAGTCTGATTGCTGACTTCTGACCCCTGATTCCTGACTTTCGGATCCCCGTTGAGTGAGGAGGACAAGGCTTGACCCCGATTCGGCGCGGAACAAGGAGCGGGCAGAGCCGCATCATCATTGCGACAGCCTGCATTTTCGCCGCAATTGCAACACCCTCCCGGGCCCTCGCCCAACATGTCGTCCTCGTCGTTAACGGCGAAATCATTACGGATTACGACATCGAGCAGCGCGCGAAATTCGATACGCTCGCGAACCACAAAACGCCATCCCGGCAGGACGTCATCGAGGAGCTGATCGACGACAAGCTCAAGGTCCAGATCGCCCGCCGCTACAAGCTCGACATCACAGATGCCGACGTCGAGTCGAGCTATGCCGACATGGCGAGGCGCATGCACCTCACTCCGGACCAGCTCACTCAGACGCTTGCTCATGACGGCATCGACGCGAAGACGCTCAAGGCGCGCGTGCGCGCCGATCTGAGCTGGCAATACATCATCCGCGGCAAGTTCCAGTCGAGCCTGCAGATCAGCGAGAAGAGCGTGCTCGACGAAATCGCCACCGAAAAGAAGAGCGACGGCGGCGATGTCGGCTATGACTATACGTTGCGGCCAATCCTGTTCGTGGTGCCGCGCGGCAACACGGCGTTGCAGGAGTCGCGGCGCAAGGATGCGGAGGCGCTGCGCTCCCGCTTCAGCACTTGCGATACCGGGCTGCTCTTTGCGCGCGCGCTGCGCGATGTCGTGATCCGCGAGCCGATCACCAAGAATTCCTCCGAGCTGGTGCCCGCCTTGCGACAAATCCTCGACAAGACGGAGGTCGGGCATTTGACCCCTCCGGAGACGACGCAGCAGGGCATCGAGCTGTTCGCCTTGTGCGAGAAGAAGGAAACAAAAGCCGAGACACCCGAAAAGCGCCAGGCGCGCGAGAAGCTTTTCAGCGAACGATTCGAGGCCAAGGCCAAGAGCTATCTTCGCGAACTGCGCCGCCAGGCGATGATCGAACGCAAGTAGCCATGACGCAGATGCGCGGTATCAGGCTGGGCAACGCGCCGGGACCAGATTTCGATATGGTTGAATCGTAAACGATTTCCGGTGGCGACGATTTATGTGCGGGCAGGTGGCTTCGCCCAACCACGCTTGGCCGCGCCCTGATATCTCGCCTTGCAGGCGGGCTGCCAGCCAGAGAAGGACCGTTTCGCAGCCCGTCTCCAGCCACGTCACCGCTTTGCTCTGCCTGCTGCGCCTCCGCGCCGGCAACTACGAATTTCAGCCGATCGAGCGCGTTCCTTGCGCCAATCGAGGAAATCCTCGATCAAGAGGGCGATTCGACATGCGCGAGCGCAACGGGCTCGACCGCTTCGATACGTTGGCTCAGCTCGGCGGGCGACGGATGGCTGCCGGAGGCGGCAGGGCGACCCGGCGCGGTTAATCCGTGGGAAGGGAGGGGATGATGAGAGCAATTATCTGCGGCGCCTTGGCGGCGCTGACGATCACGATGTCGGCAGCGGCGGCGGCGGAGGCAGATCAGAACAGCGCAGCGTCCATGCTGCCGGATTGCAAGGCCGCCATTGAGGGCGAGAGATCCGGAAACGGCTTCGCCCGGGGCTTTTGCGTGGGCACGGTGCTCGCACTGGCCTTCATGGCGGAGAATTCAAGTGCGAACGTCACCGCGTTCAGCGGCGAAGGCCAAGCTCGTTGGTTCGACGACAGATGGCAGTGCGTCAAAATACCAGACAGCATCACCCAAGGTCAGATCGTGGGAGTTGTCGTTCTTTATATAGATGCCCGGCCGGAAAGGATGCGCGAGCCGTTCCGCTCGTTGGCCCTTGAAGCGCTGTTCGACGCCTGGCCGTGTCGGCCTGAGCAATCCCGCCCATAAGCCTCGCCTCCGAGGCCCCTGCCCCCGCGGCGGCCTCCTCGGAATAACACAGGGGCAAACACCCGTCGCCGCTGTGAGCGGTAAGCCCGGGAAAAAAGAGTTAAACTGTATGGCAATTTGTTCGGCCGCCGCAGTTGATGATTCGCCGCGGCGATTACGCTCTCTGCAATTTTCAATTTCGCGAGTCCCATGGACCGGGACCTTCACCGCATATCGCGTTGTGCGCGGGGACTGGCCGCGCAGGTAGCACAAGGTTCGCGATCGTTTTCTACACGACCTCGCAAATCGACTTGGGTGCAAGGCGACCGCGTTAGTTTCTATTGGTCAATAAACCTAAATCGGTGAGTTGGAAAGCATTCACCCCCGCAGAAAGCGCTGATAAATCGACGAATCTTTGAAAATCAGTCAGCGGCGGAGCAGTTACAATTCGGCGCCTCCAAGCGTTCTCTTTCTTGCTTGCGGGCCAAGGACATCGCAAAAATCAGCGACGCCAACTCACGGATTTAGGTTAAAATAAACCGAGGGCCATCGAGCTTGGCCAGAAGACCGCGTTTCACGTTGATGCGAGCCGGATCGCGCGCCTACCGCTGACGCCAGGCTACTTTCCCGAACTTGGCCGGAACCCAACTTTGGCGACGGACGCAGCCTTCGTCAGCAAGGTCGAGGAGCGGATGAGGGAGTCTCATCGCGGCGGGTTTTGAAATCACGAAAGTTGACGCTGTGTAAGGCCCCCATCTTGACTGATCGCAGGCCACGCTCGACATTCCCCGGCCAACCTGGAGAGCATCGATGGCGAGCTACGACCCAAACAATGTGTTCGCAAAAATTCTGCGCGGCGAGGTGCCGAGCTACAAGGTCTACGAGGATGATCGCGCCTTCGCGTTCCTCGACATCATGCCGCGTTCGCCCGGGCACACGCTGGTGATCCCCAAGGCGCCGGCCCGCAACATTCTTGACGTTGCGCCGGACGACCTCGCGCACGTGATGAAGGTCGCTCAGAAGATCGCCAAGGCGGCCATGAAGGCGTTCGAGGCGGACGGCGTGACCGTGCAGCAGTTCTCCGAGCCCGCCGGCGGGCAGGTGGTATTCCATCTGCATGTCCATGTCATGCCGCGCAAGCACGGCGTCGCGCTCAAGCCGCCGGCGAGCGTCAAGGAGGATCCCGCGGTGCTGTCGGACCAGGCCGCGAGGCTCGCCGCCGCGCTGGTGGAGGGCTGAAGCTTAATCCTTCAACGCCGCCGCCGCTCCATCGGCGCGCATTTTGAACTTGATCATTTTTACGCTTGACTGCGAAGCGGTAATCGGCGTTTCCACAACCGCGTCGAGGAAACGCCGCTGAAGACGGGAGGCAGCCAATGTTCCTCAATTGTGCCACGGCCCAGGACGTCCTTAAGTCCATCAAGGATAACAGCGTTCGCATGGTCGACTTGCGTTTTGCCGACCTGCCCGGCGCCTGGCAACATTTTTCGGTGCCGCCGGGCGCGCTCAACGAAGATGCCATGAGCGAAGGCATCGGCTTCGACGGGTCATCGATCCGCGGCTTTCAGGAGATCCAGGAAAGCGACATGCTGGTGGTGCCGGATCCGGCCACCGCCTTTCTCGACCCGTTTACGGCCCAGACGACGCTGGTCCTGATCTGCAACATCCGCGACCCGCTCACCGGCGAAGCCTACAGCCGCGACCCCCGCCACATCGCCCAGAAGGCCGAGGCGCATCTCAAGCGAACCGGCGTGGCCGATGTCTCCTATTTCGGGCCGGAGGCGGAGTTCTTCGTGTTCAACGACGTGCGTTACGGCCAAGGCATGAACTACGCCTATCACGAGATCGGCTCCAAGGAAGGCATCTGGAATTCGGGCGAGGAGGAGGGCCCCAATCTCGGCCACAAGCCGCGCCAGAAGGAGGGGTACTTCCCGGTTCCGCCGATCGACAGCCTGCAGGATCTGCGCAGCGAGATGGTGCTGACGATGGAGCAGTTGGGCATTCCGGTCGAGGCGCATCACCACGAGGTGGCGACCGCGGGCCAGGGCGAAATCGACATGCGGTTCACCACGCTGACGCGCATGGCCGACAATCTGATGATCTACAAATACGTAGTGAAGAACGTCGCCCGCCGGCACAACATGACGGCGACGTTCATGCCGAAGCCGCTGTTTGAGGACAACGCGTCCGGAATGCACGTGCACCAGAGCCTGTGGAAGGCAAGCACGAACCTGTTCCACAGCGATCGCGACTACGCCAACCTGAGCGAGCTTGCGCGCCATTATATCGGCGGCCTGCTGCGGCACGCGTGGGCGCTCTGCGCGCTCTGCGCCCCGACCACGAACTCCTATCGCCGGCTGGTGCCGGGCTATGAAGCGCCGATCAATCTCGTGTATTCGCAGCGCAACCGGTCGGCGTGCTGCCGGATTCCTATGTATTCGCCGAGCCCGCGCGCCAAGCGCGTCGAGTTCCGCACGCCTGATCCTTCCTGCAACGGCTACCTGGCATTCGCCGCGATGCTGATGGCCGGCCTCGACGGCATCGAAAACCGCATCGACCCCGGCCAGCCGATCGACAAGAACCTCTATGACCTGCCGCCCGCAGAGGCGAAGGCGGTGAAGTCAACCCCCGGATCGCTGGCGCAGGCGCTCGACGCTCTTGAGGCCGATCATACGTTTCTTTTGCGCGGCGAGGTCTTCACCAAGGATGTGATCGAAACCTGGCTCGACTACAAGCGCAAGAAGGAAGTCGATCCCATCGCGCTGCGGCCTCACCCTTACGAGTTCCATCTTTATTATGACATCTAAGAACATTGCCGGCTGTAGCGGGGGGGCGGCCCTGGATTCGGCTTCGCCGAAAATGAGCGGGTCGATTCGCACAGCTTGGCCAGGCAACCAGCGCCCGCATGTCGCGCCTGAAGGCGCCGAACGTGCGGGTCTCCTTCACCACGGCGCCGTCCTCCTGGGCAACGAGGATGGTGACAACGTGCTCCATCCGATGCACATCCATACCGGCAACACGTTTATGGATTGGTTCCGCCGAGGCTCTCCTTTTTGCTAGTTTTCCACCGGGCCTGGCCCGACCTGCAGCGCATGAAACTTCTGCTACCCGGTGGCGCGGTCCTGCCGGGTCAGTTTCCTCCTAGGATCAACATGCGAGAGGCCTCGGGCGCTCTGGCAAGAGATGCTTGTACCCGCCAAGCGGGACAAGCCAATTTACCATGCAGGCTGCAAGCTCGGCTTGCGCCACAATTTGGGGTACGGACTGGTCAGATGGATCGGGTTAGCGTACGGGGTGCGACCGTCAAACTAAGATCGACCTCTGCCCGAAGCCTCCCGCACCCGACCCTTTCAGCCTCAAGCGGCGCCGCAAGCGATTTTCATCATTGGGGGCGGCCAACCGGCCATGGCGGTTTGCGAGCCGCGCGGCGCGCGTCTTGTCCCGGCTTGCGGTCCTTCGACAAGGACGACAAGGGCCCGGGAGGGATGAGGCGAGGGGGCCTCTTCCTCAAGCAGAGACCTGCGAATCTGCGACTCGCAGCGACGCCCCTCATCCGGAATTTGCGCGAGAGCGGGCAAATTCCGACCTCCTGCGCTTGTCGAAGGGACCCGCTGGCGGGGAGAGGCTCCGGGCGATTGCCCAGCTCGCGCACCGAGAAATCCCCTGCGCCAACGCTCGCGGTCGTACAACCGCCGCACTTCAAGCTGCGTATGCCGCGCTATATATAAATTCAACGTCGCCCGATGCCCGGGCCGTTCGGCCAGGATGGATGCGGAGCTATCTCCATGATTTCCCGTATCGTTGTGAGCCTGTTGGTGGTTCTCGCTTGGGCGCCGGCCATGGGCCAGGATGTGCGCGCGCCGTCCTCGGTCGGGGAGATCAGGCTGTCGTTTGCGCCGGTGGCGAAGCGGGTGGCGCCTTCCGTGGTGAACGTTTACGCCGCCCGTGTGGTCGAGAATCGCTTCCCGATGTTCGACGACCCGATCTTTCGGCGCTTCTTCGGCGGCAGCCCGCGCGAGCAGGTCCAGCGTTCGCTCGGCTCCGGGGTGATTGTCGATCCCTCGGGCCTCGTGGTGACGAACTTCCACGTCATCGAAAACGCCGATCAGGTCAGGGTGTCGCTTGCCGATAAGCGCGAGTTCGAGGCCGACATCGTGCTCAAGGATCAGCATTCCGACCTTGCGGTGCTGCGGCTCAAGGATGCGCGCGAACGCTTCGCCGCCATCGAGCTGGGCGATTCGGATGCCCTTCAGGTGGGAGACCTCGTACTGGCGATTGGTAACCCATTCGGCGTCGGCCAGACCGTGACCCACGGCATAGTGTCGGCGGTGGCGCGCACCCAGGTCGGCATCACCGATTACCAGTTCTTCATCCAGACCGATGCGGCCATCAATCCCGGCAATTCCGGCGGCGCGCTGGTCGATCTCAGCGGCCGCCTGGTCGGCATCAATACGGCGATTTTCTCCCGCTCCGGCGGCTCCCAGGGCATCGGCTTCGCGATACCGGTCAACATGGTGCGCGGCGTGATCGCGTCCGCCCAGGGCGGCAGCGCCGTCGTGCGGCGGCCGTGGCTTGGCGCCAAGCTGCAGGCGGTCACGCCGGAGATCGCCGACAGCCTCAGCCTCAAACGTCCGGTCGGCGCTCTGGTGTCGAGCATCGCACCGAGAAGCCCGGCCGCTCGCGCCGGCATGCGCACCGGCGATCTCGTGGTCTCGGTGGACGGCCAGGAGGTCGACGACGCTAATGCCTTCGACTATCGCTTCGCCACCAAGCCGCTGGGCGGCCAAGCCGTTATCGGCGTGCTGCGGGGCGGACGGGAACTCAAGCTTACAGTCCCGCTCGAATCGCTGCCGGAGATCGCGCGGGACGAAACCCTCATCAGAGTGCGCTCGCCGCTGCTCGGCGCCAAGGTCGCGAACCTCTCTCCCGCACTGGCCGACGAGTTGCGGATGGACATCGACGCGAAAGGCGTCGTTGTCACCGATGTCGAGAACGGGTCGACGGCGCAGAGCTTCGGCCTTCAGAAAGGCGATATCGTGGTCAGCATCAACAACGCCAAAATCGAGACCACGCAAGATCTCATCCGCGCCTTGAGCCAGCCGGGCCGGCTGTGGCGGCTCACCATTCAACGCGGCGGACAGCAGATTTCCGCCGTTTTCAGCGGATGAAGGCGCGGCGCACGCAGGAGGGGGGAGGGCTGTTCGCAGCCGCCGGACTGGATCGCGACGCGCCGCGGCCGCTCCCCGACAAGCTGCGGCCGCGAAAGCTGTCCGAAGTGGTGGGACAGGATCATCTCCTCGGGCCCGACGGCGTGCTCACCCGCATGCTCGCGACCCGCGCCCTTGGATCGCTCATCTTCTGGGGGCCGCCCGGCACCGGCAAGACCACCGTGGCGCGGCTTCTCGCCGACGCGACCGCGCTGCATTTCGAGCAGATTTCCGCCGTGTTCTCCGGCGTCGCCGATCTCAAGAAGGCGTTCGACGCGGCGCGGTCGCGGCGCGAGACCGGCCTTGGCACGCTCTTGTTCGTCGACGAGGTGCACCGCTTCAACCGGACCCAGCAGGACTCGTTTCTTCCGGTGATGGAGGACGGCACCGTGGTGCTCATCGGCGCCACCACCGAAAACCCCTCCTTCGAGCTCAACGCCGCATTGCTTTCGCGCGCCCGCGTGCTGGTGTTCCGGCCGCTTGATGAGGCCGCAATCGAAAAGCTGCTCGTGCGCGCCGAGGTGATGGAAGGCCGGCCGCTGCCGATCGATGCGGACGCGCGCGCCTCGCTCATCCGCATGGCGGACGGCGACGGCCGTGCCGCCCTCACGCTGGCCGAAGAGGCGTGGCGCGCGGCGCGCCGCGACGAAATCTTCGATGCCGCCAAGCTGCAGGAGATCCTCCAGCGCCGCGCCCCGATCTACGACAAGTCCCAGGACGGGCACTACAACCTCATCTCAGCGTTGCACAAATCGGTGCGCGGCTCCGATCCTGATGCCGCCCTCTATTATCTCTGCCGCATGCTCGACGCCGGCGAGAGCCCGCTGTATCTCGCGCGGCGTCTCGTGCGGATGGCGGTCGAGGACATCGGGCTCGCCGATCCGCAAGCGTTGGTCATCGCCAACGCCGCCAAGGATGCCTATGATTTCCTCGGCAGCCCGGAAGGCGAGCTCGCGATCGCCCAGGCCGCGATCTACCTCGCCACCGCGCCGAAATCGAACGCCGCCTATGCGGCCTTCGGCGCGGCGATGCGCACCGCCAGGGAAGCGGGCTCGCTCTTGCCGCCCAAGCACATCCTCAATGCGCCCACCAAGCTGATGAAAGGCGAGGGCTACGGCGCCGGCTACCAATACGATCACGACGCGCCCGACGCGTTCTCCGGCCAGGACTATTTCCCGGAGGCGCTCGGCCGCCAGCGCTTCTATGACCCGCCCGAACGCGGCTTCGAACGGGAGATCAGGAAGCGGCTGGAATACTGGGCGAAGCTGCGGCGGGAGCGGGGAGGGGGGTGAGGTGGGACGGCCGGCGACGTGACCTGTAGCCCGGATGGAGCGAAGCGACTTCCGGTCCATCCTGCCAAGCGGCACAGTCGTCCTGGGTTTCGCCCGCGCTCAACCTGGGCTGCGATTCAAGGGCCGCCTGGTGCTGATATGGCCCTTCTCCATGCCGTAGTCCTTCAACGCCTGGTCGATCGCTGGACCTTGCAGAAACTTGACCAGAGCGAGCGCCGCTTTCGGATCGGCGGCATTCTTGCCGACCGTCGCTTCGATGACGGCGGGCGCCTGCAATTCTTGAATCACTGCGCCCAGATTTTTGAGTCTCCGGTTGGGAATGATCTCGCTCAAGGGATAGACGTTGATTTCATATTCTCCCGCAGCGAGCGGTACCTCTTCCCGCACCCTGCTTGAGTCGTGAATCTTGCCGGCGATGTCGAGCGTTGAGAAGATTTTCCTGACGGTCATCAGCGCCGCGCCGGTCGGGCTGTACTTGACCGATTTCGCGTTCAGCATCGCGGCCCTGACCGCGGCCGGCGAACTGACATCGAGCGTGGGGGCCTCGCCGCGCAGCCCGAAAGCCACCGGCACGCGCGCGATCTCGAACCTGCCGGGCGCAACCTTGCCGGCGGCCTCGATCTCATCGTTCACATCCGGCAGCAGGAGCGCGACCTCGAAATCCTGACCGTTGAGGATTTCATCTTTCAGATTGCCCCGTGCGGAGCCGTATTCCGCGACAATCGGCTTGCCGATCACGGCTTCCGCCTGCCTGCGCACCGCGTTGAGCGGATCGCGGATGGCGGCGGTCGCGATCACGCGCACATCGCCGGGCCTGGCGTCGGCCACCTTGGGAGCGATGGCCTGGGCCTCGGCGTGAAGAGCCGGCGACAGGACTGCCGCGGTCACAACGATTGCAGCAAGTATCTTCATCGCACGCCTCCCTCTATTGACGGGGCCGGTGGGCTTTGCCGTAGCGGCCTGGATTAAAAGCAAGCGTAGCCCGGTTTGAGCGCCAGCGAAATCCGGGGCCGTGCAATCCACGCCGCAACGCCGCTCCCGGGTTTCGCTTGCGCTCAACCCGGGCTAAATGTGCATGTAACACTAGGAGGAAACTGACCCGGCAGGACCGCGCCACCGGGTAGCAGAAGTTTCATGCGCTGCAGGTCGGGCCAGGCCCGGTGGAAAACTAGCATGATCGGACGAAGGAACGGCGCTTGACACGTGGCAGAGGCCCCAGGCAGCCCGGAGGCGGCCGACAGATCGCAGGCCCGCGCCGCCGCGAGCGGGGCCGGGACATTCCGCGGCCGACGGAACCGCGGGTTGGGCCGAGGCGCGGCGGCCTCGGCGCGCCGCTTCGCCAGCCCGAAAAGCGCGGGCCCGCGCCGCGTCCGCGGCGACCGTCGCCGGGGCGGGAGGCCGCGTCGCCTCCGCCTCCCCGCGAGGCCACAAGGCCACAACCTCTGCACGAAGCCGCCAGGGTTCAGACCATCGCGGTCACCGCCGACGAAGCCGGCATGCGGGTCGACCGCTTTCTCGAAGCGAGGTTTCCGTCGCTGTCGTTCTCTCACATCCAACGCGTCATCCGCAAAGGCGAGCTGCGCGTCAACGGCAAGCGGGTCGACGCCAAGGATCGGCTGGCGGCGGGCCAGGCTGTGCGCATCCCGCCGCTGCGGGTCGAGGCGCCGAAAACCGTTGACCTCACGGAAGCGGAAGAAAAGACGCGCCAGTTTCTGCGCTCCATCACGCTCTATGAGGATGACGATGTTCTCGTCCTCAACAAGCCGATGGGCTTAAGCGTTCAGGGCGGTTCCGGAACCACGCGCCACGTGGACGGCATGCTCGATGTCATGCGCGATAAAAGCGGCCAGCGCCCGCGCCTGGTGCACCGCCTCGACAAAGACACCGCCGGCTGTCTGCTCGTGGCCAAGACCCGCTTTGCGGCGTCGGCGCTCGCCAAGACGTTCCGCTCGCGCGCGGCGCGCAAGATTTACTGGGCGCTGGTGGCCGGCGTGCCCAAGCCGCGCCAGGGCCGCATCTCGACGTTCCTCGCCAAGGAGGAGCGCGAGGACGAGTCGATCATGCGCATCGCCCGCCATGGCGAAGAAGGGGCGAGCCACGCCGTGACCTACTATGCGGTGGTTGAGACCTCGGCGCAGGAGCTCGCCTGGGTCTCGCTCAAGCCGGTGACCGGCCGCACCCATCAGTTGCGCGCTCACCTTGCCCATATCGGGCATCCAATCGTCGGCGACCCGAAATATTTCAACAAGGAGAACTGGGCCTTGCCGGGCGGCATTCAAAACCGCCTGCACCTTCTGGCGCGGCGCATCATGGCGCCGCATCCGCGCGGCGGCACAATCGACGTGACGGCGCCGCTGCCTCCTCACATGGTACAGACCTGGAATTTGCTTGGACTCGATGTCAGGCGCTATGATCCGATCGTCGACGCGCCGGAGGAATGAATTGTCGAGCAGCGGAACCTCGTGGAACAGCGAATTCGAACGCTGGGAAAAGCGCTTCTCGGTGCCAGATTACCTGTTCGGCACCGAGCCGAATGCATTTCTCAAGTCGCAGGCGCATATGCTGCCGAAATCCGGTACTGCGCTTGCGGTTGCCGATGGCGAGGGCCGCAATGGTGTGTGGCTCGCGGAGCGCGGTCTTGACGTGCTTTCGATCGACTGGTCGCCGGCCGCGCTTGGCAAGGCGCAGGCGCTTGCTCGGCGGCGAGGGGTCGCTTTGCGAACTGTCCAGACGGACGTGATCCGATGGCATTGGCCAGTGGAGCAATTCGATGTGGTTGCGGCGATCTTCATTCAATTTTTGACGCCCGACGAGCGGCGGCATGTTTTCGCCGCCATGCGCAATGCCCTCAAGCCGGGCGGGCTGCTGCTGATCGAGGGCTATCGGCCTGAGCAGCTCAATTACAAGACGGGGGGGCCGTCGCAAGTCGAAAATCTCTACACGCGCGCGCTGCTGGAAGCGGAATTCGGCGGCTTATCTGCATTGCAAATCACCGAGCACGACAGCATGACCAGCGAAGGTACGGGGCATGTCGGCATGGCCGCGCTGATCGATCTGGTCGGGCGAAAATGATTGTGGCCGCAGAGTTACGGTTTTCCGCGAATTAATCGTGCGGCGGCGTAGCAAACTTTTCCGCCCCGCTTGCGGGGCAGGGTCAGGGACGGGCTCGTCAGGCGAATCCATGCCCGTGAGGTGGCCCCTCCCGCGTCCTCCCAAGCAGAGCGGACTGCAAGTGGCGCAGTTATTCTGCCTCTTTGAATCTTGGGTGGGTGCAGAAGCCTTAAGGGCGCGCGGCCTTGGCGAGGGCCTTGATCGCTTGGATGCAGTCTTGCGGGCGGCGGCAGCCGGTCAAGGGCGATTGGCGCGCGTTTAATCGCGCGCCAATCGCCGC
>Ga0209062_1001848_pt1 | contig 32408 bp, 18 predicted proteins | sample Coa_R2_2_FD_187158 | JGI IMG/M metagenome (GOLD analysis project Ga0209062, IMG submission 187158) | Surface soil microbial communities from Centralia Pennsylvania, which are recovering from an underground coalmine fire - Coalmine... | ecosystem: Environmental > Terrestrial > Soil > Unclassified...
ATCCAGCCGTCGCGGCTGCGCCAGATCGGCATCGCCAAGACCGAGCCGGGCGACGAGAACAACCAGGACATCTCCTCGCTGGTCGGCAAGGTCGATATCCGCAAGCTCGAGACCTACGCCCAGAACGATCCCGATGCCTACAGCTATTCGGGCGGCCTCAACCGCGCCAACCAGGGCATCCTCGAATTCGTCGAGATGTTCAAGGCGCCGATCAAGATGCTGCACCCGCTGCTCACCGCCACGCAGGAAGGCAACTATATCGGCACCGAGAATATCGGCGCCATCCCGTTCAACGGCGTCATCCTCGCCCATTCCAACGAGGCGGAGTGGCAGAGCTTCAAGACCAACAAGAACAACGAGGCCTTCATCGACCGTATTTGCGTCATCAAGGTGCCGTACTGCCTGCGCGTCACCGAGGAGCGCAAGATCTACGAGAAGCTGATCCAGGGCTCGGAGCTTGCGTCCGCGCCTTGCGCGCCGGCAACCCTCGACACGCTGTCGCGCTTCTCCGTGATGTCGCGCCTGCGCAAGCACGAGAACTCGACGCTGTATGCCAAGATGCGGGTCTATGACGGCGAGAGCCTGAAGGAATCCGATCCCAAGGCGCGCAGCGTCCAGGAATATCGCGATGCGGCCGGCGTCGACGAGGGCATGGACGGCATCTCTACCCGCTTCGCCTTCAAGGTCCTCGCGGCGACCTTCAACCACGACACGCAGGAGGTCGGCGCCGACGCCGTCCACCTGATGTATGTGCTGGAGCATTCGATCCGCCGCGAGCAGCTGCCGGAGGAAATCGAGAAGCGCTATCTCGAATTCATCAAGGCGGACCTCGCGCCACGCTATGCCGAGTTCATCGGCAACGAGATCCAGAAGGCCTATCTGGAATCCTACTCCGATTACGGCCAGAACCTGTTCGACCGTTACGTCGACTATGCTGATGCCTGGATCGAGGACCAGGACTTCAAGGATCCCGACACCGGGCAGCTCCTGGATCGCGAGCTGTTGAACCAGGAACTGACCAAGATCGAAAAACCGGCCGGAATCGCCAATCCCAAGGACTTCCGCAACGAGGTGGTCAAGTTCTCGCTGCGGTCGCGGGCGGCCAATGGCGGCAAAAATCCCAGCTGGACCTCCTACGAGAAGATTCGCGAGGTCATCGAGAAAAGGATATTCTCGCAGGTCGAGGACCTGCTTCCGGTCATTTCCTTCGGTTCCAAGAAGGACGGCGATACCGAGAAGAAGCATGCCGACTTCGTCGCCCGGATGGTCGAGCGCGGCTATACCGAGCGGCAGGTGCGCAGGCTTGTCGAGTGGTACATGCGCGTGAAGCAGGCGGGTTAGAAAGTGGCTACCTGGAGCGCGGCGATGATATCGTCGCGCTTCGGGGCTGAGGTAGCGGAGGCGGATATAGAGTGGCTTTTCATGTCATCGATCGGCGCCTGAACCCCGGGGGCAAGAGTCTTGAGAACCGTCAGCGCTTTTTGCGGCGGGCGAAGGCTCAGGTTCAAAGTGCCGTCAAGAAGTCCTCGCAAGACCGCGATATCAAGGATGTCCTGGAAGGCGGTGAAGTCTCCATTGCACTCGATGGGATGGACGAGCCGCGTTTCCGCCGCGAGGGCGGCACGCGCGACATGGTGCTGCCCGGCAACAAGAAGTTCGTGGAAGGCGACATCCTGCCGCGCTCCGGCGAGGGCGGCGGACGCAAGTCGCAGCCGGGACAGGGCGACAGCGAGGACGCCTTCCGTTTCGTGTTGAGCCGGGAGGAGTTCGTCAATCTGTTCCTGGACGATCTCGAACTGCCCGATCTTGCCAAGCGCAAGCTCGCGCAAGCCGAAAGCGAAGGGCTGCAGCGCGCCGGCTACGCCACGTCGGGCTCGCCGGCCAACATCTCGGTCAGCCGCACGGTGAGGCTGGCGCTCGCCCGCCGGGTCGCGCTGCGGCGGCCGCGCCCCGAGGCCATCGCGGCCCTCGAGGCCGAGCTCGCCGAGTGCGAGGACGAGGAGCGTCGCACCCAGCTCGAGGCCGAGATTGCGGCGCTGAAAGCCAAGGCAAAACGCATCCCCTTCATCGATCCGATCGACATCCGCTACCGCCGCTTCGAGACCATTCCGAAGCCGGTGGCGCAGGCGGTGATGTTCTGCCTGATGGACGTCTCCGGCTCGATGTCCGAGCACATGAAGGACCTGGCGAAACGGTTCTACATGCTGCTCTACGTGTTCCTGAAGCGGCGCTATCGCCACGTCGAGATCGTCTTCATCCGCCATACCGACCGCGCCGAGGAGGTCGACGAGCAGACCTTCTTCTACGGCCCGGCCTCGGGCGGCACGCTGGTTTCCAGCGCGCTGCAGACGATGAACGACATCGTCCGCTCCCGCTTCCGTCCCTCGGACTGGAATATCTATGCGGCGCAGGCCTCCGACGGCGACAACTCGATCTCCGACAGCGAGGCGGTCTCGCGGCTGCTGACCGGGGCGATCCTGCCGGTCTGCCAGTTCTTCGCCTATCTCGAGGTGGGCGAGGCCGGCGGCTATTCCTTCGAGATGCCGGATTCGTCGCTGTGGTCGCTCTACGAGAAGCTGCGCGGCAACGGCGCGGACCTCTCGATGCGCAAGGTGCGCGATCGCAGCGAGATCTTCCCGGTATTCCACGATCTGTTCCAGCGTCGCGCCAATCAGGAGAAGGCCGCTTCATGACCGAACTGCTTTTTGAAGGCGCCGACTGGGATTTCAACACCCTGCAGCGCATTCATGATGCTTGCGAGGATGTCGCGCGCGGCGAGCTCGGGCTCGACACCTATATGAACCAGATCGAGGTGATCACCGCCGAGCAGATGCTGGATGCCTATTCCTCGGTCGGCATGCCCTTGTTCTACAAGCATTGGTCGTTCGGCAAGCACTTCGCCTTTCACGAGGCCTCGTACCGCAAGGGCCTGATGGGGCTCGCCTACGAGATCGTCATCAACTCCTCGCCCTGCATCTCCTACCTGATGGAGGAGAACACCGCGACCATGCAGACGCTGGTGATCGCGCATGCCGCGTTCGGCCACAACCACTTCTTCAAGAACAACTACCTGTTCAAGCAGTGGACCGACGCCGAGGGCATTCTCGATTACCTCGAATTCGCCAAGCGCTATGTGAAGAGTTGCGAGGAGCGCTATGGCCATGTCGCGGTCGAGCATACGCTGGACGCTGCGCATGCCCTGATGTCGCACGGCGTCGACCGCTATCCCGGCAAGAAGCACATCGATCTGCGCGAGGAGGAGAAGCGCGCCGGCCACCGCCGCGCTCATGAGGAGGCCGCCTTCAACGATCTCTGGCGCACCGTGCCGTCGGGCCCTTCCAAGAGCCGCAAGGCGCTCAGCATCGAGCGGCGCCGCAAGCTGCTCGGCCTGCCGCAGGAGAATTTGCTCTATTTCCTGGAAAAGAGCGCGCCGCGGCTGGCGCCCTGGCAGCGCGAGCTGCTGCGCATCGTCCGCCACATCGCGCAATATTTCTACCCGCAGAGCCAGACCAAGGTGATGAACGAGGGCACCGCGACCTATGTTCATTACCGCATCATGAATCGCCTGCACCAGCAGGGCAAAATCACCGACGGCAACTTCCTGGAATTCCTGCAGTCGCACACCAACGTGGTGTTCCAGCCGGAATTCGACGACCAGCGCTTCTCCGGCTTCAACCCTTATGCGCTCGGCTTTGCCATGATGCAGGACATCGAGCGCATCGTGCGCGAGCCGACGGAAGAGGACCGCGAATGGTTCCCGGACATCGCAGGTACGGGCGCGGTCGAGGCCGTGCTGCGCGATGTCTGGGCCAATTATCGCGACGAAAGCTTCATCAGTCAGTTCCTCAGTCCGAACCTGATCCGCCAGCTTCGGCTGTTCCACCTGCATGACGATCCGGAGGAGCGCGCCGGCATCAGGGTCGACGCGATCCACGACGAGCGCGGCTATCGCCGCGTCCGCCGCGAGCTCGCCAGGCAATATGACGTCGGCTACATCGATCCGAACATCGAGGTCGTCGACGTCGACCTCGCCGGCGATCGCCGGCTGATGCTGCGCCATCATGTCGTCAAGGGCGCCCAGCTCTACGAGGCCGACGCCAAGCGCGTGCTCCAGCACCTCGCCGACCTCTGGAGCTATGACGTGTCGTTGCAGGAAGTCGATGCCAACGACAAGGTCCTCAAGGAGTACGTGCTCAATCCCCGGATCCAACCGGCGGCCGCCTGAGCTGGCGGGCGCTTCCTGGCGCCCCCCGCACATAGACGGCGCGCCCTTCCAAGACAGCGCCCCGGGGGCGAAAGAGGCGCAGGCATCATCCGCTACTTCGACCGCTGCATGGCCGGCCTTTCGCTGGCCCCACGCACCTGGTCGAGATTTTGGGCGGTGTTGATCAGCGCGATGTGGGTCAGCGCCTGCGGGAAATTGCCGACCTGACGGCGCGCCGGCAAATCATATTCCTCCGCAAGCAGGCCGAGATCGTTGGCGATGGTCACGACGCGGTCGAACAGCACCTGCGCCTTGTCGATATTGCCCGCCAGCACATGCGCATCCGCCAGCCACAGCGTGCACGCGAGAAACGCGCCCTCGATCGGCTGCTCTTCCTCGCTGCTCGCCTCGCGCGGGTCGTGGCGCAGCACGAAGCCGTCGCGCATCAGGTGCTGCTCGATCGCGGCGATCGTGCCGCAGATGCGGGGATCGTCGGACGGCAGGAATCCGACCCCCGGCAACAACAGGATCGACGCATCGAGCAATTGCGAGCCGTAGGATTCGACGAACGCGTTCTGCACCGGGTCGAAACCCTTTGCGCAGACGTCGCGGTGGATGGTTTCGCGCAACGAGCGCCATTTTTCGATCGGCGCCTTGAAACCGAAGGTTTCGGCGCTCTTGATCCCGCGGTCGAAGGCGACCCAGCACATCACCTTGGAGAAGACATAGTGCCGGCCGTCGCCGCGCCGCTCCCAGATGCCATGATCCGGCTTGTCCCAGACCTCGGCGAGATGCTCGAGCACGACGCATTCCAGGCCCCAGCTTTGCTCGTCCAGCTTCAGCTTTGCCATGCGCGACTGATGGAAGGCGTCGATCAATTCGCCGAAGACGTCGAGCTGCAGCTGAGCATGGGCGGCATTGCCGATGCGGACCGGCTGGGCGCCTTCATAACCGGGCAGCCATTCCGCCTCCCATTCGAGAAGCCTGCGATGGCCCCAGATGCCGTACATGATCTGCATGTTGGCCGGCGCGCCGGCGGCAGCACGCAACAGCCAGTCGTTCCAGGCCACGGCTTCCTGGGTGTAGCCCGAGTTCATCAGTGCGAGCAGGGTGAAGGTGGCGTCACGCAGCCAGCAAAAGCGATAATCCCAGTTGCGCGCGCCGCCGAGCTTTTCCGGCAGCGACGTCGTGGGCGCGGCGACGATCCCGCCGGTAGGCGCGAAAGTCAGCGCCTTCAGCGTGATCAGCGAGCGCATCACGAGATTGCGGTGTTCGCCCTCATATGTGCCGCGGCCGCACCAATCGGTCCAGAACTCCCTCGTCTCTCGCAAGGCGGTCTCGGGATCGATGGCCGGGGGCGGCGGCAGATGCGACGGCCCGTAGGTCAGCACGAAGGGAACGGTCTCACCCTCGCCGATCTCGAACTCGGCAACCGTGGTCATGCCCTCGCCGCGGATCTCGACCGGCGTGCGCAGCACCGTCATGTCGGGCCCGCTGATCGCGAGCAGCGTGGCGCGACCGTCGTCCCGCCTGACCCAGGGAATCTCACTGCCGAATCCGAAGCGGATGATCAGCTCCATCCGCATCCTGACCTTGCCGCGCTCGCCGCGCACCAGGCGGACGACATCGGATGCCTTGCCCCGCGGCGGCATGAAGTCGATCAGCGCCACCGCGCCCTGTGCGGTCTCGAAACGCGTCTCCAGGATCAGCGTGTCGCCCCAGTAGCGGCGCGAGGACGCCGCGCCGCTTTCGGCCGGCGCGATCAGCCAGCGGCCGTTCCCGCGATCGCCGAGCAACGCGGCAAAACAGGCGTCGGAATCGAAGGCCGGCCAGCACAGCCAGTCGATGGAGCCGTCGCGGCCGACAAGCGCTGCGGTCTCGCAGTCGCCGATCAGGCCATAATCTTCAATCCTCGAGGACAATGTTTGCTCACCGTTAGCCCTGCCCGTTTTCAGTGCTTGATGCGCTCGGCCGTCGCCGACTTCAACGCCTCGACATCGATGGCGGATGCGATCTGGTCGATTGCGACCGGGACCCGCTGCCGCCAGTTCGGATGCTCATTGACGGTGCCCGGAATATTGGGCTGGTCGATGACGCCGAGCAGGTCTTCGAGCGAGATCGCCAAGAGTCGCGATTTGGTGCGCGCCAGGAAGCTCGCGACCGAATAGACGGTGTGGCCTTCGATGCCGCTGTCGCGCAGCACGTCGTCCAGCGCGCCGAGCGCCTGCCAGCGCGCTTCGTCGCTCTCGCCGGGGTCGATGCCGAGCGCACGCTTGAGCTTCAGATCGGCAAAGGAGCGCCAGCCGGCATAGGTGCAGAGATCGTGGGTGTTGAAGGTGATGAGCGCATTGGCCGGATAGTGGTCGAGCATGTGGAATTTTCCGGCATCGTCGCGCTCGAACATCATGACCTGGTAGGACCAGATGCCCCAGCCGTTCATCCGCTCGCGGAAGCCCGGCGGCACCGTGCCGAGATCCTCGCCGATGACGACGCAGGCATGTGCGGCGCTCTCCAGCGCGGTCGCCGCAAGCAGCGCCTCGAACGGCATCAGCACATAGGCGCCATTGTCGGCGCGGAAGCCGCGCGGCACCAGATAAAGCCGCTTCAGCCCGAGCACATGGTCGAGCCGGATGGCGCCGGCATAGCGCATCGAGGCGCGCAGCATTTCGCGGAACGGCTCGAACGACCGCCGCTCCAGACCGGCGGCGTTGAAGCCGGCCAGGCCCCAGTCCTGGCCGAGCGTGTTCAAGAGGTCCGGCGGGGCGCCGACGCCGAGCAGGCGCGAGATCGCCTCCTGCTCGTTCCAGGCATCGAAGCCGTCGGACTGCACGCCGACGGCGACGTCGAGATAAAGCCCGACCTTCATGCCGAGGCGGGTGGCCAGTTGCTTGCAGCCCAGCAGCTGCCGACCCGCCGTCCATTGCACGAACTCGACGAACTCTATCTCCCGCGCATCCTCGCCGGCGCGCAATTCCGCGCATCTCGCATCGTCCGGCCGTTGCCATTGTTCCGGCCATTCCCACCAGGGCTTGCCGAGCCGGTGTCGCAAGGCCTCGAAACAGGCAAAGCGCGACAGCAGCGTGCCCTGCTCTTTCCGGAACGCCTCGAAATCGCGCCGCCGCTCCAGCGCCGGGTTGGCGATGAAATTCGCGAAGGCCTGCCGCAACGCCGTCCATTTCAGCTCGGCGACCCCGACATAGTCCACGACATCGAGCGCGCGCAGCCGCGACATCGTCTCCCGGTTGCGCGCGACGGTGTCGGGCGGCAACTCCGGCAGTTTCTCGACGTCGATATAGAGCGGATTGAGGAACAGCCGGCTGTTAGGCGAATATGGGCTGCAATCGCCGGGGCGATCGTCGAACAAGGCATGCAGCGGATTGAGGCCGACGCCGTCGGCCCCTAAGGAGTTGGCGAGCCGGAGCAGCCCCTCGAGATCGGTGAAATCGCCGATGCCCCAGTTGCGCGGCGAACGGACGCCATAAAGCTGCACGGCAAGCAGCCAGCAGCGGTCGAAATTTCCGCCAAACGCCTGTTCCGGCGCCACGACCAGCGGCACCTCCTCGGTCGTCCCGGCGGCATCGGTCAGATGCAGCCGGTAGGTGCCGAGCGCGAGCCCTTCGGGGAATGCAATGCTGGGCGCCTCAGTCTTGCCTTCTGCAATGACTACAGCGCCGGCCAGGATTTTCCAGGCGACCGGAAGAGCCGCCGTCTCGCTCAGCGCGCATGATGGCGGCAGTCCGGTGCGGACCACTGCCGGCCCGTCCATAAGTCGCCGTGACGCCGATGGCGGCAGCGCCCCGAGAATGACTTCGAGCGCGGCAGCGTCCGTCACACGCTGGCGTCCCTGGCCGTCTATGTACTCTGTGAGGACTCCGAGACTTTGGGCTTTCTTGTAAATGTCCATTCGGCACGCGCTTTGCACGCGATGGCAATCAGCCGGATCGCGAAATTCTTGAGATGCAGGAAGAGGATAGCCGTGTTTAACTCTCGATCGGGCTGGCGGTTCCAAAGGGAACCAATGGCTTGTCGCAGGCTTGTTATGGGGGTCGGGTGCGTCTCCTTTCGTTAAGGGAAGCGGGACGTCCTTCGCATGTCAATGGCATCACCGTGAACAAATCATTTCAACTTGTCGAGGGCGCCGCCGAGGGCGCTTTCCATTTTGAAGAGATCTATCCCGCCGTCGATTGCGGCCGCTTTCCAGTGAAGCGAATTGCCGGCGAGCGGGTCGAGGTCTGGGCCGATATTTACCGCGACGGCTTTGGCCTCATCAAAGCGAACCTGGCGTGGCGGCGCGAAAGCGAGCCGGAATGGCAAAGCGCGCCGATGACGCATCACGATGACGACCGCTGGGTCGGCAGCTTCGTCCCCACGACGCCCGGCCGCTACGTTTATGCGGTCGAGGCCTGGACCGACGAATTCGCCACCTGGCGCGATGCCTTTGCGAGGAAGCACGAGTCGGGCGCGGATACCACGGTCGATGCCATCGCGGGCGCCGGCATGTTGACCAAGGCCCGCGCCGGCGGCCCGGACGCGACAGCCGTCATCTTGAGGCAATGCGAGACTTTCCTGCAAACCGGGGATGTAGCAGCTTTGCTGACGGACGAACTCAAGGACGCCATGGCTGAAAGCCAATTCCGCGCGGATCTCAGCCGCTCACCGCTGTTTCCGCTGGTTGTCGACCGCCCGCGGGCGGGGTTCGGCGCCTGGTACGAGATGATGCCGCGCAGTCAGGGCGCGGTAGGCGGCGGGCATGCGACATTGAAGGATTGCACCGCGCGGCTCGCCGACATTGCGGCGATGGGGTTCGACGTGATCTGCCTGCCCCCGATCCACCCGATCGGCTGGACCCATCGCAAGGGCCGCAACGGCACGCTGCCAGCCATGGATGGCGATCCCGGCAGCCCCTACGCCATCGGCGCGGCCAGGGGCGGTCACGACGCCGTGCATCCCGAGCTCGGGACGCTGGATGATTTTCGCGACTTCGTCGCAGCCTGCGCCGAGCGCAACCTGGACGTTGCACTGACCTTCGCCGCGCAATGCTCGCCCGACCATCTCTGGGTCAGGCAGCATCCGCAATGGTTCAGGCGGCGCCCGGACGGCTCGCTCTGCCAGGCGGAAAATCCGTCCGAGACCTGCGACGACATCGTCGTGTTCGATTTCGCCTGCGACGATTCCGCTGCGCTCTGGGACGCGCTCCGCGATGTCGTGCTGTTCTGGGTCGAGCAGGGCGTCAAGATCTTCCGCGCCGACAATCCGCAATCAAGGCCGCTGCCGTTCTGGGAATGGCTGATTCGGGAGGTCAAGCGCCGCGATCCGAACGTGATCTTCCTTGCCGAAGCCTTCGCCCGTCCAAAGCTGATGAAGGGACTGGCCAAGCTCGGCTTCAGCCAGTCCTACACCTATTTCACCTCGCGAACCACGAAGGACGAGCTCATGCATTATCTCGGCGAGCTCACCTGCTATCCGACGCGGGAATATTTCCGTCCCAACTTCTTCACCAACACGACCGACATCCTGCCCCATCATCTGCAGGGCGGCGAAGCCTGGATGTTCAAGTCGCGCGCGGCATTGGCTGCGATGCTGTCGTCCTGTTACGGCATCTACAACGGCTTCGAGCTGCTGGAGCACGACGCGCTGCCGGCCAGCGAGGAGTATCGCGGCTCCGACAAATTCGAGATCAAGCCGCGGGACTGGGACAGGGCCGGGAACATCAAGCCCTATCTCGGACTCATCAACCGAATCAGGCGGGACAACCCGAGCCTGCAACAGACCGCAAATCTGCGCTTCATCACCATCGATGACGGCAATGTGATCGCATTCGTGAAGCAATCCGCCGATCTCACCAACGCGGTCGCCGTCGTGATCGCGCTATCGCGCGATGTTCACGACGTCTGGCTGCCGATCGGCGACACCAAGCTCGAGGTCGGCGGCGAACGGCGGCATGTTGCCGCGGTCGAGAACCTTGTCAGTGGCGCGCGAACGGTGCTCGATTGGGGCGGCCTGAGCGTGCGGATCGAGCCGGACCGCGATCCGGCCGTCTTTCTTCGCTGCCTCGCGTGAGGAAAGCGCCATGAACGTGCTGTCATCGATCGATACCCACGAGTTGCCCGTCACCGATCTCGACGGCGACGAGCTCTGGTACAAGGACGCCATCATCTATCAGCTGCACGTCAAAGCGTTTGCCGACAGCAACAATGACGGCATCGGCGATTTCGCAGGCCTGACGGACAAGCTCGACTATCTGCAGCAGCTCGGCGTCACCACGCTGTGGCTTTTGCCGTTCTATCCGTCGCCCGGCCGCGACGACGGCTATGACATTTCCGACTACGGCTCGATCAATCCCGATTTCGGGACCATGAAGGACTTCAAGCGCTTCATCCAGGAAGCGAAGAAGCGCGGCCTGCGCGTCATCACCGAGCTCGTCATCAACCATACGTCCGACCAGCACGACTGGTTCAAGCGCGCCCGCCGCAGCGACCCGAAGTCCAGCGCCCGCAACTGGTATGTCTGGAGCGACACCGACCAGAAATATCTGGGCACCCGGATCATCTTCACCGACACCGAGAAATCCAACTGGACCTGGGATCCCGAGGCCGGGCAGTTCTACTGGCACCGCTTCTTCTCGCACCAGCCGGATCTCAATTTCGACAATCCGCGCGTGGTGAGCGCCATCATCCAGGTGATGAAGCGATGGCTCGATGCCGGCGTCGACGGCTTCCGGCTCGACGCCATCCCCTATCTCTGCGAGCGCGAGGGCACCAGCAACGAGAACCTGCCCGAGACGCATGCGATCATCAAGCGCCTGCGGGCCGAGCTCGACCGCTATTCCAAGCACAAGGTGCTGCTGGCGGAAGCCAATCAATGGCCGGAGGACGTGCAGGAATATTTCGGCCAGAGCGACGAATGCCACATGGCCTATCACTTCCCGCTGATGCCGCGCATCTACATGGCGATCGCGCAGGAAGACCGCTTCCCCATCACCGACATCCTGCGCCAGACGCCCGATATCCCGGCGAACTGCCAATGGGCGCTGTTCCTGCGCAATCATGACGAGCTGACGCTCGAAATGGTCACCGACGTCGAGCGCGACTATCTGTGGTCGACCTATGCGCATGATCCGCGCGCGCGCATCAATCTCGGCATCCGCCGCCGGCTTGCGCCCCTGATGGACAACGACCGGCGCAAGATCGAATTGATGAACTCGCTGCTGTTCTCGTTCCCGGGCACGCCGATCATCTACTACGGCGACGAGATCGGCATGGGTGACAACATCTATCTCGGCGACCGCAACGGCGTGCGCACGCCGATGCAATGGAGCCCGGACCGCAATGGCGGGTTTTCGCGTTGCGATCCCGCGCGGCTGTTTGCGCCGCTGATCATGGATCCGGTCTATGGCTATGAAGCCGTGAATGTGGAGGCGCAGTCGCGCAGCCTGTCGTCGCTGCTCTCCGCGACCAGGCGGCTGATCGCGGTGCGCAAGTCGACGCTCGCCTTCGGCCGCGGCAGCATGACCTTCATCCGGCCGACCAACCGAGCCGTGCTCGCCTATGTCAGGCAGCACAAGGACGAGGTCATTCTCTGCGTCGCCAACCTCTCGCGCGCGGCACAGGCGACCGAGCTCGACCTGTCGCCCTGGAAGGACCGCATCCCGCTCGAGATGCTCGGCCGCACGCGCTTCCCCGCGATCGGCGAATTGCCCTACATGATCACGCTGGCGCCCTACGGCTTCTACTGGTTCGAGCTGCAGGAGCCCGACAAGTCGGAGCAGCCGGCGCCGCGCGCGGTGCCGGAATTCGAGACGCTGGTGGTGCCGCTGAATTCGACCTGGGTGTCGCTGGCACGCACCCGCGGCGTGTTCGAGCACGACGTGCTGCCGGGCTTCCTCGCGCGCAGCCGCTGGTATCCGGAGCGCGATCCGAAGGAGATCCAGCCGGTCCTCACCGCCGCCGTGCCCTTCTGCACCATCGGCGACAACCGGCCCTGGGTTGCCTTCTTCGAGGCCTCGCGGCGCGGCGTGACCAGCCGCTACGTGCTGCCGATGCAGATCGAATGGGTCCGCTTCGATCGCGAGCGCTACAATCCGATCGCGCTTGCGGCCGTGCGCCAGGGTGCGCGCGAGGGCACGCTGCTCGATGTCGCGAGCGAGAGCATCTTCATCGGCCTGTTCCTGCGCAATCTGCGTGAGCGCGAGATCGTCGAGGAGAACGGGCTGCGGCTCGAGTTCATCCCGACCGACAAATTCGCGGACCGGCCGGTTCGGCAGCCCGAACACATCCGCACCATCGAGGCCGAAGGGCGCAACACCGTCTCGCTGGTGGACAACGAATACGTCGTCAAGATGTATCGCGAGATCGAGCCGGGGATTCACCCCGAGATCGAAGTGGGCCGCTATCTCGCCGACGTCGTGGGCTTTGCCAACACGCCGGCCCTGCTCGGCAGCAGCGAGCTCGTCGAGGGCAACCGGCACACCGCCATCGGCGTCGTGCACGCCTATGTCGAGAACCAGGGCGACGGCTGGACCGTCACGACGGGCTATCTCGACCGTTTTGTCGACGAGCAGCGCGTGCATGCCCATGGCGAGCACGGCCAGGACAGCGGGCAGCTCGCGCCTTATCAGCGCCTGGTGTCGCAGATCGGACGCCGCCTCGCCGAGCTGCATGTTGCGCTCGCCGCGCATCCCGAGCTGCCGGACTTTGCACCCGAGCCGATCCGGCCTGCCGATGTCGAGCACTGGATCTCGCAAGCCGCGGCCCGCGCGGATCGCGTCCTCGACGCATTGAAGCAATGCCGCAACGGCCTCAAGGAGGCGGACCAGGTCCTGATCGACCAGCTGCTGTCACGCCGCGCGACGCTGCACGACCGGCTCACCGCGCTGCCCTCCGATATCGGCGGCCTCAACATCCGCCGTCACGGCGATTTCGACCTTGGCGAAACGCTGATCGTCAGGGACGACATCTTCATCATCGATGTCGAGGGCAATCCCCACCGGCCGCTCGCCGAGCGGCGGCGCAAGATGCCGGCGGCATCCGATGCCGCGAGCCTGATCCGCTCCATCGACGCATCGGTCACCGCGGCGGTCGACCGCGCCCGTCAGGCCGGCGTCGACGACTTGGTCAGGCTCGCCGCGACGCTGTCCGGCTGGCGGGCCGGCGCGCGAGCCGCCTTCCTGGCCGGCTACAACGAAACCATGACGGACGAGCGCCTGTGGCCCGCCGACCCGCGCGCCGGACATGAGCTCTTGAACTTCTTTTTGCTGGATAATGCCGTCGCGAAAATCGAATATGAGCTGGCGCGCCGGCCGGAGGGGCTGCGCATGCCGCTCAGCACCACGCTTCTGATCCTGTCGGAACCCGCCAACGAGGCCTCATGAACAAGCTGTCCGCCGAGGCCTATGCCATCATCGAAGGCCGCCATTCCGATCCGTTCCACTATCTCGGCCTGCACAAGGAGGGCGACAAGACGGTGGTGCGCGCCTTCCTGCCCGAGGCCTCCAAGGTCGAGGCGGTCGGCGCGCGCGGCGATGTCGCGTCGCTGGCGCGCATTCATGATGCGGGATTGTTTGCAGGCGACCTGCCGAACGGCCCCGAGGCGTACCGGCTGCGCGCCCAGTTCGGCGACAATGTCGTCGAGCTCGAGGACCCCTACCGCTTTCCGCCCGTCCTGAGCGACTACGACCTTTACCTGCTCGGCGAGGGCTCCGACCAGCGGCTCTATGACAAGATCGGCGCGCACCCCATGAGCCTCGACGGCGTCGAGGGCGTCGCCTTCGTGGTGCTGGCGCCGAATGCGCGACGGGTCAGCGTGGTCGGGGACTTCAATTTCTGGGACGCGCGCCGGCATCCGATGCGCGTGCGCGGCGTCGGCTATTGGGAGCTGTTCATCCCGCGCGCGAAAGTTGGTGACCACTACAAGTTCGACATGATCGGCGCGCAGGGCCAGCCCTTGCCGCTGAAGGCCGATCCGCTGGCCTTTGCCACCGAGGTGCGGCCGAAGACCGCCTCCATCGTCTATGACGAGAAGAGCATCCCGCGTCCACGCCCGCTGCCGGCGGGCGCCAATGCGCTCGGCGCCCCGATGTCGATCTACGAGGTCCATCTCGGCTCGTGGCGGCGCAAGGGCAACAATGAGTGGCTGTCCTATCGCGACCTCGCCGAGCAGCTGCCGGCCTATGCGCGCGATCTCGGCTTCACCCATCTGGAGTTTCTCCCCGTCAGCGAGCATCCGTTCGACGGCTCCTGGGGCTATCAGCCGACCGGCCTCTACGCGCCGACCAGCCGCTTCGGATCGCCCGAGGATTTTGCCGCGCTGGTCGACGCCTGTCACCGCGAAGGCCTCGCCGTGCTGATCGACTGGGTGCCCGGGCATTTCCCCGACGATCCGCACGGGCTTGGCCATTTCGACGGCACCGCGCTCTATGAGCACGCCAATCCGCTGCAGGGCCGGCATCTCGACTGGGGCACGCTGATCTACAATTACGGCCGCACCGAAGTGGTCAATTTCCTGGTCTCGAACGCATTGTTCTGGCTGGAACGCTACGGCATCGACGGCCTGCGCGTCGACGCCGTCGCCTCCATGCTCTATCTCGATTACAGCCGGCCGGCCGGTGCATGGATCCCCAATCAGTTCGGCGGCCGCGAAAATCTCGAGGCCATCGCCTTCCTGCGCCGCGTCAACACCGAAGTGTTTTCCCGCTTTCCACAGGCGACGACCGCGGCCGAGGAATCCACCGCCTGGCCGCAGGTGTCGCGCCCAGTCGAATATGGCGGCCTCGGCTTCGGCTACAAATGGAACATGGGATGGATGCACGACACGCTGCGCTATATCGGCAAGGATCCCGTGCATCGCAAACATCACCACGGCGATATCCTGTTCGGCCTGCACTACGCGTTCTCGGAGAATTTCATCCTGCCGCTGTCGCATGACGAGGTGGTGCACGGCAAACGCTCCATCCTCGGGCGCATGCCCGGCGACGACTGGCGGCGCTTCGCCAATTTGCGCGCCTATTACAGCTTCATGTTCGGCCATCCCGGCAAGAAGCTGCTGTTCATGGGCTGCGAGTTCGGCCAGGCGCGCGAATGGAGCCATGACCATTCGCTGGACTGGCATCTCCTCGAACAGAAGAAGCATGCCGGCATCCAGTCGCTGGTGCGCGACCTCAACCGGGTCTATCGCGCGGTGCCGGCGCTGCACGAACGCGATTGCGAGCCCTCGGGCTTCGAGTGGCTGATTACCGACGATGCCGACCACAACGTGTTCGCCTGGCTGCGCAGGGGCAACGAGGACCGCGCGGTCTGCGTGGTGGTGGTGAATTTCTCGCCGAATGTGTATTACAATTACCGTGTCCGCGTGCCGCTCGCCGGCAAGTGGTACGAAGTCTTCAACTCGGATTCCTCGCATTACGGCGGGACCAATGTCGGCAACACCGGCGAAGTCCTGACATCCAATGCGCAGGCGCCCGAGCTCAACCTCACCGTCCCGCCCTTGGCCGCCATCTTCCTGGTACCGGAAAACTGACAGATGCGATTGACTGCCGGAAGCCATGCGCGCCTCGGTGCAAGCTGGGACGGCCGCGGCACCAATTTCGCGCTGTTTTCCGCCAATGCGACCAAGGTCGAGCTGTGCCTGTTCGACAGCCTCGGCCGGCGCGAGCTGGAGCGCATCGAGCTGCCGGAGCGCAGCGAGGATGTCTGGCACGGCTATCTCAACGACGTCTCGCCGGGACAGGTCTATGGCTACCGCGTGCACGGCCCCTACGAGCCCGAGCACGGCCACCGCTTCAACCCCAACAAGCTCCTGCTCGACCCCTACGCCAAACGCCTCTCGGGGCGCCTGGTCTGGAGCGATGCGCATTTCGGCTATCGCACGGGAAGCCCGCGCGAGGATCTCTCCTTCGATCGTCGCGACAATGCGCGCGGCATGCCGAAGGCCGTAGTGGTCGACGAGACCTTCAACTGGGGCCGCCGCGAAATCCGCCCCAACATTCCCTGGGAAGACACCATCATCTACGAGGCCCATGTCAAGGGCCTGACGCAGAAGCGCGAGGACGTGGCGCCGAATTTGCGCGGCAGCTATGGCGGCCTGTCCTCGCCGGCGATGATCGCGCATCTGAAGAAGCTCGGCGTCACCACCATCGAGCTGTTGCCGATCCACGGCTTCCTCGACGACCGCGTGCTGGTCGAGAAGAAGCTGGCGAATTATTGGGGCTACAACACGCTTGCCTTCTTCGCGCCGGAGCCGCGCTATGCGCAGGACAATGCGCTCGATGCCTTCCGCACCACGGTGGCGCGGCTGCACGATGCCGGCATCGAGGTGATGCTCGACGTGGTCTACAACCATACCGCCGAGGGCAACCATCTCGGGCCGACGCTGTGCTTCCGCGGCATCGACAACGCCTCCTATTACTGGCTGAAGCCCGACAACCCGCGCTATTACGACGACTTCACCGGCTGCGGCTCCTCGGTCAATCTCACCCATCCGCGCGTGCTGCAGATGGTGATGGATTCGTTGCGCTACTGGGTCGAGGTCTGTCACGTCGACGGCTTCCGCTTCGACCTCGCCACCACGCTCTGCCGCGGCCCCAACGGCTTCGACCGCAACTCGTCCTTTCTCACCGCCGTGCGCCAGGACCCGGTGCTGGCGCAGGTCAAGCTCGTCGCCGAGCCGTGGGACCTCGGACTCGGCGGCTACCAAGTCGGCGCATTTCCGTCGCAATGGTCGGAGTGGAATGATCGCTATCGCAGCGCCATGCGGCGCTACTGGAGCGGCGAAGGCAGCCTGATCGGCGAAATCTCGGGACGCATGACCGGCTCCTCCGACATCTTCAATCACGACGGGCGCACGCAGCGCGCCAGCGTCAACCATATCACCGTGCACGACGGTTTCACGCTGGCCGATCTCTTCAGCTACAACCAGAAGCACAATGAGGCCAATGGCGAGGACAATCGCGACGGCTCCAACGACAACCACAGCAACAATTGCGGCGTGGAAGGCCCGACCGACGATCCGAATATCCTCGCTTTGCGCCGCCAGCTCCGCAAGAACCAGCTCGCCTGCCTGCTGCTGGCGCAAGGCCTGCCGCTGATCCTCGCCGGCGACGAGGTCGGCAATTCCCAGTTCGGCAACAACAACGCCTATTGCCAGGACAACGATGTCGGCTGGGTCAAGTGGGACGCGCTGGGCAAGGAGGGCGACGACTTCACCGCCTTTGTCGGCCACATGACGGAGCTGCGCCGGCGCTTTCCGCAAATCCGGGTCCGGCGTTGGCTCGACGGACGGCGCGCCGACGGCTCTTACGGCGTGTTGTGGCTCAGGCCCGATGCCGAGGAGATGAAGGAGGAGGACTGGAAATTTCCGGAAGGGCGATTTCTGGCCTATGTGCTGGGCCCTCTGGAACAAGGACAGCGCCCGATCTTTATCGTTCTGAATGCCGCCCCTGAAGAAATTCCGTTCAAGCTGCCGAAAATGCCCGAATACAAGAACTGGCGACAGGTCCTGAACACGACCGAGGCGAAGCAGGTCGCCGTCGATTTCGACTCCGGTGCCGATACCAAGGCGCCCCCGCGGTCGGTGCTCGCCTTCATGGGGCGAACATGACCGCGCGGCAATTCGGTCCGAAGCTGACCGGAAGCGGCGCAACGTTTCGCCTGTGGGCGCCGGCCGCCAAGCGCGTCGATCTCATGCTCGACCGACCGCATCCGATGCAGCGGCGCACCGACGGCTGGTTCGCAGCCGAGATCGCAGGCGCGGGCGCAGGCACCCGCTACAAATTCCGCATCGATGACGAGATCGACGTGCCCGACCCCGCCTCCGACTTCCAGCCGGAGGACGTCAACGGCCCGAGCGAGGTGATCGACCACGCCCGCTACCGGTGGCAGCAAACGCAGTGGCGCGGCCGTCCCTGGCATGAGACCGTGCTGATCGAAGCCCATGTCGGCACCTTCACGCGCGAAGGGACCTATCGCGCCATGATCGACAGGCTCGACCATCTGGTCGAGACCGGGATCACAGCGCTCGAGCTGATGCCGCTTGCCGATTTCGCGGGGCAACGCAACTGGGGCTATGACGGCGTGCTGTGGTACGCGCCCGACAGCGCCTATGGCCGGCCCGACGATCTGAAAGCTCTGATCGATGCCGCGCACCAGCGCGGGCTGATGATGTTCCTCGACGTGGTCTATAATCACTTCGGACCGGAAGGAAACTATCTCGGCCGCTATGCGCCTCCCTTCTTCACCGAGGCGCATACGCCCTGGGGCAGCGCGATCGACTATCGGGTACGACAGGTGCGCGATTTCGCCATCGAGAACGCGCTGCATTGGCTGCGCGACTATCGCTTCGACGGTTTGCGGTTCGACGCGGCCAACCATATCGTGGCCGCCACGGGCGACGTTCCGGTGCTGCACGAGCTGAGCGAGGCGGTCGGACGATTCGCGGACGAGACCGGCCGTCACATTCATCTCGTGCTGGAGAACGGCGACAATCTCGCCAACCTGCTCGACCCGGCCGAAGGCGCACCGCGTGGCAAATACCGCGCGCAGTGGAATGACGACTATCACCATGCCTGGCATGTGCTGCTGACCGGCGAAACCCAGGGCTATTATGGCGACTATCCAGCGCCGCTGCCGGCGCTGGTGCGCTCACTCAGCTCGGGTTTCGTCTACCAGGGCGAGACCTCCGCGTTCTGGGGCAACAAGCCGCGCGGCGAGGCCAGCGGCCATCTCGCACCGGCAGCCTTCGTCAATTTCCTGCAGAACCATGACCAGATCGGCAACCGCGCGCTCGGTGATCGCCTGGAGCGGCTTGCCGGCGCCGAGGCGATCGAGGCTGCCCTCGCCGTGACGCTGTTGTCACCGATGCCGCCGATGCTGTTCATGGGCGAGGAATGGGGCTCGCAGGCGCCGTTTCCCTTCTTCTGCGACTTCCACGGCGATCTGGCCGAAGCGGTCCGCCGGGGCCGCCGCAGCGAATATGGCTGGGCCTATGCGCGCTACGGCAACGAGGTGCCGGATCCGCTCGAGCTGACGACATTCCAGTCGGCCGTGCTGGATTGGCAATCCATCAACGCGGCGCCGGGCGCAGAGCGGCTCGCGCTGGTGCAGCGGCTGTTGAAGACGCGGCAGCGGGAGATCGTGCCGCGACTTGCAGGGGCCGCCTTCGGCGAGGCGCGCGTCCAGGACGACGGGCTGTTGACGGCGCGCTGGACCATGGGCGACGGGCTCGCGCTGCAGCTCCTTGCCAACCTGTCTTCGCTTCCGATCGGCCATGCGGCCACGCCGGACAGCTGGCAAGATCGGGGATCGCCGATCTGGGGCGGTGAACCCGGTGACCGCCTGCCGCCGTGGTCGGTGTTCTGGCGGCTTGGTGGATAGGATGCCGGCCACGCTTCCGCTCGCCACCTACCGGTTGCAGCTGACGGGGGATTTCGGCTTCGCGCGCGCCGCCGAGGTCGTTCCCTATCTGAAGGCGCTGGGCGTCACGCACCTCTATGCCTCGCCTTTCATGAAGGCACGGCGCGGCTCGACCCATGGCTATGACATCATCGATCACACCAGGCTCAATCCCGAGCTCGGCGGCGAGGACGGCTTTGCGCAGTTGAGCAGCGCGCTCGAGGCGCATGGCCTCGGCCTCATTCTGGATTTCGTCCCCAACCATGTTGGCGTCCATTTCGACGACAATCCCTGGTGGCTCGACGTTCTCGAATGGGGCGAGGCATCGCCGCATGCCGTCTCCTTCGACATCGATTGGGACCAGCTGCCGCACCGGGCCCGCGGCGGCGTGCTGCTGCCGATCCTGGGCACTTCCTACGGCGAGGCCCTGGAAGGCGGCCAGATCGAGCTGCGCTACGACGCCAACGAAGGCAGCTTCTCATGCTGGTATTACGAGCATCGCCTGCCGATCGCGCCGGAGCGCTATGGCGAGATCCTGCGCGTGATCAGCAAGGAAGCCGGCGCCGAAGCAAGCGAGGCGGGCGCGCGGCTCAACGCCCTCGCCTCCCGCTATTCCGGCCTGCGGCATCCCAATCGCAAGGAAGCCCCCGCCTTCAAGGCCGAGCTGAAGGACATTGCGGGCGCCGCCGACCTCATCGCGCGCGGGCTCGCCGCCTATCGCGCCGGGGCCGACCGTCCCGCGCAGACGCTGGCGCTGCATCATCTGCTGGAGCGCCAGCATTACAAGCTCGGCCATTGGCGGCTTGCCTCGAGCGACATCAACTATCGCCGCTTCTTCGACGTCAATTCGCTGGCGGGGTTGCGGGTCGAGGACGCCGGCACCTTCGAGGCCGTGCATCGGCTGGTCGGGCGCCTGATCGCCGAGGGCAGACTGCAAGGGCTGCGGCTCGATCACATCGATGGCCTGCGCGACCCCGCACAATATTGCCAGCGGCTGCGCCGCCTGATCCGCAACGCACAAGGCAAGGACGCCGGCCCGTTCTATGTCGTAATCGAGAAAATCCTCGGCGAAGAGGAGCAGCTGCCGACGCTCCCCGGCGTGCATGGCACCACCGGCTATGAGTGGATGAACGCGATCACCCAGGTCCTGATCGACCCCAAGGGACTAAGCCGCCTCGATGAAATCTGGCGGCAGATCAGCAACGCGCCGCCGCGCCTCGATCCCGTGCTCAAGGCGGCCAAGCGGCGGGTGCTGGAGACGCTGCTGGCCAGCGAGTTCACCGTGTTGAGCCGCCTGCTCGCGCGCATCGCCAACGGCCACTATTCCACCCGCGATTATTCATCCGACAGCCTGCGCCAGGCGCTGGAGCTCTACATCCTGCACTTCCCCGTCTACCGCACCTATCTCGCGGGCCAGGGCCCGAACGCGCATGATCGCGAGCTGATCGATGAGACCATCGCGCGCGCACGCGCCGACTGGTTCGCGGCCGACGATGGCATTTTCGATTTCCTGCGCGACACCATCACCATGGACCTGCTCAAGCCGGGACGCCCCCCGCATAGCGCGCTGCGGGTGCGGCGCTTTGCGCTGAAGCTGCAGCAGTTCACCGGGCCGGTGATGGCGAAGTCGCTCGAGGACACCGCCTTCTACCGCTATCACCGCCTGCTTGCGCTGAACGAGGTCGGCGGCAATCCGGCCTCGAGCGGCCTGTCCGTCGACGCGTTTCATGCCATGATGGCACGACGCGCCGGGGAATGGCCGCACGGCATGACCGCAACGGCGACCCACGATACCAAGCGCGGCGAGGATGCCCGCGCGCGGCTGACGGCGCTACCCGAAATCGCGGACGAATGGGCCGCAGCGGTCGCGCGCTGGAAAGTTTTGAACGCGCCGCATCTCATCGTCGCCGGCGAGACGCGGACGCCCTCGGTGACGGCCGAATACATGCTGTACCAGGCCCTGCTTGGCGCCTGGCCCGTCGGGGAAAGGGACAAGGATTTCACCGCTCGCTTTCAGGCCTACGCATTGAAGGCGGCGCGCGAGAGCAAGGCGGAGACGAGCTGGCTCAACCCGAACACGGCCTATGAGGAGGGATTGCGATCGTTCATCGAACGCATCCTTGAGCCGGCAGTCTCAGGCGAATTCCTGGGCATGCTGGATACGCTGGCGCAGCGCCTGGCGCTTCTCGGCGCCCTCAACTCACTCGGCCAGGTGACGCTCAAGGCGATGCTGCCGGGTGTGCCTGATTTCTATCAGGGCACCGAGCTCTGGGACTTGTCCTTTGTCGATCCCGACAACCGCCGACCGGTCGACTTCGCAGCCCACGCCAGGCTGCTCGCCGCGCTCGAGACGCCCGATTGGGCGCGGCTCGCACGGGACTGGCAGAGCGGCGAGCTGAAATTCGCCTGGACGCGACGGCTCCTGAAGCTGCGCAGCGAGCAGGCCGAGTTGTTCACATCGGGCGATTACCAGCCGCTCGAGGTGAGCGGCCCCAACCGCGAGCACGTGATCGCCTTCGCGCGGCGCCACGGCCGCGACGCCGCTATCGTCGCCGTTGCCAGATGCCTCGCGCCGTTCACCGACAACGGCCGTGTCTGGCCGCGTATGGACTCATTGGAAGGCAGCGTCAGCATGCAGGGATTTTCGCTCGACGGTGAGAATGCGAATTTGCGGGAGCTTCCCCTGGCATCGCTGTTTGCAACTTTGCCTGTCGCGGTGCTGAAGGCGCGCCCCGCGACCGCAAGCAAGCGTCTGCGGCATCGCATCACTGCCTGAAACGGGAAAGGCCGTCCGGGATCGAACGGCCGGACGGCCCGGCGGACGTCGTGCCGACTCGTGGGTCGGTTCCCTCCCCCGCACGAAGCCCAGTATCCGCAGGACTGCGTTAACGACAAGCTTACACCTCGCGCCGCGCGCGTCTTTCGCACAGACTTTCGTTGCTGCAACGCGGCGGCAGCCGGTCAATCCTTCTTCGTGAGCAGCAACTGGCCGCGGCTCCGAATCGCCGTCTGTGCGGCTTGTGCAAAGCGTTGCAGGAGCCAGGGCAGCATGACCTCGAGACGGACATGGTCGTCGTCGACATCGATCTGTCCGCTCGCCACTTGTCCGATGGCGCGCACGCGAAAGAACATCCGATTGCCGTCCCAGCGTTCCTCGTCGATCTTCAGCACCGGCACGCTGGCGGCAGCGCGCGCGAGTCCGCCCTTGAGGCGGCGTATGGCTTCCTCGCGGCCCAATCGGTGCGGGAGCGAAACAACAAGCGGTTCTGACATCGACAAATTCCTCCTTGCCTGCTCGATGTAATTTCCTCGACCGGGCAAGTGAAGGCCGCGATGGCCGAATTATCGCGTCGCAGCAACGGAACCTTCAACATTCCCCACGGTTGCTTCGCCTGGATAGCTCGCAGGCAAACGGGCTGGAGGAGGTCATCTATGTCGATTGCAACCATTATCCTGATCATTCTTATCATCGCCTTGCTCGGCGGTTTCAGCGGCATCGGCGGCGGACCGTTCTACGGCACGGGCTATTACGGCGGCGGCGGCCTGGGCCTCGTCATCGTGATTTTGCTGATCCTGATACTGTTAGGTCGGATTTGATCGGCGCAATTTCCACGTCACATCCGTGTCAACCGTCATCACCCGCGAAAGCGGGTGATCGAGTATTCGGCATCTGTCGTGACTGGATTGTCGCGGCGCGACCGGATCTTCCGCTTTGCGTAGAGGATGGCGAGCGTGCGCGGGAAACAGCCTATCCCGTCTTCGCGGCCAGCTTCTTCATCGCCGGTTTGATCGAGGACGCCGCATCGTCGTAGCCCTGCCACGCCTTGCTCCTGGCGAGCAGCGCCGGCACCGAGCGTATGGTGTAGCGCTTCGGATCGAGGTCGGCTTTCACCTGGGCCCAGGTCAGAGGCATCGATACGGGAGCGCCTTCGCGGGCGCGCGGCGACAGCGGCGCCACCGCGGTCGACATGCGATCGTTGCGCAGGTAGTCGAGGAAGATCTTGCCCGTGCGCTTCTGCTTCGACATGTTCAGCAGATACTGCTCGGGGGCGTCGTTCGCCATCCATTGGCAAACGCCTTGCGCAAAGGCCTTTGCCTCTTTCCAACCGACCTTGTCCTTCGCGCCATGGAGCAGCGGCACCACGACATGAAGGCCCTTGCCGCCCGTCGTCTTGCAGAAGCTGTCCAGGCCGACATCGGCCAGGCGCTGGCGCATCTCCTTGGCGGCCGTCACCACATGCGCAAATCCGACATCGGGCGCGGGGTCGAGATCGAACACCAGTCTCCCCGGCGTGTCATAGGCGGAGGGCGCACAATTCCACGGGTGCAGCTCGAGCCCGCCGATCTGGGCGACCGCGGCGAGCCCTTCGATCCGATCGATCTGCAGGTAAGGCTTTCGGTCGCCGGAGACCCGCGCGAGTTCGAGGAACTTCGGCGTGCCCTGCATGGCATGGCGCTGGAAAAAGCATCCGCCGTGAATGCCGTCGGGGCCGCGGATGATGGAAGAAGGCCGGCCCTTGATATGGGGAATCAGCCACTCGCCGACCGCCTCGAAATAACGCGCCAAGTCGAGCTTCGTCACCGGCGCGCCATCGCCGCCATCGGGCCACAGCTCCTTGTCCGGCTTCGAGATGACGACGCCCATCACCTCGGAGGATTTTGCCTGCGCGACACGTCCAGGCGCGCGCGCCGCGCCCCGTGCCTTGGCGCTCACACGCCCAATGGGCTTGGCTGCCTTGGTCATGACAGGCTCTTCCGCCCTCACCTCGTCCGCCGGCTTGTCCTGCCGCAGGCCCTTGAACGCCGCCTGCCGGATGTTGCCGTCGCCGGTAAAGCCTGCGAACTCGATCTCGGCGACGAGCTCGGGCCTCAGCCAGTGCACGTCGCGTGTCTTGCGCGGCGCATTCTTGCCGACGAACGGGCGCTCGTCCGATGTTGCGGCTTTCAGCGCCGGCATGATCCGCTTCACGGTGTCCTGGCCAAATCCCGTGCCGACCGTGCCGATATAGGTCAGATGACCATCGCGATAGGCGCCGGCGAGCAGCGAGCGGAATTTGCCGTTGGTCGTCTTGTAGCCGCCGAGCACGACCTCATGGCCCGGCCGCGCCTTGGTCTTGGTCCAGCTCTCCGAGCGCCCCGAACGATACGGCGCGGCAAGCCGCTTGGAGACGATGCCCTCCATCGACAGCTGCCGCGCCGATTCCATCACCGTCTCGCCGTCCGCTTCGAAATGCTCGACATAGCGGATGCATTTCGCTCTCCTGCCCAACAGCTGCTTCAGCTGCGCCTTGCGCTCGGCGAGCGGCAGGCGGCGCAGGTCCATTCCTTTTGCAAACAACAGGTCGAAGGCGAAGAAAACCAGCTTGTCCGTCTTGCCGTCCGCAATCGCGGCCTGCAGCGCGGAAAAATTCGGCACGCCGCCGGCATCGAGCGCGACGATCTCGCCGTCGATGATGGCATCGGGAAGCGCAGCGGCCTCCTTGGCGATGGCGGCGAATTTCGCCGTCCAGTCCAGCCCCTTGCGTGTCTTCAGGCTGACCTCGCCATCCTCGACACGAAGCTGGATGCGGTAGCCGTCGAACTTGATCTCGTGGCCCCAGCCTTCGCTGCCCGGCGGCTCGTTCACCGGCGTGCAGAGCTCCGGCGGGACGAAGTCAGGCATCTGCGCGATCTTGGCGGCCCTTGCAGCCGGCTTCGCCGCCGTATCGACACTCGCCTTCGCCGCCGCACGGGTGTCGGCGGCATCCCCGCGGTTCGAATGCCAGACCGCGTCTTTCCTGCCTCGGCCGGTCCCGGTCAGCATGAACGGCTTCGGTGCGCGCCCCTTGCCTCGTGCGATCTCATCCATCGATCGTCCCGAGGCGACCGAGCGGTCCTCGTCGAGGACGGTGTTCTCCTCCCCCTCCCGCGCATCGCCGTCGCGATGCTTGATCAGGAGCCAGTTGGTGCGCTTGCCGCCGCTGCGGTCGTGGCGCATGCGCACCAGGACCCAGCTGCCGTGCAGCTTGTCGCCATCGAGGGTGAATTTGAGATCGCCCTTCTTGAAGCCGCGTTCGGGGTCGTCGCCGTCCCAATAGCCGCGGTCCCAAATCATCACCGTGCCGCCGCCGTACTCGCCTTTCGGGATGGTGCCTTCGAAATCGCCGTAGTCGAGCGGATGATCCTCGACCTCGACGGCGAGCCGCTTGTCATGCGGATCGAGCGAAGGGCCCCGCGTCACGGCCCAGGACTTGAAGACGCCGTCGAACTCCAGCCGCAGATCATAATGCAGCCGGGTCGCCGCATGCTTCTGGATCACGAAGCGGCGCCGCTTGGACGGCGCGACCTTCGCCTCGCCGGAAGGTTCGGCCGTCTTCTCGAAGTCCCGCTTCTTGCGGTAGGTGGAGAGATCCCTGAGCAGCACGATCGATCTTCCCCTGTCATCCTTCTCTGTCGCCTTGACGCGAAACCCTATCACGCACGCTTTGCGTCCCGGAACAAAAACCCGCGGCCCCTCGTTGGGGTTCCGAAATCATTGCTCAAAAGGCCTTAAAAGGCTGGAAATCCTCGGAGATCGCAAATGGCCCCCCGCGCCTATTGGAAGGGATCGCTCAAGCTCTCCCTGGTCAGCTGCCCGGTCGTCCTCTACCCCGCCACGACCAGCGCGACAAAAACCCGCTTTCACCTGATCAACAAGGAGACTGATCACCGGCTGAAGCAGCAGATGGTCGATACCGAGACCGGCGATGTCGTCGAGGGCGACCAGAAGGCGCGCGGCTACGAGCGGAGCAAAGGCGAGTATATCGAGATCGAGAAGGAGGAGCTTGAGTCGATCCAGGTCGAGAGCACGCACACCATCAACATCGACAGCTTCGTTCCCGAAGCGGAGATCGACGAGCGCTACATCAACCGCCCCTATTACATCGCGCCCGACGGCAAGGTCGGCCTCGACGCCTTCGCCGTCATTCGCGACGCCATGAAGGACCAGGGCCGGGTGGCGCTGGCCCGCATCGTGCTCACCAACCGCGAACATGTGTTGGCGATCCAGCCCTGGGGCAAAGGCCTGCTCGCGACCACGCTGCGCTACCCCTACGAGGTGCGCGAGGCCGACGACTATCTCGACGACATCAAGACGCCGAAAATCACCAAGGACATGATCGAATTGGCCCGGCATATACTCGACGCTAAGGCTGCGCATTTCGATCCGTCGACCTTCCAGGACGAGTATGAGGAAGCCTTGAAGGCGCTGGTGCGGCGCAAGGCGGCCGGCAAGCCGATCAAGGTCCAGGCGCCGCAGGAGCGGCCGGACAATGTCGTCAGCCTGATGGACGCGCTGAAGCAGAGCCTGGGTCGCGGATCGGCAAAACGCACGACGCAAGCGCCGGTGCGGCGACGGGCGCCGCATCGACGCTCCCCGACGAAAGCCCATCGCTCGTCCGCAAGGCGGCGGAAGGCTGGCTGAAACTTCATTTCGAGGAGCAACGCGACGAAGCAATCCGGCGTCGCGCGTGTGGCTCCGGATTGCTTCGCTGCGGCTCGCGGGAGCGAGTTGTCGCTAACGTTTCGACCTCTTGGACGACTTCCGCTTCTTCGAAGTCTTTCGTTTGCTCGACATCTTCTTCGAGGACTTCTTCGGCGGCACCTTCTTGCCCTCGCGGCGCGCTTCCGACAATCCGATCGCGATCGCCTGCTTGCGGCTCTTGACCTTGCGTCCCGAGCGTCCGCTCTTCAAGGTCCCGGCCTTGCGCTTCTTCATCGCGCGGCCGACCTTGGCCGATGCCTTCCTGGAATATTTGCGTGCCATGGTCATCCTCCCGGCAATGGGAAGTAATTCATCGCAGCGCGCGATGGTTCCAGGTTCGAGAACCTTGCGCGGAGCTAATCCGGCGCCCGCAGGCGATAGCCGATGCCGGTCTCGGTCAGTACGAACTGCGGCCGCTCCGGATCGACCTCGATCTTCTGGCGGAGCTGGCGGACATAGACCCGCAGATATTGCGCATCGGTCAGCTCGTCCCAGAGCTCCTTGAGCAGGAAGCGATGGGTCAGCACCTTGCCGGCGTGCTGCACCAGGACGCGCAAGAGCTCATATTCCTTCGGCGACAATTTGATCTCGCGCTCGCCGACCTTCACGATGCGGCGCACCAGGTCGACCGAGAGATCGCCGGTGCGAAACACCGGCCGCTCGCCATGGACCTGCAATTGATGCCGCAGCGCCGCGCGCAGCCGCGCCAGCAGCTCGTCCATGCCGAACGGCTTCGTGACGTAGTCATCGGCGCCGAGGTCGAGCGCCTGCACCTTGCCAGCCTCGTCACCGCGGCTCGACAGCACCACGATGGGCACGCTGTCGTCGCGGGCACGGATCATCCGCAGCAGCTCGTGACCCTGGATATCGGGCAGGCCGAGATCGAGAATGACCAGCGCCGGATGCTCGGCGAGCAGCTCGAGTGCCACCTTGCCGTTGGGGGCTTCCAGGATGTCATAGCCCTGTGTGGTCAAGCCCATCCGCAGCAATTTGCGGATCGGCGGCTCGTCGTCGACGACGAGCACCTTGATCGGCGGCGCGCTCATGCGGCGGTATCCAGCGTCTTGGCGTCTGCCGGGATCGGCAGACGGATGGTGAGGATGGCACCGCGACGGTCGGTGCGGTTGGCTGCGAATATCTTGCCATGCATGGCCTCGACGAAGCCCCGCGAGATGGCAAGGCCGAGGCCGGTGCCCGGACGGACGTGATCCGTCTTCTGCACCCGGTAGAACTTGTCGAACACGCTCTCCAGCTCGCCTGGCGGAATGCCTTCGCCCTCGTCGGCGATCTGCAGCGTCACGGAATCCGCATCGCGAAAGCCCCGGATCGAGACCGTGGTGTCGGGCGAGGAATATTTCGCGGCATTGTCCAACAGGTTGAACAGCACCTGCTCGAACAGAACCGCGTCGAGCTGAAGCATCGGCAGATCGCCGGCGAGCTCCAGCGAGACCTTGTGGCGCGAGAGAATCTTGCTGGCACGCCGGAGCGCGCTGCCGACGATCTCACCGACATCGTGCGGCGCCGCGTTTGGCACGATGGCGCCGGACTCCAGCTTGGTCATGTCGAGGAGGTTGGCGATGAAGCGGTTGAGCCGCTCGGATTCGTCGATCACGGTGGCCAGGAGATCGCGCTTCTGCTGGTCCGACAACCCGGTTTCGAGGTCGCGCATGGTGGAGGCCGCGCCAAGCACCGAGGCGAGCGGCGTCTTCAAATCGTGGGAGATCGAGGTCAACAGCGCCGAGCGCAGCCGTTCCGATTCGATGGTGCGCTTGACGCGGTCCATGTCTTCCACCAGCAGCACGCGCTCGATGGCGAGCGCGCCCTGGTCCATCAGCGCGTCGAGCAGCCGGCGCTGGTCCGGCGTCAGCAAGGGACCCGTGCGGTCGTTGTCGATGCCGATCACGCCGATCGAGCCGCGCCCGGTACGCATCGGCAGGAACAGACGCTTGGCGCCCGGCAGCGTATCCGACCCGCGCCCTGCGACGCGATCGTTGCTCCAGGCCCAGTTCGCGGCCGCGAGGTCGGCCTGATCGAGCTGGTCCTCAGGCGGATAGCCGGCCTTCACCGTCAGCACGGCGTCCTCGGGCAGCAGCAGCACCACGCGCACCTTCAGCATCAGCGCGGCCTGATAGGCCGTCGCCCACAGCACGTCGTCGAGCGTCGCGGTGCCCGCAAGCTTGCGGCTGAAAGCATAGAGCTGTTCGGTCATCCTGATCCGGCCAATCGCCGTATCGGCCTGCGTGCGCACCCGCGCCGCAACGTTGGACACCAGGATCGCGACCACCATGAAGAGGCAGAAAGCCGCGATGTTGGTCGGATCGGTGATGGTAAAGGTGTAGATCGGCGGCAGAAAAAAGAAATTGTAGGCAAGCGATGCCGCGACGGTGGCAAGGATCGACGGCCACAGGCCATAGCGCACGGCAACGCCGACCACCGCCGTCAACAGCACAAGATCGACATTCTCGATGCCGAACCAGGGCTGGATCAACTCGGCCGCCGCAAGTCCGATCGCAACGATCCCCAGGGCCATCAGATAGGGCCGCGGATTGAACGGCTCGGACCGCGGCGCCGTCTGCACCGTGCTTTGGGTCACGGGCGTCAAAGGCGGCTCTTCGCCCGCGATCACGTTGACGGTGATGTTGCCGCCGCGGCGCACCAGATCGTGCACGACGGAGCCGTGCATCATCTCGAACAGGCGAGAGCGAATCGACTTGCCGATGATGATCTGGGTGACGTTGTTGGCCTGCGCGAATTTGATGATGTCGTCGGCGATGCGGCGCTCGACGCCGGGAATGGTCAGCGCCTCCGCGCCCAGCGCTTCCGCGAGCCGCAACGTGTCGGCGAGCCGGTCGCGCTGCTCGTCGGTCAATTGCAGGCTGCGCCGCGTCTCGATCGAGATCGCCGTCCAGGGCGCGTGGACGCGGTCGGCAATGCGCTTGGCCTGGCGCACCAGCCCCGCGGCGCGCGGGTCCTCGCTGACGCAGACCAGAATGCGCTCGCCCGCCGCCCAGGGCCCGGCGATGGCATTGGCCTGCATATGAGTGAGCAGCTGCTCGTCGACCCGGTCGGCAGTGCGGCGCAGCGCGAGCTCGCGCAGCGCGGTCAGGTTGCCGGGCGAGAAATAATGCTCCAGCGCGCGCTCGGCCTGCCGGGGCACATAGACCTTGCCCTCCTTCAGGCGCTGCATCAGATCGTCGGGCGTGAGATCGATCAGCTCGATGGCGTCGGCGCGGTCGAACACCGAATCGGGCACGGTCTCGCGCACCCGTACATGAGTGATCTGGGCGACGACGTCGTTGAGGCTCTCGATATGCTGGATGTTGACCGCGGTATAGACGTCGATGCCGCGCGACAGCAGCTCCTCGACATCGAGATAGCGCTTGGGATGGCGAGAGCCCGGCGCGTTGGTGTGGGCGAGCTCGTCGACGATGGCGATCTGCGGGTGGCGCGCGATCACCGCGTCGAGATCCATTTCCTCGATGATCTGACCGCGATATTCGAGCCGCTTGCGCGGGATGATCTCGAGCCCGCGCAACAGCGCCTCGGTCTCGGCCCGGCCGTGGGTCTCGACAAGGCCGACCACGATGTCGGCCCCGCCCTTCAGCCGGGCATGCGCGCTCTGCAGCATTTCGTAGGTCTTGCCGACGCCGGGCGCCGCGCCCACGAAGATCTTCAGCCGGCCGACGCCGCCATGCTCGCGCTTGGCGGCCTCCAGCAAGGCTTCCGGCGAGGGGCGTTGTTCGGGATCGCGGCGCTGCTGGACCATGCCGTTATTATAGTGCGCGGAGCCGCGCTGTCATAGCTCACTTCATTTCGATGCGGCGGCATCGAGCGCAAGGTTAAGGGCAAGTACATTGACGCGCGGCTCGCCCAGCAGACCAAGCAGGCGGCCCTGCGTGTTCTCGGTGACCAGCTCATGGAGCCGCGCCTCCGGCAAATTGCGAGCTTTGGCGACCCGCGGCACCTGGAAGAGTGCCGCCTCGGGCGAAATGTCCGGATCGAGGCCCGAGGCCGATGTGGTGACGAGATCGGCCGGCACCGGGCTTGACGGGTTTTCCGCCTTCAGCTTCTCCACGTCGTCCTTGATCCGGTCGTCGAGGGCCTTGCTGGTCGGACCGAGATTGGAGCCGCCCGAATTGGCCGCATTATAGGGCGCAGCAACCGTCTTGGACGAATCAGCCGGGTCCGGCGCGGTGGTCGCCGAGGGGCGGCCGTGGAAATATCGGTCGCTCTTGAACTCCTGGCCGATCAGCGCCGAGCCGACAACCTTGCCATCTCGCTCGATCAGGCTGCCCTGAGCCTGTTTCGGAAAGATGGCGCCGGCAACGCCGGTCATGGCGAGCGGATAGGCAAGCCCCGTGATCAGGGTGAGTGCCAGCAGCACGAGGATGGCGGGACGAATTTCGCGAAGCATGGTTGGTCTCCTAAAGTCTATCCGACATTGCGAGGAGCGTTAGCAACGGAGCAATCCAGTAGTTGAGAGCGATTCCGGATTGCTCCGCTCGCATTGACGGTCAAGCCAAATGCAGGGCCGCGACCGCGAGGTCGATGACCTTGATGCCGATGAAGGGAATGATGATGCCGCCGAGACCATAGATCAGAAGGTTGCGGCGGAGCAGCGCGCCGGCGCCGATCGCGCGATAGGCGACGCCTTTGAGCGCGAGCGGAATCAGCGCGATGATGATCAGCGCGTTGAAGATGATCGCCGACAGGATCGCACTCTGCGGGCTCGCCAGGTGCATGATGTTGAGCACGTTGAGCTGCGGGTAGAACGCCAGGAACATCGCGGGGATGATAGCGAAATATTTCGCCACGTCATTGGCGATCGAGAACGTCGTCAGCGCGCCGCGGGTCATCAGCAGCTGCTTGCCGATTTCGACCACCTCGATCAGCTTGGTGGGGTTGGAGTCGAGATCGACCATGTTGCCGGCCTCGCGCGCGGCCTGCGTGCCTGTGTTCATGGCGACGCCAACATCGGCCTGCGCAAGCGCAGGCGCGTCGTTGGTGCCGTCGCCGCACATGGCGACCAGCTTGCCCTTGGCCTGCTCATCGCGGATCAGCTTGAGCTTGTCCTCGGGCGTTGCCTGCGCCAGGAAATCATCGACGCCGGCTTCGGCGGCAATGGCAGCGGCCGTCATCGGATTGTCGCCGGTGATCATGATGGTGCGGATCCCCATGCGGCGCAGCTCGGCAAAGCGCTCGCGGATGCCGCCCTTGACGATGTCCTTGAGCTGCACGACACCGAGCAGCCGGCCGTCCTTGGCGACCGCAAGCGGCGTGCCGCCGGACTTGGCGATCTCGTCGGCGATGGCATGCAGCT
>Ga0209062_1001850_pt1 | contig 32375 bp, 26 predicted proteins | sample Coa_R2_2_FD_187158 | JGI IMG/M metagenome (GOLD analysis project Ga0209062, IMG submission 187158) | Surface soil microbial communities from Centralia Pennsylvania, which are recovering from an underground coalmine fire - Coalmine... | ecosystem: Environmental > Terrestrial > Soil > Unclassified...
CCGCGCCGTAGCCATGTCCCTCCCCCCCCCCCCCCCGCTGCTCGCGGCGCCTCGTCCTGCTCCCCGCGTCCCCCGGACGACCGCCCCCTGCCAATGCCTTCTCTTGTAGGGGCTACGAGCTCAACGAGCGGCGGGGCACTGAGGCCGGACGATCGCCCCCCGCCAATGCCTTCTCTTGTAGGGGCGCTGCTTGCTGCGCCCTGCCCGGTCGCCACCCGGCCCGGTGTCCCAGCGAACCCGGCACGCGCTTCCCGTCCTCCCCCTCTCCTAAGGTAGAGGGGGGCAGGGGGGTGAGGTCCGTCCTTCCCCCTCTCCCTCTGGGAGAGGGTCGGGGTGAGGGCCCGCCTCCGTCGGCGGACCCCAGGGCCGGATCGGATATCACTCGGGTTTGGGCAGATAGTAGCCGACGCCGGGGCGGGTGAGGAGGTAGCGAGGATTGTCGGGCGAGGGCTCGATCTTGCGCCGGACCCGCGCGATGTTGACGTGCAGCAGGTGCCGGTCGGCCGCATACTCGGCGCCCCAGACGCGCTCCAGCAGCTGGTGCTGGGTCAGCACCAGGCCGGGGTAGCTCGCCAGGCTGGCGAGAAGCTGATACTCGGTAGGAGTCAGCCGTAGCTCCACGCCGCCGAGCGTGACGCGGTGTGTCGCGAAGTCGATCGACAGATCGCCATAGGTGTAGCGGGCGCTCGGCTTCTCGGCCGCCGCGCGGGCGCGCCGTAGCACGGCCTTCACGCGGGCAAGTAGCTGGTCGACGCCGAAGGGCTTCGGCAGGTAGTCGTCGGCGCCGGCCTCCAGGCCGCGCACGATGTCCTCCTCGGCGCCCCAGGCCGTGATCATGATGATGTAGACGTCGGAAAACTCGCGGACGCGCCGACAGACCGTGAGGCCGTCCAGGCCGGGCAAGCCAATGTCGAGCAGGATCATGGCCAGGTCCTCGCTGCTGGCGAGATCGAGTGCCGTCGTGCCATCCTCGGCCACCAGGACTCGATAGCCCGCCAGCTCGAGCGAGCGGCGCACCAGGCGGAGCATGCCCGGATCGTCTTCCGCCAGGAGCAGAGTCGGCGCCTTCGTCGCCATGGCAACGTCCCCCTCGGCCCCGTCGAATGGCCGTGTCGGCCCCGCGTCCCGCGGCGGTCACGCCGAGCCACGTGCCAGCGCGCGCTCCACCGCGTCCAGGAGCGCATCGGCGCTCACCGGCTTCACCAGGTAGCCCGCCACGCCCGCGGCGAGTGTACGGTCCTTGTCGGCGGGCCCAGCGCTCGCCGTCAGCACGAGCACGGGCAGCTCTGCCGTCTCGGGCGTCGCCCGCAAGGCTTGCAGCACCTGCCAGCCGTCCAGCTCGGGCAGGCGCAGGTCGAGCACCATCAGCTGCGGCCGAGCCTTGCGGGCGAGCGCCAAGCCGGTCTCGCCGTCGGCGGCGATCAATGGCCGATAGCCGCCGAGCCGCAGCGTGACCTGGGCGAAGCGGCGGAGGTCCGGGTCGTCCTCGACCAGCAGCACCGTGCTCCGATTGCTCACGTGTCCTCCCAACACGGGATGGTGAACCAGAACGTAGTCCCCTGCCCCACTCCCGGCGATTCCGCCCAGATCCGCCCCCCCTGGGCCTCCACGATCCCCTGACAGATGGCCAGCCCCAGCCCGGTGCCACGGGTCGTCCGCGTGACGTTGGTGTCCAGGCGATGAAAGCGCTCGAACACGCGGGCCAGGTGCTCGGCGGGAATGCCCAGGCCCTCGTCGCGCACGCTCACCAGCACGTCGCCGTTGCGCGCGTCGGCCGCCAGGTGAATCTCACCGCCGCCGGGCGAGTACTTGACGGCGTTGTCGAGCAGGTTCAGCAGCACTTGTCGGACCCGGCGCGAGTCGCCGCGGGCCAGCGGCAGGTCCGGCGGCAGCCGGCAGACGAAGGCGTGGTCGACGGCGCGCGGCGCCAGCTCGGCAACCACTTCCTCGGCCAGCTCGGCCAGGCTGAGCGGCTCCGGCGTGATCGGCAGCCTACCGGCCTCGAGACGCTGCGCGAGCAGGAGATCCTCGATCAGCGCCGAGAGCTGGTCGGCCGCGCGGTCGATCGCCTCCAGGAACTCGCGCCGCTCGGCCGGACGGATGCGCGGCCCGAAGCGCAGCAGCGCCGTGGCGTACCCCTTGATCGCCGCCAGCGGCGTGCGCAGCTCGTGCGAAACGGTCGAGAGCAGATCGGACTTGTGCTGGTTGGCGACCTCAAGCTGCGCCAGCGCCTCGGCCAGCTCGCGCGTGCGCTCGGCGACTTTCTGCTCCAGGTTGGTGTACGAGTCGCGCAGCCGCTCCGTCATGCGGTTGAACTCCTCCGCCAACGTCTCCAGCTCATCGCCCGTGTGGACTTCGATGCGCTGGTCGAGGGCTCCACCGCCGATGCGTGCGGCGCCGTCCTGGAGCGCCTGAATCGGCCGGACCATGCGGCGGGCAAGAACAAAGCTGGCGAGCACCGCCAGCCCGAGGCCGATGAGCAGCAGCGTCGCGGTGCGTGCGGCCGACCAGAACAGTGGCTGAAACGCCTCGTCAAGCGGCTGCTCCACGAACACTGTCCAGCCAGGCGGGTCGATCCGGCGATACGCCGTGAGCACCATCCGGCCGCGCGGGCCGCGGGCGATCGTCACGGGGTCCGGCGGCGGCTCGCCGGGCACGGGGGGTGGCAGCGCTGCCTGGACCTGGCTCAGCCCCGACAGATCGGTGGGCTGGAGGACCAGGCTGATGTCGGGGTGCGCGATCAGCCGGCCGCTCGCGTCCACCACGTACGCGTAGCCCGCGTGACCGATCCGGATTTGCGTCACGACTTCCCAGAGCAGCTTCAGGCTCACTTCGGCCGCCGTAACGCCACCGCCCGCGCCCGGGTCGCCGATGGCAATGGTCATGTACGGCTCCGACTGGTTGCGAAAGTACACCGGGCTGAAGTAAGTGCGGCCGCCCCGCGCTTCCGCGAACCGCGGCTCGGCGGAATGGTCAACCGCCTGGGTTGGCAGGTTCATGGTGATCCGCGAGTACCGCACCACCTCGTGGCCAGTAGCGTCCAGGTAATCGATCTCGGTAATGGCGGGCGCCTGCCGGGATAGGCGCCGGAAGTCGTCGAGTCGCTGCTCGGGCGACACGACGTCGGCGGCCCAGGCGGGGGGGATGGTCGCGTCGACGGCGCGCTGAATCTCGCGCACGAACTGCTCGATGGTGACGGCCGCCGTCGCGGCTTGCTCGCGCTGGAGGGCGACGAGCGCCGACTGGTTCTCTAGATAGGAGAAGTACAGCTCTATGAGACCGCTGGTCAGCAACGCGCCGCTGACCAGCACGACGAAGATCACCACGTACTTGCGGACGAGCTGGCCACGCGGCCGGCCAGTGGCGGCCGCGCAGCGGGCACGGGGCGCAGCGGGCGGCCGCGCGGATGGGCCCGCGGCCGGCACCGCCTCGTTCATCGCACGACATCCATGGCATCGGCCAGCAGGACGCGCGGCCAGCTCCCACGCCGCGAGCCCCGCCACGCACGAGCGGCCGGCGGTGGCCGGAATCGTGCAGCCTCACGGGCCCCTCGCCTTCCCGAAGGCAACGCAAACCAGGCCCAACCGGCGCGCGTGGCCGGTCGGGCGCTACTATGCCGCGTGCCCCGCCAATTGTCAAGCGCGCGTGGCGCCACCCCTACGGTAGCGGGGGGCGCTCACACAGCGCTCACAATGGGGGCCGCGTCGCTCACAATCCGCTCACAATAGCGCGCGCTCGCTGGCCCCCGCGTCGCGGAGCTGCTCGGGCAGAGCGCCCAGCCGACGAACAGGCGGCTCTCTCGCCACGCGACCAGAAGCCCCCGGGGCACCCCCGGGGGCTTCTGCTGCGGCAGGCTGGAGCGGGGCTAGGGCGTGCGGCGGCGCGCCCGCAGGCCGGCCGCCAGGCCGAGGGCGAAGAGCCCGCCCGCCAGCAACAGCACGCTGTCCGCCTCGGGTACGCCGGGCACCTCGGCGAAGCGCCCCCCGGCCGCCGGACCCGCGATAATCATGCCGGTCGGCGCGGGTGGCGGCGGGGGCAGGAGCGGTGGCGGCGGCGGCGCGAGCGCCAGCGGCGGCAGGAGCAAGGGCACCGGCGGCGCTACCCGGGTGGCGATCCCAGGCGCGGTGATCGTGCCGACCGCGAAGACGCCCGGCGCGAAGACCACCGTGACGGTCGACCCTTGCAGCGCGTTGCCGGTCGTGGCGCCAGTACACGTCACCGTCGCCCCGCCGCCGACGACTGGCGTACACGCGATGCCCTCGAGGCCGGTGGTGGTCGAGAAAACCGCCACCGGGACGACCCCTGCTGCGACCCCCGCCGGCACCGTGGCTGTCACGGTCCACAGCATGCTGCTGTTGACGCGCCCGGTACCCGACACGGCGCCGACCGCCTGGCAGCTATCCCCGGGCGTCACCGCGCACGGCACGCCGGGCTGTCCGCTGGCGGTCACCAGCGCCACGGCCTGCTGCGTCGTCAGGCTGGTGCCCGGCGTGGGCGTGACGGTGGCGCCGGTGCCGACCACTGCTCCCGTGGACGGTGGGGGAGCCCAGGGATGTGAGATGACGATACCACGGACGTTAGGCGTGGATGCCTGAGAGTGGGTTGGGCCAGGCCGCGCGGCGAGCGCCGACGGCCACGCTGGCGGAGAGCGAGCCTCGCTAGCGCGACCGCCGGCGTGCCTGGGGCCCCAGACGCCGCTGGAAGATGGAGCGTGGGGCGCGACTCCCCCTCCGCGCCAGCTCGCTCCATCTACAGTCTTAAACGAATGCCCCGCCAAAATGTTACAGAGTCAACACCCCGTTGCCACTCGCCTACCGATCGGGCGTTACGCGGGCCGCCACTACCAGGGAACCGTAATAGCGGCGCCCGGGCCGCTACAGCCCTGTCGTCGAGGCCAGCACGTGGGGGCTCGCTGGTCAAAACGGCGAAAGGCCCCGATTTGCTCGGGGCCTTTCGCCGTCGCGCGTAGGGAGCCGCGACGCTAGGCCGGGGCGGCGGCGCGGGGCTTGGCCGCGCGGCGGGACTTGCCGGTGCGACCGGCGGTGGGCGCGGCGGCCGCGTCCTGCCCGTCCCGCGTGGCGCTCGGCTCCAGCGCGTTGGCGAGCACCTCGGCCACGGTATCCACGAGCACGAACTCCATGTCGCGTCGCACCTCGGGCGGGATGTCCTCCAGGTCGCGCTCGTTGCGACGCGAGAGGATGACGCGCCGGATCCCGGCGCGGTGCGCCGCCAGCACCTTCTCCTTGATGCCGCCGACCGGCAATACCTTGCCGCGCAGGGTGATCTCGCCGGTCATGGCCGTGTCGCTGCGCACCAGCCGGCCCGTAGCGACCGAGGCCAGCGCGGTCGCCATCGTGATCCCCGCCGACGGGCCGTCCTTGGGAATGGCGCCCGCCGGGACGTGGACGTGGATCTCGCGGTTGTCGAAGGCGTCCTCGGGGATGCCGAGGCGCTGCGCGTCGGAGCGCAGGTAGCTGAGCGCCGTCTGCGCGGACTCCCGCATCACCTCGCCGAGGTGGCCGGTGAGTATGAGCCGACTGCCGTTGCGCGCCGGGATGAGCGCAGCCTCGATGAACAGGATGTCGCCGCCCACCGGCGTCCAGGCCAGCCCCGTGGCGACGCCGGGGCGGTCCGTGCGCTCGGCCACGTCGGCGAAGAAGCGGGGCCGGCCCAGGTACTCGATCACGCGCGCCGGCGTGATCCGGACGCGCTGCCGCTTGCCCTCAGCGATATCGCGCGCCGCCTTGCGACAGCAGTTGGCGATCTCGCGCTCCAGGTTGCGCACGCCGGCCTCACGCGTGTAGTCGCGGATGATGGCGAGCAACGCATCGCGGGTGAAGGTCACCTCGCCGTCGCGCAGGCCGTTGGCGCGGCGCTGCTTGGGCACCAGGTAGCGCGTGGCGATCTGAAGCTTCTCGGCCTCGGTGTAACCCGCGAGGTGCAGCACTTCCATGCGATCCTGCAACGCGGGCGGCACGGGGTCCATGGCGTTCGCGGTGGTGATGAACATGACGTGGCTCAGGTCGAACGGCACGCCCAGGTAGTTGTCCACGAAAGCGTAGTTCTGGGCCGGGTCGAGCACCTCCAGGAGGGCCGCCGCCGGGTCGCCCTGGAAGCCGACGCTCAGCTTGTCGATCTCGTCGAGCACGAACACCGGGTTGGCCGTGTCGGCGCGGCGCAGACCCTGGATGATCCGGCCCGGCATGGCGCCGATGTAGGTGCGGCGGTGCCCCCGAATCTCCGCCTCGTCGCGCACGCCGCCGAGGGAGATGCGGACGTACTTACGGCCGAGCGCACGGGCGATCGACTGGGCCAGGGAGGTCTTGCCTACGCCCGGCGGCCCAACGAAGCACAAGATGGGCTCCCGGGCGCTCTCGTCGTGCGGCATCGCCTCCGCGTTCGGCGGAGGCGTGTCGGCGTCCGCGGCTTCCGCCGCACGGGCGAGCGCGCCCCGCTCCTCCGTCAGCTTGCGCACGGCCAGGTACTCGAGGATGCGGTCCTTGATGCGTTCGAGGTCGTAGTGGTCCTCGTCCAGCACCCGGCGGGCCTGGGCCACGTCGATGGTGCCGCCGGTGAACTTGTCCCACGGCAGGCTGGCCAGCCAGTCAAGGTAGTTTCGGATGATGCCGTGCTCGGGCGACGCCGCCGGCAGGCTCTCCAGCCGCGACAGCTCGCGGTCGGCCTCCTGGCGCGCCTCGGGCGGCAGATGGGCCGCCTCCAGGCGGGCGCGTAGGTCGGCCGTCTCGTCCGGCCCCTCGCCTTCCCCTAGCTCTTTGCGAATGGCGCGGAGCTGCTCGCGCAGGAAGTATTCCCGCTGCGTCTTGGTCATCTGCTCCTGCGCCGACGATTGGATGCGGCGCCCTAGCTCGAGCAGCTCCAGCTCGCGGGCGAGGAACCGCGTCAGCCGCTCGAGCTTCGCGGCCACGCTGTCCAGCTCCAGGACCTCCTGGCGGACTTCTGGTGGCATGCGCACGCTGCTGGCGATCATGTAGGCCAGGGCCCGCGGGTCGCTGATCTCGGCGATCGCGGCGGCGATCTCCTCGGGCTGATTGGCCAGCGACGCCAGCCGCTGGAACTCGTCCGCCACCAGACGGCGCAGCGCCTCCACCTCGTCGGTCTGCTCGACCACATCGGGCGCGAGAGCGACACGAGCGCGTAGGTACGGCTCCCGCTGCGTCCACTCGGTGATGCGGAAGCGCTCTAGCCCCTGCACGGCCACCATGAGCCCGCCCTCGGGCTGGCGCAGCAGCTGGACGATGCGTCCCACCGTACCGATCTGGTAGCAATCGTCGGGCCCGGCGTTCTCGATGTCGGGGTTCTTCTGGCCGACCAAGCCCAGTACGCGCCCGTTGCGCATGACGTCGTCGAGCAAGCGCAGCGAGCGGGGTTGCCCGACCTGCAACGGCGCCACCGCCAGCGGGAAGACGGTTAGGCCGCGCAGCGGCATAATGGGCAGCTCCTCGGGCAGGCCGCGCAGCAGCTCCTGCAGCGGCTCGGCCGCGGCCGCCATGGCGGGGGCCTCGGGCTCGGGATTGGCAGCCATCGTCGTCTCCAGCACCGCCTACATTTCGCGGCGGGGTAGGATCACGTAGAGAAAGCCGTTGTCGTAGCGGGCGGTCACGCGATCGGCATCCACGCGCACGGGCAGGTAGACCTCGGTGCGGAACTCGCCGTAGCGCACGCCGCTCTCGTGGTAGCGACATTCCTGGCCACGGCAGTCGATGCCCTCGGGGTACTCCTCCCGGCGCTGACCCGCCACGACGAGCGCATCTTCAAAGAGCGTGATCTCGACGTCGTCCTCGCGCACGCCGGCCAGCTCGACCTTTACGAGCAGGCCGAGCGGGGATTCGAGCACGTCGGTCGGCGGGCGCCAGCGGGCGGACTGGGACCAGGCCTGCTGGCGGTTCAGCTCCCAGATACGTCGGTAGATCTTTTCGAGGTCGGCGCCCGTGTTGGTGTAGCGGTAGGTGACGCGGCGATAGTGCAGCGGCATCGACCTCTCCTTCCCGGCGTGGGGGCGACCTACCCCCCCCCGCCGCCCTCCCTACCCGGAGGGGGTGGCAGGTAGGGGCAGAGTGTGGATTGCAGGGCGTGTGCCCCCGAAAATGGCCGGTAGCCAGGGATGCGCAGGTATCCGTCAGAGGATAACACGCGGGCGGCTTACGCTCCGCGGGGGCGGCGGCGGGGCCCTCGGGCCCGCCGCGGCAGCGGCAGGTCGACCACGCTCGACGCCTCGGCGGCGCGGCGCTCGCGCAGCGCCTCGGCCAGCAGTCCGCCCCACTCGGCCACGGTGTGCCCCCCGGCCGGGGCCACGCCGCTGGGCGCCTCGGTCCCCAGGGCCAGCGCCACCGCCTCGCCCAGCTCGGCGTTGGTGAAGGGCCGTGGCAAGAAGCGGACGGCGCCCAGGCTGTGGGCCAGCTCGCCACCCACGTCGCGCGACATCGTGGAGAGCATCACCACCGGGAGGTGGCGCAGGGTGGGATGGCGGCGCAGGCGATCGAGCACCTGGAAGCCGTCCAGGCCCGCGAGCATCGTGTCGAGCACCAGCGCGTCGGGGTGGAGGCTGTCGGCGACCGTCAGCGTGTCGAAGCCGTCGTGGACCTCGTGCACCTCATGGCCGGCCTCTTCGAGGGCGAGGCGCGCCACGACTCGGTTGCTTACCGGCTCGATGTCGGCCGCCAGCAGGACCCGGGCCATCGGCGTGCCCTCCTTACCTATTGAAGAGCATAGGGGGCGGGCTAACTACTGTCAACCACCCGCCGGGCCGGGCCGTGCGCGCCCTACTCGGGCGGCGCACTGAGATCGATGGTCGGGCCGACGTTCGCGCCCCAGGTCTTTTCTTGAATCGCGGTGAGCTGGCGCAGGCGATTCAGGATGCGCGAGGCTTCCTGCGCGCCGCCCAGAGCCTGGGTCGCCGCCCGGCGCAGGTGCGCCGGCAGCGCCGGGTCGCGCGCCAGCAGCGCCGCGTAGCCAGCCGTCGGCGTTAGCTTGTTGTTCAGCTCGTGCTCCATGGTCCGCGCCGCCAGCACCACGCCCTCCAGCCGCGCCCGCTCGGCGCGCTCGGCCTCCAGCCGCTGCCGCTCGGTCACGTCCGTGTTCAGCTCCAGTATCGCCAGGGGACGGCCGTAATCGTCACGCTGGAGCGACCAGCGGCTCGCCACCACCAGCCGTGTGCCATCCCGCCGCGTGTGGATCAGCTCGCCCTCCCAGCCCCCCTCGTGCACGACGGCCGCCTCGATCTCGGCTCGTGGCCGCGGAAATTCCGTATGGAGCAGCTCGTGCGACACCTTGCCCTGCGCCTCGGCTTTCGTCCAGCCGTAGAGCCCGACGGCGCCGGTGCTCCAGTAGGTGATCACGCCCTCCAGGTCGCGGACGAAGATGCCGTCGGTCGCCAGCTCCAGCAGGCTCGCCTGGCGCCGAAGCACTGCCTGTTGCTGCTTCAGCCGCTGGCGCGTGCGCAGCCATACCTCGGCGCGGTCGAGCAGCTCGTTGGCATCGAATGGCTTGCCGATGTAGTCATCGGCACCGGCCGCGAAGCCGGCGTGCCGGTCAGCCTCGCCGTTGAGCGCGGTCAGCATGATGATAGGCAAGTAGGACCCGTTCTCGTAGGCACGGAGGCGCCGACACAGCTCCAGTCCGTTGACGTCGGGCAGCATCAAGTCGAGCAGCACGAGGTCCACGCCGCCGGCGTGGATGCGGTCCAGGGCCGCCTGGCCGTCGGCGACGGCCGCCACCGTGTGGCCCAGCGACTCCAGCAGGGCCTGAACGACCTCCCGGATAGTGGGGTCGTCCTCAACCACGAGCACGGTCGGGGGCGCCGCCTCGGTCGTGGCTTCCATTGGCCTCCGTCTCCTGCTAGCGGCCCGCTGGTGACGCGGGGAGAGCCCGGATGCGGACGTCCTCTAGGCCCGAGCCGCGACTGGATCGTGTATTCAAGGTGGTAGTGCTATTAGCATAACCGGCTCGGCGCCGGCACGCTAGTCCCTCGCCAACGGTTATCGGCCCCGGGCGGGGGCGCCCACCACGCGCCCACGACCCGCTGGCAGCAAAGAGGCCTGCCGCACCGCTTGTCCGCGCGGACGGCGCTCGGTATCCTCCGAGCGAACGGAGGATCGCGCGCATGGCGCAGAGCGCCCCCCTTCCCGAGGACGTGACGCTGGGCGACCCGGCCAGCCCCGTCGGGCTGTGTACGCTCTGGACGCGCCAGGAGCGCATCCTGCGCGGCGTGCCCCGCGAGCTATACGCGCTCTGCGGCAACCTGTACTCGCTGTGGGGCATCAGCTTGCTCGTGCGGAGCATGCTGGCCCAGCCCACGCTCCGCTACCTGGTACTGTGCGGCGTCGACTACGCGGCCACCGGCCGGGCGCTAGTCGCCCTCGTCGCGCACGGCCTGGCGGCCGATGGCACGATCCCCGGCACCGAGGCGCGCCTCGCGGAAGACCTCGACGTGGCGGCGTTAGCCCGCTTCCGCGCGCAGGTCACGGTCGTCGACCTGCGCGGCTGCACGGACGCCGCCCGTGTGGCCGCGGTGATCCGCGCGCTGCCGCCCGCGCCGCCACGCGGCGCCGCGCCCATCCTCGTGCCGGACGGCTGGACGCCGCAGGAGGCAGCCTCTCCGCTCCCCGGCTCGCCGTGCGCCGCGCCCTCCGAGGCTGGCGCGGGACCGTTGGAGCCCGCGCCGCCCAGGACTGCGGGGCCGAGGGGGGGTGCGCTCTCCACAGTCGGGGAGACGGGAGAGCCGCCGGGGCGGTTTGTGCCCGATCCCCGCGGCAACTTCCTGATCGCCGTGGGCGGCGGCGAGATCGTCGCTGCTCACGCGACGACGAAAGGCGGCCCCAGCGGCCAGCGCTTCGCCGGGCGCACGGCGGCGGCGGTGATGGGCGCGATTCTCGCCGCGGAGCTGGTGTCGCGCCTCGACCACGCCGCCTATCTCGGCGCCGAGCTGGCGCGTGCCGAGCTGGCGCTGCGCCTGGGCCTCCCCTATCGCCAGGACCGTCCACTGCCGCTGCCACCCCGCTAAACCGCCCGCTCAATCCTGCATTCACGGCCCAGGCAATGTGTTAGTGTTTTAGCGAATGAACGGTGTGGCGAGTGGCGCATCGCCGCGCGCTCGGCCGCGACTGCTGGCGGGGGCGACGCACGCAGGCTCCCGCTAGGGGAGCCGGGGAGCCGCAGCCGCCGCACGCCCGTGGGCTACACTGGGGCAGCGCGGTGAGTCGAGCGTGAACGCGCGCCAGCCAAGCGCGCGGGAGCACGCGGGAGGTAGCGGCAGGGCATGGCCGACCAGAAGCTGACCGTCCTGATCGTCGAGGACAGCCACCTCACGGCGCGCGTGATGCGCGACATGATCGACGCGCAGCCTGACATGACGGTGGTTGGGGTGGCGGCGACAGGTCAGGAGGCCGTGCGTCGGGCCAGCGAGCTGAGCCCGGACGTCATCCTGATGGACATCCACCTGCCCGACATCGACGGCGTCCACGCCACCTGGCTCATCGCCTCGAAGAACCCCAACAGCTCGGTCATCATGGTCTCCTCCGAGGAGCGCGCCGAGTACATGCAGCGCGCCATGGTGGCCGGCGCGCAAGGCTACCTGCTCAAGCCGATCCGCGACGCCGAGGAGATCGCGAACACCATCCGCACGGTGCGCCAGCGCTTTCAGGAGCGCCGCGCGCTGCTCACCGCCCCCGACGCGGGCGGCCCCACGACGCCGGGCGCGGCGCCGCCGCGGCTCGGCCGCCGCGTCGCGATCTTCAGCGCGAAAGGCGGCCAGGGCAAGACGATCCTGGCCGTGAACCTGGCGCTGGTGCTGCGGGCGACGACCGAGAAGCGCGTCGCCCTGGTGGATGCCGATCTCCGCTTCGGCGACGCCAACGTGCTGCTCGACCTGCCGTTCGGGCGCAGCATCATCGACTTGCTGCCGCACATCGACCAGCTTGACAGCCACCTGCTGGAGCAGGTGCTCGTGAAGCACAGCTCGGGCCTCGAGCTGCTGATGCGGCCCGAGCGGCCGGAGTTGGCCGAGACGATCACCGGCCGCCACATCGAGCAGGTGCTGACCGTGCTGCCGCGCTTGTTCGACTACGTGGTGATCGACTGCGAGCTATCCTACGACGAGAAGCTCCTCGCGGTCCTCGACCGCGCCGACTACATCTTGCTGGTCCTCACGCCCGATCTGGGCGTGGTCCGCAACACGAAGCACTTCCTGCAGCTTGCCGAGACGCTGGGCTACCCGCGGCACAAGATCGACTTCGTGATCAACCGCGCGAACAGCAATGTGGGCCTGGGCCCCGCCGACATCGAGCGAGTGCTGGGGCCGGGGCACTACTTCCGCCTGGATAGCTACGGGCGGTTGCTGACCACGAGTCTCAACATGGGCCAGCCGGCGGTGCTGGGGAACCCGCGGTCGGACTTCACGCGCGTGATCCGCGAGATCGCCGACCATATCCGCAGCGACAGCGAGCACGTCGCGTGATGGGATGGGGCGGGCGTCGCGACCCGAGCTATTTCGTGAGGCGCGGATGGAGCCGGTAGCCGGGGCGGTGGCGGCCGGGGCGGCCGTCGCCACACTCTTGATCGCGGCGGCGGTGGGGCGGGGCCTGCGTGTGCGGCTCGCCATGCGTCGCCGCGAGCAGCGCTTTCTGGACTTCGGGACGCCCGCCCCACCGAAGGAGGCGCCCGTAACGGCCCCGCGGGCGGGGCGGGCGCGCCTCGCGACCATGGCCGCGGCGCATCGCACGACGCTGCTGCTCGGAGCGCTGGCGCTCGCGCTGCTGGTCGTCGGCGGTCTAGTGAACTGGGCGCTCGGCGTGCTGCTCGCGGCCGCGGTGCTGGGCGCGGCCGGCTGGCGCGCGGCGCGGCGCGACGCCGGGCGGCGGGCGCGGCTGGAGACCCAGCTCGTGCCCGCGCTTCGCATGATGGCCTCGGCGCTGGAGAGCGGCTATAGCATCCCGCAGGCGCTGGAGCGCGTGGCGCGCGACAGCCCCGCGCCGATCGCCGAAGAGTTCGGCCAGGTGATGCGGGCCGTCGAGCTGGGCACGCCACTGGACACGGCGCTCGGCGGGCTGGCCGCGCGCGGCGAGGACTTCGAGTTCTTCGCCACGATCGTTGCCGTGCAGCACCGCGTGGGCGGCGACCTACCCGGCCTGCTCACCAGCCTGGCGAGCAGCATCCAAGACCGCCTGACCGTGCGGGCGGAGGTGCGCGCGCTCACCGCGCAGGCACGGTACTCGGGCTGGGTGCTCAGCGCCCTGCCCTTCGTCGTGCTCGGCTGGATGCTGCTGGTAAGCCCGACCTACGCCAGCCCGCTTTTCAGTACCGACCTGGGCCGTGCCATGCTGCTGTTCGGCGGCCTGCTGCTGGTGGCGGGGCTGGCTACGATCCGGTCGATTAGCCGGGTGGAGCTGTAAGGGGTGGGCGATGCGCTCGCGGACCTCTCGCTCTTCGACGTGCTGAGCAGCGCCGGCCTGGCGCTCGCGGCGACGCTCAGCGTACTGCTGCTGGTGCTCGCCGTGGATCACTGGCGCGTGCGCCAGCGCGCCAGCAGCCGGTTGGCGCGCTTCGGGCTGGTGGCGACCGACCCGACGCCCGGCGCGGCCGGCACGGGCCACGAGGGCGCCGACGTGCTGCGGCGCCTGGGAGCGGGGCTCGTGCAGCGCACGTCCCACGACCGCCTGCGGCAAATCCGCGACGAGCTGCTGCGCGCGGGGCTGGCCGAGCGGCTGAGCGTCGAGGAGTTCCTGGGCCTGCGGGTGGTGGCGGCGCTGGCAGGCGCGGTCGGCGGCCTGTTTCTGCTAACGCTGGCGCGGCTGCTGCTCGGCGCCGCGCCAGGCCTCGGCGCCGGCCTGCTGGGGCTGGCGCTGATGGCCGCGGGTGGGGGGGCGGGCTACCTGGCGCCGCCGCTGGCGCTAGAGCGGCTCGCGCGCCGCCGCCGCGCGGCCATCGAGCGGCTGCTGCCCAACGCCGCCGACGTGCTCGTGGTCAGCCTAGAGGCAGGGCTCGGCTTCGACAGCGTGGTGGCCTTCCTGGCCGAGCGCGCCGACAACCCGCTGACCGTCGAGCTGCGGCGCTACCTGGCCGATCTGCGGTTGGGCCGCTCGCGGCGCGAGGCGCTGGAGGCGCTGGTCGAGCGCACGGGATCGCCCGGGCTCGGTGAGCTCGCCAGCGCAGTGATCCTGGCCGACGAGCTGGGCACCGGGCTGGCCCGCACGCTGCGGGGGCAGGCGGCGGCGCTGCGCGCGGCGCAGCGCCTGCGCGCTGAGGAGCTAGCGCGCAAAGCGCCGGTGAAGCTGCTGTTCCCGATCGTGCTGTGCATCATGCCCGTGCTGTTCATCGTCATCATCGGGCCGGCGGTGCTGCAGGCCCTCGCGCTGTTCGGCGGGTGAGCCCGCGTTCGCGGCGACGGCCGCTGGAGAGATAGGACGACGTGGACACAACCAGCAAGTGGCTGTTCGGGGCTGGGGCGGCGCTGGCGCTGCTGGTAGGCGTGGCAGTCTACTTCGCGCTGACGGCGGCGGCCGGCCTGGGGCGCGGCACCACCACGGTGGTCGTGGCGCGTCAGGAGATCCCCGAGCGCACGCTGTTCACGGGCACCAACGTGGGCGACCTGCTGACGACCCGCCAGCTGCCCGCCGATGGCGCGCCGCCGGACGCGCTGCACCAGCCCGCCGACGCCATTGGCAAGGCGACCACGCGCTCGCTGGTCGCTGGCGAGATCGTGCTCGGCACGCCCGACCGGCTGGCCAGCGGCGAGGGCGCGGGCGCACGGGCCGCTGCGGTCATCCCGCGCGACAAGGTGGCGGTGGCGATTCCGGCGACCGATGCCGTAACCGTGGCCGGCGCCCTGCAGCCCGGTGACCGCGTCGACGTGATCGGCACGTGGACTCGCCCCGACGGGCTGAACGCCACGCAGAACATGTTCCACGACGTGCGGGTGTTTGCCGTCGGGCGCTGGCAGGGCAGCGGCGGAGGCACCGCGACGAGCGCGGCCAGCGGCGGCAACGCTTCGACGATCACGCTGCTGCTCGACTACCAGCAGGCAGTCGTCGTCGAGTATCTCTTGCAGAGCGGCGGCCACCTGAGCGTGGCGCTGCGCCGCTTCGACCAGGGCGAGGACGTGCCGACCGAGCCGGCGACGGCCGAGACGGTAACGCGCCGCTACTACGGCCTCGATGGGCAGGCGTCGCTTCCGTAGGAGGCAACGTGCCGGAAGACTCTGCGCCCCAACAACTCGCCGTCGCGGCGATCATGCCCGACGCCTGGCTGCGCGGTGTCGTCGATCTGGGCCGCATGCGGCGGCTGTCGGACGTGCTAAACCACGTCGCGGTGAGCTACCTGCCGGTGCTCGATGCCCAGCTGCTGCCCAGCGGTGCCCGCGAATGGCCTCGCCCGCAAGCGCGCCTGTACGTGAACAAGGTCGACCTGCTGCTCGTCCACCCGGCGGCGGACTCGCCGCTGCCGACCGCCCCGCCGGGCCTGATCGTGTCCAAGCTCCGCGCGCCGGTGGGCCTGTACGTCGGGGAGTATCGCTTAGAAGGCATCGTCCACCTGGCCGACCGCGTGCCCTGGGAGCAGTTCCTGAGCGTGCTCCGCGACCGGTTCCTCGCCATCACGGAGGCCAGCATCACCCGCGTGACCACGGGCGAGCCGGTTGACTCGCCCGGCTTCGTGGCCGTCAACCGCGAGCGGGTCAGCGCGCTGTACCCGCTGTAGCGCCCCATCAGTAGATCGTCTGCAGCTCGCAGGCCGCGCCCGTCGTGGTGACGGGGGTGGCCGTGATGACGTTGTTGCCCACCGCGAGCTGTAGCTGCCGGTAACAGAGCACCGTCCCGGTGAGCGTGCCGGGGCGCACGTCCACCACGAGGATCGGCTGGACCGGGTTCGCCGCGTAGTACGCGCTGCTAGCGATCCAATTCTCGGTGTTCTGGCAGTTCTGCTTGTTGAGGGTCAGCGCGCTGCCGAGCGGCGGCGGCGGCGCGCTGGGCTGCGGCAGGATCCAGCTCCGGTACGCCGAGCAGCCGGAGTTGCCGCCGCTGAGGCTGATCAAGCCGTCCCAGGCCGAGATGCCACACAGGCTGGCGTTGAACTGCCAGATCGTCTGGGGTGTCGTGGGGTTGCTGTCCATCGCCAGCATCGTCGTCTTGCAGACGGCAATCGGCAGGATCGCGGGCGGGACGGTGCGCGCGAGATGGACGACCGCCACCTGCTGCAGCCCGGCCGACGAGACCCCCACGAACCGCAGAAACAGCGGGGTGTACGCGCCGCCCACGGTGGCCTGGACCGAGCTAGTCTGCGCGCTGGGCGTCGAGGTGTACCAGCCGGCGCTCGCGGTCGTGGCGTTCGCCGCGTTGTTGTAGGCGATGGCGGTGGTCACGCCCGCCAGCCGGAAGGACGCCAGGTTCTGCTGACCGATGGCCTGGCCGCTGGCCGTGGCGGTGCCGTAATTGCCGGCCTGCACGTCGACGGCAGCCGCGCGGGCGGCGGCCTGGGCGGTAAACTCGGCCGCCTCGGCCGCGGCGAGGTAGTAGCCGCCGTCGAGCGCCAGGCCGAGAAAGCCGAACAGCACCGGCAGCGCCGCCGCGAAGATGACGAGCGCCTGCCCGCGCGCGGGACGGCGGCGCCGGCTCACGGCGTTTGCTCCACGACCATGCTAGCGGTCGCGCTCAGCGGCAGCGAGGCGACGGGGAAGAACGGGATCGCCAGCGGCTGCGTGTGCCGCACGTTCACGGTGAGGACGTTGCCGCGCGTGCGGTTCGCGGCCGTCACGGGCGTACTGTTGGTCGCGCTGACGGTAGACGTGACGGTGACCGTGTCGTTCGTCCCGCCGGGCGCCACCTGCTGCGCGCGGGCCGTGATCGCGGCGTCGTTGCGGGTGTACGGCAGCACCGCACCGTAGCGGGCGCCCTCCTGCGCCGCTTGCATGAGCTGCGCGTAGGCCAGGAAGGCCTGCCCGAACTGGATCGTGCCGCCCAGGATCAGCAGCAAGGCGGGCAGCATCAGCGCGAACTCGAGCGCCGATTGCCCGCGCCGTCGCCCGCCGCTCATGCGCGCTTCTCCCCTCGGCCAGATACTCAGCGTCGAGCGTTCAGGTGGGCGAGCGCAAGCTCGTGCAGGCGGCCGTTGCTGCCGATGGCGTGGCCGCTGGCGGCCGTGGGCGCACCGTGGAAGTCGGTGAAGCGGCCGCCCGCCTCCGCGACGAGCACTTGCAGCGGCGCGATGTCCCACAGCTGCACCCCCGCCTCCAGCCACAGCTCGGCGCGACCGTTCAGCAGCAGCGTGCAGGCGTATAGATCGCCGTGGGCGCGAGTGGAGCCGACAACGTCGATCAGCTCGATTACGCCGGCGCCATAGGGCGGCGCCAGCAGGCACGGTAGCTCGCCGAGGCTGAGGGTGGCGTCGGCTGGGTCGTCGAGCGCCGATACCTGCAGCCGCACGCCGTCGCGATAGGCGCCCAGCCCAACGCCCGCCCAGTACGTCTCGCCAAGGGCGGGCAGGCTGATGGCCCCCGCGACGATGGCGCCGCCGTGTTCGAGCGCGATCGCGGGGCCCCAGAACGGCTGGCCGCGGGTGAAGCCCCTCGTGCCGTCGAGGGGGTCGACGATCCAGCGCGACCCGGCCTCCGGCCGGTGGGCGCCGCTCTCCTCGGCGAGGATGCCGTGGTCGGGGAAGGCCACCTCGATGACCGCCAGCGCGGCCGCCTCGGCGGCGCGGTCGGCAGCCGTGACGGGCGTGCGGTCGGGCTTGCGCTCGACGCGCAGGTCGCGGCGCCAGTAGCCGAGCGCCGCGGCACCGGCCGCCGCCGCGGCCTCGCGCGCCACCGCGACGGCTCGCGCCACGTCGATGTCCACGGCGTTCTAGCCGAGTGGCGCCGCGTCGAGCCGCACGTTCGCGCCGCACAGCCGACAGCGGTGGGTAGGCTGCTGGCCGCGCGCCGCCGCGGCGCCGCTCAGTACGTCCTCGTCGGGCAGGTGGTGGATCAGCGGCATGAGCGCCTCGGGCTCGTCGCACACCGGGCAGCTACTGGGCTGGCCGCGGAAGTCGGGCGCCAACGCGGCCCGGCGCTCCAGCGCGGTGTGGCGGAAGCTGCGGTGAAACCCCTGCGGGTTGAAAACGAAGATTTCCTCGGGACGCGCCATGATCGTGTACTGCCCCGGGCCAACGAGGTCGAGCGCGGCGCCCACCAGGCGCAGCTGCCAGCCCAGGCGCTTGGCCCACGGGACGCCGCTGTTCGCCGCGCCGCCGCGCCGCTGCTCGCGCTGGCGCTCCGACTGTTCGGCCAGCATCGCCAGGCTCCAGTCCTCGCGTACCGTGGCGACGTCGGCGTTCACGCGCACGCCCGTCGGCGAGAGCGAGAGCACCGCGATAGTGCAGCCCGCGTCGTCGAGCACGCCGCCAATCGTCCGCAGCGTCTCCTGGTACGACAGCCCCTTGGGCGCCTGCATCGCCCGGCTCCTCCGGCCCGCCCGCGGCTGGCGGCCACGGCCGCTCTCGCCTCAGTCTAGCACGCCGCCGGCGGCACGCGAGTCGCCTGCTCTTACAGTGCCACGTCCGCCGCTTTAAAATCGTAACGAGGCCTTAACCGTCTCCGACGGCGATCCCGGCGAGCACCCTCTGGCAGGCTCGTCGTGGGGCAACCGACTGAGGAGGAGCCCGTGACCGCGTTCGACGTCGAGGCGTTGATCGCCCAGCTCGAGACGCTCGGCGAGCAGACGCTGCAGGAAGTCGCGCACCACCCCGTGATGGCCGCGTGGTTCGCCGGTCGCCCTGACCGCGAGCGCGTCTTCGCCTTCCAGGCGCAGCTCTATTACCAGGTAGCGGCCACGATACCGCTGCTGGAGCGCTGCGCCCGCACCTGCGAGCGGCTCGCCGCCAACGACCCCATGTACGCCGTGCTCGCGCGGCACTATGCTCATCATGCCCTCGAGGAGAGCGAGCCTGTGCCGCACGAGATCTTGCTGCTGGACGGCTTGCGCCAGCAGGGGTTCTGCGTCGATCCGCTGCCGCCCCCCGGCCGCGCCGTGCAGGAGTATATCGATCGGGGCTTCTGGGCGGCCGAGCACGCGCCGATCCACGAGCTGGGGCGCGCGGCGGTGCTGGAGCGGGTGGGCGGCCGCCTGGCGCAACGCGTGCCGCGGGCAGCCGCCAGCGCGCCCGCCGGCACGGCCGACTTCTATGGCGTCCATGCCACCGCCGACAGCAGCCGGGGCGGCCACGTGGACGAGAATGCGCGTATTCTGCGCGAGCTGAGCGTCTTTGCTACGTTCGTCGCGCGCGCACACGAGGTGCTGGCGGGCGGCGAGCACGCGCGGGAATACATGCGCGGGCTGTTGGCTTACGTGGACGCGCAGCCGTGAGGGGAACGCGCGGCGGCGCCGGGCGGGGCGTTATGCGGGTGGGGCGACCGGAAGCTGGAGGGCGACCCGCGTGCCCTCACCCTCCCGGCTGTCGATCGCGATCTGGCCGTGATGGCGCAGGGCCGCGTGATACACCCGCGTGAGCCCGAGCCCCGTCCCCTTGGGCCGCCGCGTGGTAAAGAACGGGTCCATGCAGCGCTGACGAATGTCCTCGGACATGCCCACGCCGTCGTCGGCAACGCTCAGCAGCACCTGCTGCGGCAGGCTCTCGGTGCGGACGACCACGGTTCCGCCGTGCGGCAACGCCTCCACGGCATTGGCGATCAGCTCACGCAGCGCTCCCTGGAGCTCCAGCGGATCGGCGTGAAGCGGCGGCACGGTGGCGGTTTCCACCCGCAGATGGATCGTTCGCCCTTGCGCCTCCGGGCCGTCGTGCCAGATAGGCCGGGTCAGCTCCACCGTCTCCCAGACGAGCAGGTTCACGTCGACCAGGTGCCAGCCGACGCCGGTGGCGGGCCGCGCGAACTGTTGGATGCTCTGCACGACGGCCGCAATGCGAAGCGCGGCCTCGTGCGTGGGCTCCAGCAAGGTGCGCTGCCCGGGGTCGGCGCTCTCGTCCAGCAGCATCTCCGTGTTGCCCAAGACCACGGCGAGCGGGCTGTTGATCTGGTGGGCCAGGCCCGAGCTAATCTCCGCGAGCAGCCGCATCTTCTCGGCCTCGAGAGCGCGCAGCTGCGTCCGCTTCTCGGCGCTCACGTCGTGCGCCACTCCACGAACCACCGGGCCGTGCGGCGAGTCGAACGTCCGGACGCGCACGCGCAGCGGCACCAGACTGCCGTCGCGCCGCCGGGCCGTCGTCTCGAACGTCACCGGCGCCGCGCGCGCCTGCTCCATCTGGGTGCGCACGACGTCGGCGGCATCGATGCCGGCCGGGAACGGACTGACGTCCCAGAGCGCCAGCTGCAGCATTGTCTCACGGGGGTAATCGAGCAGCCGACAGCACGCCTCGTCGACGTCGACGAGGCGGCCGGCGCCGTCGTAGACGAGCACGGCATCGCCGGCCTCTTCGGGCGCGGGGCGCCAGGTGGGCGCGAGCGGCACCAGCTCACGCGCCCGCTCGCGCAGCGCGGCCGACTGGGTCGCGGCCCCGACCCGCGCCGCCGCGAGGTCCGCCAGGAGCTGCAGCATCACCTCGTCGGCACGGCCGAATGGCGGCGCGCCCGTGGCGCGCGCGGCGTGCAGCGCGCCCAGCACCTCGCCCTTGAAGCGAAGCGGCACGGCAACGCGGCTGCCGGCTGCCGGCTCGCCCGCAGTGGGGCTAGGCTCCGCCCCTGCGGCGGCGATGAGCACCGACTCGCCACGCCGCACGACCTCGCCCAGCACGCCCGCGTCGCTCAACTGCCGTGCGCCGAGCGGCGGTGTGACGGCGCCCGCCGTGTGCCGCACGACCAGCCAGGCCGGGTCGCTGTCGAGGAGCGCCAGGCACACGCCGTCGGCATGGAGCAAGTGCGCCGCTTGAGACACGACGAGCCCGCCGACCCGGGCGTCGTCGGGCTCGAGAGCAAGCTGGGCTGACACGGCGGCGAGGGCGAGCGCCAGCGCATCTGCCTGCTGCGCGCCTGAGGGCGCATGCACGTCGGCCGGGAGCGCCACGGCCACGTCTCCTGATCGCGCCGCGCGGCGCGATCGCATAGTAACTCTTTGAGTGTACGAACAGGGGGCTAGGCACGTCCATCGGGGCAATTGCAGCAGTGTGTTATAACTTCAGCAGCAATGTCGCGCCGTGGAACTAGCCGGAATGGTGCATGGCCCCTAGCCATTGGGTGCCTCGCCCCTCGTAATGTAGTTGTGATGGCGTGACATGGCGGAGGGCGGATGACCACCAGCAAGCGAGCGGAGGGAGAGCCGGGCGCCTCCACACTCGACCGGCGGCCGTCTGGCGGGACGGCGCTGGCGCCCGCGTCGTTGACCACGGTGGCCGCGGCCGCGGCCGCCATCACGGGCGAGGGCGACGACGAGGTGGCCGGCCAGACCATCGTCAACGAGGTGGCTCAGGCGCTCCAGGCCAGCGACGTGAGACTGGTGCTGTTCGAGCCGGACCGCCAGTGGCTGCGGGTAGCCTACGCGACAGGGCCGTCGGCCGAGCGGGTCGGCAGCCGCCTGCCGCCCGGGCATGCGGCGCTTGCCCAGCTGCTCGACGGCGGCGAGCCGGTCGTGCTTGGCCCCGACGCACCGCCGGTCGCCGCGCCCGAGCCGCCACCCGCCAGCCGCGCGGCCGCGCTGGTCCGGCTGACGGGTCAGGTCCTCGGCTATCTCGCCGTGGGCCGATCGGCCGGCCTGCCGCCCTTCACTGCCGCCGACCTGCCCGCGCTCCAGATGCTGGCCGATGTGGCGGGCCTGCGCCTGGGTTACAGTCAGCTCGTCGTGCGCCCCCGCCATCGCGAGCGCGATCTCGCGGATCTGCGGCCAGGCTGGCGCGTGCCGGCCGATCAGGCCGGCGACTTCCTGATGGTCGCGGACCTCACGGGGCGCTTCATCGACGCCGACGCCGCCGCGCCGCGCTACCTGGGCTACAGCCGCGAGGAGCTGCTCCAGCTCTCCATTCAGGACGTCTCGCCACCCCCCTTCGGCATCGACGACCAGCAGGTGCTCCGAGACCTCTACGAGCGCGTCTGCGCGACCGGCGGGGTGGTCATGGAAAGCTCCCTGCGGCGCCGCGACGACACGCTGTTCCCCATCCGCCTCTACCTCGACCCGGTCCCCCACGGCAGCACCGTGGCGATCCGCGGCATCTGCTGGGACGTCACTCAACAGAAAGAGGCGCACGCGCGTCTGCTGCACGTCGAGCGCCTGCGTATCCTGGGCCAGATGGCGTCTGGCGTGGCCCACGACCTGAACAACACCCTCGCCCACGTGCTCGGCAACCTGCAGCTCCTGCTCGACAGCGTGGACCACCCGGCGCAGCGCGTCCTGCTGGAGCGCGTGCAGCAGGCCGCGCTCGACGGCGCCGAAACCGTCCGGCGGCTGCACACCTTCGCGCGCACACGCGAGACGCAGGTGGAGCCGGTCGATCTCTCGGCCATCGTCGTCGAGGTGGCCGAGCTGACTCGGCCGAGCTGGGAGGCCGCGACCCAGCAGTGCGGCGTACCGGTGGACCTCGTGGTGGACGTGGCGCCCGTGCCGCCCGTGCTCGGCAACGCCTCCGAGCTACGCGAGGTGCTGGTCAACTTGGTGCAGAACGCGCTGGATGCCCTGCCACGTGGCGGCACGGTGCGCATGCGCACGGAGGCCGTCGACGACGAGGTGCTCGTGACCGTGGCCGACAACGGCATGGGCATGCCGCCGCGGGTGCGCCACCGCATCTTCGATCCGTTCTACACGACGAAGGGTGCCAAGGGGAGCGGGCTGGGCCTGTCGGTCGCCTACACCATCGTGGCCCGCCACAAGGGCCAGATCATGGTGGAGAGCGAGGAGGGCCAGGGAACCACGTTCACGATCCGGCTGCCGGTGGCCGTGGCCGCCGAGTCCGCGGCGCCGCCGCCCGCCGAAACGGCCCCGCTGGCCGCGGCGCCGCCTGAGCGCCGGCACGGCCGCGTCGTGGTGGTGGACGATGAGCGCGACTTGGCCGTGATGCTCGCGCGCATGCTCCAGGGCGAGGGCCACGAGGTGCGCATCTGCACGCGCGGCGCCGAGGCGCTGGAGCTGGTCGAGCGCGAGCCGTTCGACGTGCTGTTGACCGACGTCTCGATGCCCGACATGGACGGCTGGGAAGTGGCGCGACGGGTGAAAGAGGTCCGCCCCGAGCTGCCGGTGGCGGTCGTGACCGGCTGGGGCTCGCAGTTCGAGGGCATAGACCTGGCGGCGCGCAGCGTCGACTTCCTGCTCAGCAAGCCCTTCACCGTCACCGCCGCCCGCGAGCTTGTCGCCCGCGCCCTCGCCCAGCCGGCCGCGGCGGCCGAGCGGGGCGGCCGGCTGGGCGAGGGCGCGGCGTAGCGGCCCCTGAATCAGCCACTCCCGATTGACTGAGTCCGCGCCCGGCGGCCTACTGGCCGTGCGCGCCCCCCGGGGCGCCCGTGCCAGCCAGGAGATCCGGCTTGCGGACGAGGTATTGGTGCTTCGGCGTCGTCAGCGCTAGGCTGCCAAAGGGCATCAGCTCGATCTCGACCGCGATGCGGCCGTGCGCCATCTCGTACGCCGAGCGGAACTCCGTGCTGACGCGCTGGAGCCCCTGCACGACGCTGTGGTGGTAGAGCGCCGTTAGCTCCTCGGTCGCCGGCACGCCGGCGCTCAGCTCGATCTGGAGGTGCAACGTGGCGCGGCCGTCGGGATGGTTCTCGCCGGCCAGGCGGAAGTGGCCGGTGTTCGAGCTGCGCAGGGCCGGCTGCGTCAGCACCTCGGTGAGCTGATCCACGTACACGTTCGCGCCATGGATCATGATGGCGTCGCTGCGACCGAAGGCGTACATGAACGGCAGCGGATGGAAGTACTCTGGCCCGAAGCCACGCGCCTGAAGCTGCTGGCGCAGATCGTAGCCGAAGGCGCGACAGCGCGCCACCACCTCGTCCATCGACAGCAGCCCGCCGCGGTCGTGCGTGTTGTAGCGGACGAGCGGCACGCCCCCACGCGCCGTCAGGAGAATCTCCCCGTTCTGGACCTCCAGAAAGGTGTTGACCGGGTTGTACTGGTTCAGCGACGGGACGACCGGGCTGTCGAACAGCGCGTCGGTCAGGCCGGGCGTGCGAGCGCACAGACGCCGGATCAGCAGGCAGAGCCGCGACTCGTAGCCGAGCGCGCCGCCGCCTTCCGACGACCCGAAGACGCCAAAGAACCCCTCCAATCGGTCGAGGCTCTTGCCGAGCAGCTCCGCCAGGCGCTCGCGCTGCCCCTCCGACACGTACTCACTGCCGCTGCACACCGTCACGTTCAGGGCGGGCCAGTCAATACCGCGGCGCTGGCCCTCCTCCAGCATGGTCGCCATCGGCCCCGCGTAGCCGATGATGAACGTCTGGTCGTAGTGGCGGCTGAGCTGTTCGACGAAGCGCAGCGCCTCTTCCTGGTTCAGGCCCGGCGTGACGACCGTGCCGCGGATGCCCGGCTGCGAGAACATGCGCTGGCCGGTCTCGGCAACGAGCACGCCGCCGACCCAGGCGCCCATGGCATTGGCCACGATCAGCAGCGTCCACCGCTCCTTGATGCGGAGGTGCTCCTGGTAGATGTTGATGAGCGTGTCCAGCTGGGCGGCGTCCTGGTCCGGGAAGCGCGGCCAGAGGGTAGGGCTGCCGGTCGCGCCGGAGCTGAGCGTGACGATGTGGGCGCGAGCCAGCTCGCCGCGGCGCACGCGCTGCTCAATGGGGTAGCGCGTCAGATACGACGCCTTGTCCATGACCGGGAGGGCAGCGAAGTCGGCGAAGCTGCGCAGGCGGTTGGCATCATAGCCGGCCAGTCGCAGGAAGCGGCCGTAGGCCGGCACTAGCGCGGCGGCCTCCTGAGCAACGCGCAGGGCGTGCGTCTCCGCCCGACGGGGGGAGAAGTGCTCTGAGCTGACAGGCAGAGTGGTCACGGCAGCCTTCCCCTGGCCGTGCGGCGAGCGGGGCCGCCTGCCGCACCGTGATCTCGCGAGACCGGCGCGCGGGCCGCCCCGTGGCTCCGCGCGCGGCACCCGGCCAGCCGTTAACTATACGGCAACGCAGGCCCGTCGCGGGCCGACGCTGGCGCGCCGCTCGTCTCAAAAACCTTACAGTATTCGACACAACACTGCAGGGACGTGAGCCGACGATCGCGACCGCGCCCGCGCGGGCTACGCCACGCCGAGCGGGACGGCACGCCGGAGCGCGGCGAGCAGGTCTTCGCTGGCGTGGGGCGCCTTGCGGAGCAGCGCCGCCGAGCGCTCGGTCAGCCAGCGCCGCTCCTGCGGCGTCAGCTCCTTGCCCGTGAACACGACGACGGGCACGTGCTGGGTGCGCGGATCGGCCCGCAGCCGCTCCAGCACCTCGAAGCCGTCCACGTCGGGCATCATCAGGTCGAGGATCACCGCCGCGGGCAGGTCGGCGGCGATCCTCGCCAGCGCCTCCGCGCCCCCCGCTGCCACCGACACGCGGAAGCCCTGGGCGCGCAGGATGGCTGCCAGCAGGGCGCGCGTCGCGGCGTCGTCGTCAATGGCCAGGACGTCACCCGTGGGCCGCGCCAGCCGGCGCAGCACGGCGAGCAGCTCCTGCGGCCGCACGGGCTTCACCAGGTACTCTGTGGCGCCAAGCGTGCGGCCGATCGGTTGCTCCTCCCAGGCAGCCACCAGCAGCACGGGCAGCGCCGCCGTCAGCGGGTCGGTGCGGAGCGCGGCCAGCACCTCCCAGCCGTCGAGCGCATCGTCCGGATCGAGCCCGACGATCACCGCCGACGGCGGGTAGGCCCGCGTGTACTGGCGCAGCTCCGAGAGCGAGCGGACCCAATGGGGAGCATAGCCGGCGGCGTCGAGCTGGGCACAGAGCGCCCCCGCCTGGCCCGTGGCGCTCGCCCGCGTCACTACCAGCACCAGCGGCCGCGGCGCGCCCGGCACGGGCTGGGCCAGGATCAGCGGCAACGTGAAGGCGAACTCCGTACCCTGGCCCAGCGTGCTGGTCACCGTGATCCGCCCGTGGTGCCGCTCGACCAGCTCCTTGGTGAGCGCCAACCCCAGCCCGGTGCCCTCGATGCCCTCGGTTTCGGGGCGGCGCACGCGGTGGAAGCGCGTGAACAGCTTGGGCAGCTCGTCTGGCGGGATGCCCACGCCCTCGTCGCTTACCCGCACCTCGGCCTCGTCGGCCACGCGGCGGGCCTGCACGCGCACGGTCCCGCCCGCCGGCGAGTACTTGATAGCGTTGCCCACGAGGTTCATCAGGATCTGCTGCAGCTTGTCGCCATCAGCTAGCACGGGCGGTAGCCCGGGCTCGACTTGCGCCTCCAGCGTATGGTGAGGCGCCGGCGGGCGCAGCACGGCCAAGACCTGTGTGATCGCGGCCTGCAGGTCCTGCGGTCCCAGGCTCAGCGCCACGCGGCCGCTGTCGAGACGCGCCAGGTCGAGCAGGTCGTTCAGGATCGCGGCGAGTCGCAGCCCCTCCTCGTGCATGGTCTCCAGCCACGCGCGCCGCGTGGCGTCGGCCACGTCGCGGTGTAGCAACAGCTCGGTGAAGCCGACGAGGCTCGTCATCGGCGTCCGCAGCTCGTGCGAGGCAATGGCGACGAACTCGGCCTGTCGCTGCTCGGCCTCCTTCAGGCGGCTGATGTCCTGACAGACGAGCACCACCACGGGCGGCGCGCCCGGCGCGGTCGGCACGGGCGTCGAGCTGACCAGGATGGGCCGCGCCACGCCATCCGGCAGGCAGACCAGCAGCTCTTCGCCCAGGCTCGCCTGCCCGTCGCGCAGCGCCCGCGCGTGCGGCAGAGTGTCGAGCGCGCAAGGGGTGCCGTCGGGACGCAGGAGGTGGCCGGCGACCGGCTGGGCGGTGAACGGCACGCCGTCGGTGAGTGGCCAGCCAAGCACGGCCGTCGCCGCGGGATTGGCCAGCGCCAGCCGAGCGTCTTCGCCCTCGAACAGCAGCACGCCGTCGGGCAGGTAATTCATCAGGCCCGCCAGCCGCGCCCGCTCGGCCTCGCGGCCCGCCTCGCGCTCGTCGCGCAGGCGCTTCAGCCGCAGCAGCGTGCGCACGCGCGCCACCAGCTCGACGCGATCGACGGGCTTGCTCAGGAACTCGTCGGCGCCCGCCTCGAGGCCGCGCAGCCGGTCGGCGCGCTCGCGCAGCGCCGTCACGAGCACGACGGGAATCGTCGCCGTGTGCGGGTCGGCCTTCAGCCGCTCGGTGACCGCGTAGCCGTCCAGCCCCGGCAGCATGACGTCGAGCAAGATCACGTCGGGCGGGTCCGCCGCGATGGCGGCGAGCGCCGCGGTGCCGTCGGGCGCCTCCCGCACGGCGCAAGGCACAGCCTCCAGGTAAGCGGCCAGCAGCTCGCGGTTGGCAGCCTGGTCGTCCACGACCAGCACGGTGCCCAGAGACGCGGTCATGGCGGGGCCTCCCGGGTGAGGGCGCGCTCCACGGCGCCCAGCAGCTTGGGGCGCTCGATCGGCTTGGTCACGTAGTCGTCGCAGCCCGCCGCGCGGGCCCGCTCCTCATCGCCCACCATGGCGTAGGCGGTGAGCGCCACTACGGGAATGCCGCGCGTGGCCTGATCGCCCTTCAGCCGCCGCGCGACTTCCAGGCCGCTGATGCCCGGCAGCTCCACGTCCAGCAGGATGACGTCGGGCCGCCGTGCCGCCACACTGGCCAGCGCCGTCTCGCCATCCTCGGCCGCCACCACGTCGTAGCCCGCGCGCTCCAGGATCGCCTCCGCCAGCTCGCGGTTCAGCGGGTGGTCTTCCACCACCAGCACCCGGACCGTCTCGCTCATCGCCCGCTCTCCTCGGCGGCCGCGGCGCAGGCGCGCGTCAGGACGCCGTCTAGCACGACGCCCAGCTCGGCCAGGAAGCGCTCGCGCGTGAAGCCGTCCTTGGCGACGAGCGCCGCGATCTGGCCGTTCAGGGCAGCGCGGTCCGCGGGCGTGAGGTCTTGGGCCGTGAGGATGACGATTGGGATCGCGCGCGTCGTCGCGTCGGCCTTCAGCTGCTCGACCACCTCAAACCCGTTCAGGCCGGGCAGCAGCAGGTCGAGCAGCAGCACGTCGGGCCGGCTCGCGCGCGCCTGGGCCACGCCCTCCTCGCCGCTCGCGGCGCGCAGCACTCGATAGCCCGCCGGCTCGAGGAACGCGGCGACCATCTCCCGGGCCTGGGACTCGTCGTCCACGACGAGCGCCGTAGCGGCCGGCCGGGCCGCCACGGGCACGCCCCGCGCCTCGCTCGCGCGGCTCACGCGCGCCAGCGTGCGCAGCAGGTCCGCCTGCGCCACCGGCTTGACGAGATAGGCCGCCGCGCCCAGCGCGTAACCCAGGTGCTCGTTGTCGACGATGGAAACCATCACGACCGGGATGTCGCGGGTGGCCGGGTCGGCCTTGAGCGCTTGCAGCACCTCCCAGCCGTCGCAGCCGGGCAGCAGCACGTCGAGCGTGATCGCCGCCGGCTGCAACGCCCGCGCCTGCTCCACGGCGGGCGTCCCCTGGGCGACCGTCGCCACACGATAGCCCGCCTGCACGAGATAGTCGTGCACCAGCTCTCGGCCGCGCGCGTCGTCCTCCACGACGAGGACCAGGGGAGCAAGGGACCCGCCCGCCCCCTCGCCCTCTCCCCGTGGGAGAGGGCATATGCCGCCCTCCCCCCCGGCCCCTCCCCCAGCGGGAGAGGGGAGAGGCGCGGCCGCCCCCTGCGCCGCGGCATCCTGCGAGCGTCGCTCTCCTCTCCCAGATGGACCGGGGAGGGCGCCTGGCCCCCTCTCCCTTTGGGAGAGGGCGGGGGGTGAGGGCGCGTCGACGGCCGCCAGCGGCACCGTGAAGGTGAATCGGCACCCAGCTCCTAGCGCGCTCTCCAGCCAGATGCGGCCCCCCTGCAGCTCGACCAGGCGACGGGTTAGGGCCAGCCCCAGGCCGGTGCCCTCGTGCTGCCGTCCGACGGCCGCGTCCACTTGCTGGAACTCGTCGAATACCCGCTCCTGGTCGGCCGGCGCGATGCCGATGCCCGTATCGGCAACCGTGACCTCCAGCGCCCCAGGCGCGAGGCGGGCCAGCAGCTCCACCCGCCCGCCCTCGGGAGTGAATTTCACCGCGTTCGCCAGCAGGTTGTAGAGTACCTGCTTGAACTTGCCCTCGTCGGCGCGCAACGTCGTCACGTCGGGCGCCACCTGCGTCGTCAGGGCGAGCCGCTTCTTCTCCGCCAGCGGACGAATGATCGCCTCCACCGCCCGCAGCGCGGCGGCGACCTCGAAGGTCGTCGGGTGCAGCTCCATGCGTCCCGCCTCGACCTTCGCCAGGTCGAGGATGTCGTTCACGAGGCTGAGCAGGTGCTGCCCGCTCTCGTGGATGTGGCTCACGTAGCGGCGGCGGCGCGTGGCTTCCGGATCATCGCCCGTATCGTCGAGCAACAGGTCCGAGAAGCCGATGATCGAGTTGAGCGGCGTGCGCAGCTCATGGCTCATCGTGGCCAGGAACTCGCTCTTGGCCTGGGTGGCGTGGGCCAGCGCGCGGTTCGACGCCTCCAGGCGCGCCCGCACCTCGCGCCGCTCGACGACGAGCGCCAGCTGCTGCCCCGCGGTCCGCAGCACGGCCAGCGTGTCGGCGGCCGGCGCTGCGGCGGCCGGGCTGGCCAGCAGTAGCGTGCCGCGCGTGCCCGCCTCGCTTTGCAGCGGCAGCGCGACGACGCTGTTTAGCCCCGCCGCCCGCAGCCAGGCGTGCGCCGCGGCCGCGGCCGGCGCCGTCTGCGCGTTCGCAATAATCGCCTCCTCGCCGCTCAGCGCCACCTGGCCGACGATGCCATCGCCCAGCGGGCGCGTCGTAGCGGCCCGCGACATGACTGGGTCCGCGTGGCTCTGCGCCACCAGCGCCAGGTGGTCGTCCGTCAGCCACCACAGCTCGACGGCGTCGAAGCCTAGCTCGTCGCGCAGCACCGCCAGGCCCTCGGCGAGCGGCGCCCGCGCCACGTCGTCGCTGATGAGCTTCAGATTGAGATCGTGCAGCACGCGGTAGCCGCGGTTGGCGGCTTCCAGGGCCATGCGGTCCGCGGCAAGCTGCTCCGCCATCTGGTCGAACGCGCGTCCCACCAGCCCCAGCTCGTCGCGCGTGCGCAGCCCGGTACGCGCGTCCAGCTCGCCGCGCCGCCAGCGCTCGGCCGTCGCCGCCAGGCGGCCCAGGGGCGCGGTAATGGACCGCGTGGCCACGGTGGCGGTCAGGATGACCAGCAGCAGCTCTACCAGGAGGGCCGCGCCGATGGCCAGGGCCGTCAGCAGCAGCGCCTGCTCGACGGCGGCATCGCGAGCGGCCAGCAGGTTCAGCTCGACGCCGTTAAACGCCGTGCGCTCGGCCCGAACGCTCTCGATCAGCTCGCTGGCGCGCGCTACGGGTACCGGCGGGAGCGGCGCGTCAGCGCCGGCCTGCACCGTGGGCGCGGCAGTCCCGGCCTCCCAGGCGGCGGCGAGCGCGTGCAGCCGATCGATGCGCGCGACCTGGGGTGGGTTGCCGGCGACGAGCGCCCGCAGTGCCGTGTACTCGTCCTCCAGCTCCTGGCGTGCCGCCTCATAGGAGGCGAGGTACGCGGGGTCACGGTCCAGACGGTAGCCGCGCACGGTGGCAACCATGCTCAGGAAAGCGCCCTCCAGGTTGCCGCTGTGGAGCAAGCCATCCTGGGTGTGGTCCTGAAGCTGGCTCGCCTCGCGGTAGGCGCGCAGGCCCCCGAAGGCCGCGACGGCAACGAGCGCCAGGCCGACCAGCGCCGCCAGGGCGGGGATCGTGATGCGCCACCATACAGGGAGATCGCTCAACCGCCGCCACATGCTCGCCATCTCGCGCTGCCGCTAGCGCGGGACACTCCCGCCCGAATGCCTCGCAGACGGTTTCCAGTATGGCCCGCGCGGCCCGGGCCCGGGCTAGGACACGGGTTAAGGGCTCGTAGGAGCGCGGTGCGCGTCCTGGCACGGCCGGCGCGGGCGGGTGGGCGCGGTTAGCGGCGGCTGCCGGCAGCCTGGAGCGCGCCAGGCCGGAGCGCCAGCCGCAGCACCTCGTCGATCTGGCCCACGCGGAACGGCTTCGGCAGGATGAGCACTGGACATTCGGGGGTGCCATGCAACAGGTCGAGATCGCCCGGGTACCCGGTGACGGCCGCCAGCGGCAGCGCGGGCCAACGGCGCCGCACGGCTCGGATGAACCCGATGCCATCGGTGCTGGCCGGCATTCGGATGTCGCTGAGCACGAGCGCCACGTCGGGGTCTTGCTCCAGCGCGGCGATCCCGGTGGACGGCCCGTCAGCCTCGACGGCGCGATAGCCGGCTCGGCTGACCCGCTCGCGCAGCAGGCCCCGCATCAGCGGGTCGTCGTCGACGATTAGCACCGCGGGCGCCGAGCGCGCGCGCACGAAGGTGCCCCGCCCTTGCTCGCGCGACACCAGCCCCTCTTCTTCGAGACTGGCCAGCACGTGGCGCAAGGTGAGCGGCGCGACCCCGAATTCGGCCGCCAGCTCGGTGTGCGGAGGCAGCTTCGTGCCCGGCGACAACTCGCCCTCCAGGATGCGCTCTCGCAACACGCTGTACACGCGACCGGACCGTGGACCCAGGCGATTGATCGCCATCGCATCCTCCCGCTGATCTGATAACACAATAGCATCAATTGTGCCAAGGTGGTACTATTGCACCGCGGGTACATTCACGGCGCCAATAAACCGCTGAGCCAATAGGTCGCGTGGCCTGGCCCTCCGCCTGGGCCAGGGCCGCCCTGGAGCGGCGCCGCAGGTACCGGCCTCCGGGGGCCGGTACCCGCGGATCTCGCCTAGCCCCAGGGGCCGAGGAAGGGCTCGCCCTGGTAGGTGTCGGACTGGGCCTCGAGCGCCTCGGGCCACACGCCCGGCTCGACCCGGCGCCGCTCGCTGGGCGGGCGCGGCCGGCCGTCCCAGCCGATCTGCTCCATCTGGTAGTACAGCTGCAGGCAGTGTCCGTCCGGGTCCTGCACGTGCAGCGCGTAGTCGATCCCGGGGTACAGCGCGGTCGGCAGCTCGACTGCCCGCACGCCGTGCTGGGCCAGGAAGTCGCGGGCATCGCGCAGCTGCTGGTAGCTGGCCAGCTGCAGGCCGAAGGCCGCGCACGTCGTGTGGTCGCTGAGGCCCAGCCGCTCGCGGAGGGTGATCGGGTAGAGGGCGAGGGAGTGGTGCTCGGTGTTGTTGCGCAAGAACAGGCAGCGCTCGCCCTGCCAGATCACGTCCTCGGTCGGGATGAAGCCGAGCGTGTCACGGTAGAAGCGCTCGGCGGCCTCCAGGTCCTGCACGAACAGGCTAACCGGGCCGATCTTGGTGATCTTGAACGGCCGCGGCAGCAGCACCCCGTCCACGTCGTAGGTGGCCGGCAACTTCTCGACGTAGCGGTAGCCCGA
>Ga0209062_1001852_pt1 | contig 32348 bp, 29 predicted proteins | sample Coa_R2_2_FD_187158 | JGI IMG/M metagenome (GOLD analysis project Ga0209062, IMG submission 187158) | Surface soil microbial communities from Centralia Pennsylvania, which are recovering from an underground coalmine fire - Coalmine... | ecosystem: Environmental > Terrestrial > Soil > Unclassified...
TCCAGGACAAAACCAGCATGGACAGGATCCTGTTCGCCGTCTTCACCCACGAAAACAAGTCACAGGGCGTCAGTACCCCTTTCCTCCTGACACAGAACAATTGACGTTACCGCCCTCAGGGCGTGTCGGCATCGAGCCGCAAGCCGTCCAGATTGGCATAGACGCGCTTCAGCAAGTGCCTCAGGCTTTGGGCCTCGCCCTCCGAGAGGCCGCGCAGCGCGATCCGCTCATGTCGCCGCGCCACCGGAATGAGAGAGCGTGTCGTCCGCCTCCCGCCGGGCGTCAGCGTGACGAGGATCTCGCGCTTGTCGCCGCTGGCCCGGTCGCGCGCCACGAGCCCGGCCTGCACCATCCGGGCAACGAGCCGCGAGAGCGTCGAGAGCTCGATCGAGGTGAGCGAGGCGAGATCCGAGAGCCGCTGCCCGCCTTGCGCGGCGAGCGCCGCCAATACCCGCCATTCCTGGATGCCGATGCCATGCGCCTGTGCCTCGCGGCCGAACTCCACCGCCAGACGCGATCCCGCGCGATTGATGAGATAGGGAAGATAGTCGCCGAGATCGAACATCGCGCCGCTCTATCCGGAAGTCGCGGCGCGGCTTTACGACGCGACGGCGCTGTTGCTCGGCGGAAAGGCTGGCATGATCTCCTTCGCGAACCGGTCCATCTGCTCGAGCACCATGGTGTTGGGTTTCAGACCATAGTTGAAATAGAGAATCACCTCGCTTATTCCCGCGGCCTCCACGGCCTTCAGATCGTCGATGATCTTTTGCGGGCTTCCCGTGAGGATCGATTTCGAGGTCAGGCTCTCCGCCTTCATGTTCTTGAGGATATCGACGATCTCGAGAAAATATTTGAGCGTCGGCGGCACGGTCTTGGCATCCGAGGGGAAAGCGGCGATCAGCGCATCCTTGAAATAGCGGAGCAAGGCCTGCCGGCCGTACGCCTCTTCCTCCTTGCTCGCGCCGATATGGATGAAGTAGCTGCACATCGCCCGCCGCGCCGCGCGGCCGTGCTTGGCGCATTCGTCGCGAAAAGCCTGCACCCCTTGCGCCAGGCTGCCATAGACCATCGCGGCGGCAAAGGGTGCGAAGATGATGTTCCAGTCGTTGCGCGCGGCAAGCCCCATCGAGATCCGCGAGAAGCAGGCGATATAGGGCCGCAAAGGCTTCTGAAACGGCTTCGGCCTCACTTCGATGTTGTCGAAGCTGTAATACTTGCCGCGATGCGACCATTTGCCGGGCTCGGTCCAGGCGCGCCAGAGAATATCGAGCCCTTCGGCGAAGATCTCGGCCGAGTCCTGGAAGGGCGCGCCGAAGGGCGCGTATTCGAGACGGTCATAGCCACGCCCGGCGGCGAAATCGACGCGCCCGCCGGAGAGCAGATCGAGCGTCGCCCATTCCTCCGCGACATGCAGCGGATGATGGACAGGCAGCAAAACCACCGCCGGGCCGAGCCGGATCCGCCTGGTCGCTCCCGCCAGTTGGGCGAGGAGGATGTTCGGGCAAGGATTGACGCCGAGCAGATTGAAATGATGCTCGCCGATCCACGCCGAATTGAGCCCGATCTCTTCGGCATGGAGCGCCTGATGGAAAATCTCTTGGACGAATTGCTCGGGCGTGCGCGGATTGTTCGGATAACGGTTATCCGACAGCGTGAAGTAGCCGAATTCCATCGATGTCTCCGCGCCCTTCCCTCGTCAGCGCCAAGGATCTCACATCTGCGAGATACTTGCAACTGCAAGCATATGGATGGCGTTCTCAGAGAGGCAGGCGGGCTCTCAGACGCATGGCCGCTCCGTAGGCGCGTCCGCCGGACTTGCGCGATGGCGCAAAGGGCTTGCCCAGAGCTCTCGGCACCGCCGAGCCGCGGGCGGAGAAGATCAGCGCGACTACCGCCAGGACATAGGGCAGCATGACGAAGAATTGATAGGGCACCTTGGGATACCAGGTCTGGAAGCGGATCTGCGCTGCTTCGGCCAAGCCGAAGGCGACCGCGGCGGCGAGCACGCGCAATGGCTGCCAGCGGCCGAAGACGACGCAGGCGATGGCGATGAACCCGCGGCCCAGCACCATGTTCTCGACGAAGGCGTTGATTTGCGCGATGGCGAGATAGGCGCCGCCGAGCCCGGCCATGGCGCCACCGAACAGGACCGCCAGGAATCGACGCGACGTGACGTCGATGCCGGCGGCATCGGCCGCCGACGGGTTCTCGCCGATCGCGCGAAGCTCGAGGCCAAGCGCCGTCCGTCGCAGGACGAATGCCAGGATGACGGCCGTGCCCGCGGCCAGATAGACGAGCGCCGCCTGATCGAAGAGGATCGGGCCGATGAACGGGATCTTCGCGAGCGGGCCGAGCGGGAGCGATTGGAACGACGGAATTTCGACGGGCGCGGCGCCGATGGTCAGGCGATAGCCGAAGCCGGAAAGGCCGAGTCCGAGGACGACCAGCGCGATGCCCGAGACGATCTGATCGGCACGCAGCACCACCGCGAAGAGGCCGTGAATCGCGGCAAGAGCGACACCGCCCAGGATAGCCAACGCTACGCCGCCCCAAGGCGACCCCGTCCATACCGCACCCAGCGCCGCGAGAAATGCGCCGAGGAGCATGATGCCTTCGATGCCGACATTGATGACGCCGGCGCGTTGCGACACCGTCTCGCCCAAGGCGGCGAACCCGATGGCCATGCTGAGCCGGATGCCCGACGCGAAGAGGCCGATGAGGAGACCGACATCCATTCAGGAATGCGCCAGGTTGCGGCGGATCAGGGCGCCATAGGCGAGAAATGCCAGGATCACGACGCCCTCGATGATCCACACGATCGGAAACGGGATGCCGGCCTGCCGCTGCAAGGCGCCGACGCCGATATAGAAGACGCCGAAGAGAAGCGCGGTGAAGGGCACGCCCACCGGACGGAGCCGCGCCATGAGGGCGACCGCGATCGCGGCGAGGCCGTAGCCCGCCGCGAAATCATCCTGGAGCTTGTGATGGAGCCCGGCGATCTCCACCGCACCGGCGAGCCCGGCGAGCCCACCGCTGAGCAGCATCGCGAGGACGATCGTGCGGCGGTCGTTGATCCCAGCGAAGGGGGCCGCCGCGCGGTTCTCGCCGACCGTGACCATGCGAAAGCCGAAAGCGGTATGGCGGAGGATCAGATACATGATCAGCGCGGCGGCGAGCGCCACGATCAGCCCGGCATGGACGCGCGTGCCGCCGATGAGCAGCGGCAGCTCCAAGGACGAGGCGATCGCAAACGAGCGGGGAAAGATATGCATCGGCTCCTGCAACGGCCCGCGAATGAGCCAGGTGAGAAATTGCAGCGCCACATAGTTCAGCATGATCGTGACGATGATCTCGTTGGCGTCGAAGCGCGCGCGCAACCATCCGACGAAGGCGCCGAGCGCCCCTCCGCCGAGGAATCCGACCAGGAGAAACGCCATGAGCCCCATCGGCGCCGGCAGCCGGCCGAGCCAGGGCGAGAGCGTGACGGCGATGATCGCGCCGGTGATGAGTTGGCCATCTCCGCCGATATTGAAGATGCCGGTGCGGAAGGCCGCCACCACGCCGAGCGCCATCAGGGTCAGCGGAATGGCGCGCACGACGACCTCGGCAAAGCCGTTTCCGGTGACGAGCGTGTAGCCGAAGAGCGCGGCATAGGCGGCGAACGGGCTCTTTCCCGCGGCGAGAATGCACAGGCCCGGAATGACCGCGACGGCAAGGAGAATCACCAGCCCCCAGAAGACATCGCGTCTGACCACCGCCGCGTTCATTGCGTGGTCATCCAGTGTCCGACTTCTTGCAGCGTGGTGTCGGCGACGGCGACAGGCCCGCGCAGGCGGCCATTGGTCATCACGACGACGCGGTCGGCGATCTCCCAGATATCCGCGAGATCGGCCGAAAGCAGCAGGATCCCCGCCCCGCCTTCACGCATGCGCAGCAATTGCTGCTTGACGAAGGCGATCGTCCGGATATCGAGGCCGCGCGTCGGATGCGCCGCAATGACGATGCGCGGCGCCGCGGCGAGCTCGCGCGCGAGGACGAGCTTCTGCTGATTGCCGCCGGAGAGATGGGACATGATCGCCTGCGGTCCCGCCGCCTTCACCTCGAAGGCAGCGACGGCCTCCGTCACCCGGCTCCGGATGGTCCGCTGCCGCAACCAGCCGCTTCGATTGAAGTCGCGGAGACCGAGATGGGTGAGCAGGTAATTGGCGGTGAGCGGGAACCCTGAGAGAATACCGTGCCGATGCCGATCCTCAGGGATATGGCAGAGGCCCAGACGACGCAGCGCGGCGGCATCGAGCCACGCGCCGGCCGGAGCGCCCTCGAGGTGATAGACGACGCGGCCCGAGAGCGGACGCAGCATTCCGCTCAGGGCGTGGATGAGCTCGCTCTGCCCATTGCCGTCGACGCCGCAGAGACCGAGAATTTCCCGAAACATGAGCGTGAAGCTCGCGCCCTCGACGGCGCGCGTGCCGTTCGGCCGGCCGATCGTGAGCGCCTCGACGGTCATGAGGGGGGCTGAGGGAGCATCGGCCTTTGCGCCGCGGCTCACATTCGGCAGGTTCTCGCCGACGATCATGCGCACGAGATCGGCGCGGCTTCGACCGCTGACGGGCGCGGCATCGACGACGCGCCCGCCGCGCATGACCACCACGCGCTTGCAGGTCTCGAGGATGTCCTCGAGCTTGTGGCTGATGATGATCACCGCCGTGCCGCGCGCCGCGAGCTCCGCCATCATGCGAAAGAGTCCGGGCCGCTCGTCCTGAGTGAGGACGGCGGTGGGCTCGTCGAGGATGAGGAGCCGCGGCCGCCGCGACAGGACCTTCAGAATCTCCACCCGCTGCTGTTCACCGACGGCGAGCTCGTCGACCCGCCGATCGAAATCGACGGCCATGCCCAAAGCGGCGGCGAGCGCGCCGACCTCGCGGCGCAGCGGCTCGAAGCGCAGCACTCCGCGGCCCCAGCGGGGATCACCGAGCGCGATGTTCTCGGCGACCGTCAAGGAGCCGATCAGCTTGAAATGCTGATGCACCATGCCGATGCCCGCCGCCGCCGCATCGCGCGGCGAGGCGAAGACGACGCCCTCGCCATCGAGCACGATCTCGCCGGCATCGGGCGCGATGAGCCCGGCGATCATATTCATCAGCGTGGACTTGCCGGCGCCATTCTCGCCGAGAATGCCGACGATCTCCCCCGGCCAGACCTCGAGATCGACGGCATCGCTGGCCACCGTGGCGCCGAAGACCTTCGTGACGCCCCTGACCGCGAGAAGCGGCCGGCCGGCGGCAAATTCTGCCGCCGGCCGATTTTCGCTCGCCTTAACGGATGGCCGGGAGATCACTTACTTTGCCGGCGCGGATATCGTCCATGATCTGCTGGATCTTCGCCTTGTTCTCGGCGGAGATTTTGCTGTCGAATTTGCGATAGGGCGCGAGACCGATGCCGTTCTCGTTGAGGCCCAGCAGGTAGTTCTTGGGCTCGAGCGTGCCGTCGATGATCTTGCCGATGGCCATCTCGAGGTTGACGTCGAAATTGACGAGGGCTGCCGTGACGATGGTGTCCGGCGCGAGCGGTGCCGAATCGAAGGCGGTGGCGATCATCAACACCTTCTTCTCCTTGGCGGCTTCGAGCGTGCCGATCACGCTTTCATTGCCGGTGGCGGTGACGACATCGGCGCCCTGCTCGATGAGGCTGATGGTGATCTCCTTGCCCTTGGCGATATCGGAGAAGGACCCGACATAGGCCGACAGCATCTTGGTCTTGGGATTGATCCGCTTGGCGCCGCGCTCGAAGCCTTCGTTGTATTCCTGGATCACCGGAACGGGAATGCCGCCGATGTGACCGATGATTCCCGTCTTGCTCACCGAAGCCGCGACGGCGCCGGCGATATATCCGGCATCGCCCCAGCGATTGTCGAAAGAGGCAAGATTGGGCGCTTCGGCGACCTTGACGGTGTCGATGACGAACCAGGTCTTGGGGAACTGCTTGTGGATCTTCATCGCGGGCTCGCCGAACTGGAAGCCGTGGCCGATCACCACGTCGTAGCCCTCTCGCGCATAGGAAAGGAGCGCTTCCTCCGATTCGGCGAAGCTCGTATTCTCGCGCACCGAGACCTTGATTTGCGGAAACTTCTTCTGCGCCGCCTTGATGCCCTTATCCGCCGCCGAGCTGAATGTGCCGTCGGTGATGGCGCCGGGCAGGATGAGCGCCACCTTCAACTCGCCCTTTGCCTGCGCAAAGGCCACGGTCGGCAGCAAGACAATCGAGCAAATCAACGCAAGAAGCCACTTCATTACATCCTCCCCTCTTCGGGCCGAGCCCCTCGGACCCTATCGATTGTTGGCGCCGAGACGCAGCGCCGTTATTACTTCGTCGGCGGTCATGACATCGCCGAATTGCTGGATCATGGTCTCCAGCGACGCGCGATGCTCGTCGTCGGAGAGCGCGGCGCAGCAATCGGACGCCATGACCACCTTGAAGTCCAGCATCATGGCGTCACGAGCCGTCGCCTCGCAACAGACATTTGTTTTGGTGCCGGCGATGACCACGGTGTCGAGCCCGAGATTGCGCAACACGCGCTCCAAGGTCGATGAGCCCGGTATGAGCGCGCTGTAGCGGTTCTTGACGATGGTGATGTCGCTCGCCTCGACCGCCAGATCCCGCCACACCGCCTGCCGGCCGGGCGACAGGCTCTCGATCGTTCGCTCGCGAACCTCGTCCGCGACGATGTAGTTGAAGAACACCTCCCAATCGCTGCGGCCGTCGCGATGGGTGTTGGCGTGGAGGACCCAGATGACCGGCACGTCGAGCGCGCGGAGCGCCGCGCTCAAGCGGTTGATATTGCCGACGATGCCGCGCGCCGTCGGCACTTCCGCCGGGGCGCCGGGCCGGCAGAAGGTATCCTGCATATCGATGACGACGAGCGCCGTGCGGCGGGGATCGAGATGGTTGAAGAGATGGTAGCGCCCGCGCCGAGCGACCACCCGATCGATGATTTCCTGGCGAATGGCTACGGGGTGCATGGCGCCTCCGTCATGGCGATACGACATCATCGAGAAAGGGATCGTCGGGAAGCGCCGTCTCGCAATCGAGCAGCTTGCCGCAAGCAGGACAGCTAAAGCGGCGATGGACGACATCGGGATGAACGGCGGAAGGCGCTCCCGGCTGTGTCGCGACGGCGACCGCCGAGAATGCCGCATGGGGCTTCCAGCTCGTGCCCGCCGCGGCGATGGGTCGGCCGCAGCCGCGGCAGCAGATCTTGCGGCCGTCTTCGAGGTCGCGCAGCTCGAGCGTTTCCGAGATGCGCCGATTCATTCCGCCGCCTCCGCCACAAGACGCGCGGCACGCAGCCTCGATCGCAACGCCTCGGTCGCGGCAAGGTCCAAGTGGGTCCCGGCAATGACGACTCCATAGATCTCGCGCGCAGCTTCGGCCGAGACGATGCCTTCTTCAACGTCGCGCCGCACCGCCTCGGGCACGCGATCCAAGGGATCGCCCACACCGCCGCCGCCATTCCAGCGGACATAGAGAGCGTCATTCCCCATGAGCGGATAGACCCCCCAACTGATCGGCTCGCGCTCGCCGGGAATGCTGTCGAGGGACTGGGCGAAGCGATCCATGTTGTGCGTCTCGCCGGGCGCGTGAACCCAGACATAGTCGTTGGCCGCGCCGGCCATGCCGCCGGAGAGACCGTCGCTCATCGGGAATTTCGAGCCTTTTCCGGAGATCACATAGTGGAGCCCGCCATCGGGGCTGTCATGCGGCACGATCGCCAGCTCGCCGCCGGTGCCGCCGCGGAATTTTCCGGCGCCGCCCGAATCCTTCATGCGGCGGCGGAAGAGATAGCGGATCGGAAACGTCGCCTCCATCGTCTCGACATTGGCCATGCGCGAGATCGGGTTCGGAATCTCGCCGCCGATATCGACGCCATCGCCGAAGCTGCGCGCGCCGCCCGCGCCGGCGAAGGTCTCGGTGAGGATGCCGATGGCATCCCCGCCCCGCTGATTGCGGCCGAACATGAAGATGGCGAAATGATTGGCGTGCCAGATCGCGGTTGCCTCCTCGGCATATCTCTCGCTGGCCGCGAGAAGCTTGCCGATCGTGGCGCAGGCGGCGTTGTTGACCGATTGGATCGCGCCGACGGTGGCGACCGAAACCGGCGCCGGGCGCGTGCAATTCACGATGGTGCCTTCGGGCGCGATCATCGTGATCGGGCGGATCACGCCTTCGTTCCAGGTGATGTCGTAGCAGAGCAGCGGAAAGAGCGGCGCGAACAGCCCGCCGAGCGATGCCCATTTCGTGCAGTTGAGGCTGTATTTCGATTGCGGGCTCGAGCCGGTGAAGTCGAAAACGAGATTGTCCTCCTGCTTGGTCATGGTCAGGACGACCTTCGCGATCTCGCCCTTGACCTCGAGATATTGCCGCGACTGCCAGCGCCCGTTCGGCAGCTCGCGAAGCCGGTGCCGGAGCAGCGTCTCCGATTGCTCGATCAAGGTCCGGCAGGCGGCATCGACGGTCTCGGCGCCGTATTTCGCAATGAGCGCCAGCATGCGGTCCTTCGCGACATTGTTGCAGGCGATCATCGAGCGCATGTCGAGCGCCACCATCTCGGGATTGCGCACCATGTTGAGGAGCGTGTCCCACACATCCTGGCGCAGCTCGCCGCGATCGACGAGCTTGAGACCGGGACTGCTGAACCCTTCGGAGAAGATGTCCAAGGCGTCCGGTGCGAAGCCGCCGGGGTTCATGGCGCCGATGTCGTAGACATGGACGAAGCACGCGCTCCAGGCGACGAGCGTTCCCTGGTGGTGGATCGGCGCGATCAGATAGATGTCGGAGGTGTGGAGCGCCGCCGTATAGGGATCATTGAGCAGATAGATGTCGCCCTCGTGAATCTGTCCGGCAAAGCGGCGGATGATCGCCTTGCAGGCCTCCGCGGCGCTGGTGAGGTGATGAAGAAACCCGACGCCGCCCATTAGCAGAGAGCCGTCGGCGCGATAGAGGCTGACCATGAGATCATGCCCCTCATTGGTGATGGCGCTGCCCGACACATGCTTGAGCGTGATCACCGCCTCCTCGACGACGCGGAAGAGCCGATGGCGGATGATCGAGAAGGTGATGGGGTCCATGAGCGCTTCTCCTGCGCGTCAGCCGAAATCGATGAAGACATTGCGGAAGGGATCGACGCGGCCGATCTGGCCTTCCTGCAAGACAATGGTGGTGATCGGCGTGTGGATCACCGCCGGCCCGACCACCACATTGCCCGGACGCAGCCTGTCGAAATCATAGATGTCGGCCGGCGCGAAGCCATTGCGGGCATCGACGAAGACCGGCCGGCGGGCGACCTTGGCGGCGCTCGCATCGGCGCCCGCGAGCGGCATCGGCGTGATCTCGGGCCGGGTCATCAAGCCGCGCGCGGTCAGGCGGAACTGCGTCATCTCCATTCCGGCCTCGCGATAGGCCGAGCCCTTGCCGTATTTGCGCTCGTAAAGCGCTTCGAAATCCTCGACAAGCCGCGCGAGGCCGGCGTCATCGAGCGGCGTCGCCGCGCGCACGGGCGTCGTCACCTCATGCACCTGGCGCGAATAGCGCAGATCGATCGACCAATCGAGCCGCGCCATCGACCCCGAGAAGCCCTCCGCGCGGAGCTGCTGCACTGCCTTCTCCATCATCGGCCGATAGATCGCATTGACCGCATCGGCAGGAGACGGCACGGGCAGCACCGTCGTCGTCGCGTATTCATGCACGATATCGGCGGAGATCAGTCCGAGGGCGCAATTGACGGATGCGGTATAGGGCACGACGATGCGCTTGACGTTGAGCTCGGCGCCGAACATGCCGCAGAGCATGCCGCAGGAGCCGCCGAAGGCGTGGAGCACGAAATCGCGGGGATCGAGGCCGCGCTCCACCGTGATCTCGTGGATAAGATCGGTAATCTGCGCCGCGGCCACACGATAGACGCCGAACGCCGCCTCTTCGACGGGCATGCCGAGCGGGCGCGCGATCTTCTCGGCAAAGACGCGCCGCGCTGCATCCGCATCGAGACGCATGCTGCCGCCGAGAAAGATGTCGGGGTCCATATAGCCGATCAGCATGAGCACATCGGTCAGCGTCGGCTCGTCGCCGCCCAGGCCATAGCAGACCGGACCCGGACGCGCGCCGGCCGAGCGCGGCCCGACGCGCGGCGCCTTGCTGGCAGGGTCGAGGCTAATGATCGAGCCGCCGCCGGCGCCGATCGAGACCACCTCGATCTTCGGCGCCGTGTAGTGAAAGCGGTCGACCATCGGCTCGCGTGCATATTCGATCTCGCCGTTCTGGATGACGCTCACCTTGAAGGTGGTGCCGCCCATATCGGTGGCGATCACGTCGGGCTGATCGAGCAGTCGTCCGAGCGAGCGGCTGCCGATCACGCCGGCGGCGGGGCCGCATTCGAGCATGCCGACCGAGCGATCGGCCGCCTCGCTCGCCGGCAGGAGCCCGCCATAGCCTTGCATCACCATGATCGGCCCGCGATAGGCGGTGCGCCCGAGCAGCGCCTCGAGATCCGTCAAGTACCGCCGCGTGATCGCTCCGGCATAGGCGTTGATGACCACGGTCGAGGAGCGTTCATACTCGCCCGGCACCGGTGCGATCTCGGAGGACAGCGTGCAGTAGATGCCGGGCGCCACGCGCTCCGCCAACGCCTTCACCCGCTGCTCATTCGCGGGGTTGTAAAACGACCAGAGAAACGCGACGGCGATCGCCTCGACGCCTTTCTGTTCGACGAGAAAACGCAGCGCCTCTTCGGTCGCTGCTTCATCGAGCTCCTGCAAGACGGCGCCTTTGTAATCGACACGTTCGGGCACGCCGAGGATGCAATCGGGCTCCGCCAAGGGACGCGCGCGCTCCGTCTTCACGGGATGCTTCACCCGGTCTTCCGTCAATCCGCCCCAACGCCCATAGGCGCCGCGCGTCACGAGGACGGTGTCCTCGAAGCCGCGGGTGGTGATGAGGCCGGTCTTGGCGCCGTCGCGCGTGAGGATGGCGTTGTCGACCACGGTCGAGCCATGCACGAAGAGATAGGTCTGCGCCAGCAATGTCTCGACATCCACGCCCATGCCGTCGGCGGCCGATTTGATGGAATCGAGAATGCCATGGGCGAAATCGGGCGGGGTCGACAGCGCCTTGCCGATGTGAATCGGCTCGCCCGCGGCGAAGACGATCGTATCCGTGCAGGTGCCGCCGACATCGGTGGCAAGGAGATATTTGCGCGGCCGTTCTTTGTTCATCGAGCGCTCGCGCCGAGGGCGAAATGACGATCGCGACGATTAGGCCGCCGCGGGCGTCGGTCTGTCAATGAGAAGAAGGCCGGCGCGCGGCTCAGCGGCGGCGCCCCGCGACTCACGTGACGGTAAAGCGGGGGACCTCGCGTTCGAAATCGGCCTTGACCTTGGCCACCATGGCCCGCACGGAAAGTATATGCCCCGCCGACATGAAGACGCCCGGATTGTTCTTCGCGGCCGTGGGAAGAAGCCATGCGGCAGGCATGTGGGGTGCCGTGTGCACCGCGTTGATCGCGCGGGCCGCCGCACCAACGCCGAGCAAATGCGCAAGATAGGTCTCCGACAGCGTCACCGCGCGTCCCAGGATATGTTCGAGCCGCAGCTTGTTGTCCCTGGCCAGCTCCGCAGCCATGAGCGCCGCCAGCTTGGGGTCGGCGCGCAGGCTCATCAATCTTGCCCGCGCCCGGGCGTCGGGCAGGGAGAATTCGCCCTGCGCATTGCTGGTGATCAGCCGCGCTTCCCTGGCAAACCCGTGCCGCGCGCCGAAGGACTTGATGGCGCGGAGCCATGTGTCCTCGGTGAACTGATAAAGTCCCGAGGCTGTCGTCCCCTGCGCATGAATGGCGGGGTTGAAGCGCGATTCCCGCGCGGCAACCGCGAGCAGATATCCGCTATCGCACCCGACCACCCTCGCGGCATCCTCGATCCATTGCCTCACGCCGCCGAGATCGCCGACGGCTCGCGGCAGGTCGTCGGGCACGCTCGGAGGCGGCTCGACCTCGGAGAGAGGCGCGGGAACGACCGCCGGCGGAGCGACAGGAAGCGTGACCGGCGAGCCATCGAAGATGCCCGCGGCCCAGGCAAAGCTGCCGATGACCGCCAGCATCAACAGGCCCGCCTCGATGCCGGGGCGGCGGTGCGTCAGTTCTGGGCGGGGCGGCACGCCGTCCGGCTTGACCCGGCTGATCGCCGGGCGTATCCGCGCCGGCCGCCGCGGCGCCTTTCGGCGCGCGGGAGACCGGCGGGGATGGGCGATGTGCCCCCGGGCACGAGCGAGGCATCTCGGGCGTTCGGCAAGTTCAAACGATCGTTGGCTGGCTCGTGCACTCAATACCGGCATGGCTCGTCACCTTTCCAGCATTGGACTCAGAGCAAATCGAACCATGCCCTCAAAATAAATGCCAGATACATTTTTGGAGTATTTTAGTATAATTTTGAACAAATACCGCTAATATTAATTATATTACAAAAATATTATTCAATTACATGAATTTCCAGGTTGCTTTTGAGATCGTGCGGGGGCCGGCAGCAACCGCTCAGATCGCAAGAAGCGGGACGCCCGCCGCGATAGCGCCGCTTAGGATGGCTCGAACTTCACACTTGGGAGCCGCCACAATGACCTTCCGAATCACGGGCCTGCGGGCCGAAGATTTCACGCATCTGTTCGACCTGTCCGACGAGGCGCTGACGAGCCTGGGCGCCGTGCGCCGCATCGCCGATGACCGCAACCCCGGCTATCCCTGCCGGGTCAGCCTTACCGATTCCCGGCCCGGCGACGAACTCATTCTCGTCAACTACGAGCACCACAAGGTCGCCTCGCCCTATCGCATGCGCTTTGCCATTTATGTGCGCCGGGGCGAGCAGACCTTCGATGCGATCGATGAGGTGCCCGAGCAGTTGCGCCGCCGCCAGCTTGCCGTGCGCGCCTTCGATGCAAAGGCGATGATGCTGGGGTGGGAGCTCGTCGAGGGACAAGCGCTGGAAGCCGCGATCGAGCGGCTCTTCGCCGATCCCCGCGCCGCCTATCTGCATATTCACTTCGCCGCACCCGGCTGCTACGCGGCGCGCGTCGATCGCGCCTGAAGCCGCGATCCGATGGCGATTTGACCGCCCCGCTCGCGGCATGTCAGCATGCCGCGACGCCGGGAGGTCAGGAATTGCGCTCGCGCATCACCAAGGAAGGACTGGACCGCACGCCGCATCGCGCCTTCATGCGCGGCATGGGGCTCGATGAGGCGGCGATCGCCAAGCCCTTCATCGGCGTCGTCACCACCGACGCCGAGGTGACGCCTTGCACCATGGGGCTGCGCGAGCAGGCGCGATCCGCCAAGGAGGGCGTGTCGGAAGCGGGCGGGACGCCGCGCGAATTCACCACGATCGCCGTCTCCGACGGCATCGCGATGAACCATCAGGGCATGAAGTTCAGCCTGATCTCGCGCGAGCTTATCGCCGACAGCATCGAGGCGGTGATGCGGGCCCATTGCTATGACGGGATCATCGGCTTCGCGGGCTGCGACAAGACCCTGCCGGGCGTGATGATGGGCATGCTGCGCGTCAACACGCCCGGCGTCTTCCTCTATGGCGGGAGCGCCCTTCCCGGCCGCTGGCGCGGGCGCGATGTCAGCGTGCTCGACAGTTACGAAGGGGTCGGCGCAGTGATGACCGGCGGGATGAGCGAGAGCGAGCTTCAGACGCTCGAGACGGCCTGCCTGCCGACCATCGGCGCCTGCGCCGGGCAGTTCACGGCCAATACCATGGCGATGGTCAGCGAGATCTTGGGGCTGGCGCCGCTCGGCTCGGCGACGGTGCCCGCCGTCGATGCGCAGCGCCCGGCACTCGCCCGCCAGGCTGGCATGCGCGTCATGGAAATCCTGCGTGCGGGCGGCCCGCTGCCGCGCGATCTCGTCACGCGCAAGAGCCTCGCCAATGCCGCCGCCGTGGTCGCCGCCACCGGCGGCTCGACCAATGCCGCCTTGCATCTGCCGGCAATCGCCCATGAAGCGGGCATTCGCTTCACGCTTGCCGATGTCGGCGCGGTCTTCGAGCGTACGCCGCTCATTGGCAATCTTCGGCCCGCCGGCAAGTTCCACGCGCTCGATGTCCACCAGATCGGCGGCGTTGCCGTGATCCTGAAAGAGCTGCTTCGCGGCGGCCATATCGACGGCGAGGTCCTGACGTTGAGCGGCCGCAGCCTCGCCGAGGAGATCGCGGCCGCAGCGCCACCGGATGGGCAGGTGGTGCGGGTGCTCGACAAGGCTCTGCTGCCGACGGGCGGTGTCAAGGTGCTGACCGGCAATCTCTGTCCCGACGGCGCGCTGATCAAGGTCGCGGGATTGAAGAGCCTGGTCTTCGAGGGTCGCGCGCGCGTCTTCGATTGCGAGGGGGATTGCATGAAGGTGGTGGCGGCGCGCCGCTACGCCGCCGGCGAGGTGCTCATCATCCGCTACGAGGGGCCGCGCGGTGGGCCGGGCATGCGCGAGATGCTGGGCGTCACCGCGCTCATCTACGGCCAGGGAATGGGCGAGCAGGTGGCGCTCATCACCGATGGCCGCTTCTCCGGTGCGACGCGCGGCATGTGCATCGGCCATGCCGGTCCCGAGGCGGCGCTTGGCGGGCCGCTCGCCCTCGTCGAGGATGGCGACGTCATCCATATCGACGGCGCTGCCGGAACGATCGAATTGCGCGTCTCCGAGGAGGTGCTGGCGCGCCGCCGCACAGCTTGGCGCCGCCCGCCGCACGCCCGGCTTTCCGGCCTTTTGCAGAAATACGCGGCGAGCGTCGGACCGGCGCATCTGGGGGCGGTGACGCATGATGGCGCGGTCGATTGGCCCGAGGAGACGCCGACATGACGGAGCTCGCCTTTCTCGGCCTCGGCCTCATGGGCGCGCCGATGGCGCGCCGCTTGCTGGCGGCCAAGCATCGCGTGGCGGTGTGGAACCGCAGCCGCGACAAGCTCGCGCCCTTCGTCGGGCAAGGCGCTCGGCCGGCCGGAAGCGCGGCCGAGGCCGCGCGCGGCGCCGAGATCACGATGATCTGCCTCACCGACACTAAGGCCGTCGAGGAGGTCGTGTTCGGTTCCGGCGGAATTGCCGAGGGCATGAGCGCCGGCAAGATCCTCATCGACTTCTCCTCGATCCGTCCCGATGCGACGCGCCGCTTTGCCGCGCGACTGAAAGCCGAACGCGGCGCCGGCTGGATCGACGCGCCGGTGTCGGGCGGGGTCCCCGGCGCCGAGCAAGGCACGCTCGCCATCATGGCCGGCGGCGAGAGCGGCGATGTCGAGCAGGTTCGTCCGGTCGTGATGAGCCTTTGCAGCCGCTTCACCCATATGGGGCCGAGCGGCGCCGGACAGACGACCAAGCTCTGCAATCAGATCATCGTCGGCTGTGGGCTCGCGGTCATGGCCGAGGCGATCAAGCTCGCCGAGGATGCCGGCGTCGATGCGAGCCGGCTACCCGAATGCCTCAAGGGCGGTTTTGCCGATTCGCGGCCGCTCCAGATCTTCGGGCCGCGCATGGCGAGCCGCGTCTTCGAGCCCTCGCTCGGCGCCTCGGAGACGCTGCTCAAGGATCTCGACACCGCCAATGATCTCGCGCGCGAGACCGGAACGGCGCTGCCGATGAGCGCGCTGGCGGCGGCGATCTTTCGCTTGCTGAAGGCGCGCGGCCATGGCGGGGACGATCCCAGCACGCTCATCACCCTCCTTGATTGAACTCGCAGGCTCGACGCCGCCCGGCGCTTTTCAGGCTTGCTCATCGCCGAGGAGGGCGGGAAGATCGTGCCACGCTGCCGCATGGAAAAGGCGGAGCGGCGAGGGAGCAGGCCATGGATATCGCGGAACTGACGGTCCTTCAGGCGGCGCGCGCCATCCGGCAGGGCGAGCTCAGTGCCGCAGACTATGCGACGGTGCTGCTCGACCGCGCGCAGACGGCCACGTCCCTCAATGCCTTCATTCGCCAGGACGGCGATGCCGTCCGCGCCGCGGCGCGGCAGGCGGATGAGCGGCGCAAAGCAGGACAGCCGCTGGGGCCGCTCCACGGCGTGCCGCTGGCGCTCAAGGACAACCTCGACACCGCGGCGCTGCCGACGACTGGCGGCACGCCCGGCCTCAAGGGCAATCGTCCCAAGCGCAACGCGCCCATCGTGCAGCGGCTTCTCGATGCCGGCGCGATCGCGCTCGGCAAGACCAACCTGCACGAGCTCGCCTATGGCGTCACCAACAACAATGGCGGCTTCGGCCCGGCGCGCAATCCTTATGATCCCTCGCGCATTCCCGGAGGATCGAGCGGCGGCACCGGCGTGGCGGTCGCGGCACGCCTGGCGCCGGGCGGCATCGGCTCCGATACCGGCGGCTCCGTGCGCATTCCGGCGGCGCTCTGCGGCATCACCGGCTTTCGCCCGACGACCTTGCGCTGGTCGCAAACGGGTATCGTGCCGATCTCCCACACGCGCGACACGGCGGGACCGATGGTGCGCAGGGTCGCCGATTGCGTCTTGATCGACGGCGTCGTGACCGGCGGCCCCAAGGAGCTTGGCCCAGCGAGTCTCAAGGGGCTCCGCCTCGGCGTGCCGCGCGGTCATTTCTGGGAGAATGTCGATGCCGAGACCTCTCGTCTGCTCGAAGGCACGCTCGGCCTCCTTCGCGAGGCGGGCGTCGTGCTCGTCGAGGGCGATGTCGCCGAAGTGGGCCAGCTCGACGGCGCAGCCGGCTTCCCCATCGCGCTCTATGAGACGGTCGTCGATCTCAACGCCTATCTGACGGAGCATGGCGTCGCGCTCGACTATGCCGGCCTCGTCGCGCAAGTCGCGAGCCCCGACGTCAAGGGCATCCTCGAAAGCCTGCTCGGCGCCAACGCCGTGCCGGAGTCGGCATATCGCGAAGCGCTCACCAAGCATCGGCCGGCCTTGCAGGAGACTTACAAGCGCGCCTTCAAGGAACACGGCGTCGCCGCCATCATCTTTCCGACGACGCCCATGCCGGCGGCGAAAATCGGCGAGGACGAGACGGTGCTCGTCAACGGTCAGGCGGTGCCGACCTTCGCGACCTATATCCGCAACACGAGCCCCGGCAGCGTCGCCGGCATACCGGGCCTGAGCCTGCCCGCCGGGATGACCGCGGCCGGACTGCCGGTCGGCATCGAGATCGACGGCCCCGCCGGTGCGGATCAGCAGCTCCTCGCGATCGGCCTCGCCATCGAGCCGCTCTTGCCGAAAATTCCCGCGCCCAGGCTCTGAACGGCAGACCGCACGCAACGACAATCACAGGGAGGATCAGATGAACCATCGCATTTACGCGCCGTCTCGACGCAGCGTCCTCGGCGCCGCCATGGGCACGGCGGCGCTCGGGCTTGCGCCGGGCTTCATTCGCGGGGCGGCTGCGGCCGAGCCCTTCAAGATCGGGCTCGTCATCGCACTGAGCGGCCCAGCCTCGCTCTTCGGCCCGACGCAGAAGGCCTCTGCCGAGCTCGCAACCGACGAAATCAACAAGGCGGGCGGCATCATGGGGCGGCAGATCAAGCTTTTCCCGATCGATGGCGGCGGCCCGCCGGCGGAATCGACCAAATCGGTCGTGCGCGCGATGCTCGAGGACAAAGTCGATCTCATCATCGGCTCGCATGACAGTGCGACGCGCGAGGCGCTGGTCGCGACCATCAAGGGCAAGGTGCCCTATATCTACACCCCGGTCTATGAGGGCGGCGAATGCGCCTTCAACACCTATGTCATCGCCGATACGCCGGAGCAGCAGATCCGCCCGTCGATCACCTGGCTGATGAAGGAGCGCGGCATCAAGACCTTCTACATGATCGGCAATGATTACGTCTGGCCGCACAAATCGAACGACCACGCGAAGAAATACATCGCCGAGAATGGCGGCAAGGTGGTCGGCGAGGAATATGTGCCGCTCGGCGCGCCGAACAAGTTCGAAGAGGTCGTGACGCGGATCAAATCCGTCAAACCGGACGCCGTGCTCATCACGGTCATCGGCGCCGACAATGTGAACTTCAACCGCACCTTTGCGGGATTCGGCCTCGACAAGGACATCGCCCGGCTCTCGCTCCTTCTCGAAGAGAACACGCTCAAGGGCATCGGCGCCGAGAACAGCAAGAATCTCTATTCCTGCATGTCCTACTTCGCCAATATTCCGGTCGAGGCGAACAAGAAGTTCAAGGCCGCCTATTTCGCGAAATTCGGCGACAAGGCGCCGCAGCTCAGCATCATCGGCGTCGATTGCTTTGCCGGCGTCAACTGCGCCAAGGCGCTCGTCGAGAAAGCTGGCGGCACCAACGGGCATAAATGCATGGCGGCGTCGAATGGCCTGACCTTTGAGAGCGCCTCGGGAAAGATGACCATGTACGGACAACATGTCGACAAGAACATGTTCCTCGCCGACTGCAAAGGGACCGAGTTCAACATCATCAAGACCTTCGAAGCGGTGAAACACGGCGAGGCGTGCAAGACCAAAGCGTGACCGCGCCGCCAGGACGAGGGAGAGAGCCGCGCTGATGGACCCGCTTGTCGTGACGCAAGCGGTCAACATCGTCTATGCCGTGACGACGCTCGCCATCCTCGTGCTCGGCCTTGCGGTCGTCTTCGGGCTGCTCGGCGTGCTCAATATCGCGCATGGCGAATTCATCATGGTGGGCGCCTATTGCGCCTATGTGGTGGAGGCGAATGGCTGGCCCTTTCTGATGGCCGTGCCATTCGCCCTCCTCATCTGCGGCGTTCTCGGCGCCGTGGTCGAGCGAGGATTGATCCGCCCGCTCTATCAGCGTCCCTTCGATACTCTGGTCGCCACTTGGGGCCTGAGCCTGCTGCTGCGCAAGACGGCGGAAGCCATTTTCGGGCTGGGCTACAAGAGCCTCGACATGCCAATGTCGGGCACGCTCGACTTCCTCGGTGTGGATTATCCGACCTATCGGCTGACGCTCATCCTGCTCTCGGTCGTGGTGCTTGCGGCGCTGGTGCTGTGGTATCGCAACAGCCGCACCGGCACGCGCATCAAGGCGATGGTCGGCAATCCCGAACTCGCGCAGGCCTACGGCATCTCGGTCACGAAGCTGGCGGCGCGCACCTTCGTGGTCGGCACCTGCCTCGCCGGACTCGGCGGCGTCATGGTGGCGCCGCTCGTCCCGGTCCAGCCTTTCATGGGGCTCGACTACATCTTGAAGGCGTTCTTCGTGCTCGTCGTCGGCGGGCTCGGCAGCATGCTCGGACTGATCTCGGGCGCCTTGGTGATCGGCGGTCTCGACAGCCTCGTCTCAGCGCTGATCGACGGCACCTATGGCTATCTGACCGTGCTCGTCGTGGCGATCCTGTTTTTGTGGCTGAAGCCGCGAGGGATCTTTGCGCGCGGCTAGTCTCGGCATTGTCGCGCTCCTCCTCCTGCCGCTGGCGCTCGGCGAATTCTGGGCCTATCAGCTCGGGCTTTATTTCCTTTATGCCTGCGCCGCGATGGGCGTCGGGCTGTGCTGGGGACAGGCGGGTTTCCTGCCCTTAGGCCAGGCCATGTTCTTCGGCCTTGCCGCCTATCTCTCGGGCTTCGCGCTGATCGCCTTCGGCGACGAGCCCTGGATCTTTCCCTTGCTCCCGCTCATCGCGGCTGTCTCCGGTATCCTCGCCTATGCGATCGGCGCACTCGTCTTTCGCAGCCGCGGCGAGAGCGGACCCTATTTCTCGATGATCACCCTCGCCCTTTCGCTGCTCGCCTTCCAGATCGCCAACAACTGGAACGATGTCACCGGCGGCTTCAACGGCCTGAAAGGCATTCCGGGCCTCCCGGGCCTCGACGATTTCTCCGATGTCTATTACGTCTCCGTCGCGGTGCTGATCGCCGCGCTCGCGCTTGGCACTTGGCTGATCCGCGCGCCGATCGGCGTGCTGTGGCGCGCGCTTGCGCAGAACGAGCGGCGCGTCGCGCTCTTCGGCTTCGACACCAACCAGTTGAAGGCGGTCGCGTTCGGCGTCAGCGGCCTCTTGGGCGGCATCGGCGGCGTCATTTATGCGCCGCAACAGAACTACGTGACGCCGCAGCTCTGCGGCTTCGGGCTTTCCGCCGATCTCGTCATCTGGGCGGCTGTTGGCGGGCGCAACCGCCTGCTGGGCCCGGTCATCGGCACGCTCGTCGTCGGCACGCTCACTGCCGAGCTGCGCGACCGGATGAAATTCTGGGAAGCGCTGATGGCGGCGTTCTTCATCATCGTCGTGCTCGCTTTCCCGAGAGGCATCATCGGAGCCCTCGCACCGCTTACGCGGCTGATCGAAGGGCGCCCCCGTCCCAAGCCGCCGATCCCGGCGCCCGAGCGGCCGGCGCCCGGAGGTGCGGCGCGCCTGTCGATCGAGGCGGTCCACGCGCGGGCCGGCGAGGTCACGATCCTCGACCGGCTCTCGCTTCTCTTCGACCATCCAGGCGTGTTCTGCATCATCGGACCCAACGGCGCCGGCAAGACCTCGACCTTCAACCTCTTGACCGGCGAGCTCGCGGCGGCCGCGGGCTGCGTCACATTGGACGGGATCGCGATCGACAAGCTCGCACCGCACCGCATCGCGCGGCTCGGCATCGGGCGCAAGCTCCAGATCCCCAGCGTCTTCGCCGATCTTTCGATCGCCGACAATCTGAGCATCGCGCTCTGGAGCGGCAGGGCCTCGCGACTCGATCTGCTGAGGCCGCGTCTTCGGCGCTGGACCAGCCCGATGCTCGCGGAGCTCGCCCAACGCTATCCCTTCCTCGCCGCAACCGAGCGGCGCGCGGCGGAGCTTTCGCATGGTGAGCGGCAGATCCTCGAGCTCGCCATGGCGCTTTTGACCGAGCCGAGAATATTGTTGCTGGACGAGCCTTGCGCCGGCCTCTCGCCGGAAGAGACGGCCGCGGTGATCGACGTCATCCGCTGGGCGGGACGCCGCCTCGGCGGCGCGATCATCGTCATCGAGCATGACATGAGCCTCGTCAAGGAGCTCGCCGAGACCGTCTATGTGCTGCACAACGGCACGCTTCTCGCTCAAGGAAGCGTGTCGGAAATCCAGGTGAACCCCGCGGTGCAGGCCGTCTATGTCGGAGGCGAGAAGTGAGCGCGGCGCGATTGGCCTTCGAGAATGTCACGGGGGGCTATGGCACGACGGAGGTGGTCCGTGGCGTGAGCGGCGCCGTGGCGCCGGGCGAGGTGCTGTGCGTGCTCGGCCGCAATGGCGTCGGCAAGAGCACGCTGATGAAGCTGCTTTTCGGCTATCTCCGCTGTTGGCAGGGCCGCATCACATTCGAGGGAGAAGCGATCGAGCGGATCGAACCCACGGCGCGGCGCGCCCTCGGCATCGCCTATTGCCCGCAGGAGCGGCCCGTCTTCGACGATCTCTCCGTGCGCGACAATCTCACGCTGATGCGCCACGACCGTAGCCTCGACGGCTTCGCCGCCTCCTTCGCCCGCTTCCCGATCCTCGAGCGCCGGCTCACCCAGCACGCCGGCACGCTCTCCGGCGGCGAGAAGAAGATCCTCTCGATCGTGCGAGGCCTCGCAGAGGACCAGAATCTCACCCTGCTCGACGAGCCGAGCGAAGGCGTGCAATGGGAGAATGTATTGCACATGCAAGCGCTGATCGAGGAGAGGCGCGCCGCGGACGCCGCTTTCGTTATCGTCGAGCAGAACCTCGCCTTCGCCGAACGGATCGCCGACCGGTATCTCGTCATGGATCAAGGCCGCGTCGTGCTCGAAGGCCCACGCGCCGAGATCGAGCGGCGCGACATTCTCGCCAATCTGCATGTCTAGGACGCGGACGCCGCCACCATTCGCCTGAGCTCGTGGCGCAGCACCTTGCCCATGACGTTCTTCGGCAAGGCATCGACGAAGATGATGTCGCGCGGGTGCTTGAAGCGGGCAAGCCGGTCTTGGAACAGCGCACGCACCTCTTCGGCGCCGATGCGCGCCTCCGCGCGGCGGACGATGACCGCGACCGGCACCTCGCCCCAACGCTCATCCGGCCGTGCGACGATCGCGACCTCGGCGATGCGCGAATCTTCCAGGATCAGGGACTCGATCTCCGCGGGATAGATGTTCTCGCCGCCGGAGATGATGACGTCGTTCTTCCGCTCATCGACGTAGTAGAAGCCTCGCTCATCCTGATGCGCGATATCGCCGGTGTGGAACCAGCCGTCGCGCAGCGCTGCGGTGGTCGCCTCGGCATTGCGCCAATATCCCTGCATCACATTGGGGCCGCGGATGAGGATCTCGCCGCGCCCACCTGGCGCCACCTTCCGCCCCTCGCCATCGACGATGCGCGCCTCGCAATGGAGGCCGGGCTTGCCGCAAGAGCCGACGGAAGCGAAGGCCTGGTCCCGCGTCTGATAGATCGCGACCGGCGCCGTCTCGGTCGAGCCATAGACCTGGATCACCGGCACGCCGCGGGCATGGATGCGCTCGATGAGCGATACCGGCACGATCGACGAGCCCGTGGTGATCGCGCGCAAGCTCGAGAGATCCGTCTCCGCCCAGGCGGGATGATCGAGCATCGCCGAGAGCTGCGCTGGGACGAGAACGGTGAGAGTCGGCCGGCGCTGCGCGATCGCCGCAAGCGTCGCCGCAACATCGAAGCGGCGGTGCAAGCTGACGCACGCGCCGGCATGGAGCGCGGGCAGGGTCTGAATGTTGAGACCGCCGACATGGAACATCGGCAAGGTCGTCAACACGTGATCCTCGCTCGTGAGGTCGTGCATGAGGGTGCTGTTGACGGCGTTCCAGAGCAGCGCTTCCTGCCGCAGCACGGCGCCTTTGGGCCGCCCGGTGGTTCCCGAGGTATAGACGATCAGGACCGGCTTGTCGTAGGAGATCGCGGGATCGGCGTCGCGCTCGGCCGCGGCTCCCATCTGCGCCGCAAGATCATTCGCGCCTTCGCCATCGAGACATTGCGTTGCGCAATTCAATCCCGACGTGGCGAGCTTTTCGACATGCGCGGCGAAGGACGCGTCGTGGAGCAAGAGCTTCGGCTCGGCATCGGCGAGAATTGTGTGATGCTCGGGCACGGCGAGCCGCCAATTGAGCGGCACGAGAATGGCGCCGAGCCGCGCACAGGCGAAGAGGAGGACGAGGAAGATCGGGCTGTTGTAGCCGAGATGCGCCACGCGGTCGCCGGCGGCGACGCCCCGTGCGGCGAGGACGCCGGCAAGCCGGCGCATCTGCCGGTGCAGCGTGGCCCAGTCGTAATCGATGCCTTCGAAATGGATGGCGCAGCGGTCCGGCGCAAGATCGGCGCGCCGCTCGAGCCAGGAGGAGAGATCCAAAGCCGCCTCCGCCTGCCCTAATCGTCGCTCTCGCCCGGCTCGTAAAGCGCCTCGCGCCCGATACGATCGAGGCAGAGCTCCGCGGTCCAGGGCAGCATGAGCGAGCCGCAACGGCTGTCGCGATAGAGGCGCTCGAGCGGCAGCGATTTCAGCATCGCTTGTCCGCCGCAAGTGCGGATCGCGAGCCGGCAGAGTTCGTTCGCGTTCTCCATGATGGTGTATTGCGCGGCATAGGCGCGCAGCCGCTGTTCTTTCGTCGGATCGATGCGCGCCTCGTTGATCGTCTGGTGGAAGAGCGCGCGCGTCTGCTGCAATGTCACGAACATCTGCGCGACGGCGATCTGCTTGGTTGGATACATGCGCCGCTTCACCGTGATGCCCGGCACTTCGCCGCGCAGATAGGCGATGGTGAAATCATAGGCCGCCTGGGCGATGCCCATATAGGTCGGCGCCAGCGTCAGAAACATATGCGGCCAACGCGAGGCCGCCTGATGGTAGATACCGGGCGGCATGAGCTCCGCGCCTTCCGGCACGAATACATCCTTGAGCAGCAATGTGCGCGAAACCGTGCCGCGCATGCCCAGCGGGTCCCAATCGCCGACGATCGACACGCCTTCGGCGGCGGCGGGCACGCCGACATAGAGCGTGTCGGCACGCGACAGCGTCGGTTTCTCCTCGGTGCAGAGCACGCCGTAATAATTGGCGGCGCCCGAAAGCGAGGCGAAGATCTTCTTGCCGTTGAGCACATAGCCGCCATCGACGCGCGTTGCCACGGTGCCGAAAGGCGCCTTGCCCGCTGCCGCAGCACCGCCTTCGGAGAAGGGCTGGGCATAGATCGCACCCTCCTCGACGATGCGGCGGTAGTGTTCGGCGCGATGACATTCATGGCGCTCGCGCTGCTCTCGCGTCATCTCGAGATCATCGGCGAGCGCCCCGGTCCACAAGGTCGAGCAGACATGCATGTTGAAGGTAAGCGCGGTCGCGCCGCAATAGCGGCCGAGCTCGGCGGAGACGAGGCAATAGGTGGCGAAATCGGCGCCCAGCCCTTGGTAGCGTTCCGGGACGCAGAGCGCGGTTAGCCGGGCTTCGCGGAGATCGTCATAGTTCTCGAAGGGAAAGCTCGCCTCGCGGTCGTATTTCTCGGCGCGCGCCGCGAAACGCTCGCGCCCCAACCGGCCGGCCAATTCGACGAGCATCGCTTGCTTGTCATTCATCGGGGAGTCTCCGCTGGTGGATCGGCGCGGTCGCGATGAGGCAGAAGGAATTGAAGCGCGGCGTCGTTGAAGAGCTGAGGCTGCTCCAGATTCGAGAGATGACCGGCGCCGGGAATGACCGTGAGCTTGGCGCCCGGAATCCGCTCGGCCATGCCGCGCGCCGTCTCGGGCGGCGTCAGCCTGTCCTCCGCGCCCACCACCATATGCGTCGGCGCGCGAATGCCTTCGAGATCCGGCACGCGGTCATAGAGGAAAGACGCCTCGATGGTCTTGAGATAGGAGTTCGTGTGCAGCACCGCCATGCTATCGACGAGACGCTGATAGACCGCCTCGGACGCTGCCGGGCCGATCAAGCTCCGCGCCACCGCGGGCGCCATCTCCGCCGGGCGCTGTCCCGCGCGCAGCGGCGCTTGGCGAAGGCGAATGAACTCGCGCCGTTTCTCCTCGGACATGTGACCGAGGCCGGGTTGCGTATCGCACAGCGTCAGCGTGGCGATACGCTCGGCGTGTCGTCCGGCGAAATCCTGGAGAATCCGGCCGCCCATCGACAGCCCGCAGAGATGCGCGCGCTCGACCCTGAGATGATCGAGAACGCGGCGGAGATCGGCGCTGAAATCGGCGAAATCCAGCGGCCCTTCATAGTCGTCGCTTTCGCCATAGCCGCGCGCGTCCCAGGCCGCCGCGGTGAACCCGTGCGCCGCGAAGAAGGCGAGCTGATCGCGCCAATTGCTGCGATTGCCGCCGATCCCGTGCAGGAATAGGAGCAACGGGCCTTGCCCGCGAAGCTCCACCGCGAGACGCGGAGGCGGCTCGATTCGGATCAATGCGGTATGGGGCAATTTGACCGTCTCCGCCGTTGCGTGTCAGCATACTGAAAATGCCAGGAGCCAACAATGTCGGCACCACCAATCGAGGGAAAATGGATCGCCTGCTTCCGTCGTGCCTTCGAGATGAGCGGCATCGGCACGGGCAAGATCGTCGCGATCCTCTCCGAAACGCAATCGCGCGCGATCAACGTCAAGCTGGCGGAACTCGCGCTGGTGGAGCTGGGTGCGCGGCTTTTCCATGTCTCAATGCCGACGCCACCGCAGACCGACCCGCTGCCGGTGCGCTCGACCGGCGCCTCGCAAGCGCTGCAACGCCATCCCGCCGCCGTCAAGGCGCTCGCGTCCTCGGAAATCATCATCGATTGCACCGTCGAGGGCTTGCTCCACGCGCCGGAGTTGCCGGAGATCCTGGCCGGCGGTGCCCGCGTCTTCATGATCAGCAATGAGCATCCCGACGTGCTCGTGCGGCTGATGCCTGATCCCGATCTTCAACCGCGCGTTGCGCTGGCGCTCGACATGCTGCGCGGCGCGCGCCAGATGCGCGTTACTTCGGAGGCCGGCACCGATCTCCGCATCGATGTCGCCGGCGCGCCGGTGCGCGGCAATGCCGGGTATCTCGACCCCGCCTCGAAAGTCGCCTATTGGCCGGGCGGGCTGTGTCTCTGCTTCCCCAAGGCAGGCTCCGTGAGCGGCTCGCTCGTCATGGCGCCGGGCGACATCAATCTCACCTTCAAGCGCTATGTCGAAACGCCCATCCGCATGACGGTCGAGCGCGACTATGTGACCGCGATCGAAGGCAGCGGGCTCGATGCCGATCTGATGCGCAGCTATATCGAAGGCTGGGGCGAGCGCGACGCCTATGCGGTCTCGCATGTCGGCTGGGGCATGAATCCGCGTGCGCGGTGGGATGCGCTGGTGATGTACGACAAGGCCGATGTGAACGGCACGGAGCTGCGCGCCTTTGCCGGCAATTTCCTTTATTCGACGGGCGCCAATGAGACCGCCGGCCGCTTCACCCGCGGCCATTTCGACCTGCCCCTCCGCAATTGCACCATCGCGCTCGACAACAGGCTCGTGGTCGAGCGCGGCAAGCTCCTGCCGCCGCTGGCTTGAGCTAACCGCCCCGGCCCTCTCCGTCGCCGGCCAGCGCCGCGCCCGGCGGCCGCAGGAGCTTCAGATGCGCGAGCTGGGCGACGAGCCGGCTCAGAACCTCCTTGCGGTAAGCGGCGACATCGATCGTGGAGAAATCGTAGAAGCCGCTGCCCGTCCTGAGCCCGATGCGGCCCTCGCGCATGTTGCGGTCGATGATGTCGGGCGCGGCGTAGCGGCGGTCGCCGAGCGCTTCGGCAAGATAGCGGCTCGCATAGTAGAGAATGTCGCCGCCGCCATAATCGATGAATTCGAGAAGGCCCATCGCCGCATAGCGGAAGCCGAAGCCGTAGCGCGTCGCCTTGTCGATGTCTTCGGCCGTGGCCAACCCCTCCTCGACCAGCCGCGCCGCTTCATTCATGGCGATCGCCTGGATGCGCGGCACGATGAAGCCCGGCGCCGCCGCGCAGACGACCGGGACCTTGCCGATCGCCTCGAGCAGCGCCTTGACGCGCGCGACCACGGCGGGATCGGTGCGGCGGCCGGGGCTCAACTCGACCAGCGGCACGACATAGGCGGGGTTGAGCCAGTGCGCATTGAGAAACCGCTCCGGACGCGTCACGAAGTCGGCGAGCGTGTCGACCAGAATGGTCGAGGTGGTGGAAGCCAGCACCGCGTCGTCGCGGATATGATCGCAAGCGAAGGCCAATGCCTCGCGCTTCCACTCCAAGACTTCGGGCACACCCTCGAAAACGACATCGGCCCTCGCCAGCGCCTCCGGCGCCGCATCGCGCGCGGCAAAGCCGATGCGGTCGAGAATCGCCGGGATCGCCGCTGCATCGAAGGCGCCGATCTCGGCGAGCGCAGCAAGAGACGACGAGATCTCGGCGCGCGCCTCCTTTTCGAGGCGAAGCGCATCGGCAGCAGCGCGCGGCTTGGCATCGATCACGATCACGTCGTGCCCGGCATAGGCAAAGACATGGGCGATCCCGCGCCCCATGCGTCCCGCACCGAGTGCGGCGATCACCGGCAGGGGCCGCGCCTCGCCGGCCATCAGACGCTCCCCTGCCGAAGCAGACGCGCCATGCCGGCGCGGTCGAGGCGATCGAGACCAAGCGCGCGCAAAGTCCGCGGTCCACTCGCAAGATCCTCGCCGACCATCGCCGAGCCCACGCTCAGCAGACCGCGCGCCACCGGAGAGGCGACCCCCGCCCATTCGGCGACCGAGACGAGGAAGGCGAGGCCAAGCGCCACATCTTCGCGCATGTAGCGATGCGCCAGGAGATCGAGACGCTCGCGCCAATCGCCGCTGCCGACCAGCTTGTCATGCGCGAGATTGCCGTACATCCAGCGATCGCTCTCATAGTGATCGGCGAGCGGAAAATGCGGCGGTCCGTAACCCAGCGCCTCGCGCAGCGCCATGCGCTCGCCATCGAGCGCGGTGGTGACGCGGCGGATGCTCGGCTGCGTGCCTTCGTTGTGGATGTCCCAATGGTCGAAATGCTCGATCGGGCCGGCATTCATGATGATGAGCGGCGGATGGATGATCGGCCCCGCATTCATGAGCGCGGCGCTGAGTGCGTCCTCGACGGGCAGGATCGCGGGGTAGGCGCGGCGCAGCACGGCAAAGGCGCGATCGCCGAGACGCGCGGGAAAGACGCCGCTCGGCAGGCGCGTGGCGCGCGTGGTGATCGCGATCGTAGCGGCACCGTGCTTGCGCGTGAGATAGGGCAATGTCCCCGCTTCGGCGAAGGCGACCTCGGCTCGCGATCCGGCGGCACGCAACTCCCTTGCCATGACATAGCTGCCGAAGGTGCCAGGCGGCAGGAAGACAACTTGGCCGTCCTCGAGATGCGACGCCAAGGCGCGCGCGAGATCGATCTGCGCGAAGGCAGGAAGCGGCGCCAACACGAGTTCGGCACCATGTACCGCCTGCCCGAGCGACGTCGTCACGAGGGCCAGCGGCACATCGCGTTCGCCGCGAAAATCCTTGAGCGTCAAGATTCGGCGATCGAGAAGCGGCGCCAGCGCCGCGGCATCGCGACGCCAAAACCTGATCTCGTGCCCCTGCTCGGCGAGATCGGCCGCAGCGGCGTAGCTTCCGTTTCCGCCGCCGAGCACGGCAATGCGCATCGCTCGCTCCACGGTACGAGATCAGCCGCGCTTCGACCACCCGGGGACCGGGAAGACCGGCGCCATCTCGGCACTCGCCGCCGGCAGCACGACGGTCGGCTTCTCGTTGCGGATCTGAAGAGCCGCCATCCCGGTATCGACGTTCTGTCCCTTTTCGTTGAAGCGGATCGGCCCGCCGACCATGACGCGCTTGGTGATGTTGGTGGCTCTCAGCGCTTCGACCAGCGCTTGCGGCTTGGCCGATCCCGCGCGCTTGTACGCGTCGACGGCAATGAGCACCGCCTCGAAGGAGAAGCCGATATTGAGATCGAAGGATTCGTCGGGATAAGCTTTGTAAAAGGCCTTTTCCAGCGCCTTCGTCATCTCCTGCTTGGGGTCCATCCAGGCATTGATGGAATAGGCGTATTCCGCATATTTGCCGAGCACCTTGATGAATTGCCGCTCGTAGAAGCCGGGCGCACCGGGGCTGATGATGCCCATCGGCTCGTAGCGCTGCTTGACCATCTCGCGGATCATCAGGATCGCGTCGTTGAGGCGCGTCACGGCGAGATGGAGATCGGCATGAGCCGCCTTGGCGCGGCCGACTTCGACCGAGAGGTCACGGGCCTGCGGATCATAGGTGATGGTCTCGACGATCTCGAAGGGCATACCGATCTTGGGCATGAGCGCGTTCAGCCCTTTGAGCATGCCTTGGCCGAAGGTGTCGTTGATGATCATCAGCACGGCGGTCTTGGGCGTCGTGCCGGTGGCCTTGAAGATGTCCTTGATGAGACCGAGGCTGCCCGAGCCCAGCATGATGCTGGTGGGGAAATTGCGGAAGACGTATTTGTAGCCTTGCTCGGTGATGGCGGGATCGGCGCCGATATTGATGACCAGGGGAATGCCGTTCTGCTCGGCCACTTGTGCGAGCGCCGCCGTCTGCCCCGAATCGAAGGCGCCGATGAGCAATTGGGCACCGTCGCGGATGAGCTTTTCCGCCTGCGTGCGCGCAACTTCGGGCTTCGATTCGGTGTCGCCATTCATAAGCTCGACGGGATGGCCCATCTCGCGCATCAGAGTTGCGGCGACATCGAAGCCGCGCTGGCATCCCTGCCCGAAGAAGGCTTGAAAGCCCGAGCGCGGCAAGAGCACGCCGAGTTTGATCGGCGGCGTCTCGGCGCGCGCCAATCGTGCACCGCTGCTGGCCGCGAGCACCGCTCCGGCCGCGCCAAGGCCGAATTGACGTCGATCGATGCGCCGTGTCATGGGAAACGCCTCCGTCGCACTTGTCCGCGCAAGCCAGCGCGGAAGGGAATGCTGTCGCCGCCATCATGATAGCGCCAACCACGCGTCGAACGCATCATTCGACGGAGATTGCCGCAAGACACCACTCGACAGGGAAAATTGCGCTACCGGCGCAGATCCGACAATCGCGCCTCGGCCGGGAATTTCGGAGGCGCTTCGCGCTCCAGCGACTGAAGTCTCCGGGCCGCTTCCGCATCTCCGGCCTTTGCCGCCCGCCGGTACCAATCGATGGCCCGCGCGGTGTCGGCCGCCACTCCGACCGGATTGATCAGCCGCAGGAAATGCGGATCGTAGGTTTTCGCCATGGCGAAAGCCGCGGCCGGCGCGCCGGCCTCGGCCGCCCGACCGAAGAATTGCCTGGCCGAGGTGATATCGCCAGCCGCGAACAGGCGATTGCCGCGCTCGAGCAGCAACGCCACGGGAATCTCGGCCGCCGGCTCGGGTGAACGCTCCTCGGGCGCGTGTGGCGGCGGACGATCCGACGCGAGCGCGCTTTCGGGCGGCTTCGGTGCGGCTTCTGGCGTGGGGGGCTGTCCCGCGGCGGGCTCTATGCTGGGCAGGAGCGAAGGTGCCGGCGGCCGCAAGCCGTCCGCTCCGGCGGACGATGGCGGTTCGCGGCCGACCGCCGGCGCAGGGGACCCCGCAACGGGAGCTTGGGGAGATGCCATCGCGGGCGGGACCGGCGCGAAAACGGCGGGCGCGACCGCTCGCGGATGGTGAGTTGAGCCAACAGCAATGACGGCGGTGCTCTCGCCGCTCCCTATCCAGGAAACAAGCGGGCCGGCCGCCGGCCAGCGCGGGAGGAGGCCGGTGTTGGAGGGAAGCAGCGAGACGACAGCCAAGGTCAGGCCCATGGCGAACCTTGCGCCAACGGTAGCGCGCGCGACCGCTGTTCCACGCCGCGGCGCCGGCCGCGCCTCCCGCCGCGGAGGAACGGGCTTTCGTGGCGAGGCCGTTGGCCTCGCGCGAGGCGACGGGCTGTCCGAGACCGGTGGAGGCAAAAGCCTCGGTCCCTGCCCCTGCATCAACGCGTCGATCTGCCGCAGCATATGCTCAAGGCTCGTTTCGCCTTCGAGCGGGGGAACACGGAGCGGCGGGAAAATACGGTCGTCGCTGAGCGCGAGGTCGTCGACGGGCGGCAGAATATCGCGCGCGCCATCGCGCGGCTCGGCCAAGGGCCGGCGCGTCACTTCATCCAGATCCCGCGACCACACCGCCATGGGATTGGCGCCCCGCCGAAACCGTTCGGCCTTCCCTGAATATCGACGATTGGGAATTTAGCGCAAAAGGAAACTTGCCGTTGGGTCAAAAAATAGGTCGATGGCGCGCCCGAACACCGGGCGCGCCGCCGACCGCCTCAAGTCGACTAAGCGCCGGATCCCGACGGCGCGTTATTGCAATTCCGCCATCGCCCGCTCTTTGGCCTCTTCGAAGGCGCGCAACATGGCGCTTGCCTTGTCCGCCTCGATCTGCCGCTGCGCCACCGGAATAAGCTGCTCCTCCTCTTCGTCGACATGATCCTCGACCGCATCCTGGAGCTGGTCGATGAGTTCGGACCATTGATCGCCCGTGGCCTGCTCGAGTTTCGCAAGCAGCTCGCGCACCTTGTTGTGCTCCTGCTGCGAATGATCGACGAGATCCTTGAGCTCGGCGATCCGTGCGAGTTCGGGATAGACCGCCTTCTCTTCGCCCTGGCTATGGGCCTCGAGCGCGGTCTTTAGTTGCTTGAAGAGATTGCCGCGGTCGCCGCCATCTTCCTGAATCTCCTGGAAGAGAGAATCGACGATGCCGTGGTCTTCCTTGATAGCCTGCCATATATCCATGCGTGTCCCCATCGACGGCCGTGACTTGTCGATGATGCCAACGGCGCGACGCAAGGCGATGTTCCCGCGCCGCACCCACGGCATTTTCACTGAGAGGGAAATCCGGACCGCGTCGCGTAATCGACCGTGCTGATGCCATAGAGAAACATCAGCCAGAAGAAGCCGGCCGCGGCGAAGACCCATTTGAGCGAAGGCCGCCCGCGCAGCCGCATGAAGATGATGAAGATGATCGCCGCCTGGGTCGCCGCGATGCCGAAATTCACGACCGGATGAAAGATCCCGATATCGAGATAGGCGCTGAGCACGCTCAGCCCCAGGAGCAGCATCATCACTGCCCAGCCGATGACATATGGCGCGATCGGCTCCGGCTTTCCGACGCTCATGTCACGGCCCTCCCCAGCGGATAAATGGCGGCGAACAAAAAGACCCAGACCGTGTCGACGAAGCTCCAATAGAGGCCGACCACCTCGAGCGGCGAAAAATAATTGGGCGAGAACTTCCGGCGGTGAGCCTGCCAGGCGAGAAGCATGACCAGGCCGATGCCGACGGTGACGTGGAGCGTGTGAAATCCCGTGCTGATCCAATAGAAGATCCAGAACAGCTCGGTCGGTGCGTGATAGTCGGATTTGAACAGGAAATTCATGCTGGGCACGCTGCCGGAATTGTAGTCCTCG
>Ga0209062_1001855_pt1 | contig 32276 bp, 30 predicted proteins | sample Coa_R2_2_FD_187158 | JGI IMG/M metagenome (GOLD analysis project Ga0209062, IMG submission 187158) | Surface soil microbial communities from Centralia Pennsylvania, which are recovering from an underground coalmine fire - Coalmine... | ecosystem: Environmental > Terrestrial > Soil > Unclassified...
TGCCGCAATAGCATAAAGGAAAGATGCGATCTTTTTACCGGATGATACAGGTCTTATATCACGCTCTTTTGATTCATCACGCACCAGCCGCTCTCGTGGCAGCCAAATGATCCACAACATGACCGCTGCAGCGGTGGCAAAGACGGTAGTAATAAAAAGCTCGAGAGGATTCTTGGCAATCCCCAACAGCCAATCGGAGGCAAAATCGGCAGGATCCTGATACGCAGCGCCAAAAAATTTTGAGGCGGCACCAAGATTCACAATAATGACTCGAACTATGAACAGCGCTGCTATTGTGGCAACTGAATATATAACTTTAGCGCGCAAAGGCCTGCGATCCGGCGGGACCTCTGATATAGCAATAAGCAGCCACAGTAGCGCGGCGAATATTGCAAGGCTAAAGCTAAGAGTCCACAAGCCATGAAGGAGTCGATAGGGAAGGGATGGCTCTGTTTGCGGCGTTTTGCTGATCGATAATGTACCGACAAAACTGGCAGGATCACTGGGATCAGCCATCAATCGTACCACTGAATCGGAAGAACTATGACTGATTCGTCCTTCACCATCGAATGAGAGAATAAGATCACGCCCCGCTCGACTGATAATATCATCGATAAATGCTGTCGACGGGTTACCGGTCAGAGGTTCTTTGGTGGCAAGTTGCTGTTTGGATTCAACATACAATTCGACACGGCCATCTCGGGAAACCACTTTGCGAACCGCTACAAGGTAGGCATAGATCGGCCCATTCTCGAGCATGATACCACGATCGCGCGTTGGTAGCATAAGCGAAGCTGGAAGAACCGTATCAAACCCGAATGTCGCTGCTACTGGTGAATTCCAGGCTTCCAATCTTCCATCCGCAGAATAAATAGCATACCCGCGATGGATCGCTTTCTTACCATCCGATCCTTTAGTATAAAGAACGCTGTCCGGAAAACGTAGGGAATAGGCAGCATCCTTTTGATAAAGGAGCGAGAATAGCTTCGGTGTATCATGGATTAGGGCGGCATTCCGAATAAGAGGATCGGTTGCAAGCCAATCGCGAGTGGAGTCAAGGGATATTGCAATAGCATGCAATCGGTTTTGAGTGAGGCTATCTATCCCGGAGGTACTCCAAGCCTGTTGTGTTTCTGCAGTACCAGTCAGACGCATAAGGTAGGCGCCAGTTGCAGAGACTACGGAGATAATAACAAGCGCAAGAAGAAACGTACGGAAGCGCGTAGGTGGCGTGGCGAGAGCCCACGTTTTCCCAGGCCATAATAGCCGGCGAAGAAAGCGAAAGACGCTCGAAACCAGCGCCCGTAGACGCCCTAAGACCTTATTCGAATTGGGGGCGAGCTTCACTTACTCCTATGAAAACTTGTGGGACAGGCTCCGTTCCAGAATCAACGGGATTCACGGTCGTTTACCTTAGCGGCAATAATAATATTTACCGCAAAAAACGTTGGAAAAAGATCGATCAGCCAGCGTGGCAGGGAATATCCGGAGTAACGTTCTTCTATTGGTTGATATCCAGCATCTTTTAGCATTTTGCGTGCGCTTTGTAATGTAAAGAAACGCAGGTGCGTCCGGTCCAATATTCCTGAGTCTTGATAAGTGAACCTTCCGAACAGAAGGCCGAGGCGAATTCGAAGGTTTGCCACATTGGGCAAACTTACGATCGCAACACCATGCGGTGCGATCAATACTTTTGTCTCCCCGAGGATAGAAAGAGGATCACGAGTGTGCTCGATGACATCCCCGAACAGAACCACATCAAAATTGCTCTTGCCAACTTCCAAAAGCGTCCTTGTCCAGCCTGGTATCTCGATGTCGATCTCAAGCGCGCTATCCAAGCGAGACTTAGCTACTCCGAGCGCATCCCGATCGTTATCAATACCAATAACGTGGCAATGCTTTTGCTTTCGAAGTGCCTCCCCGAGAATGCCGGTGTGACACCCAATATCGAGCACACGAGCGCCTTCACTGATCATACGAAATTGGAGCGCGTGTGTACTCACCGGGTCGGTGAGGCGCAGATCAAAATCGTATGCGTGTTTTTCAGTCACTGGGATCGATTATTCTATCTAAACATCGCAGCCAAACCCTGGGGTGCCGACTATAACCCAGCTAATCCCTTTACCCAATTATTGCCGTGGCCAATAGAATCCATCGTCATTTTGTGGCGGCCTCGGTACTCATAGTATTCTGTCTTGATATTGTGGGACTGTAAGAAGTGTACGATCTTATTGGCGGTCGATAGAGGCAAAACCTCATCTTCGGTTCCATGCATAACCAGGTATTGAGAGACATCCGAAATGTTTAGCCAATGCGTCACCGGTTCTGGTAAGGGTCCTGACATAGGGATCACCCCGATCGGTCGAATTTTTCCTCGTAATCCTATGATCAGAGACATCGCCGCTCCTTGGCTAAATCCCCACAAGAATAAGGGCCACCCATCAGCGTTCAGACGAATTAGATGCTTTTGGATATCGCCTTCTAAGAGCTGTTCCGAATTTTCGATAGTATTCTCATTCTCAAATTCCTCTCCTTCTTTATACCCCTTCATCGGAAACCACTCAAAACCACCGATATTTGATGGATAGGGAGCCTGAATGGAAAGAATGTGAAAGCGTGGATCGAGCAGGCCTTCGATAGAAAAGATCGTTTTAGCTTCTGCAGCACGCCCATGGAGCAAGATGAGTAAGGGGCGAATAGAAGATGCCTCGCGTGGTTCTCGTTCGAGATAGGGAAGTGAAAAGTCGCTCACAGGTATATGTTAAATCTTATCGGAACTACGTCTCTACGAGATTTCGTTGAGCCGCCCCAACAAGGGGATCGGGTTTAGCGTTTAGACACTAAATCCAATGTGGCGGGGTAGCTCAGTCGGTTAGAGCGTCGGAATCATAATCCGCAGGTCGTGGGTTCGAATCCCTCCCCCGCTACTAAGAGAGTCTGAGCCAGATTCTCACAATTTCAAAGATGACGCGGATTGATTTTAGGATTTTACTTATTAAAATTCTACGATCGATCCGCGTTTCGTTTTAAGCTATATAACTCCGTCTCATGCGAATTTACTTTATTGGCATTTGCGGCTCAGCGATGGGCAACGCCGCACTGCTCATGCGCGCTTTGGGCCATGAGATCATCGGCTCTGATGACAATATTTACCCGCCTATGTCGCTGTTGCTGGCCGAGCAAGGGATCGAGATATTGCCGGGTTTTCGATCGCAAAATTTCGATCGAGCGCCGGACTTGGTCGTCATCGGTAACGCCATGTCCCGGGGTAACGAAGAAGTTGAAACCGTTTTAGAACGCCGGCTCCCTTATGTGTCACTTCCGGAGCTATTAAAGCGAGAGATCATACAAGGTAAAACGTCGATCGTGGTGACGGGTACTCATGGGAAGTCGACGACGTCATCACTGATGGCGTGGACATTCCACTCGAGTGGTAACGAGCCGACCTTCCTTATCGGCGGTGTTCCGGAAAATTTTAAACAAGGATACCAGGCTCGTCCGCAAAGCGAATATGTCATTTTGGAGGGAGATGAGTATGACACAGCTTTCTTTGATAAGCGCTCTAAATTTTTTCATTATCTCCCGACGACGCTTATCATCAACAATATCGAATTCGATCACGCCGATATTTTTAACTCCCTCGATGAGATCAAACTTGCCTTTAAGCGGCTAACGTTACTCGTCCCTCGAAATGGCCTCATCATTGCAAATGCCGACGATAAGAACGTGATGGAAGTTGTGGCTGGCTCTTTCGCGCCAGTGCTAACATTCGGCATATCTGAAAATGCGAATGTCCGAGCGATCGATATTCGCCATACCGATCATTCGTCGATCTTTACCGTACAGGCAATTGGGCGTCCCGAAGATCGGTTCGAAATCCCCCTCTTGGGCGATTTTAATATTCGAAATGCGTTAGCGGTAGCCACTGCCGCACGGCATCATGACATTTCTTACGATGCTATTCAGCAGGCTTTTAGTACGTTCAAAAGCATCAAACGCCGCCTGGAGTTTAAGGGGGAATTCGGTGGGGTAAAGGTCTACGATGATTTTGCTCATCATCCAACCGCTATTCGAGAGACGTTAAAAGGCCTTCGACAAAAGCATCCTTTTGAACGAGTGATTGCGATTTTTGAACCTCGTTCCAATACGACCCGGCGTAACGTATTTCAAAAAGAGCTTACCGAATGTTTTGATGAAGCAAATGTTGTATTCATATCTCAAATTGCCCGCCTGCATTTGTTGAAGGAGGACGAGCGGCTCGATCCCGAGCGTGTCATGTCCGACCTCAGCGATCGTGGGAAAGAAGCCTATTATTTACCGGATGCCACTTCCATTGCGAAGCAGGTTGGTTTGGTTGCAAAGCCTGGCGACATCGTCATCGTTATGAGCAATGGCAGCTTTAGTGGTATTCACGATTTGTTGCGAGAAGAACTAACCGTTAAACACTAATGACAATTACGACGGAAACGATAACGCTCTCATCGGATGGGAGCGCAATGAATGCATTTGTTGCTCGTCCTGAATCCGGACGAGCACCCGCGCTCATGGTGTTTCAAGAGGCCTTTGGTGTTAATGAGCATATTAAGGATATTTGCAAGCGATTTGCAGAGCAAGGATACATAGCAGTCGCACCAGAATTATTTCACAGGACGGCGCCAGCAGGGTTTACCGCCGGTTATAATGATTTTTCTCTGGTCGGTTCACATCTTTCAGCGGTAACTACCGATGCTGCTTCTAATGACGTTAGTGTAGTGCATGAGTGGCTTCACGGAGATCGTCAGGTTGATAAATTGCGTATCGGCGCGATCGGGTTTTGTATGGGCGGTCGTGTGGCCTATATTGCGAATGCTACCTTGCCGTTGCAGGCAGCAATCTCGTTCTACGGCGGAGGCATTGCTCAAAACTTATTAGGCATGGCTTCGAAAGAGCATGGCCCAATGCTCTTTTTCTGGGGCGGTCAGGATAAGCATATTTTACCGGAGCACCGTAATAGTGTCGCTGATGCTATGACAAAAGCTGGTAAAAGCTTTATTAATGTTGAGATATCTGATGCCGATCATGCCTTTTTCAACGATCAACGGCCTTCGTACAATGCAAATGCATCTCGACAAGCCTGGGCACTTACAGTTTCCTTTTTAGCGACATACTTAAAGAGTTAAGGGCGTACCAACGATCTTAGTTACGGACTCAATTACTTTCTCTGGTTCAGTCTCCATCATGCAACGAAAATGTTTTTCGGGACAATGATCGAGCCCAATTGCCGTGCATGGTCGGCAATATAACTTTTGCACTTCGAGAACGATCGAGCCTGGATCGCGTGGAGCGAAACCGAACTGTCTCACAGTCGGTCCAAACAGGGCGATCACCGGTGTCCCAACCGCTTCTGCTATGTGCATAAGGCCAGAATCATTTGTAATCGCTACTGAACATTTGGAAAGCGAGTGAGCAGCTTCTGCCAGATCAATATCACCAGCTAACGATCGATGATTACCAATGGGTAGCTTTGCTCGGATTCCCTGAATAAGGTCAACTTCATTCGTGGAGCCGTAGAAGGTGATCTGATAACCTTCTTGTAGAAGCTCCTCAGCGGTCTGGCGATAATATTCTGCCGGCCAGCATTTATTCCAATGCCGCGATCCGGGGGCGATCGCAATTCGTTTTGGGTCACGGTCGTGCTTAGGAGTTAGTGTTGGTCCCAAGCCGGGGTCTTTTACTTTCAGCTTTCTCGCTGTCTCGAAATAACGACCGATAATGTCCGGAGCATCATTTAAGCGGTCGTATTTAAATTTTATAAGCAACCATCGGTCAAACGTTCGTTTGTTGATGACACTGAGATGCTTTCCCAATCTTGTTCGAAGTATTCGACTGCGAAGTACATTATGGAGATCTAAAACATAATCGTAATTCTTTTTACGTAAGGACTGCCGAAGAGCCCGAAGCCCTTTAAGTCCGGTTCTCTTATTATAAATATGAACTTCATCGAGGTAGGGAAGCACAGGAACAAGCGATTCATATTCCCGAGCGATCACCATGTCAAGCTGGCATGAGGGATAAATTTCGCGTATGACTTTTATAAGCGCGGTCGAGAGAACAATGTCTCCGAGCGAGCTAAAGCGGATAAGAAGGATGGAAGGTGAGCGCGAAGGCACAGTTGGAATTCGTTAGCTTCGTAGTGCTGTTGCTTCAAGGCACATTATAGACTTCATACGTCTACGTCGTCGTTTTTAACACAAACTTCCCATGAATAAACCCTCAACTCTCGGTGAGCTTAAGCTTGCTGGTTACCAGGTCCTTCCGGTAAAAGACGAACTCCGCCGTAATGTTATTCAAAAGCTGAGGAATCGCGAACCGTTGTTTCCGGGCATTATTGGATATGAAGATACGGTCATTCCGCAGATCGTTAATGCCATACTTTCGAAGCACGACCTTATTCTGCTCGGGCTTCGGGGGCAGGCCAAAACGCGTATCGCTCGTTTGCTTATCGAACTTCTCGATGAGTGGGTACCGATTATTGAAGGCAGCGAAATAAACGACGATCCATTTAATCCGATCTCTTATCATGCGGTTCAAAAAGTACGAGAATTGGGTGATGCTACACCGATTACATGGCTGCACCGTTCCGAGCGCTATGGCGAAAAGCTTGCCACGCCGGATGTAACCATTGCCGATATAATTGGCGATATTGACCCACTGAAGGCGGCCCACCAGCGATTGCATTATTCGCATGAAGGTGCGATTCACTTTGGGATTATTCCACGTACCAATCGTGGCATTTTTACCATTAACGAGTTGCCCGATCTACAGCCGCGTATTCAAGTTGGCCTTTTCAACTTGCTTGAGGAGCGGGATATTCAAATCCGTGGCTTTAATATTCGTATTCCACTTGATGTAATGGTAGTTTTTACCGCTAATCCGGAAGACTACACCAATCGCGGTAACATTATTACGCCTCTTAAAGACCGTATTGCATCGCAAATACTCACGCACTATCCTTATACGATGGAGCATGCGATCGCTATTACCGAGCAGGAAGCCTGGACATCCCGTGTTGGGGAAGAGGGTGTTGTTATTCCGGGATATTTCAAAGAAATTATTGAGCAAATCGCTTTTGAAGCGAGAAAATCAGAGTTTATCGACCAAAAGTCTGGTGTTTCGGCACGTTTAACGATCAGTGCGATGGAAGCACTCGTCTCAAATGCAGAGCGTCGCTCCATCGTAAACGGTGACGAAATTATCTTACCACGAATTACAGATCTGGCATTCGTGACCACGGGAGTGACCGGCAAAGTTGAGCTCGTTTTTGAGGGTGAGCAGGAAGGAATGGGGAAGGTTGCACGCGCCCTCGTTGGTAAAGCCGTAAAAGAGATATTCAAAAAATATTTTCCCGATCCGTTAGCTCGCGAACGCAATAAGAAACAGGTTGAACGATATGAAGAGCGATACACGCAAGAGAGAGTACCAAAAACTCCGGGCGAGTATGACTCGGTATTACAGTGGTTCTCGGAAGGTAACATGATCTCGCTGACCGACACTATGAAGTTTGCTGATTATTATAAAGAGCTCTCTCGAGTACCTAAGTTAAAAGAGTTAGCTATTCGCCACATGAAGATCCAGGAGGCAAACCGATTCGAACTTGCAAGCGCAATGGAGTTCGTCTTAGATGGCTTGCATCAGCATTCGAAACTTGCCAAGGAAGAAGAGATCGAATCGCCGCAGATAATCTATCGGGATATGGTCGGCAGCATCTTTTCAGGACGTAAATCGCAGACCGATATCGAAGAAGAGGACGATCCACTCCGTTTTTAAGAATAGAGTGCCTTTTATAGATTTTAATCTTGTCTGGAATTTAATTGAACAGCGTTTAGTTAATGGTCGCCGTAATGGGTATAGCGGAGCGGAAGGTACGAGAGCGCGAATCGATGAAGGCGAAGATCCTCAACGCCGCGTTCAAGCTATTTCTCGATCATGGCATTGAGAATGTTAGCATCCGGAATATTGCAGAGCGCATCGAGTTTAGTCCCGGGACCATTTATCTGTACTACCGCGATAAGGACCAGATCTTTTTCGAGCTTTACAATCTTGCCTTTGGCCGGTTTTACGAAGAACAGCAAAAGCTCCAGCCGATTCAAGATCCGTATGACCGCCTGTATCAAGGCTGTCAGCAATATATTCGATGGGGATTAGCCAATCCAAAGCTATACGATCTCATGTTCATTGTTGAAATTCCGATGAACGTAATCGCTCGGGAAGAATGTGAAGATATCGGTCGCCGTTCGTTTGATCTGTTGCGTCAAACAGTTACCGAATGCATTGAAAAGGGCAAACTGCGCATCAAAGATGTTGAACTCGGCTCGACGATGATATGGAATATGCTGCATGGCATTGTTTCACTCATTATTAAACGGCGCATACTGGTGCCGGAAGAGACTGTCGAGGGTATGGTCAGCGCTATGCTCGACAATTTCTTATTGCTCTTAAAACGCTAATTTTTTTGTCGCTCGCTAAACGGTGTTTAGTAATTATCATTCGTTTTACAATGAGATATTTCTTTCACTCACTTCTATTTCTTTCGATTGTCGTATTACAGTTGCCATACACTTTTGCTCAAGAGCCGACCAACGTTGTCCAGACAGTAAAAGGGAAACTGATCGATCAGGATGATGAGCAGCCAATCCCCGGTGCGACCGTACGAATTGCAGGTACGAAACTCGGCGCGATCTCAAAGATCGATGGCTCCTTCAGAATTGAGAATGTGCCGGTCGGTCGTCAGCAGATAAAAGTGAATGCCTCTGGTTATGAACCGTTCGGTCAGGATCTATTAGTTACCAGCGGTAAACAGGTTGTGTTGGATTTACGACTCAAGGTTAAGATCGTTCAGGGTGGTGAAGTTACGGTTCGGGCGAGCAATGATTTTAAGCCTGTCAATGAAGATGCACTTATAAGCTCTACGACGTTTAGTGTCGATGAAGTAAAGCGTTTTGCAGGGAGCCGGGAAGATCCGGCACGGATGGCGCAAACTTTCGCGGGCGTTGTTGGTGACGATGATCAACGAAATGATATTATTATTCGTGGCGGCTCTCCGCTGGAATTGCTGTGGCGATTGGATGGCATTGATATTCCCAATCCTAATCATTTTGCGACCGAGGGAGCAACGGGTGGGCCAGTTAATGCGATCAATGTCAATCTTCTAAGTAACAGCGATTTTCTTACTGGCGCATTCCCAGCCGAGTATGGTGATAAGCTTTCGGGAGTATTCGATCTTCGTACCCGCAAAGGAAATTCCGAACGACAGGAGTTTGTCGCCCAAATGGGTTTTGCCGGATTTGAAGGAATGGCTGAAGGACCTCTCCTGGGAAATGGCAGCTCATATATTGTGAGCTATCGAAAGTCAACACTAGAAATTCTTCATAGTATGGGCATCGACTTTGGCTTCGTTGGTATTCCCAATTATGACGATCTCACGGTCAAAGCCGACGTTCCGTTAGGCAAATCAGATGCACTTAGCATTATTGGTCTTGGCGGCCGCAGTACGATCGATCTTTTTCAGAGCTCATTAGATACTGTTATTACCGGCGATTTCGATATTACGAATGGTACGAACCTCGGTGTACTCGGTGCAACATGGAAGCACATGTATGGTGATCGAGCCGTTGGTAACCTCCTAATTAGTACTGTGTACCAGACCTATCATACTGTAGTCGATTCGCTTACAGCGGTGAATCACCGAGTAACGAGCAAAGACTTGTTCTATACGGCTGACTCAAAAGAAGGTGCTAATTCCGCAAAGTATACTTTAGCTTATTCTGTTACTCCTTCAAACGTTTTTAGCGGGGGAGTAGAAGCTCGATTTCCCAATTACGATCTCAACGAATCCCGTACAACGGTTCGTCAGGGATCGATCCCGTATTCAATTCACGCGAGTGGTACCACATTCCAAACACTCGATTACGTGAATTGGCAATGGCGGCCAACTGAGGACTTAACATTCAACACGGGACTGCATTATCAATACTTAGATATTAGCAAGAAGTCGTCGTTCGAACCGCGCTTTGGAGGCGAATGGTCATTTGCAGAAGGGCAATCTCTTCATCTGGGGTTCGGTGTGCATCGGCAATCGCAACCGCTTGTGGTATACTTTGGCGAACCTGGAAATCAGTCGCTTGACTTTACTCAGTCGATTCACTACATACTCGGATATTCCGATTTGATTTCCAACGATCTTCTTTTCAAAGCAGAGGGGTATTACAAGGATATTTCTCATGCTCCTGTTGACAGGGACTCGCTGACTAGTTTTAGCTATTTGAACGCCGGTGCAAATTTCGGTGGGGTTTCTTCGAACCGTTCGTTAATCAGTAATGGTCTCGGAAAAGCCTACGGTGTCGAACTCACCCTGATGAAGCATTTCTCGGATGGTTATTATCTTACAGCAACGGGTTCTATTTTTAAACAACGGTACACCGGTTCTGATGGTGTTTGGCGCGATGGTGTTTTTGATAATCGTTATATTGTTAATCTGCTGGGCGGATATGAATGGAAGTTAAGTCCAACATTCTCGATCGAATTTTCGAGCAAACTTACGCTTGCAGGAGGTGCGCCGTATACTCCAGTCGATACCGTCCTTTCTCGAATGTATAATGCATCTGGGGAATTTGGTCCGCAATATTATATAGATTCAGAGGCATATTCATTGCGCTTCCCAACGTATGAGCGGCTCGATGTGAAAGTGGAATTCCGGCAGAATTTGGGCGCTGTTTCTATTATCGGATTTATGACGGCGGAAAATGCTTTAAATCATAAGAATGCACTCCTCTACTCCTACGACCCACAAAGTCATTCGGTCGTGCAGATCAATCAGTTAGGGATTTTTCCATACGGTGGCTTTAGAATTGAATTCTAACGAACGCTGATGCCGCGTCTTTTCTTCGCTGTTCGAACTCCGGAGAATCTTCGGATACAACTTCGTCGAGTCCAGGATGAACTTGCTAAAAAGCTGGATGAATTAGGTGCGCGGTTCAAAATCGAGAACCTCAATAATTCCCATTGTACTCTTCGCTTTCTCGGCAATGTAAAAGAGACAATGGTATCGCAAATTATCCAGGCAACGAAAACAGAAGTCGAGCGAATGCAAGTTGGCCCGTTCCGCGAAAGTCTAACGACGATAGGGGCGTTTACGCATCGTGGTCAAACGCGAGTGCTTTGGGTCGGGCTTTCTCCAATTGAAATTCTGCAAAGACTTCGAGAGGCAGTTGATGCTGCTGTGGGGTCGTTTGGCATTCCGATCGAACGAGAAGACCAATTTCATCCTCATCTTACACTCATCCGATTCCGTGAGCCGTTTCGACTACCGCATAGTTTTGCATTTCCCGAGGTAGAAACAGAGACAGCCGTGGTTTCTGAAATAGAACTGGTCGAGAGTAAGACGCTTCCGCAAGGTGCAGTCCATTCAGTTCGAGCATATTTTCAATTATAAGAGCGACATTATTAATGCTCGTAATTTTGTATCGTTCTGAAGGTTGCCAATTAAACTCGTGAAGTGATCTTGTGAATTTATCGGAATCCAGCAAATCCAGGTTCTTATATTTAGCATCGCAATCGCCACGTCGTGCAGCCTTGGTGAAGCTCCTGGGTATTCAGAATATTCGAATTCAACCAGCGGACTTACACGAGGTCATGGAAGTGGATCTCACACCTGCCGAGAATGTTGAGCGACTCGCGCAGCATAAGGCCCGTGCCATCGCGGAGAAATTAAGTGGCGAGCGAGGCGTAGTGCTCGGTGCCGACACGACTGTAGCTATTGCGGGCGATGTCCTCGAAAAGCCCATCGATGCCAACGATGCCGAGCGGATGCTTATGCAATTGAGCGGTGAAACGCATACGGTATACACGGGTGTCGCTCTGTTCGATATTCAAACAAAGAAGGAGATTTCATTCGTCGAGGCGACCGATGTTACATTTCGCTCACTTACGTTGGAAGAAATTCGAGCTTATGTCGCGTCTGGCTCTCCAATGGATAAGGCCGGTGCGTACGGAATACAAGAAGATTTTGGGGCTGTATTCGTTCGCCGAATAGAAGGGGATTACTATAATGTCGTCGGACTACCGCTTTGCAGACTTTATATAACCCTCAAAGAGTTTGCACCCGATCTCTTCTATAACCTATAGCTCAGCTATTTCTTCAGTTAATCATTCGCTGATATAGTGTCGCTATATTTGTAGCGTATAGCCTTAAAATTTGTACGCTTATGAGAGCATTTAACGAAGCATTCTCCAGCTTTTCAGTAAACGATCTTCAAACAGCTAAGGACTTCTATGGAAAGACCCTTGGTCTCGAGGTTTCAGAGCAAAAGGAAGGCTTGAATCTTCGCATCAACGGCAGCCGCATGTTCATCTATCAAAAAGATAACCACACTCCCGCATCATTTACTATTCTTAATTTCCCGGTCGATAACATCGATGAAGCGGTTGACGACCTGACTAAACGCGGTATTCGCTTCGAGCACTATAGCGGCGAGTTGCAGACGGATGCGAAAGGAATTCACCGTGATGGCGGAATGAACGTCGCTTGGTTTAAAGATCCGGCGGGAAATTTCCTATCCGTGATCGATAAAGGTGTTTAATCCTGGCGGGTGCATGGAATCACTTCACTACTCATAACGATTTTCTGCACGAGATGAACGCGATCATAAAAAAGCGGTGGACGGGCGAGACTTGGTTGCTGCTCTCGCCCTGGATTCTTACGCTGTTGCTTTTCTGGGCGTATCCGCTCGTCTACGCGCTTTACCTCTCGTTCACCAAGTATTATACTCTTACTAATAAGTCGGTCTGGATTGGCTTCGATAATTACGTTAAGCTGGTCCACGATCCAGCGTTTTGGCAAGCGCTGCTCAACACAGTGATCTTCGTTGTGGGGACGATCCCGTTCACGATGATCTTTGCCCTCTTCTTTGCCGCGCTGTTAGTTCGAGTCGAGCGATTCCAGCATTTCTACCGCTCTGCTTTATTTTTGCCGAGCGTTACATCGCTTGTGGTCATCGCGCTCATCTTTACCAATCTTTACGCATCCGGTGGCTACATCAATACGCTGTTAAAGCTGGTCGGCATTATTGGGCCCAAAAGCGGTTGGCTCCTCGAGCCCAGCGTCGCACTTCCAGCCATCATGGCGATGGACATTTGGATATCCATCGGATACTACGCGGTGCTCTTTCTTGCTGCGATGCAGAACGTACCGAATGACTTCTACGAAGTCGCGGAACTCGAAGGCACCTCGAAGTGGGAGCAGTTCTTTACGATCACGCTTCCCGTTATCAAGCCGACGCTTCTTTTTGCGCTCGTACTTAATACGATCAAAAGCTTTCAGGTCTTTACCGAGATCTACGTGATGACTCGCGGTGGGCCGCTGGGCAGAACCTCGACGCTTGTTTATCAGGTTTATTCCAGCGCTTTCGAATCAGCGGACACGATGGGCTACGCGTGCGCGATCGCCTACGTGCTCTTTTTCATCATCGCGGTGTTCTCCGCTATCGAGAGCAAAATGATCAAGCAGGCTTAGCGACTTTTCATGGCATTACCACCGATCACCCGCGGACCCCGCATACCAGCACCGCAAGCCGTCACTCCGCTGCCGCCTGGCAAGGAGATGATCGAGTTGCGCGATATCGGCATGACCTTCGTCACGCCGAGCGGGAAGCCATTGCCGGTACTCGAGCACATCAATCTTACAGTCGCCGAGAACGAATTTCTCTGCATTCTCGGAGCTTCCGGTTCCGGCAAGTCCACGATCCTTCGCATTCTCACCGGACTTCTCAAGCCTACGATCGGTACCGTCAGCGTGGACGGTAAACCACTTCGCGGCAACAACCCTTATACGGCGATCGTCTTTCAGAGCTTTGCGCTTTTGCCGTGGCTAACGGTCGAAGAGAACATCGGCTTGGGGCTCGACGCCCTGCATGCTCCGCGCGAACGCGTTAAGGAGCGGGTCAAGCGGGCGATCGATAGTGTCGGTCTCGAAGGCTTCGAGGAAGCGTATCCGAAAGAGCTCTCTGGGGGAATGAAGCAGCGCGTTGGCATTGCTCGGGCGCTTGTAGTCGATCCGCGCATTCTTTGCATGGATGAACCCTTCAGCGCGCTCGATGCACTCACCGCCGAGAACCTTCGAAGCGAAGTGCTTGACCTTTTCCACTCGAAGGACGACGATAAAGCTCAGGGTGAATCGCCGGTCAGCTCGGTTGTCATGGTGACCCACTCGATCGACGAGGCGGTGGAGATGGCTTCGCGCATTATCGTGCTCGACGCGCATCCGGGACGGATCAAGGCGGAATTTCTCAATCCGATGCCGTACCCGCGCGATCCTCGCTCGCAGGAGTACCTCGATCTTTCCAGCCGCATTCACGCGCTCATCACGAACACGGTCTTGCCGTTCACCGAGGAGCCGAAAGCCGTTTCCAAAACCGAGATCATTCCGGCCGCGAACATCGAAGAGATTTTGGGTCTGCTCGAAGTCGTTGCGACCGAAGGTCGGCAGGGAATCGGGGACCTGGCAGAAGCCGCAAGCCGCCGATTCGACGAAACGCTGCAGATCGTCAAAGCCGCCGAGTTGCTTTCTTTCGCCGAAACGCCTGGTCAGGATGTCGTCATCACGCCTCTTGGCAAGGAGTTCGTCGAGGCCGACGTTAACGACCAGAAGAAGCTGCTCAACAGGCAGCTCCGCGGACTCCGCACGTTCCAGATCCTGCTCGAGACCTTAGCCCAGAACGAAGGCAAAGTACCCTACGAAGTGCTCATCGAGGATTTCGCCACGCGAATGCCTTACGAAGACCCGGCCCAACTGCTCGATACCGTCATCGACTGGGGCCGCTTCGCCGAGCTTATCGGCTACCGCCCGAAAGAGGATGAGGTCTACCTCGATGTCGGCGAACCGACTTCTGAGTGATGAATGGTGAGTGCTGATAGGTGAGTGGTGGATGCTGAATTGCTCGCTCAGCTCTTTTTTAGATTCTACCGCATAGTACACTGCGATAGAACCTACTCAATTGTCAATGAAGGGGAAGGCAATGTCTCCCCGACAGTAGCACGGGTGGCTTTTTCTTCGCAGTTCCGGGACTTCTTGGCTTCCAATACTCAAGCTGACTCTAACGGCAGGGATCTGCATAAGTGTACTCTCAGAGACAGTATACCAGGTTGGAACTTGGGTAGAGGGAACGATACGCAATAAATCGCAAAATGTTTCAGAAATATATAATATTATTCGATTATTTATCCACAAAATTCTGATCTGGGATTGGTGGGGATGTGGGGGATGGCTGGAATTCCGTGCGCGCGTAGGTCGGGCATCCTTGCCCGACACCCGTTGCCTCCGAGCGGGAATGTCAAGCGGGACGCTCGACCCACGCGATCCTGCCCGCGTGGTGTCCGGCCACTGTGCCGGACGTCAAGCATCCCACAGTGCCGGAAGCATAAAAGGAAATAGCCCCGATCGTAAGACCGGGGAGGCTGGATTTCAAAAAATCGATAGAAATTAAGACCAGAGGCACTAGATATGCGCCCTTCAGAGTGGGGGAGACTAACCTCTACAAATAGTGAAGCGGAGTCGGCGCCTTGATAGTAGAGGCAAATAATGTAAAGAGTCCAAACCCAATCAAAGTTGAAAACAGAATAATGTAGAGAACGAGAAGAATGGTACGCGTCTCTTTGTAATTCCCCATTACATTATCGATGGGCGTCTCTGCAATTTCTTCCTTCTCGCGCGCCGAAATATAGTTATACAGAATATGCATCCAAGCCGTACGTGAACTCTTCTGGCTTTTGAAGAAAGATGCATTGATCCGCCACTGCAAAATAAACGAGACGGCAATGAATAGAGCAGCTGCGAAGTAGAATCCTGCGGCAATTGCAGGATTCGAAATCTTGCTCGTGTCGCCAAGAATCTTTAGTATGAAAGGTGCCGCACTCACTGCCAAGTCGCGCCACAGACCTGCGCTTAGATCTTGGGCCTTCTGAGTAACTTTTTGTGTTTCTTCGATCACTGTTTTTCGAAGGTCGCTTAGCGTTTTTAATGTCTCTCTGCTGGAGGACTGAACGTGGGCATCATAGGTAACTTTTGCTGCATCAAATGCTCGCGCCATCGTCTCAGGAAAGGACTGATCAGGTCTGGCTGCACGGGCGAGTTCGCTCGAAAAAATTATATGGCGAGCCTCAATATCTTGCCCTGACAGAAAGACCCATTTAGCGGTCTCTGTCAGTTTCCCAAAAGCACGTTCAATGTCCTCATCGGCGGCAAGCATTCGATAAATGGGAGGGCCATTAGCCTGGAGCCAAATAACTTCATTCTCGAGCCAGACGCTTGATACTAAACTTCCAAGCAATCGCCGCGAAGCGACTTTCTTCCAAGAAGCGAAAGCGACAGATTCTTTAGTCGGATGCTTCTCGACGATCCAAGGGGCCAGATTTGAAGTAACTTCTCGCGTTGGCACAAAATCGCGCACGTAAGGAGACGGATCAATGTGTGCAATCCTCTGACGAGAAGGAATCGATAATGATATATCCCAACCACTAACAATCAAACCATGTGTTTCAAAAGCACCATTTGCATCTAAATCAGCGACTAGCAGAGACGGCTCGATAGCATCGGACTGAAAATAACCAATAAGTTGGTGTTGAAAAAAGTAGCACGTCACCCCTTGTATAACTTGCTTCTTAACTATTATCACAATCCTACGCGTCGGACTGTATGTGTCATCCGGGGTCAGGTCTCCACCCAAATCTGAATTGTAGACCTGGATTTTCATGCTAGTGTCCTTCGAAGCGACGGAAAGAGCAAGCCAATCGGCTTGCTTCTTCGCATCAGCGAAAAAACCAGTGAGGACTAATGAGTCAGCACGTTCATCTGCCTCTCCACCCGAGGCTATGAACTCACGTGCGTGATCTAGAAGAGCGTTCTGGTTCGACATCATCAATGGTGATCCTATCCCGGATTACGATTTCACCTTTCTCGCCATCAACCTTGATGATTGAGGACTGAAGTTCCGATGGGAAAGTAATTTTGATACCCTTTGCGGTTTCAACGCGGCGATTGCGCGGTGCGGGGACTGCACCCTTTTGCAGTTCAAAGGACTCACCGTCCATACCTTCTCGTCGTAGGTGATTCTGAAAATCTTTGAGAACAGGACTGTCCGCTGACAGTGGACCGACAATACTCATTAGCCAGTCATCTGCTCTTTCCCCATCAATTTTACCACCTGATTCCGCGGCATCAAAAAGTCTTCTGGAAAGATTTTTCATCGTATCAACTGGCAGCTTATCCTTGTGCTTCTCTACCACTCTACGTGTTAGATTGACGATAGCTGTGGTCAGTTGCTCTTCCGTGCGATGTCGGCGTGCATAAAGGAACTGCTCAAAATAGGCGGCGGGTCTTTGGGGATTTTGGCGGTCAACCAGACAGATTTGATCACCTGAATCGCTCAGTCGGATTAATGCAGCCTTTTGTAAAGCATTGCGATTTTTTACAAAGGTCCGTTCGACCTCTCCCAGTGTCGGCTGCATCTTGCCCGACTTACCTCTAGTAAGGGCATAGCTCAGAACAGTTTCATCTTCGAATTTCAATAACGCGAAAACCTTGCCAGTATTGCACTTCATCTCGAAGATCAAAAATGCGCCAACAGCAGTATTGCCGCCATGTGCTTGGTTGAAGGATCGAGCGAGATTCTCACTCTCTTCCTGAAATCGCTTCCCGTCCTGTGCGATGCGATCTAATTGTGTGCGCACAGGTGAGTCCGGCTGGAATTCATAACTACTTCCGGTTGTAACAGATCGAACACGTCCAAGAAAGAAATCCGCATGAGGACCTGCATCAAAGGCCTCAAGTAATTGGAAATGCTCATCGCCTGGCCCAACGATGTGAAACACGCTTTGCTTAATCTTCAAACTTGCAACTTCTTCATCGCTAAAAAAGGTCATAAGTCGTCTCCTTCAAGAAAGCAATTTTGATTCACATAAAAAGCCTTCGAAGCATCATAGTGAACGTCTGGCTCAATTGCGTTCGCACCTTGCATCAAACAAGCATACGCATCATGGACGGTATTGGGATTGTGACCGATAATGTAAAATTTTCTTTTCATGGCTTCTATAAAAGTATGCGTGCCTCTCTTGTAATTATATGGCACAAGAGACTTTATCATCGGCTGAGAGTGGAGGGGTTCGGGGACGAACTCACGCTCGGAAGTCGAGGGCTATCGAACACAATAACAAACGCTGTGGGCACCTATAGCGGGTTCCCACCTCGGTTCTCCTACGTGGACTTTGTAAGTCCACGTAGGGTCGGTTCGATCTATCTCTTATATCCTTTCTTAACTATAGGATTCATATTGATGAAGGTATTGAGCCCGCGCCCCGCTTTTGCGAGTCGTCTCATTTCCTCAACATTATGTGCTCCGATAAGACTACTTGAATATTCGTAGATTTTGGCGCTACTTCGAAACATGATTTTTATTCCGTCGTCAGTAAAACCGTATGCTACGATCCCAGAGTCTCCGTTTAGATTGTAATAAGGTGTCATAGTTCTTCTATTTAGTGTACATGAATATGCACAATCGATCTGATTATGCACGTTTTATAGAATGAGCCTTGACAGATGTGATCCGGGAGATTATATTTGCATCGTCTTAGTGATGGGCAACTTCGAAGTCGCCGTACTCCAAGTTCTCATCCGTCAGCGAGCGGGCAATTGATAGTTGCCCGTTTTGCTTTTGGCCGTAATCAAATTACGAACTTCCTCTTTGAATTGTTCGTCTTTGTAGCCCAATCTTTCCCACATTTTTTCAAGATTATGCAATCAGTTATCAACGCGTTTTATCAACGTGTTTGTAAACTGTTGACGACTGTAATATTAGGGGAAGATAGATGAGTTTTGCGCTTCCCTTCGCTTCACCCCTGGCTATTAACCAATGTCCCTTCGGGACGATCAATCCGTCAGGCAAGGATGCCCGACCTATGCAGTTTCTTTCTGTATTCATGCTTGTCACCTATTGTCAGGCGGCGGTGCGTATATTCGTTATTATTGGGATGTGATTTGCGAACTATTGGTATTTGCCTAAACGAATATGTCCGTGGAAGAGAATGAGTTGGATGCGAGCGAAGATTTTGAAGAGCCGCTTGAAGATTCCGAAGATGCGCTTGTAATCGCAGAGGATTGGTCGCCGGAGCGATACCAGTCGTTGCTTCCAACGGAGCGCCCGCTGAAGATATTCTTCTATATTTTTATTGCCATCGCTCTTGTCGTCGTTGTGAATTCGATACGTGCGATCGTATGGGCGAACACTTTGGGTTCAACACCTCCGGTTGCTGCACGTGAGCAGGCGCAAGCGATCGGCATGCTTGTTCTTATAACTGCGGTGCTAAGCACGCTTGCCAATATTGGCTCGGGCATAGTGTTTCTTACCTGGTTTAAGAAGCTCTACACTAATAATATCGCGTTTCAGCCGGAGGAGCCACCGTTCACAAAGGGATGGGCCATTGGAATGTGGTTCACGCCGGTTGTTAACTTGTGGAGACCACTTCAAATGATCAAGTGGGTTGCTGAAGGATCAGGAGTTTGGACCAAAGCGATGATCAGTATGGTCGGCTGGTGGTGGGGATTCTGGATCGCCAGAATGGTGATGTCTGGAATCATTACTGTGTTTTTTTCGCATCCCACGACGATCTCTGATTATATCGACCAAAAGTATCTCACAATACTGGCAGCGGTGATCGATATTACTGCGCTCAAACTGTGCATCAACGTCGTGCGCGAGTTTACAACGGCCCAGGAGCAACTTCTGCTCGATGCCACGGCTGGTTTACCCCAAGCGCCGATCGGAGAGGCGGAAGTCGCGTAGGATGATCGGATCGAACCTACACTTAATGCGCTCGAATCTGCCTTCGGGCCTGGGCCATTCGCTCGCGGATTCCGCCTTCACGCAGGAAGTCCTGTTCCAATCGAGCGATCTGCCGATCGAGAAGATAGGTCGTTTGCCGAATGATGCAGATAGCAATATTCGCGACAACATCTGCGGGGCGGGTTTCGAAGAATTCGCGAAATGTTTCGAAGGTGGCGTCGCGCTTACTGGCAAGAGTGCGAACATATTTCGCTTCGCGCGAATCTTTATCCCATAGCGGCATGTCGCGCACGCGAAGAAAATCCTGGTAGTCGATCACCAATTCTTCCAGACTCGCACGCGCGACGTTCGTGAGCTTTATCTCCGTCTCTTTGGACGTCGCCGAAGCGGCGCTGCCTTCCGCAATATTCTGCTTACCCGATCTCGCAGACTGTATCATCTGGTCGATCGTGCGATCTCCCTTGTGTAAATATCGGTGGCAGAACCGGAAGGTAATGTCGTAGGCGATCTCGGCCTTCTTGTAGGAGAGCAACTGGCGATAATTACCGTGAGGTGGGATGAATCCCTTGGGGTTTGCCATGGACCGAAAAATTTTGAGGACCAAAACCAGTGAGTGGAGAGTAAACACTGTGTTGCAGAGGTGAGTCCCTGGTTTTAGGGGACGTTACACTTTTTCAGGACTTATGTGTCCCAGAGGACGGATGGGGCCAGCAAAAAAATTGGTATTGCGCCCACGCTTCGCTACCGTGAAGAGCACCTGTCATTTTACCCCTGGTGGGTAAAAGTGTCAAAAGGTGTTGACTTTTGGATTTTTCTTTCGTATATTAGAGTTTCCTGAGTTGTAGGGTTAAAGGCTGCGCTCTAATCCACTATGAACTAAGCCTTTAGCGCTCCAACCTTAGCACTATTGTGTGCTGGGACAGGATTTGCACGTTTTAGGAGCATGTAGGCTAAACAAGGCTCTCAGCTCGTCCGTAAATGTGCATTTATTAACCAAAATAGGCAGAACGCACGATGACGTCGAGCGTTTATGTCTACGGGATCAGACACTGAAAGGAGACTATAGGATTGAGATCCAATCGATTTAACATATTACCCCGAATAGGGTTACCCCGGATAGGGTCCGCGCTGGCTGTAGCAGTGCTGGGTATCTATCTGGCAGGCTGCGGCAGTGCTCCGCAGACGACGAAACACGAAGCACAGCATGCGAACGCGGCCACGAAGGCTGATCCATTTGCAGTGCTCGACCAGGAAGTCAAGGCCGGCAACATCGACCCTCATCTCGTCGACGAGAGAGTGGATGCCGCTCGCCAGGAATGGCTTCGTGCGCTCGTAGCTCAGCAAAAGAATCAGAAGAACGAGGTCGTTAAACATTTTGAGAGTGCCATCGATATTCTCGATCGCCTCATCAATTATCCCGGCGTCGATTCGAACAAGGACTTCCAGGACCTGTCGAATAACGTCATCGGCGACTACGAGAAGTATGTCGCTAAGATCGATTCGCTTCCACCGAGCGCATCCATCTTTGCCTTCCGCGAGAAGTTCAATCAGGAAATGGCGAAGATGAGCGTGAAGAATGTACCGCTTCCGCGCATCGATCTCTCGAAGACGACGATCCCGCTGACGCTGAATACTGCGGTCGAACAAACGATCGCATACTTCACAGAAGGCAATGGACGTCCGTTCATGGCGAAGTGGCTTGCTCGCACGGGCAGATATTTCCCCATGATGAAAAATATCATGAAGGAAGAGGGCGTACCGGAAGAGATGGTACACCTTGCCATGATCGAAAGCGGACTTAGCCCGACAGCCGTTAGCTGGGCAAAGGCAGTCGGTATGTGGCAGTTCATCGATGCTACCGGCTCGCGTTACGGTCTCACCAATAACTGGTGGATCGATAAACGCCGCGATCCGGTCGAAGCAACACGCGCCGCTGCTCGTCACCTGCACGATCTCTATAATGAGTTAGGCGATTGGCACCTTGCGCTCGCAGCATATAACTCGGGTATCAATCGCGTACGTCAGGCGATGGCCGAAGCGGGCTCGAATAATTTCTGGGAGATCCGTCCATTCCTTCCGCGCGAGACGCAGAACTACGTGCCACTTTATATCGCGGCAACGCTGATCTCGATGGACCCGGCGCGCTATGGCTTTAACGACATTAATTACGAGACGCCGCTCAAGTTCGATACGGTGCACGTTCACGAAGCGATCGATCTTAATGCGCTGGCGAAAGCGGCTGGTGTAAGCGAGCTCGAGGTGAAGGAGTTGAATCCTGAATTGCTTCAGCCGTCCACACCGCCGATCGAGCTTTGCAGTCCGGATGGCTACTGCTTGCGCTTGCCGGCAGGTACGTCATCGAATTTCTACGATCGCTTAGCGGCGATCCCGGAATCGGAACGACGTCCGTGGCTGGTGCATACAGTGACACGCGGCGAGACGCTGAAGTCGATCGCGCACATGTATGGCATTGCGCCACAACAGCTTGCCGAGTATAACGATATGACGGAGAGCGAGCGCGTGCGTCGTGGTGAACGCCTGCGCGTACCAATGACCGTCATGGGGCCGCAATCGGGCGCATCCGATAGCGCACCTACACAGGTATCGCCACAGGATAACGGCGGCGGTCCAACCGGCAACGCCACCGATTCGCGGATGCGGCTTATCAAGCACAAAGTACGTCGCGGTGAAACGCTGAACTCCATCGCGAGCTCATATGGCGTTTCGACTCCGAAGCTCCGTGAATGGAATAATCTTTCGAAGCATTCGAAGCTGCATAAAGGCGAGATCGTAAAGATCTACGAAGAGCAGTATGCATCGAAGTCGACAAAGAGATCTGCTGCCTCGATCGCGAATGCCTCGAGCACGAAGAAATCGAAATCGCATTGGGTGACGTACCACGTTCGTCGCGGCGATACGATGGGCAAGATCGCGGACGAATTCGGTGTAACGCTCGCTCAGTTGCGCTCGTGGAATAAGACAGGACGCAAGCACGGCGTGCATGTCGGCCAGTCCTTAAAAGTGTTGGCTCCTGCCGATGTCGATTATGCGGAAGCAAAGACCGATGCAAAACCTGCGAAGCTGGCGAAGTCGAGCGGTATGACGGCTCCTGTTGGCAGTGCGACATACCACACCGTGCTTCCTGGCGAGACGATGACGGCGATCGCGCGCAACTATGGCACGACCGTCGATCAGCTCTCGAAGTGGAACGGCGGTCTTGCAGCCTCGGACCTTCAGGCTGGTGCGAAGATTAAGATCTACTCGGAGAACATCACGCCGTCGAAAGGGGACCGCGTGCCACCCCGTACGGCTTCGAAGCAGCAGCATGTGCTTACCTATCGCGTGAAGCGCGGCGATACACTCTCCTCGATCGCTGATAAGTTCGGTGTGGAGATCGCCGACCTAAAGAAGGCGAATCATCTTCGCCGGTCGATGCTCATCGCCGGGTTGAGATTGCATATCCCACACTAACCGGAGCCTGCGCTCCAGATTTTTAGGGACTTATCACACAGATAAGTCCCTATTTTTTTGATGGAAGGAACCAGATTTCGCCCGAATTACTTTCTGTGCCTGCCAAAATGACCAGGATGGTTTTTGGCCGGTGTAGCTCAGTTGGTAGAGCAGCTGATTTGTAATCAGCAGGTCGTCGGTTCAAGTCCGTCCGCCGGCTCAGGTTGCGCAAATTAAAAAATCCGCAGGGGCAGATACTCAAGCGGTCAACGAGGACAGACTGTAAATCTGTTGACGATAGTCTACGAAGGTTCGAATCCTTCTCTGCCCACAAGTGTAATTAGGAATTAAGTGTAATTGCTGGCGAAGACCACTCTTAATTTTTAATTCGTAATTCTTAATTGATTTCGCTCACGTAGCTCAGTTGGTAGAGCACGTCCTTGGTAAGGACGAGGTCACCGGTTCAATCCCGGTCGTGAGCTCTAACGGTCCCGGTTGAGATGGTCATTTTTCGCTCGATCGTATTCGCAGGCTTCTTGTTAGCTCTTGTTGGCTGCGGAGTTCGGCCATTTATTCCAGATGCCTCCACCCATGATGAGATCGCAACAGCAACTCTGGACCATACCGGTACAGTAAAACTCAAGAATGGTCAGAAATTCTCTGGCAAGAACATCGAAGTTCACCGTGACTCGGTCCATTGGCTTGTTGAGGCAACGAATAGTTACATGGGTGTTCGGACCGATGATGTCCATTCCATTTCCATCTCTTCGCCACAGATGCTCTCCGGAGTGTTAATCGGTATGCCGCTTGGTGGGATCCTAGGAGCGATCGCTGGTCACGCATCTTACACACCGCCTGCACATCCTGGCCTTTTTAATTTTGGCGATGCCGCTGCGACCTTTACCGGCCTTTGTTTGGGTGGGCTGCTTGGCGGAGTTGGTGGCGGGCTAATTGGAGAAGCTCATCGGGTGAGCTTTGTTGCCGGCGCTAAATGATCCTTCTGCCGGCATCGTCAAAATAAGCGAAAACTGGTCACAGTCCTTCGATAGCGGTAGTACCTGGACCCTTGGTAAACTTGACGCGCTCGTATATATTTTTTTGCACGTAGCGCTCCTGAGCTAGCACATTCCTTCCGGGAATCGGTTCTCATTCTCATTGTTACATTTTATGGTAGAATAGCGTAAAAACGAAGAAATTGGCATGAGTTTGCTCAGCCTTATTTTTACGGATGTTCGCCGTGCGGCACGTTTTATGAAATGCTGCAAGAAATAGGGACCGATCTAAGGTCCGTAAGGTCAGTTGATATCATGGATAGAGTTCAGGTAGAGATATTAGGAATTTCGACAAGCCCATCGACTAGTGGCGCGTATGCGCTTATTCTTCGCGAGACGGCCGGTCAGCGCCGTATTCCTATTATTATCGGTGGATTCGAGGCCCAGGCGATCGCGCTTGAAATGGAAGGCATCAAACCACCACGCCCGCTAACTCACGATCTTGTTAAGACCCTTGTCGAAGCGCTGGGCGGTAATATTACAGAAGTCTCCATCCATGAGCTTCGGGATGGGACGTTCTTCGCCAGCCTTAAACTTTCGGACGAACAGGAGATCGATGCGCGCCCGAGCGATGCGATCGCTCTTGCCATTCGTTTTACCGTTCCGATCTGGGTGTCGGAAAGCGTTATGAATGAGGCAGGCTTCCTGCCGGAAGAAGGCGAAGAAGAAGGAGAGGAAGGGGAAGAGCCAGAGGAAGATCTTAGTCTTGCCGATCGCCTTACCAATAAACCGACCGAAGAAAAAGTAGCCAAGCCACTTTCCGCACTCGATCAACTTAACCAGCAGCTTTCGGAAGCCATTAAGAAAGAAGAATACGAGCGCGCTGCCAAAATACGCGACGACATTCAAAAGCTAATGGCAGAAAAAGGGCAGTAGCGAGTGCTGAGGTATAGTCCCGTTTTCGTTTTGTTTTAATTATTTCAAATGCCTGATATTCTTATTCGGCCTGCTACGGAACAGGATGCCGAGTTGCTCGTCCAATTCATTCAGGACCTTGCACGTTACGAGCGATTGAGCTCAGAGTGCAAAGTCACTTCCGAACTAATTCACGAGCATTTATTTGGTGCTCGCCCCGCTGCGGAAGCAGTTATTGCGGAATATAATGGTCAGCCTGAAGGCTTTGCACTGTTTTTCACCACCTTCTCTACGTTTGTTGCGAAGCCCAGCCTTTATTTGGAAGATCTCTTTGTAAATCCTGATATGCGTGGCAAAGGGATCGGCAAAGCGTTGCTCTTACACTTAGTTGATATTGCCGTAGAGCGTGGTTATGGGCGAGTAGAGTGGGCGGTCCTCGATTGGAATCAGCCGGCTATTGATTTCTATAAAAATCTTGGGGCTAAGATGATGGATGATTGGACGACCTGCCGGCTGACGGAAGATGTGCTTCAACGCCTTGCTACCCAAGAAGTCGTGGCTTAATCCAGCGCTCGTCCGTCTCCATTTGTAAATTCCTCGATAATTCGAAAGCTTTTGAAATTACACCCATTAGCTTCGAAAACTTTGATCATGGCATAATTATCGACTTGTGTCGAGCCGAGATATCGATTGGCTCCAAGCACGCTGAGAGCTTCCAGAGCGTGTGCATGTAAGATCCTCCCGTAACCGGATCCCCGATAAACATTGCAGACGCCAATGTGCCATACGGAGCCCACATTTTTTAGATCGGGAATGAACTGCGGAAATACCAATCCGATGGGTTCACCGCCAAGATAAGCGGTCCACCAATACCGCGGTTCGAATGCTTTATCCGCATGTTCGATAAGGGCTCGCAAGTGGTTTTTGCCTCGCTCGATCCGGTCGCTAATCCCTGCAAAACGTTCAGTGCCAGTTGCTAATACATCGCTGTATAGTGAATCGGGTATGTCCTTATCAAGAATGGACTGGTATTCAAAGGGGTCTGAATATGGCGAACGATAACGATCGAGCTTACGCTCGAAATAGAGTTTAGGATAGGAACACGAAAGAGAAAGCTCAATCGACATTCTTCTTGAGTGCAATACTTAAAATATGTGTGGCGAGATTAGAAGTCGTATCGGTGCTAATAAATTTTGGATCGATCGTAAGCCGCGCAAAATCCTCGAGATCGTTTGCCGTAGCGTTAATGGTGCTTTCTCCCACGCTTCTGAAGACGGCATTCTCGAACAACTGTCTGTAATCCCGTAAGCGTAATCTGTTTTGATAGCTTAATGATGAGTTGACCAGATTCCAACGCCAATTAGGAATGGTAAGAAAGTTATACTTAGTGATCGAGCCATCGAAATACGAGAAGTGATCTTTCATGTCGATATTATGGAACATGAGCCCATCGTTCTTTAAAAGCCGATGTGCTTCACGGAGTATTGACGGGAGAGAATGGGCGGGAATATGTTCGAGTGTTGAATTGGTGGATATAAAGTCAATGGATTCGGAAGGCAATCCTGTTTTTGCTGCGTCGCAGGGTGCCAGATATCGAATACCGAATCGCGCTTCCAGTTCTTCAATGTTAGCGATGGGGTGGCCGTCGACCGGTCGAAGCGTCCGACCAATATGCTCACCAATAGTTGAACGAAGACGCTCAAATTTACGGAGCGCATCGTTTAACAGTTCATGATGTACATTTCGCCGGATATCGACGACGATCTGACGATCGATACCAATGGCGTAATAAGCGAGCGGCCCGATGAGGTCCCAGCCGGCACCGAACTCGAAACATTGAAGAGAACTTAGAGGTAGGGAATTGCCGCACCGTTCCAACCACGATATCCGGTCGCTCGCAAGACGGACTTTTTCCAGAAACTCCGAGTCCGAAACAGGCAAGCTTCCCATACGCCGCTGAAATACATAGTTGAGATTCGCCCCGTTGGGTAAACCGCTGAGCGCTTTTTGCAGCGCAGCCTTAAAGATCCACTTCATTGATGGGTATGGCTCTCAGGAAAGCAATAAGTGTACGAAATAGGACGAGATCAGAATTCGCTCCGGAGAACATTGGTTGCTTAACCCTTAGCACCAGTGAAAATAAATCCGGGTGCTAAGGGAAGCGTGCTAAACATGCAGTGCTTTAAGGCTTCCTAAAAGGTCACCGTAAAGCTTCCTAAAAGGCTTCTAAGATCGAGAAGTACACCTCTTTGGAATCGGTACCAATACCGTAATCTACTCGAGCATTTAGATGCTCGGATGGTACAACGAGGAATCGCAGTCCTGCACCGAAGGCTGGACGCCAGGCATCCATCCTGAAATCGGAAAGCACGTGGCCCACCTGCCCAGCACCAGCAAAGGCGACACCGCTAAAGCGCCAAACGATCGGGAAGCGATATTCCGCCTGAAGTAATGCAAGATCGTTATCACGGAAGCGACCCATATAATAACCACGGAGTTTAGAATCACCGCCAAGCTGGGCCATCAGATAGAATGGCTCGTTGCCATTGGCGAGCACGCCATAAAATTGTGCTGCTAACGTCTGATCGCTTGCAATTGGAATAAACCGGCGAAGATCGACCGTGTACCGGTTGAACGAATAATCACTCCATAACCAGCGGCCATAGAATTGTGCTTCGACATCGTCATATTGACCGTCGTGCGTAGAATATTTGTTGTCGCGTGTGTCATACGTTGCGAGTACTCCTGCACCATCTGACATACCGCCTTGTGCACCAGGCACGTTATTCGTCGCTATAAGGCCGGTCGGATTCGATGCAGTGATCTCGTCATTTCGAAATTCACCTTCGACGCCGACGTTAAGTCCTTCTCCCTGATTCTCCGCTTTGATCACATTTTTTGTGAGTGTAAATTCGGTCCCGCGACGAAGTGGAGTATAGTTATCGATCGCGTCACGCGGACTATAATCTCCAATTCCAAAGAAGTCTATAGGAATGCGCTGGTAGTGCACACCGCCCATTAAGTGATATTCGTCACCCGGAAAATAGAGATCGTAGTTGACACCGATCGAGTATTGATGAAGCTGAGAATAGCTAAGCCCCGAAGAAATGTCCGACGGTCGTGTACGTTCGTTCGGATCAGAATTAAGGTGGAAGTAGTAGAGACCTACCAATCCTCCGACCCATCCGGTCTCGGGACCATACTTAATATAGGGTGCCCCTGCAAATCCATGACGGTCATTTTTCTTTGCGTTCGTGTCAGCAATGGTTTGAAGCTGTGCTGTACTAAGCTTCGAGTGAAAAATAATAGCGCCGATAAGAAACGCGGCTATAAGCCATCGTTTGCCCTTTGAAGGCGATTCGGTATGGTAATTGTTGACTTTAAGAGGAAGCATACTTTTCTGATTATTAAATCTATAATAGAAATGAAGACCCTAATAGCATGCCCTCGAGCCCGAATAAAAAATAAATTAATGGTTTTGATAGCTTTCGTAATGCTTGCCTCAGTGCCCGTGAGTGCTCAAGCGCAAGGTCCGGAAGGGAAAGATTTCGGTTTTGGGATAATCCTTATCCAGCCGTTGGGAGGGACGATCAAATACTGGACGAGTCCGACCAATGCGTTTGTTGCCGATATCGGCTCCTCGTATTTTGGAGCCTTGAGACTACAGTTCGATTACCTCTGGCACTTCAATCCTTTTCATAGCTACATTGTAAAAATGTACGCTGGACCCGGTTTAGCGATCGGGTTTGGTGCTGGCCGCGAGATATTCGTCAACCAGCATGGGGACGAATTTGTGACGAGCGATAACAGTACCGGCGTTGGTATCCGCGCCATTTTTGGTATCAATGTTATCCCGCAGCGAACCCCACTCGAGATGTTCTTTGAACTGGGGCCGCTTATTGGTATTTCACCGACCGGCGTTGGACTCGACCTGGCGCTCGGAATCAGGTTTTATCCGTAGAAATGAAAAACCGCCCGCTTCGATTATTCGGAGCGGCGGTTTTTTAATATAAAATCGAAAATTTACGATTTGCCCGCGGGTGCTGGCGGAGGCGGTGGCGGCATGAGGCCAAGCTGGCTCATCATCGCCATTTGATCGTAGTAACCCCAGCGATCGGTTGCTTTGCCGTCCTTGATCTTGATAACGTCGATTCCGCCGACATTGCAGGACTTACCGGTGGCCTTCATCGGTCCCATATCGCCCTTCATGGTGGCAGTCATGTGATACATAACCCACACCATGTCGCTATCCGCGACCATATTATCGACATGGATCTGAACATCGGGCATTGACGCGAACCACATCATGAAGTTCTTCTTATTATTCTCAATCCCCACGCCGTTCATTCCCGGATCCGGATTGTGATCGGTAAAGGACGTTGCGATGAAGTTATCCAGATTGTTGACGCTGTGGGCGTTGATGATCTGATCGTAAAATGCCTGTGTTTTTGCTTTGTTGGAATCGGCTATGGCACTTGAGGGATTTGCACCTCCGCCCTTCATACAGGACGACAAAAGAGCAACCATCACGATACAGGAAAGAAGAGATAGTGTTCGCTTCATAACTTATGTTGGTTTAGAAAAAGACAGCACAAAATTGACGACAATACACCTCGAAACACAAATCGGATTTCAAAACCACTTATTTTGAGTGAAAAATGAATCCGAGCCTCAAATATAGCTCTTCACAGGGGCAAAAGCAAGTGTCTCGGATTAATCTTTGGTGTCTTCCTCTGCCTCTTCGCCTTCTTCAACGATATCTCCGCTCGTAAAGAGGATCTCTTTCAAAATTGTACGCCACTTTGGGGTTCGGCGAAGCAGGAATTCTAAGTCCATTCCAAAATGCTTGAATTCCTCTTTCTGGGCATTTTTCATGATGGCTTTGGCAGTCGTATCTCGTTCGACGGTGATCCGCTGCTCGTACCAACCGATCGCCTCTGCTTCTTCAATGAGGGACGTTATCATGCGAGCGAACGTGCGGGTTTCCGCTGGTAATTCTTGCGGGGGTTCGTGATATTGGGTTGTTGCCATATCGGCCACCTTAACAAACGGCGCACCATTGGTTAGCTGTCAGCACAGCCAATCTTCGGGACTCCATCCACTTCCCGTTATGTTTACCACGCCCAATAAGAGGCATATTTGATCGTCATATATACGACCTGATGATATCATCCCGTACTTTCACCTTTCGCGACAAGAATTTAGAGCCCATTTGGGATAAGGTCCGCTCTGGCGAGCGCCTTTCCAAAGAAGATGGCTTAGCGCTGTTTGCCTCCGACGATCTAATCGGCGTTGGCCGAATGGCTAATGAAGTGGCCCGCTATAAATCCGGCGATGCGGTTTATTTTGTGCTCAACCGCAAGCTCGAGCCAACGAACGTGTGTGTGCTCTCGTGTAAGTTCTGCGACTTCGCCGTTCGTGCCGATTCCGAGCAGGCGTATGAGATGACGCTCGACGACATGCTCTCCAAGCTGCGGCCGGATCTGCATGAGGTGCATATCACGGCGGGTCTTCATCCCAAATGGCCCTGGGAGTTTTATATCGACATGGTCCGCGAGATCAAGACGCAATTTCCGAACGTCGATGTGAAGGCGTTCACGGCAGTCGAGATCGATTACTTTTCCAAGAAGTTCAAGAAATCGCACGAGCAGGTTCTCCGCGAATTGCAGCAAGCCGGACTTCGAACGATGCCGGGCGGGGGTGCGGAAGTATTTTCCGAGCGAGTTCGCAAAGAATTATTCAAGCAGAAGATCGGCGCGCGTACGTGGTTTGAAGTTCATAAGACGGCACATCGCATGGGCATTAAGTCCAACGTGACAATGCTGTACGGTCACATTGAAACGATCGAAGAGCGTATCGATCACATGCTGCAGGTGCGTGACTGTCAGGACGAGACGAACGGATTTCTCTCGTTTATACCGCTCGCATTCCAGCCTGGAAATACCGGCATTAAAACGCGCAACGATTTTACAAGCGCCATCGACGATCTGAAGACGATCGCCGTATCGCGCCTAATGCTCGATAATGTACCGCATATCAAGGCATATTGGGTAATGCTGACAGCAGAGGTTGCGGCCGTTGCGCTCAACTTTGGCGCCGATGATATGGACGGTACAGTGGGCGAAGAGCGTATCGCGCACGATGCCGGCGCGATCAGCCCCATGGAGCTTGCCAAGAACAAGCTGATCTCGATCATTCACGAATCTGGTAAATTGCCGGTCGAGCGAGATGTGTGGTATAATCCGATCGAGCTGTATCCGAAAAAGGAATGGTCGGTAGTAAGCAAAATGCCGTACCTCAATTCGGTGCCATTCTATCAGGAGTTCGAATCGCACTTGAATGACATCAAGATAGCGCCGCTTATTCCGTCGGCGCTTGGTAAATTCGCGCGCGATGGTGTGGCAACCGCGGGTCCGCTTTCTCTTCGGGACTTTATGACGGTCAGCGAGGACTTCGAGCGTCTCGATTATGGAATTGCTGTAAAAGGCAAAGCGCATTCGGTTCTGCTCTTTAGCAAGTATGACTGGAGTGAGCTAAAAGGTAAACGCATCGGTATTACTGCCGATACCTCCACCAGCGTCGAGCTCCTCCGAATTTTGCTCGAGAAGAAGCATGCGATCTCGGACTATAAGTTCGAGCGTATGAAGCGCGAGAGCTTCCGCAATGATTACACGCAATATGATGCCGTACTTCTCATTGGCGACGAAGCACTGCGTTGTGCTTACAGTGGTGGCTTCGCCGGATTTAACCTGATGTACGATCTGGCAGAGGAGTGGTGCTCGTGGAAAGAGTTGCCATTCGTCTTTGCTGTTTGGGCAGTTCGTAAAGATGCGCCGGAAGCGGTAAAGAATGATATCGTTCGTGCACTGGAGCATTCGCTAAAAGCGTCGACTGGACACTATGCCGAGACCGGTGGCGAATATGGTCGGCTTCTCGGTATGAGTTCATCGCAGGTCGAGCATTATTTGAATACATTTCGCTATCGATTCTCGATCGACGAACATACGGCAATGGCGGAGTTCGAGATGGAGTATGAATCCTTGAAAAATGT
>Ga0209062_1001856_pt1 | contig 32253 bp, 24 predicted proteins | sample Coa_R2_2_FD_187158 | JGI IMG/M metagenome (GOLD analysis project Ga0209062, IMG submission 187158) | Surface soil microbial communities from Centralia Pennsylvania, which are recovering from an underground coalmine fire - Coalmine... | ecosystem: Environmental > Terrestrial > Soil > Unclassified...
TACATGGGCATTCAGTATTGCATCTCGGATCTTGGTCGCAGCATCTAGTCGGCCTCCGAATGTATTGACGTGCAAGAGTATAACTGCATGTTCCTGCTCGGCCTCTTTTACAGCCCGCTCCACATAAGAGACCATACCTAAATCAACCTCGGTTTCGATCGCGATAACATGGACGGGCTCGTTGCGAAGAGCGATATGTGTAGAATCCGGAGCGTAGGCGCTTGCCCCAAAAGCACAAAAAAGCAATAAAAAAAGGATAGGACCCCAATGGCGTATTGAACCGAAATTCGGGTTTGAAGTGGATTCCATCACAGTTCTCCTACTCTTGCCTTAGATTTGTAAGGCCAGGACGAGATTATTCGCCCATGGAATGCAAACTTAGAATCGTAATTCTTAATCCCCAACCCGAGTGTTCACGATCCAATTTTTAGGCGCAGCAGGTCAGGTGACCGGCTCCAAGTATTTTTTGCGTACAGCTACTCACCGTGGTCTTCTTATCGATTGCGGCTTATTTCAAGGGCCTCGCCCGCTCCGTGAGATGAACTGGAGGCCGTTACCGATCCAGCTATCTGATATTGCCAATGTGGTTTTAACTCATGCCCATTTGGACCATACCGGGTTTTTACCACGATTGGTTAATGCCGGATTTGCAGGGCAGATATGGTGCACTCCAGCATCCCTGGACGTCTCCAGCTATGTAGTGCGAGATAGTGGCCATCTCCAAGAAGAGGAAGCACAGCATGCAAACAAGCATAATTACTCGAGGCATAAGCCTGCCTTACCGTTATATACTTCTGTAGATGTCGAAAAAACACTCGGTCTTTTTCATGTGCAGGAACGCCATTCAAAGAAGATATTATCGGACTCCATTAGCTTCGAATACTCGAATGCCGGTCATATTTTAGGATCATGCTCTATCCTTGTTGAAAAGAGATTCGATGATCGTGCTCCGATCAAAATTCTGTTCTCGGGAGATATTGGACGCGCAAAACCAATCTATCTAAAGCCGAAAGAAGCTCCTCCTCAGGCTGATTTTATCGTTTGTGAATCGACCTACGGCGACAAGATTCATCATGCTATTGAGCCAACGGAAGAGTTATACAATATCGTAAAAGAGGTGCTCGCTTCAAAATCAGTGCTTCTGATCCCCGCATTTGCGGTTGATCGCGCTCAGGAATTGATCTTTTGCCTGAACGCATTGATCCGAGAAGGCCGTATTCCTGCGATCCCCACGTATGTCGATAGTCCAATGGCAGCGTCAGTAACCGCATTGTATGAGAAGTATGCGGATGAACACACAATGTCTTGCGAAGAACTGCAGGAGCCTGATAAGAACCCTCTCTCATTTTCGTCCCTGAAATTTACTCAAACAGTCGAAGACTCTAAAGGACTAAATGACCTTAAAGGGCCGGCAATTATTATCAGCGCGAGCGGTATGGCGACCGGTGGTCGCATCATGCACCACTTGTCCAATCGATTGAGCAGATCGGATACTACGGTTCTGTTTACAGGATATCAGGCAGAAGAAACGTTGGGGCGAGAGCTAATAGATGGTGCCAAAACTGCTGTTATATTTGGTGAGCGTATACCAGTGGCTGCTCGTATTCTTACACTCACAAATTTTAGCGCCCATGCCGATCAGCGCGAAATTATGGATTGGCTAAAACAAATGCCCTCGGCACCCAAGAAGATCTTTTTGACGCATGGTGAAGATGGTCCGAGAACGGTCTTGAAAGGAGTCATTGAAAAGGAGCTTGGCTGGAATGTTGTGCTGCCAAAACTCAATGATATTGTCGACCTAACGGCGCTCTGAAGGTAATGGGGAAGAATATTATACACTGTAACCGGTCAGTGTTGCTGCTTTGTTTTGCTATCATTGCAGCCTTTTCAAAACCTGCTGTCGGGCAGCTTCTCGGCATTACCGGTGCCAATCACCCGGAGCTTCATTGGCAGGAATTAGAAACAGAACACTTTGTCATCGTTTATCATCAAGGTCTCGATTCCATCGCCCAAATCGCCGCACCTATTGCGGAAGAGGTGTATCATGTTGTAACCACGAATCTACAGACGGCGCTTCCCCAAAAGATTCGAATATACCTTTCGGACAATGACGAGGAGCGCAATGCGTTCGCTTTTTCTGATAATTATATTTTTATTTGGCTTCGCGGAATTTTAGATGATAATCTCTTCTCGCTTCGTGCAAGTGGTACCTCAAAATGGCTGCGGACGGTAATCACCCATGAGTTTACTCATATCGTAATCGCCAAAGCGACGCGCACCTGGGTCGATGCCATCATTCCGGTACCCAAAGTGCCTCGGTGGTTTAACGAAGGAATGGCTCGTTATATGGAGCCGGACGGGTGGACCAACGACCTCGATATTCCACTGCGTGTATCGGCTGTTTCAAGCAAACTCGATTTTAATCCGGAAGAATTTTTGGCAGGTACACTTATTTATGAGGCTGGACAGTCCCTGGTCCGCTATATGGCTGCAACATACGGCGATAGTGCCCTTGTAAAGATGTTGAAGCATCGAGAGCCTTCATTTATTCCTTATGATTTCAATGCGGCTGTTAAAGCGGCCACAAAACATTCACTGCATGAAATATATGACGAGTGGCATAAGACACTAAACGTTTACTACAATACTCAGTTTGGACAGAAGGAAGACATCGAAGACATCGCTCGAAAAATACCAACTGGGCTCGATATTGTCGGAGCAGCGAGAATCGCTTCAGACGGTAAGCGAATAGCTATTCTCGGTAAAAAAACGCAGGATGAACCAACGAAATTATTTCTGCTTGCGAACGATACCAGCGGTGATCCAAAACTTATAACGGGTGAGCCTGGGATTGAACCATACTTAACCTGGGCACCAGATGGGAAATACCTGTTCTTTTCCAAGATCCGGTTTGGGGATCACGGCAATCTCGTCTACGATCTATACCAATGTGATGTTAAAAGCGGTGATCTCGAACGCATCTCATCGGATGAACGGCTTGAATATCCCGATATTTCCCCGGATGGAAAAACGATTGTTGCTGCGCAATTCCGACGTTCTGGTTCTGACCTTGTATTGCTTGATCTTAGAGACCACAACCTTCGAGAGGTAACAAATTTCCACGATGATAACGTGGACATCTATTCACCACGATGGTCGCCGGATGGGAAAAAGATCGCATTCAGTATCTTTCGAAAGAATGGAATGCGAGATGTCGCAGTGCTTGATACTGGCACAAGAGCGATTACATATTTAACCAATGATTCGATCAATGATCGATACCCAATATGGTCTCCAAATGGCGACTCGATCGTGTTTCTCTCGTTTCAAAATTCGATTCCAAATCTTTATTCTCTTCCTATCTCTCAATCATCTTCTCGGCATCCGTTGACCGATGTTGCTTCGAATATTCTTGTATGGGATTGGTCAAAGGTTAAAGACTCTCTTCTTGTTTCTTCTTTTATATCGCGAAACGAGGTACAATTATTTTGGTTGACCTCACAGAGGAGTATTCTTCCCAGTTCGCCACTCCCGCTATCCGCTAAGTATACAAAGTGGCGTGAGGTACGTTGGCCGCTCGTAACCAGGCCGCAGGATTCCATTCCCCCGGTATCCGTTGCCGGCCCGTATCCCTATAATTCACTTGCTCACATTAGGCCGCTGGCTTTGCTTCCGATCGTCGGTTCCGATCTTTCTCGTGATGGCAATAGTGGCGTTGAATTAGGAGGATTTACGGTCCTTTCGGATGAGATGCAAAAACATATTATAAGTGGCTTTGCATATTATGGTACTGCCTCCCAACGAGTTTCCTGGGGAGCCAATTATGCTAATAGTCAACTTTTACCGACTATTACAGTGGCTGCATCGGATGCAGTGGAGTTTCAGGATGTCCTCAATGACATCGCTTATTATGAGCACCGGAAAACATACGATCTTGGGATCAATTTCTTTTTTCACACTCCAAATTCTTTAATCGATCTGCATAATATTGTGATCGGAGCGTCATGGAATAACCTTGAACCGTGGAATGCTGCAAATTTTGACTCCGTGACGATTGATCGCCGTCCTTTACCGGCTAGAATGCTTGAAATGGGTGCAGGATATTCGTATCTGGGTGAGGTGTTTCAATTTCGGTTAGCAGGCGAACACTCGGATAAAAATTTAGGCAGCGATCTTACTCGTACTCGAGTTCGCGCCTCCATGCATAAAGAATTTCCATATAGCGAAAATGCCAAGACGCAACTGGCATTCATTGGAAGAGCCGCTGCCGATTTCGGTGATGAATTGCCACAGGATTTTCTTGGCTTTTATAAATACGATCAATTCGAAGAAGGATTTTCACCAACAGGATTGCACCCGCGTGATCGCTTACGGGGTATTCGGCGATATTATTACGGCAATCGACTGCTTAGCGGTTCTATGGAGTTTCGGCAAGAGGATAACTTTTTTTCTTCACTTGTTCCGCTGCTCAAGAACTTTCATCCACAGTTAGTCGAGTTCTTGGATATTGGCACCACGTGGTATGCTTCTGCACCGACTAACAATCCTTCTGTAACAGTATCCTCACTATCAGAAACAAACTGGTTGAAGACTGCCGGAATCGAGTTACGTTCGGAATTAGGCTTCGATATTTCCGTCGAAGGGGGAGTGGGCTGGGAATTGGTGCATGGCTCGTCAGCAGATTTCTTTATTCGGCTGGCGGCCTTTTAATGTGATTTTAAATCAATCTTATTGATCTAGTAAATCCTGGTCTATTTTTCTTTATTCTCAATAATGATAAACTCGATACGACGATTGATCTCACGCCCAGCATCGGTCGAGTTTGTCGTGATAGGACGCGATTGACCGTAACCGCGGGCTTCAAGACGTTCTGCACTGATACCGTGCTCGATGAGCCAGCTACGCACAGAGTTCGCGCGATTCATGGAGAGGCGCTCGTTTGCCAGTGAGTCACCGGTGTTATCCGTGTGGCCCTGGATCGAGACCTTCATGCCAGGATACTTTGTAAGCAAGCCGACCAATTGATTGAGTGGTGCAAACGATTGTGGCAGAATGTCCCACTTGCCAGTCTCAAATTCAATTCTCGGTAAGTCAAGGCGTTGGCCCACTGTAAACGGTACCTCGGGGCAGCCGTTATTAGATTTTGGACCTGGCTCTAACGGGCAACCATCCTGACCGTCTAATACGCCATCGCCATCCGTATCCGGATTGAGTGGATTCGTGTGCAATACTTTTATCTCGGTACCATCATCGACGCCATCACCATCGGTATCCTTAAGGAGTGGATTGGTATGATAGACGAAGATCTCATCATAATCCGAAATACCGTCACCATCCGTATCCTTCTTTAACGGATCGGTATGGTATTTATGGATTTCGTCGTAATCGGAGATGCCATCCCCGTCAGTATCGCGTGATAGTGGATCAGTGCCAGCCTTTACTTCTTCACCATCCGTGAGGCCATCGCCGTCGGTATCGGCAAGGCGCGGATTGGTGTGATACTTATGAACTTCATCGCCATCGGTTAAGCCATCGCCGTCGGTATCGGGATTATTAGGATCGGTACCATAAATTCGTACTTCTTCTCCATCGGTGAGTCCATCGCCATCGGAGTCGGCATTATATGGATCGGTATGGTAGATCATGATCTCCTCGAGATCGGTGAGTCCATCGCCATCGGAATCCGCTAACTGGTTAAGTACGGCATCACCATATTCGTAGTACCCGGATTCTTTACCCAAGGCGACTGTATAGCGCAGCGACAAAAATGCTTCTGGTCGGTGCGGTCCTCGGGAAGAACGAGGGAAAACATGTTCAAGGCGCAGTAATCCGGTTTCGATATCCAGATGCTTTAAGTTACGCAATACGATACCAAAATTAACGTCATCGCCGGCGATATCCAGTTGTGCGATCATATTGCGCATGCGGTATCGAATAAGCGCCAAGGGATTAAAGCCAGGAAAGCCTTGATCGGTGAAGGGATTGTAGGTGCTGAGAAAATTCAAATGACGAGAGATAGGGCCAGAGCCGGAATATTTTCCAGATCCTAACCCGATTCCTACACTGAACCCGTTACGAGTCGAGTACCGCAATTCATTTCCACTGGAGCCGGGCAGTATGGGACCTGTTACGACATCTTCGCGCATGTCTTCGGCTGCTGCTTCACGTAAGAACTTACCGTAATCCGAAGAGTCGAGAACATGGCCCAGCCAGTAAGTAATTAGAAAAGAAAGCGAATTGCGGTCGGGATATATGCTTTTATCACTTTGGCCATTACCAAGATATTCGTTCGCATCGCGTTTCGCAAAGAGATTTTCCGCACGGAGGCTGAGTGCAATACGGCTCGAATCCCCACCAACAATGAAGCGATCGATCTGAAATTGTGGATTCCAGTAGACAAATGGAAGCATGCTCGATGGAAATACATAGGACATGACGCCAAAGCGAAATTGCCCATATTCCATCGCAATAAATTGATTGAAATTGATCTGTTTCCGGACGACCGGGGCAGTGGAGTGTGTGAATTCATCCCATTGTGAATTCGGCGGAGTGGACATTCCCATGCCGATGGTCAATCGGTAATCCGTGAACCGTTCGAAGGGGGATCGAAGAGCTAAAAATTGGGCTTTGGACGACGCGGTAAGTCCTCCCAATAGGGCGGCGATGACAATCCACGTTCGCTTCCAATGCAGCATTTGAAAACAGTTGAGCGGCTCCAACCAGCCAGAGGTCTTGCTCAATGAATCAGGGCAAAATTCACGCAGCTACTAATCCAGATGTTGTAGTAAGTCAACTTTGGGTGAGATTGTTTCCGCTCGTGCTAATCACTGAAATTATTAGCATTTGAGACCTTCTTTTAGAATTGATTCTCTGGCTTCGAAGTTGTAAGATTCGATCACCCAATGGCCGACCTTAACGAACACGAATTTGCCTCTCCGCTGCGCTCTAAAATTCTCGCGGGCGGTATAATCTTCGTTTTTCTTGGATTTTTAGTCCGTTTCGTCCAGCTACAGATCGTCGAAGGGCCGACACTTTCCGGTGCGGCGATCGAGCAGGGCCTGAAGAGGATCGAGCAGATTCCTGTTCGTGGTACCTTATATGACCGGCGAGGCCGGGTGGTCGCGGCCAGTGTTCCATCGTTCAGTGTGGCAGTTACCAGACAGGATTTCGATCCCTACCGGAAGCAAACGCTTCCGCTTCTTGCCCAATTGCTCGGGGTAGACACCAGCTTCATTATCGACAAGATCAGCCAAGGTGGGTTCTATACTCGTTTTCAGCCGATCAAAGTTTGGCGTGATGCCGATGCTCGCATTATTGCTGAGATAGAAGAAAACCATGACAAACTACCCGGTGTCGATATCGTAACGGAATCAAAGCGAGAATATGTGGCACCCGTCCGGGCTTCCCATTTGCTGGGATATACCAAAGAAATATCCCAGGCGATGCTGGACAAACTCGAAGACACACCGGATAGCGATTATTATCATCCTGGCGACGTCATCGGTACGACCGGGCTTGAACAAGTGCATGAGAAAGATCTGCGAGGTGTCAAAGGATATGACTTTGTAGCCGTTGATGCAAAAGGTCAGCGGCAGTCTCGGTTAAATCAAGGTCGAACAGATGTACCAGGAGTCGATGGGGAATCCATTCAATTGGGAATGGACATAGACCTACAGGAGTATGCCGAGCAATTGCTCGATCCCTATCATGGCGCTATTGTAGCGATCGATCCTCGTAATGGGGATATTTTAGCGCTGGTCTCTAAGCCTGATTTCGATCTCGATCTTTTTAGTGGTAAAACGACAAAGCAAGAGTATCAGGAAGTGATGCTCGATCCATCCCATCCGTTATACAATCGCGCACTACAAACACGGTATCCGCCGGGATCGACCTGGAAGCTAATGATGGCGGCGGCCTGCCTTACTACGAAGACCATTCCATTCGATTTCAAGCTTACGTGTCCCGGTTCGTTTACGTATGGTAATCATACTTATCATGACGATGCTGTACATGGGGTCGTAGATATTCATCAGTCGATCGTCCGATCGTGTGATGTATTTTATTACCACATGATCCTTAAACTGGGTATCGATTCGATGTATAAGTACGCGCGGGAGTTTGGCTTCGATCAGGTAACCGGCGCAGATATCGGGCATGAGGGGAGTGGCTTTATTCCGAACACCCAGCGGATGAACAAACTTTATCCTCGCGGATGGACGCTGGGCTATGTTGTGAGTCAAGGTATCGGTCAGGGCGAAATTGGAGTGACGCCCATTCAGCAGGCGGCCTATATGTGTACATGGGCAAATCACGGTATGTGGGTCCAGCCTCATGCTGCTCATCGGATCTATAACGTCCAGAGTGGCAAATGGGATACGGTTGCCTATAAAACGCGTCGTATTAAAGTGCCGGATTCTGTAATAGAGGTGGTGCGGCGTGCAATGCTCGGTGTTACAACAGAACCAGGCGGTACTGGACATGCTGCACAAATACCAAACTCGACCATTCAGGTTGCCGGTAAAACGGGTACAGCACAAAACCCGCACGGAAAAGACCATGCATGGTTCGATTGCTTTGCACCGTTCGATCATCCACGCATTGCCATGTGTGTACTGGTTGAGAACGCGGGATTTGGCGGAGCCGTCTCGGCGCCGATCGCGCGTAAGCTGATCGAATATTATCTCACCGGAGTACGAGAAGATCCACCACCTTCTATCTTGCCCAATACGCCGGCTTATGAGGCGCTTAAAGCGCAGAAGTATGGCTTGGGGAGTACGCCAAAGATCGTCAAGACAAATACGGCAGCGCAACCGCAAACCGATCTTAAACCGGCACCATCACCCGTCCCAGCAAAGCCGCAGCCGAAACGACATGCACAGAGAGAGGTGTGGATGGATGATCGGAAGCGAAACGGATAGTCTTCAGCCGCTTTCATCCATCGCCCTTACAAATTTTATTTCTTCAAAAGAATATTCGTCTCCCAGATGCTGCCTGACTTCGGTAAGTGTGGTACCATATCCTAATTGGGTGAAAGCGGCGCGAATCATCGGAATCCTCGAGGGATCAACAAGTCTGTCTAGTGATGTAATATGCCTCGATTGGATGAGCGACGCAATGTGGCCGTTAATAGTGCTTATGGCTAGAGATCGCAGTTCGGCGATCTTTTGAGGTGAATGACCTTTGCGAAAATATATGAGTGTTTCAAAAGCGCTGTCCCCTCCCTTGAGCTCACGCGAGATAGGTTTTGAAACGGATTCTTGTCGTTTGATGGTGGGATTAGAGGTCTTAAAATTTCGAACTAAACGCAAAAAGTCAGGACCAAATTGTCTCCATTTGCTTTCATTTACACCGGAAATAGCGAGAAATTCCTGTGCATCATTTGGTACTCGGGCAGCAATTTCTCGTAGTGTATAATCATTGAAGATAACGAATGGAGGGACGTTGTTCTGCTCAGCCGATGCCCGACGAAATGCGCGCAATTCTTCGAATAGCTTACGATTAACTTCCGCCAGTTCGAAGGCCTCACTCGCAATGCTTTCCTCTTTCCATGGCCGATTGAGAGTTACTATTGTACCATTCTTCAGTACATTCCAACCTTTGGGAGTGATCTTAATAACACCGAAGTGGCTATGGTCTTGAATGATCAATCCCTGCCGTCGAAATTCATTTGCATAATGCTGCCACTCCTGTCGCTGGTAATCTTTTCCAACGCCATGCGTCGGTAGTTTATGATGGCTGAAATCTAGTACCTTACCTCGTTCTGAGCCTCGAAGAATATCGATAATGTGTGATGCTCCAAAGTTCTGACCTACTCGAACGATACACGAAAGAAACATTTGCGCTAGGCGAGTACCATCGAACGATTCGACGTTTTGCGTCGAGAGACAGTTATCGCATGTTCCGCAATTGTTCTTAGAATACTCTTCACCAAAGTATCTAAGCAATGCCTTGCGACGGCACTCGCGAGTCTCCATAAGATCGACCAACCGATCTAATTCCTCGATAGCTCGCAAACGCTCTTCCGGCGGCTTCTCGTCGAAGAACTTTAGATATTTTTGTCGGTCGCCATTATTGTAGAACGTAATACAATCGCTGGGTAAGCTATCTCGGCCTGCGCGACCAGTTTCTTGATAATAGCTTGGAATGCTTTTAGGGATATCATAGTGAAACACAAATCGGATGTTAGGCTTATCGATACCCATACCGAAAGCAATGGTCGCGCAGATAATATCGACCTTATCGCGATCGAATAGCTCTTGCGTATGAGTTCGTTGCTCCTTTTCCATGCCGGCGTGATAGGGAAGGGCATTATGTCCGTGTGCTTTCAGCGATTGCGCAACTCGCTCGGTCGTTTCCCGACTTAAACAATAAACTATTCCCGATTCGCCTTTCCGACGCTCAAGATACCCGGTCAGTTGTGCCATGGCGGCACGTTTTGGCCATACTTGGTAGGTCAGATTCTTACGATCGAAACTAGCGCGAAAGAGTTTAGTATCGGACCGAAGGTGGAGTTGTTCGAGGATATCGGTTTGCACACGATCCGTGGCCGTCGCCGTGACCGCCATGATAGGCGCTGAAGAAAAACGGTCTCGGAGCAAATGCAAATTTCGATAGTCCGCTCGAAAGTCATGGCCCCATTCGCTGATACAATGTGCTTCATCAACGACACAAAGGGAGACATTAAGACGAGAAAGAAAGTCGATAAAGCCTGGCACAGGAAATCGCTCGGGCGCAACATATAACAGTTTATATTTGCCGTTACGAAGTCCTTCGACACGTCTTTGCCTCTCATGGGCATCAAGCGAGCTGTTTAGGAACGTTGCTGGAATTCCTGAAGCATTCAGTGCATCGACCTGATCCTTCATAAGAGCAATGAGCGGGCTGATGACGAGCGTAATGCCGGGAAGTAATACCGCAGGCAGTTGAAAGCAGAGCGATTTACCCGCGCCAGTAGGCATGAGAGCGAATACGTCATTCTTAGCAAGTACTGCTTCGATGATTTCGCGTTGGAGAGGCCGGAAGTTTTCAAAACCGAAATACTTCTTTAGTGCGTCCTGCATAGGGAGTGATGAATTATGGAAGCAATGAGCATTAAAAACGGTATGGACCAAGCAATAATTAACGAGAATTGCTCGTTATATCGCATTCACATTGGTGCCCATAAGCTAATACATAAATATACAACATGATCTCGCTCCTTCGTGGTATTGTGCGACAACGCACACCGCTCACACTCGTAATCGATGCGAACGGTGTTGGCTATGAATTGCTCTGTACACAGGAGGCTTTCGAACGGGCATCTTCCATCGGCGAAGAATATGAGTTGTGGACACGCCTTATCGTTCGAGAAGATTCGATGACTCTTTTCGGTTTTGTGAGCACCCAGGAGCGTGCGCTTTTCGATCTTCTTATCTCCATTAGCGGGATCGGACCCAAAACAGCGCTTGGAATATTGAGCGGAGTAGGGGAATCTGAACTTCGAGAAGCGATCCGGTCGAGTGATGTGCATCGGCTTATCGGCGTGCCTGGCGTTGGACGCAAAACTGCCGAACGACTGATCGTTGAGTTGCGCGATAAATTGTTACATGAAGAATTGTTGTCTCCGGTATCCTCACCTTCCGCAGGAGAGGGCACCATTAGAAATGACGCCTTGCAAGCGCTACTTGCTTTGGGCTACCAACGTGTTGCTGCTGAAAAAGCTATTCGAGAAGTTCTAAGAAGCGAACCAACCGTTGGAAAGAAAGTCGAGACTTTAGTTAAGGCAGCGCTTAAGGAAGCTAACGCCGCTTAATCAATAGTGGGGCTAACCAATAATGGGAAGCAATTCTGCCTTCTCCGGCTCGCCGCATAATTTGTAAATTGCATCGGCAACGCGCTGCATAAGCCATTGCGGAGTGGACGTTGCGCCAGTTACCGCAACGGTTTCGATGCCTTCGAACCATGCTGGGTCCAGTTCGCTCTCGTCCTCAATAAAATACGTGTGAGGATTAGCATCGTGAGCGACATGGAAAAGCACTTTGCCGTTCGAGCTATTTCGCCCTGCAACGAAGATCATTACGTCCTGCGAGCGCGACAGTTCTGCCAGCTTCGCTTCACGACCGGAGACTTGACCGCAAATCGTGTCCTTTGCCTGAAATTCTACCGCCGTTTCTTCCATCGTATCGACGACAAGATCAGCGATGCGTTCTTTGAGTCGATCCCGGATTTCGCGAAAAGTAGGACGGTCCATCGTGGTTTGTGAGAAGAGCACTGTCGGTCTATCAAACTTAATCTTCGAAAGAGCCTCTTCGACCGACTTGATAACGATCGCTTCGTCATTCACAACGCCGCGAAGCCCGATAACTTCGGCGTGGTCTTTTTTGCCAAAGATGACGACCTGGTACCCCTTATCATAAAATTTTCGAATACGCTGCTGTACTTTAGCAACCACGGGACAGGTTGCATCGACAACCTGCAAGCCGAGCTCATTTAGTCTTGCATAGGTTGAAGGTGGTTCGCCATGCGCACGAATGAGGATCTTCGCTGGATTTTGAGCGGTCTTATTTTCACTTGCGATACGGTCAAAATCGGAGTGAGAGATACTGGTCAAGCCTTCCTTAGAAAGGCGATCCACTTCGACGGGATTATGAATAATATCGCCTAATGAGTAAAGACGTGGTGTCTCGCCGTTACCGGTTTGAGAAGCAAGTTCTGCTTCTGCATAATTAACAGCGCGGACTACACCCCAGCAAAATCCCGAATTTTTATCGACAATAACCTGCATCTATTCCGATAACGCCAGAGTCGAAGAAATGGTCACTAATGAACATAGCCGATTTGGAAAGCCATCGGCCAGGCGTTTAGAAACGGCTGATTGGGACCGCGAAATCCATATTCATCTATCTTCCAGGTATGTCCAATACCTAACTCAAGAAAAAATCCGCCAGCATTCCATGCAATGCCACAGCCAATGCCGGTATTCCAGTAAGAGGCTTCATCAATGCCAGAAATGTAAGAGCGCATAAACATCCCGGTAACCTCGAGTAAACTTCGAGTGGTCCGTCTTATGACAAACGAACAGCCTGCTTGATATCCAAAGAGAAAGGGAAAAGCACCAACTTCCAAGCGTACGCCAAACCGATCGTGATAACCTTCTGCTATAAAATTAAGACCACCGGGTGTGCCCAATGTGCCACCAAAGGCAAGCTGATCTTCCAGAAAGCCAAGATGAGAGTGAGCAGAGTCGAATGGGATTGTGGTATCTAATTCTGCTGCAGATTCTTGCTTGTGTTTTTGGGGCTGAGAATAGCTAATGTCGGTTGTGCAAAACATGAGCGTGGATACAAGGAGGATTGTTCGAAGGAGAGCCCCGACCTTAGTGTACATAACCAATTTGTACCGTCATTGGGATAGTGTTGATCAAGCGATGGTCCGAATCGATATAATTACTTGAGCGATCGTAAGACCACGAATGCCCTATAGACACTTGTAAGAAGAAACCGCCAATATCAAATCCGAGACCTACGCCGTATCCCCAGAAGTCAGTACCGCCAAGGTTATCCACGCTTTGTATAAAAGATCGGAAGCCAATAAGAGAGAACTCGGTCAAAGACTTCTCGTCCCTTGAAAGAACAAAAGAAAGATCGCATTGGCCGCCCGCCAGCATGGCCATAACTAATGGCGCTCCGCCGATCTCAAGCCGAAGACCATAGTCTTGATAATAGCCTTCACCGATGAAGTTCAACCCTCCAGGCATTCCCAGCGTAGCTCCGAATGCAACATCATTTTTTAAGAACTCGACTTTCATGTGATGACGAGTTCTGGTCTCCAGTTGGGAGAGTGAATCCATACGCTGTTCCAAAGAACTATCAGAAGCATTTAAAGGATTGGAAGCAAACTGCGCTCTGAGAGGACTGGCAACGAGTATTACAAGCAGTAAGGTGAGTTTCACCATCTTTTGAAGAACACAACCAAATGGTCTAAGTTACAGCCATAATTTGTTTTGCGAGTTCCAGTACTCGTTCAACCTGACCATCAATAGTTAGATTTGTGGTATCGACCTCAATAGCATCGGCCGCTTTTCGAAGCGGAGAAATGGCTCGTTCACGATCGCGTTTATCGCGCTCTTCCAATTGTTGCCGCAATTCTTCCAGTGGGATGTGGGTACCGAGTTTTTCCATTTCAAGCTGTCGGCGCTCGGCACGAATTGCCGGATCAGCAACGAGAAATATCTTTAGCTCAGCATCTGGAAAAACCACCGTACCAATGTCTCGACCTTCTAAAACGACGCCGCCATTTTTACCGATCTCACGCTGTTTCTCGACCAGTTTTGCTCGAACTTCCGGATTTGTTGAAAGCTCACTTGCTAACAAGGCGATATCCGGCTCTTGTATTTCGCGAGATACATTGATTCCGTCCAACTGAATATTGCCTGTCGGACTAAAGCTAATATCGGCCTCTTCCAAAAGCTTATGAACTCGCTCGAGGTCATGACCTCGGTGATCGCGTCGCCGAACGAGGAGAGCAAAGGCGCGATACATCGCACCCGTATTGAGATGAAGAAAGCCAAGGCGCTCCGCGACTCGTTTCGCTGTCGTGCTCTTTCCGGAGGCTGTCGGGCCGTCGATCGCGATAATTATTCCGTTCTTGCGCATCAGAGCCCGCTTAACGAAAAAAGAGTAACGAGTCGTTCAACCCGTCACTCTTTCAAAACAAATCGACACGTTTAACTGCGGAATTCCGTATTGACGATCGTAAGCTGGCCCGGATAACGAAGGCTTAATCCACCAGCGGACATTGTAGGTTGCGTTACCAACTGCACCTGCGAAACTCCTCCCTGGCCGGAGAGGGCTAGTGCAAGATTCAGCAGATCGTTATAGCTTTGATTTGCAAAAAACTGTTTAAGATCGACCGAGACCTGAAGCGGGATCATCGATGTAGTGCCACCAGCCGGAACGCCAACGGGAGCCCCGATATTGCCGCTGATCGTCTGATGTCCATTGAGAAGAAGCGTCCATGGAAAATCGGTGACCTGTAGCGCGCTTACCAATGAACTTCCGGTCGGCGCATTCGGATTGCGAGCCGCAACATTGAGCGTAAAGGTAAGCGGGAATTGACCCGATGCAAATGCGGCTGCGAGGTTAATGCCATCCATGACGCTAAAATCTGAAACGCTATGCTTATTCGCAATATCGATTCCCGCCAGGCGGACGCTCTGCACATTATTGAGCTTGAATTGAATGCGCGAAAGCCCGGCCAGAGCATTGAGTGTAGCGCAAGAGTTAAGGCTCGCTGATAGCACCCCAGCACCGATCACGATCGCCGTTAGTGCACCAAAGAGAGCAGAGGGTTTCAAACGATTCATTTTTCCTCCGATTTTTGAGTGTGAGACTCTACAAAAAAGTATGTGAACTGTAATATGTTAATTAAGTGAAAAAGTTACGCCAATACAGAATGAGAGGATGAGTTTGACGTAATGCCCAGGGACGGGCTTCAGGTAACTGGCGGAGCGGACGGGACTCGAACCCGCGACCTCCTACGTGACAGGCAGGCGTTCTAACCAGCTGAACTACCGCTCCAATTTGCAAAGATGAAGTTGAGAGACGAAAAACGGTTCTCAAATTCGGCGCGTCTAACTTTGCAGCGCCTCGGTAAGTTTCGGATGAGCAGTTAAAGGCGAAGGAAAGCCTTCCTCTACTCTCATCTTTCAAAGTCCCGTGTGGACCCGAGGGGAATCGAACCCCTGACCTTCTGAATGCCATTCAGACGCTCTACCAACTGAGCTACGAGCCCGGCTTTCTATAAACGATGGTTTTGCCTCGTCTAAGTGCGCCGGACAACGGGTGCTGGAAAGGCGGGGTTCCCTCAATTCCAATTATTGAGTCTTTACTACTGGAAATTATTTCTTGAGTTCTTGCACAGCTTATGCACTTATCAACCATTGGTGTGCATAATATTAGGGCCTGAAAGGGGAACGGCGCCAATCCCATATAGGATTGGCGCTCATACCAAAAATCGCAGCGAAAAGAATGCCAGATGAGCTTCCCTTCAACTCGATTAGAGTCGGCTGCGCATGCGCTCGCTGGCGCTGGAGCCAAAATCGCCCGAACCGTAGTCGGATTCGTCTTCGAAATCGCGCTGCGGATAGTTACGGTCCTGCATTCCCTCGTCGTAACTGTCCTCCGAAGATTCGAACATGTCTCCAATAAAGTCACGGACCGATTCAATTTGCAATAAGCTATAGATCAAAGTGGAAGCTACCACTGCTCCTGCGGCCCACGGTACCCAACCCGGCAAGTCGCGGGTGATCGATTTCACCGCCCGCTTTGCCGGACGAATAATGTGCCGTTCCGTTTCGCTGATGATATCGTGCGGCCGGCTGTTCGAACGCCGTGATGTGGTCGTGCCGTCGCCGCTTGAAGTGTGTCCATTCCGAGATGCTGATCGTGTAGGCATAGTTACCTCTGTGCAAATATTTTTTGAACTGAGGTACAAGCACAGTGCCAGCGTCCCCGATTTTATGCATTCCAGAACTGCCGATCTAAACTTCGGTATTGTATTGCCTCGCTCAGATGCGCAGTAGAAATCTCTTCTGCACCCGCCAAGTCCGCGATGGTGCGGGATACTTTTAGAATTCGATCGTACGCTCTGGCGGAGTAGCCCATCCGTGACATCGCCATCTTCAGGATATTGCGACCTTCCTCGCCGATCTCACAATACTCCTGCACGAGCTTTGGCGGAAGGTCCGCGTTCTTGAAGATCCGCCGCTTACCGCCCGGCTGCATAAGCCCTTTATAGCGTTCCTGCTGGCGCTCCCGTGCAATAAGAACTCGCTCGCGGATCTTCTTCGAAGGTTCACCCGATGATTTCTTACCTAACTCCTCGATCTTCACGCTCGGCACTTCAATATGGATATCGATACGATCGAGTAACGGGCCCGACACCTTGCTCATATACTTTTGTATCGCTCCTTCGGCACAGGAGCAGGAGTGGATCGCGGATCCGAAATTTCCGCACGGGCAAGGGTTCATCGCGCAGATGAGCATGAAGCTGGCCGGATATTCCACCGTCATTCTCGTCCGCGATATTGTGATCGCTCCGTCTTCGAGAGGTTGCCGCAATACTTCAAGCACATTACGTTGAAACTCCGGTAGCTCATCTAAGAAGAGCACTCCATGATGTGCCAACGAAATCTCGCCCGGGCGAATATTCATCATGCCGCCACCGACTAAAGCCGCATCCGATATCGTATGATGCGGCGCCCGGAAGGGCCTTGCGGTAACGATGGCCGTTTTCGGCGGCAATGTTCCGGCTACGCTATGGATCTTCGTCGTCTCCAGCGCTTCATCGAACGTAAGCGGAGGTAGTATGGAAGGGAAGCGCTTGGCGAGCATACTCTTGCCCGAGCCGGGAGACCCGACCATGATAAGGTTATGTCCGCCGGCAGCAGCTACCTCGAGCGCTCGTTTCACCGTCTCCTGTCCTTTTACCTCAGCAAAGTCGAATAGCGTATGATGGCTATCTTCCTGGAATATTTGCTCGATGTTCACTCTCGTCGGCTCAGGAGACGCATTGCCATTCAAAATATCGATCGCTTCGCGTAATGTCGCAACGGAGTAGACTTCCAACTCCTTGACTAATGCTGCCTCGCCAGCATTCTGAGCCGGCAGGATCATCCCTTTTAGCTGCGGCAACTTCTCCCGCATCTTTCGGGCATGGAGCGCAACATTCAGTGCTCCGTGAACCGGTCGTACCGTGCCATCGAGAGCAAGCTCACCCAGTATCACGTATTCCCGCAGCCGCTCGGCATCGACCGAACCCGTGGTAGCGAGCAAGCCGAGTGCGATCGGCAGATCGAACGAACTGCCCTCCTTGCGGATGTCCGCCGGGGCCAGATTGATTGTGATCTTTCGGTTTGTCGAGAAGGTGATCGCGCTGTTCTTCAGCGCCGAGAGCACGCGCTCCTTGCTCTCGCGTACTGCCGAGTCCGGCAGCCCAACGATCGCAAAACCGGGTACCATGCCTTCGACATGCGATTCGATCTCGACGGTAAATGCTTCAATTCCTTGGGTAGTAGCTGTATAGCAACGGGAGAACATCTTACGTAGTATGTTAGAGGACCGCTACAAAATTAATGCTTCGCAGCGCAGCGTACTTGAAGCACGCTTTTATCCGGGGCCTATCGCTTGTTTTATCCGGGGCCTATCGCTTCAAGAGTGTGCTTGCTTCATGCCATAAAATTTTGATTTTGTTTTTTGAATTCGTTTCATTAACCGCCTTCTCTCTCTCAAATTCAAAAATGCACAGCGAGAGTGATCGGATCGCTCCATCGAGAGCGCGATCACCCTTCCGGCTTTGTGTTTTTATTTGTTAGTGAACAAATAGGCACCTATGGCGGAGTTCCAAAAGTGTAAATTTTGACAATATTATTTGCACTGAAAGATCAGACCGTCAGGTTTATGAGGATTGATTCGTATTCAAGTATAAATTAGATACACGACAACTGAAGTGCCTTCGAAAATTATGCGAATGATGCGTGTTGTTCTTTCCTGTGCTTTAATCGTCCTGCTTCGGATTAACGTCTATTCGCAGTGGCAACCAGCCTCCGGCGGATCGCTCGGTGAAGTTACGGCTTTTGGTGGTGACTACTCTACTCAGTACGGCGTGACAGGTGGACGGTTGTATCAAATTAAGGGAAGGATCTGGTCTCCGTTAAGTAATTCACCCACTCGAATTAATAACTTTGTCACGATTGGAAAACAGATTGTCGCCGCAACATTGGATCAGGGAATCTACCGTTCTACCGATGTTGGCGTAACCTGGGTAAAGTCAAACACAGGACTCACTAATCTTGCGACGTATATAATTATCCAGTCGGGAAGCGAGCTATTTGTGGGCACCAATGGGGGGGGCGTTTTTACGTCTTCCGATGGAGGGGTAAGTTGGTTTGCTTCCAACTCAGGTCTCGGCTCCCATTATATTAGTTCGCTTGCTGTAAGTGGTACCTATCTAGCGGCAGGCACAGATGCGGGAGTGTTCCTATCAACGGATAATGGAAATCATTGGTCGTCAACCGGGATATTACCCGATCCATACGTTTCATGCGTTGGAATCACGGGTCATTTCATTCTTGCAGGCACTATAGACGGAATTGATGGCGGTCTATTTAGCTCGACAGATCTTGGAGCTAGTTGGAAGCGTGCTGACACGGGGATCACGAATAAGAAAATTCATGCAATTGCTTTTACCACTGCAGGCGAGTACATTGGTACCGAGAATGGTCTGTACCAACGAATGGGCGCCGTGTGGAGCGAGGTAGATGGAGACCTTTCGGGTGCGTGGGTGGATGCTATTGCTCTTGTCGGGTTCAACCTTTTTGTAGGGACCACTATGGGAGCGTTTGTTTCTTCCGACGGTGGATCTTCTTGGGCTAACACAAACACATCTGGTCCGGCACTTAATGTGATGGCAATCGGGACGTTGGCGGTAAATGGCGATACCCTCATCGCATGTGGTGGTGGCAGGGACCGCTCCGGTTCCGATGATTGGAATGGTTCTGGCGTATTTCAATCGGTTAACGACGGATTATCATGGAAGAGTACCAGTGAGGGGCTTCCAAGTAACACGCCAATCAATGCACTTGACGCTCACGGACCTACCTGGTACGTGGCTACGGACTCCGGAGTCTATCGATCGAATAATCGAGGTATAAACTGGACAGCGGTTGATTCTGGCTTACGGGCGCTCCTTCCATATCCTGCAATCTCCGCTATTACGTCCATTGGTAGCACTGTAATAGCTGGACGGAGACTTGTGATTGGAAGTGATGGAAACAATCGGCTACTACGTTCGACGGATGAAGGCAATCGATGGTTACCGTTGCAGAATGATCCACTGAGCATTAGCTCCGAGTTGCTAGCAACCATTGGTTCTGACATTTATGCCGGAACCGAGGACCAGCCAAGTTGTCTGTGGCTTTCCAAAGATAGTGGGAAAAGCTGGTCGCCCGTTGGCGGCTCAATACCCGGTGATGGATTTGACGCAATCCTTCAACTGGGCTCGAAAGTTTTTGCTGCAGCCTATTATGGGCAGCATCATGTCTTTTGGACCACGGATGAGGGCAGCACTTGGACTGACGTGACAAGTAATTTACCGACCGGGATACAAGTGCAATCCTTAGCGACCGATGGGGTTAATCTATTTCTTGGTGCGTTCCAATATCCCGGAACAGCTGGTGGAATCTATTTCTCCACCGATGAGGGCGCTACATGGAGGCAGGCAAATAACGGGCTTGCCGATATCGACGTATTGTCCGTGGCCGTTCACGGTTCAACGTTATTTGCAGGTACGAAGGAGGCGGGTGTTTGGAGTCGCTCGATTTCCGAGATGATCGCGTCAGTTAGCGTCGCAGTACATTCTGCTCCGTCTTCCAGTGTGATTTGCTACCCAAATCCACTCAATAATTCGACAACAGTCAACCTTAGATCATGCGAGTCAGGATTTGCTACCATTACCGTTGTGAATCTTCTGGGTGAGGAAGCCTCATGCATATTCTCAGGCAACCTGCAACCGGGCGAGCACACCTTTGTATGGAATGCCAGTGGCATTCCGCCAGGAGTGTATGAGTGTCTTGTGCGAATGAATGGGGAAGTAAAGCATGTGCCGCTGGTAGTACGGTAGGATCCGTGGACGTCGTCCTAACCGAGCGTTGATTTTGAGCCCCATGGCAGACTTGTTCTGGCACGCAACTGTATTCGTGTGCGTAGGGCGCGAACAGAGTCGCGAGTACACAGACAGCGAATACATAGGTTTTATGGCAAACCTCAGGAATTTACCGATCGGGGAATCATCGCCGGACGTCGTCCATGTGGTGATCGAGATACCGAAAGGCTCTCGAAACAAGATCGAATACGATGAAGAGCTCGAAGTGTTCAAGCTCGACCGTGTTCTTTTTTCAGCCGTGCATTATCCGGCGGCGTACGGATTTATTCCGAGCACCCGGTGGCACGATGGCGATCCGCTCGATGTGCTCGTCGTAACCGATCAATCACTTACGACCGGGATCGTCCTGGATGCGATACCGATCGGCGCACTCGAAATGGAGGACGACAGCGAAAACGACCTGAAGGTCATCGCCGTAGCCGCATTCGATCCCAATGTCAATACGTTTACGGACTACAGCGAACTTCCGCCCCATCGCCGCCTCGAGATCGAGCAGTTTTTCGAGACGTATAAAATGCTCGAGAAAAAGCGAGTAAAATTAGGCAAATGGCTGGGTGCGGCCCAGACGCGCAAAGAGATCGGGAATGCCCGGGTGGCGTTCGAAAAGATCAGGCCGGCTGTTGATGCTTCCATTACTTCTTCCAAACAGGCAGTAAAGACATAGTTCTAAAGCGATTGTAAAGGCAGTCGCTTTCGGTGATAAAACCGGGTGAAACGGTGTTTATCCGTTACTGGTTAATCCTGCGAAATCCTATCTTGAGCCTGATGATTGAGAAGCGTATCATTCCTGTTCTTGGGGTTGTATTCCTATTGGCTGCTGCCGTACCTGTTCTGGCGCAGAAGTCCAGCTTTCAGTATATTTTTCCAGCCAACGGATCGAAGGCCGTTTCGCGCGCAACCAATATTATCCTTCGCCCCGGACCGATACTGGATGCAAGGACGATAAACTCCAAGTTCATTACCGTCACCGGTGCATTTAGCGGCAAGCACGCCGGTAAATTTGTCCTTTCGGATGATAAGAAGACGATGGTCTTCACCCCGTCGACGCTCTTCATATACTCGGAACGCGTGACGGTAAAGCTTTCAAGGGGCATCCTTACCTCGGTAGGGCTTCCGGTCGATAGCGTTACATTCCTCTTTACGATCCAATCCCAGCCGAAATACGGTAAGTCGAGTTTGCTTTCATCCGGTAATCCCGGCGATGATCTCGTGGAACCAGATGTGTTTACAGTAGCCGATCGTATAGAGCCAACAGCGGTATTATCCTTCTCACCAACGAAGATCGATCATCCTGAAGCGGGTGCGATCGTTCTTGCGCCGTACTGGTCGGAAGCGCCGGTAGGTCCCGATACGTCTTATCTTTCGATCATCACAGATTCAGGCGCTGTGCTATGGGCACGCCCGAGCCGCGATAAGATGATCAACTTTGCACATAATCCCGATGGCCGATATACCTTCTACGATGAGGCGAAGGTAAAATACTACGCCATGGATTCGACGTTTACGATCATCGATAGTTTTGCGTGTGGCGCAGGATATTGGACCGATCCGCACGACATCGAACTATTGCCGCACGATCACGCGCTCCTTATTTCCTGTGATACAGAAAATCAGGTCGATCTCAGTCAGTATGCATTGGAGGGAAATCATAGTGCGGGGATTGTCGGAGCTGTTATTGAAGAGATCGATTCTCTGAAGCAGCCGATCTTTATTTGGCGCAGTCTGGACTCAGGCGGTTATAGGGTTCCGGATATGATCGAATTTCCACACGGTCTCGATCTGCCCGTGATCGACGAGGTGCACGCCAATTCGATACAGATCGATACCGATGGTAACATCTTGCTTTCTGCCCGTCACTTGGATGAGATCACGAAGATCAGCCGCGACTCCGGTAAGATCCTGTGGCGATGGGGAGGTAGGAACAATCAGTTTACACTACTCGGCGATTCCATCTGGTTCTCGCATCAGCATCACGTTCGCCGGATCGCGAACGGACATATTACCGTATTCGATAACGGCAACGATCGTCGTTTCCACACCAGCGACCCGCAGGTAGGAGATTATTCGCGTGCCTGTGAGTATGAGTTGGACGAACGAGCGAAGACCGCCCGGCTTGTCTGGCAATTCGATAACGGAAGAAGCGATACCAGCGGATCCATGGGATCCGTCCAGCGATTACCGAATGGTAACACACTCGTCGGGTGGGGCGTGAATAATGTCTATTCCAATTTTGGTCCTACGCTCACGGAAGTGCATCCGGATGGCTCGATAGCGCTCGAAATGTATCTCGGATTTCCATATCTAAGCTATCGCGCATACTGGATGCCGCTTACTAACGAGATAAAGGATGCGGTGCCGCATTATGTATCCGATATTGCATCACGAATTACGATGGATGCACCGTATCCGAATCCCTGCTACGGTTCGGCGAGCATACTCATTAATTTGCCTGAGCGCATGACGGTCGATATGCGTGTCTACGATGCGCTCGGTCATGAAGTCCGGGACTTAGCGAGCGGTCCACTCGTTGCCGGCCCGCACAATATTTCGTTCGATGGCACTGGACTGGCGAATGGCGTGTATCATGTCATTCTACGGGCGAACGGACGGGTTTTCAACCAGGAGATCGTCCTCGCTCATTAAGGACCAGTTCAGAAAAACGCATTTGCATTCCGAGACCGACCTTACACATTCGACCAACGGCATAGCTCATCCCGTCAACGGTGCAGCTTATTCCAACGGTGCAGTTCATTCCGCCAATGGCGCGGAGGAGCCTGCACGAAAGGCGCCGCTAAATATACGTCAAAAAATTCAGGGTGTACCCCTTCGCGGTATCGCGATCTTTTTCGGTACGCTGCTCATCGTCGGTGCGTATCGCCGGGGCGATCTGGCGGCACTCTGGGTGCTGGGGTGGGCTTCTTTTTTTGCCGGGAAGATCATCATTCAGGTCAAGAAAAAGGTCGAGCAAAAATCAGCTCAACGCTAACGCGTTAGAACTTTCCTGGTTGCCCCCTGCTTAAGGCATTCTGCTTGGTATTTTCCATTGATATGTTGAATATGAAGATCGTTCGGTTTCTCGTTGCACTCATTGCTCTCAGCATTCCTTCCTTTGCAGTTGCACAGTCCACTACGGACTCCGTTCATGTTCTCGATAACCTGAAGTTCAATGTTAAGACCGTTAAAGGCGAAGAAGTAAACTTCAAGGACTTCCTCGGCAAAGGCCCGTTGCTGATCGACTTTTGGGCCCTGTGGTGCGAACCCTGCAAGCAGGAGATGAAAGCCTTTAAAGCCATGACCGATAAATTCAAGGCGGAAGGCGTGCACATGGTCGCGATCAATACCGATCAGGTGCGGTCCATCGCAAAAGTACGCGCGTATGTAACGACGCAGGGTATCGACTTTCCGGTTTTGCTCGATCCGGATGGTGAGATCGGCCGCGACATTTTTTCTCTCGAATCGCTTCCGTTCAGTTTGATCCTCATGCCCGATGGCACGGTGTACCGCAAGCATATTGGCTATACCGCCGGAGATGAAAAGGCGATCGAAAAAGAGGTGGTCGATCTTATCGCCAGCTTAAAAAAGGGCTGAACGATCGCCAGCTTGAAAAAAGGCTGAAGGAGTTACTAATCGTGCACCTCGCCGTTGCGCCGGTCCAGGGCGGCCATAGCGCGATCGGCTTGTAAGAGCAGGTGATTTGCCAGATCATCGAGCTCCGGCGTTGCGTGTAATCCTGCCAGTGCCCGGCTAACACCGCGTATCCGTTCGATCGGCTGCCGTAATTTCTCGCGCAATTGGTCGGTCGCTTCCTGGACTCGCTTGCTCTCATTCGTCCGCACATCTTTTAATTCGGATTCGATTCTCTTCCATTCGGTGATGTCGGTCGCGATGCAATCGAATCCGTCAACGTCGCTGCCGTGGACGTTCAAAGATGTTGTCACGGCCAGCCACACTACACCGCCGCTTCGTTTGGTAAACGGCGCCTCAATATAAGAATAGGGTGTTTGCGAAAGATACTGCCGAAAGAAATGACGCTTTACTCGTTCCCGATGAGAGGCGACGATCAAGTCAGTAAAGAAATACTTGGAAACATCCTCATCGCCAAAACCGCCAAGATCTCGAATGTACGGATTGGCATACGTAAATCGTCCTTCGCGGTCGGCACTGAAGATCGCTTCTGAAGCATGTTCTACTAACCGGCGATAGCGTTCTTCCGAGCGTTGTAATGCGACCACCGTTTGCATGCGAGACGTAATATCGGTAGTCGTTACCGCAAGGACGTCCTGTATCGGTACATAGAGCGAGTGAAGCCAGCGCGCGCCTTTTACATACGGGCTTTCCACATGATATTCTTCATGGGCCGCCTTCCCCGAGGCCAAAATCCGTGCATATTGTTCGATGAACTGTCGTGGCCTCTCACCGGGCATTATTTCCGTTAGTCGTTTACCGATACAATCCGCAGCGGGGATCGTCAGCAGTTCTGCTCCGCGCTGGTTCATATGTTCGAAGATGAAGTCGACCACCTGGCGTTGAGTTTCCGGCTCCGTTCCATAGACCGCTCGAAGTAAAAAGAAAGCATCCGGGCTGTTCTCGATGATACTTCGAAAGCGCTTATCGCTTTCCTGAAGTTTACTTTCGACTTGTTTGAGTTCGGTTATATCTCGTGCGATACTAATAACGGTTTGGACCGTTTTTTCGCCCGCGGGGCTTTGCTCTTCAACTTCGGGTACGATCCGCGTATGGAAAGTTCTAAGTCCGCGCACCGTGCGATATTGAACTTCCATGGACACACTTCGCCCGCTCTCGAAGACCTTCCGAATAGAAGTTTCCCAGGGCTCGTAGGTATCCGCGGGAATTCCAACATCTTTGAACGAACGCCCGATCAACGTTTGCGGAGCAATACCGAGCACTTGCTCGATCGCAGGGTTTGCATAGAGGATCGTAAGATCGGGAGCATATCGAACGATAACATCGGGGGAGTTCTCCACCAATGCGCGAAACTCTCGTTCGCGTTGAGCCGCTTGCTGTTCGGATTCGCGCAGTTCGGAGACATCCCGGAAGACGAGCACCGTGCCGATGATCTGTTGTTTGCTGTCGTGTACGGGCGCGGCGGTCTGCTCGATCGGGTACGTGACTCCTAACCGCGAGTGAAGGATCCAACGGCCTTTCGGCTCTACCATACGGTTCTCGCGAAGGACGGTCGCCGTCGTATCGTCTATGGTAGCCTTACCCGATTCGTCCTTTACTTTAAATACCTCCCCGACCATCCGGCCGGTCGCCTCTTGTTTGGTCCAACCGGTCAATTCTTCCGCTCGCAGATTCATGAGCGAAATATTGCCGCGTGCGTCCGTTACGATGATCCCGTCGCCGATCGAGAGTAAGGTGGTCTCGAGCAGGTCGCGGTTACGAGTTGTTTCGTCGATGGCTGCGGAAAATCGATCGATAAAGCGTTTGGTCTGTCGTCGTGTGTTCAGGCCAATGATAAGCCCGATCACCACACTGGCAGCCGCAATCCCAAGGATAAGTATCGAACTGCTATGCTGGAATTTTCGGACACGTTGTTCATACAGCCGCGCTTCTTCGTCATTGATCCGGCGAAAAACCAAATGCATTGCCTCCACCAGATCCGCGCGGTAGAGCAGGGAAGAATCTTGTTGGGCGTCCGAGATGCCAGTTATGGTTGAACCCATCGACTCGAGCGCTGCGGCCAGCGAATTCCTTGCCGAGGATTGCCACGTCCAATAGTCCTGCATCGCTGAATCGATGCGGTTCGTCTGCGCAGGATTATCGAGCGTCTGTACATGCATTTGTTGAAAAAGACTATCGATCGTCGGCTCTTCGGACCGGAAGTCATTCGCAAAGCGGGGAGCATGGGAGATCAGGAATCCACGAAGAACGCTCTCCTGATGTTGGATATGGCGTTGGGTTTCACTCGCGAGCATCATAACTTGCGAGGTATGCAGCACCCAATTGCTGCCCGACATCATGCGATTCATTTGCCACAAGAGGACGACCGCATACAGGCCGCTCAATACTAAGGGCAACAGCACAAGGCGGTTTAAGCCGCGTTTTACTAAGATTCTCTCCATGTAATTCCGATGGCAGGCATCACATGGAACAGGGGCCTTCCATACCTCGTTTCGAGGCCCACGACTAAGCACCATGCACCATTTCCCCATATCGGACCCGATCCTGTTCGCTATTGGCGCTATTGCCGATGAGGCGAAGATCGACGCGTTTGTCGTAGGAGGCTACGTGCGCGACGAACTGATCGGACGCGGGCTGCGAAAGGATATCGATATTACGGTGATCGGCGATGGTGTTGGTTTCGCCTCGTTCGTTGCCGGACAATTCGATGGCGCTCGCTTGGTCGTGTACGAGAAATTTCGGACGGCTGCGATGCAGGTCGGCGATCACGTGATCGAATTCGTCGGAGCACGGAAAGAATCGTATCGTGCCGATAGCCGCAATCCCATTACCGAAGAAGGCACTCTGGAGGACGACCTCGCACGGCGGGATTTTACGGTGAATGCACTTGCCGTCTCTCTTAACGCTGCAAGTTTTGGAGTTTTGCTCGACCGCTTTAATGGCTTGGAGGATATTCAACGAAAGATCCTTCGAACGCCGCTCGGGCCGACGCAAACATTTTCGGATGACCCGTTGCGTATGATGCGCGCGGCGCGGTTTGCATCCCAGCTCGATTTCCACGTCGATAACGTGGCCCTCGATGCTATGTTCGGCATGGCAGATCGAATTAAGATCGTAAGTCAGGAGCGCGTAACCGATGAGTTTCTAAAGATCATGGCCTCGCCCCGGCCGTCTATCGGTCTGAAGGTCCTGGAAGAGACCGGACTATTGCGCTTTGTCTTTCCGGAGGTGTCTGCGCTGGGCGGTGCAGAGCTTCGATCGGTCGGCGTGCAGGAGTACGCGCATAAGGACGTCTTTAAACATACGATGCAGGTGGTTGATAACATGGCGGCCATGACCGAAGACGTATGGCTTCGCTTCGCTGCGCTCTTACATGATATTGCAAAGCCTCGCACGAAAGAATTTCGCGAAGGCATTGGCTGGACGTTCTACGGCCACGACATCGTTGGCGCCCGCTGGGTACAGAAGATGTTTCGCCGAATGAAACTGCCGCTCGATGCGGCAGAGCGAGTCGCGAAGCTCGTGCGACTCCATATGCGTCCGATGGCACTCGTCGATGAAGGCGTGACCGATTCTGCCGTTCGACGCTTGTTGTTCGAAGCCGGCGAAGATGTCGACGATCTGCTTACGCTCTGCCGTGCCGATATTACCTCGAAGAATCCAAAACTCGTAAGCCGTTACCAGCGCAACTATGATATTGTTGCGAATAAGATGGTGGAAGTGGAGGAGAAGGACCGGATGCGGGCATTCCAATCGCCCGTGCGCGGAGAGGAGATTATGGAGATCTGCAATATCCCGCCTTCTAAAACGGTAGGTCTATTAAAGACGGCGATCGAAGAGGCTATATTAGACGGCATCATTCCGAATGACTATGAAGCGGCGAAAGAATATCTATTAAAGATCAAAGAGGATATTCTTGCGGAGCATCCACCAACGGATAGAGAAATCCTAAGAAACGGGTGATCTGTATCTATTTCCGGTGATGCCATATTCATTGGCGGCGTTGTAATACTTGTTGGAACCACCTCGTTTTGATGGTTGACTATGGGAGAAGTACTTAAAAAACGGCTTAAAATGTCGAAATTTGAAAGCCCGACGCAGGAAGCGATGCTGGCCTTGATGGTCACGGCCAGTGAATTGCGGTCGAGTTTCGATAGGACATTAGCGGCCCACGGCCTTACTGGCGAGCAGTATAATATCCTGCGCATTCTTCGTGGACAACCGGAAGGACATCAATGTGGAGAGATCGGAGACCGCATGGTCGACCGCTCTCCTGATGTTACGCGGCGCATCGATGCACTCGAAAAGCAGGGGCTGGTCGAACGCGAGCGTTCTGCCGGTGACCGTCGTGTTGTGAATGTTCGCATAACGCAGAAAGGCATGGACGTACTGGATGCAATCGCTCCGCATCTTCAGGAATTCGAGAGTCGGGTCGCTGCCAATTTAAATGGTGAAGAATTGGAGCATCTCGTTGGGCTTTGTGAGAAGATCATTCAGGTGAGTTAAGCAGTCATTCGGATGACTTAAGATTCACCTGACCGAGCGGTGTTGTGAAGCATAATTAAGTAACCTTCCATTATACCTTCCGTTCATTTCCTTTACAGAAGTTCTTAAAGGAGTGACGAGGAAGTTTATGCGAAGATATGTTTATGCTCTGCCAGTTCTTTTCGCCATTGGCGTAGCAGGTTGTTTACAACCACAAAGCCCAAGTGTTTCTACCGCGGATCCCAATTATAATGCCGGCGATCCGGCCTACCAGGAGGTGGCGGATAATCCATCATCTTCACCGTTTTATGTCGAGCCATATATTTCGTATGGTGCTCCGGGCGATGGCTTATCGGACAATTACGATACCTCCAGCACTTATTTAGCATCGTTTAACTATTCCGGCACTCCTGCGTCTACTGGTAAAGGAGATGCGGTTACACTTGCCGTTCAGAGTGCAACACAAACGTTAATGACGAGATCGGGTATTGTCGGCACCGGTACCGCTATCGCGTCCGATGGTTCGAAACATGTCATGGTATTCGCAGCGACGAACGCTGATGCTGCCAACGTTCCAAAGACCATTAACGGAGTCGCGACCGAAGTAAAGGTGATAGGACATGTTCACGCGCTGGATGTTTATACCGGAACATACCGTCCGGTGGTACCGAGTGGCGTTAGTGTCGGTAATTCTCGCGAAAATTCTTCCGGTACGATCGCATGTATCGTTGTAAAGCATGGTATTCGTTATGCGCTTAGCAATAATCATGTGCTTGCGCGTTCGAACGATGCGGTGATCGGCGAGCCGATCGTCCAGCCAGGCCGAGCCGATAATTATGGCATGGCGACCGGGCAGATCGGTGTGCTCAGTGCGTACAAAAAGGTTAGCTTTACACAACCTAACTTGTTCGATGCTGCTGTTGCTCGCCTTACGACGACCAGCGCTTATGATGAGGCCGACCAATTTGCACCGAGCCATACCTGGCAGGACCCACAAGTTGGGATGGCAGTGAAAAAAGTAGGCCGCACTACGGGCTTAACGTACGGCACCATTGCAGCCACCGATGTAACATTGCGTGTCGATTATGACAATGGTCAGACGGCGACGTTCGTAAACCAGATCTTTATTAACGATCCGAACTTCCTTCAAGCCGGGGATTCGGGCTCACTATTGGTGACACAGGATGGTAATCATCCGGTCGGGCTTTGCTTCGCCGGAGGTACGGATGGTGCCTTCGCGAATCCAATCGGCCCCGTGCTCAATTATTTTGGTGTCGATATTGCGGGGACCAATAACTAAAGCATTTAGACCAGAACGTACGAGGCATAATATATTTGTGCCTCGTTTTTTTACGGCATACAAAAGAGGGCATACTTCAAACCATGGAAGATGCTGCGCTGGACGAGCCAAATCACGCAAACCTCACCTTCCGGGCTGGAAATTCTAAGCGAACGGTTATCCGTCACGCGATCCGTCATGAGCCCTGCCATACGGGGCAGATCGGTTGGCTTCTTAAACTGAGTGGATTGGAGACGATCTGAGCGGGTTGGGAAGCTGACGTTTCATACTGCCAGGAAATTGAGCCGTATTTTTGCATAAAGCGAGTGAAAAAAGCCAGCCTGTTCTGACTGGCTGCTACCTCGGAACTCAGAATTGTTGTAATATTCTGCGAATTTTAGCGCAGAAAAAGCACGCTCGCTCTCTATTCATGAAGTTATCAGCGTTACGTTGAAGCTCACCGATTACCTCAAACCGGAATACATTGCGATCGGCCTTCAGGCCGATTCCAAAGAAGACCTCCTCGACCGCGTCCTCGCGTTGGCGGACAAAAACCCTCATGTGCTGGATAAGCAAAAAATGCGTTCGGCCGTGCTCGAGCGGGAAAAGATCATGTCCACCGGGGTTGGAAAGAACTTTGCGATCCCGCATGGTAAGACGGATGCGGTCGATGACATTGTGCTCGCGTTTGCTGTCACCGCCCAACCCGTCGATTATGCTTCGATGGATAACGAGCCGGTTCGCCTTGTACTCTTGCTCGTCAGCAAGGAGAGCCTTGTAAGCCAGCGGCTTAAGTTGCTAAGCCGCGCTTCGAAAGTGATGAACTCGGAAGCAGCGCGTAGCGCGCTGATGAATGCAAAGTCGGCTGAGGAAGTCGTCGCTATCTTCAACCGGGAAGAAGATCGTATTGGAGAATAAGCCTTATTGGAGAATAAGCCATTGAAAGTCGAGCGCATTCAGGCTCCCCGCGGTACCAAGGACGTTCTGCCCGAGGAGGCAAAACGGTGGCGTGCCGTCGAGCAGGCGGTCGACGAAGTGGGAGAGTTGTTTGGCTTCGGGGAAATTCGCACCCCAGCATTTGAATCACTTCGTCTTTTCAAGCGGGCAGTAGGAGAAGAGACGGATATCGTCTCCAAAGAGATGTATCTCCTACAATCCAAAGGTGATTCTTCCGAAGAATTTGCATTGCGTCCGGAGCTTACGGCACCCGTTGTTCGAGCGGCATTAGAGAATTCGTTGCTCAGCGGTCAATCGGACTGTCTGCGTCTCTATTATAATAGTCAACCGAATTTTCGCTATGAGAAGCCGCAGCTTGGCCGCTTGCGGCAGCACCATCAGTTTGGGACTGAACTGCTCGGACCGGCCGATCCATTCGCGGATGCCGAGACGATCTCGTTTGCAATTGCAGTATTCCGTAAGCTGGGGTTAAAGAATTTTCGTGTTCGCCTCAATTCGCTCGGTTCACCAGAATCACGGGCAGCGTGGAAAGAGGTACTCGTACCGTATCTTCGACAACATTTTGATAAGCTTTCAAAGGATAGCCAGCGCCGGACCGAAACGAATCCACTTCGAGTGCTCGATTCCAAAGCTCCCGAGGACCAGGAGATCGTTCGCAATGCGCCGATCATTCTCGATTATTTGAGCGCAGACGATAAAGCGCATTTTACTACGCTTAAATCAGCGCTTGAATCCGTGGGGATCGAGTGTAATATTGATCCTTTGCTTGTTCGAGGTATCGATTATTATACGCGCACCGTTTTCGAAGTAACGTCAAGCGATCTCGGCTCTCAGGATGCGCTGTGTGGTGGCGGGAGGTACGATAATCTGGTAGAGCAGTTAGGCGGCCCGCCAACTCCTGCCGTGGGTTTTGGTGCGGGCATCGAGCGATTGCTTATCGCTCTCGAGAAAGCAGAAATGCTTCGCCTTGCCGAAGAGCAGGCGCTGATATACATTGTCGCACTCGGTCCCGAAGCAAAACCCAAAGCATTTGAAACCGCTGGCCTTTTGCGTGCTGCCGGTTTGCGTACGATGTACGATCTGCTCAGCGATCGCTCGATGAAAGCGCAAATGCGCGAGGCTAATCGCGAAGGTGCGACGCACGTATACATTATCGGAGAGTCCGAGCTTCAGGATGGTGCCGGAAT
>Ga0209062_1001857_pt1 | contig 32246 bp, 16 predicted proteins | sample Coa_R2_2_FD_187158 | JGI IMG/M metagenome (GOLD analysis project Ga0209062, IMG submission 187158) | Surface soil microbial communities from Centralia Pennsylvania, which are recovering from an underground coalmine fire - Coalmine... | ecosystem: Environmental > Terrestrial > Soil > Unclassified...
AATGCACAATTCGATGCGCGGCGATCTCTCCAGACGGCGCGTGCTGCACAGCAGGGTGCCGCCGTTCGGCATCGCCTGCAAGCCGTTCGTCGCCAAATTCAGCACCACCTGTTGCAGCGCCTGAAATGAGCCGAGAAGCAGCGGCAGATCGGACGCCAACTCCGTTTGCAACTCGACGCGCTGCGAATCGGCCTGGGCGCGGAGCAGGGCCAGCGTTCCTTGCACGATGGCGTTGAGATCGACGGGCCGGCGTTCCTCGTAGCCGGGGCGTGCGAAGAAGAACAGACGGCTTACCAGAGAGTTGAGACGATCGACGCCTTGCAGGATCGCATTTAGCGCCGATGGCTCGCGTGCTTCGGGCGGGAGACGCTGATACAGTTGCACGGTGGAGCGAATAGCGGCCAACGGATTGCGCACCTCATGGGCGACGCCGGCCAGTAGTTTGCCCAGGGCGGCGAAATGCTCGGCGCGGCGCAGCTCCTCGCCGAGCTGTTCGCGCTGCTGCCGCTCGCGGCGCAGGTTGCGGCCGAGATTCACGGTCAGCAGCAGCGATACGACGATGCCGGCGAGGGCCAAGAGCGCCGCTATCAGATAGCGGCGAAGGTCGGAAGCCATTTGCTCGGGACGTGTCAAGCGCGTCATCACCCAGGTAGTCATCACGGCGGGGGGAGTCCGGCCGACAGCCTCGGTGACGACCAGAATGCGGCTCGGAGGGATCTCGGTGGTCTGCACGATCGGCGGGGCCTCCAAGCCGGCGCTCAGGGTCGCCTTGCACTGCGAGTAGATGAAGTCTCGCTCTTTGGGCGGAGGTTCGCGGCGCTCGCGGAGGGTGGCTTCTTCGAGCGGTACATGCTTGCCCTTCGCTTTTTTGGGCGGCGGCTTTTTGTTTGGCGGCAGCGGCGGCTCCGGCGGCGCGTGCGGATCATTCGGGAAAGCGTAGCCGCTGAATTGGTTCCAGTCGCCGCCGAGATAAAAGCCGCCCTCCACACCGTACAGGTCGGCCAGAGCCTCATATGTGATTTCGGCGAGGCGATGATGCCATTCACCGGGCGGCTTTTTGCGAGCGAAGCCATTGCGGTTGTCGAGCAACGGGGCTGCGGCCTCCGCCATACGGCGGCTGGCTTCGAGCAGCTGCTTCTGCATCAGGGCTTCCTGTTGAGGCAGCTGGACCGCGGCCAAGCTGCTCGATAACAGCATCGCCAGCGATGCCAGAAACAGCAGCCCAACCAACACAATCTGCCAGCGAAGACCAAAACGCTCGCCCATGAAGCTGTATTACACTCGCCTTTCCGCGATAGTCCGGCCGTCTTGCGTTCTGAGTTCCGAGTTCGGAGTTCTGAGTTCTTCGTTTCCCGCATCGGCACTCAGAACTTGGAACTCCGAACGCAGAACGGAGGAAAGCGTCTCCGGCACCCCGAAGAGTACCAACAACGTCGCCGTCCCCGCGATGCTGGCCAAGAGCGCGAACAGGCCGCGATAGCCCAACTCCTGCACCACCAGACCGGCCAAGAGCGGACCCAACGCCGAACCGAGCACCAAGCACGAGCCAACCAGAACTTGTGCCTCGCCGGCGCGGCGCGGATCGGCGAAGCGATCCGTTACCCAGGCGGCTGCGAGAACGCCGAACATTCCCTGAGCTAGGCCGTCGAGCAATTGGATGAACAGGATTTGCTCCGGCGACTTGGCCACGGCGAGGAGGGCCAAGCGGATAGTCATCGCCGACCAGCCCACGACCAAGAGTGGCTTGCGGCCAATTCGATCGGCCCACCGGCCGGCCGGACGCACCAGCGCCATCCACGCTACCATCATAACGATGAAAAGGTAGGGCAAAAATCCATCACTGGCGCCGAGATCCTGTTTGACGAAAAGACCGAGATAAGCGCCGCCCGGCGCCGCCGCCGCGTGGAAGAGCACCATCGCCGCCACGAACACCCACAAGGAACCATCGCGCCACGGATGCCCATTGGCGAGCGGGGTCGCGTCAGCGCCCCGAGGGAGCCACTCGGGGCGCTGACGCGACCCCGCTCGCCCTTCGTCGTGAATCAGCAACGCGGCGATGAAAGCCAATCCTTGCACCCCAACCAGCAACAACAAAATCGAGCCAAGAGTGAAATTGTGTTCGACCAGAGCGCCGCCGACGAGCGCCACGGCCATGATGCCGATGGGACGCCAGAATCGCAGCGCGCCCAGGGCTGCCCCCACCTGGCTCGGCGGCGCCAGGTGGACCGCCTCGGCGCCGGCCAAGCTCTCGACTGTCGCCCGGCACGGTCCATTTTCAGCGAACAGCACCGCCAGCACGCCCAGACCCAACGCCCCGCTCGCTCCATGCAACAACAGCGTCACCACGGTCAACACAGCCAACGCGCCGAGCAGGAACGGCTTGCGCGCCCGCAGCCGATCCGACCACACACCCAGTGGAAATTGCAGCAGCCCGGCGAGCGCGGCCGCGGTCCAGACGAAGCCGATGGCCGACTCCGATAGCCCCTGTTGGTGCAGATACAAGGGCAGATACGGCAGGATGAAGCCGATGCCCGCCATGCACAGGAAATACGATCCGTAAAGTCCGATTTTGTTGCGAAGATCCATGAAGCGAACCCTTTTTTGGCGAGCGGGGTCGCGTCAGCGCCCCGAGGAAGTTCCTCGGGGCGCTGACGCGACCCCGCTCGCTGAATCAATACGGTACGAACTTCAACCAAGCGATGCCCAATAGCAAAGTCACGAACGTCAGCGGCACGCCGACCTTGCAATACTCCCAGAACGAAATGGATACCCCCTCGCGGCGGGCGTTCTCGACGACGATGAGGTTGGCCACCGAGCCGAGCACCGTCAAATTGCCGGCAAACGTGCTCGACATGGCCAGCGCCAGCCACGCCGTCTCCTGATTCGCCGACGGCATGGCCCGCATCACCGGCTCAAACAGCAGCACCGCCGGCACGTTGCTAACCAGGTTCGACAATGCCGCGGACACGCCGCTGAGCAGATCGACCGGATGATTTAGCAGCCACGTCCAGCCGTCGATGCCCCAGCGCGCGACGACGTGCATCTGAAAGGCGTGGACGACGACGAACAAGCCGGCGAACATGACCAGCAAGCTCCAGTCGATTTGCCGATAGATTTTCTCCGGATTGACGATTCGGCCCACAAGGAGGAACGCCGCCGCACCCAGGGCGATAAGCGGGAGACATTGGCTGGGCAACACGAAGAACAGGACCACGGCCACGAGCGCGGCCAAAATGCTCTTGCACAAAAGCCACAGGTGCGCCCGGCGGATAGCGGAGCCGCGACCGTTAGAGAGCGCTTCCGCTCCCTTACGGTCGCGGCTCAGCGCATAGCGGATCTTCGGTGGAATCAGACTGCGGCGGTAGATGAAGGCGATGACGGCGAAGTTGATGACCAGGCCTAGGGCGGCGGCGGGGAACAGACGGGCGGCAAAGCGCAGATAGGAGATGTGCGATTGGATGCCGATAATCATGTTCTGCGGATTGCCGGTGATAGTGCCGGTCGAGCCGATGTTTGACGCCGTGGCCAGGCCAATCAGGTGCGGCACCGGATTGAAACGCAGACGCCGGGCCAAGTGCAAAATCAACGGCGTCAGCGCCAGGCACACGATGTCATTGACCAGAAACGCCGACAGCACGCCGGACAGCACGATGGTGACGGCGAGCAATCCTCGCGGCGTCTCGATGCGGTCCAGGCACCAATGCGCCAGCAGGCGGAAAAAGCCGGACAGGCGCAGACAACCAACCACGATCATCATGCCGAAGAGAAGGATCAACGTTTCGTAATCGATGGATTGGGGAGAAATGGCCTCCTGCAAGGTGATAATGCCAGTGACAAGCATAAGGGCGGCGCCGACGAGGGCGATGCCGGCGCGATCCATGCGCAGACCCGGTATCTTGCCTAGCGCCAGGCCGGCGTAGGTGAGGATGAACAAGATCGAGGTCAACCAAACGATCGAGAGGCCATCCATCGGAGAATTCTCCTATGTTCCGGAATGTCTACCAGCCCGCGGCGCCAGCAAGGGATACTTCCAACCCTTGCTGGCGCTGCGGGCTGGCAAGGCTTTCTTTCGTTTCCGGCATGAACAGCACAAACACGAACGCGGCGACGGCGGCGATGGCGGCGAATAGATAAAATGCGGCGGCAAAGCCGAAATACTGAACCACGAAACCCGCGAGGACCGGGCCGACCACGCCGCCGGCGCTCAAAGCTGTGGCGATCAGCCCTTGCAGGGCGTTGAAGCGCCCCGTGCCGCGCGTCAGATCGGCGCACATGGCCACGATGACCACGCCGTAAATGCCCGCGCCGATGCCGTCCAGCGTTTGTAGCATCACCAACATCCAGGGCGAATCCGTCAAGGAATACAGGAAGATGCGCAAAGGTAGTACGAGAAAGCCGATGGCGAAGACTGGTTTGCGGCCCCAGCGTTCGCCGAGGCGCCCGGCCAGCCAGGCCACGGGGATCATCACCGCCTGAGCCGTCAGGACCACGCAGGCCACCTGGGTATTCGTGCCGCCCAGCCGCGCGATGTAGAGTCCGACCAACGGCATCACGGGAGCGTTGGCCAGGTGGAACAGCGCGACGGCGGCGAACAGAATGGCCACGCGGCGATCGCGCAGCAAGGTCAGAAATCCGGCGGGCGAGTGCCCGTTCCGGGTTCCGCCGCGGGCCAGCTCGTCATCCACTTCGCCGCCGCGGATCACGAAAATGGAAACGGCGGCAAGGAGCGAGACGGCGGCGACAGCGTAAAAGATCGATGTCACCGGCAGCCAGGCAAGCAAGCTAATCGCCACAAGGGCGGAAGCGAAATTGCCGGCGTGGTCGCAGCTTTGAGCCGTGCCCATCAGGCGATTCAAGCCGGCGTGTCCAGCCAATCCCAAGGCCAAGGCGCCCAACAGCGGACCGAAGAACGATCGACTCATGCCCGCAAGAAACAGCAAGGGATCGAGACAGCCCCACCATGGCGGCAAGAGCGGCAACAGGCCAAAACAGAGTCCCACTGCGATCGAGGCGCCGGCCAGCAGAGCACGGCGCTGGCGGATGCGATCGACGAGAAAGCCGGCGGGCGTCTGCATGAGAAAGACGCCCAATCCGCCCAACGAAATCGCCACGCCGACGCTGCTGTCGCTCCAGCCGCGCTCCACGAGGTACTTGCTCAGAAACGGCACGACCACGCCGCCGATTTCGGCAAGGAAAAAACTGGCCGCGCTAAGACCGATGCGGCTTCGCGCCGAAAGGTGACGTATGTGTCTATGCGGCAGAGTCGTCGCGGAACAGGGAAGGGGCGCAAGGGCCGTTGCCATTTGGGAATCTCCTAGGAGAAGAAGAATTCATCTCCGGTAAGGAGAGCCGCGACCGTAAGGGAGCGGGGGATGAAACCGCTCCCTTACGGTCGCGGCTCTCCTCACCGGAAATCATGAAGGAGGGTGCGTCAGTCGCGGGGCGGAGGCGGTGGGCCGCGCCGGTCGTCGGGTGGTGGCGGTGGGCGCCGATCATCGGGCGGTGGCGGCTCACGGCGACGATCCGGGAAGCGGCGCAGCCCGACCTGTTGTTCGGCCTGCATCAGGTGCTCGCCCACATGCGTCCACGCTTCGGCGGCTCGGGCCCACTGGATCGCCCGAACCGTGTCGTCGCGGCCGGCTTGCCTAGCTCGATCGTAAAAACGGCGTGCGGCGTCGAGGAACGTCCGCCCCGCGCCGCGCGGACCGAGAGCACCCGCGTCCTCCAAACGATCGCGTGTCCTCCATAACAGATCGCTTAACTCATAGGAATCGCGGAGAGGCGGCAAAGGTACTCCCCGCGTTTCCGGCGCATCGGCTCGCAGAGCATGGACCAGACCGCGAGCGGCGTCGTGCGCCGCCGTCGCTAATTCGTTGGCGCGCCACAACTCGTCCTCGCGGGCCGCGCGCACCGCATCGCGATAGAGATCCTTGGCTTGGTCGATCAGCGGAGCCAGATCGCGCGGCGGTCGTGCCCGGCCCCCTTCCGTCCACGCGGCCACGTCGGTCAGCGCGTCATAGGCTTTCTGCAAATTGTCTTTGCCCTTCCCCTTTTTCCCTTCCTTCGGACCACCTTTCGGACCTTTTGCTTCGGCAATGCCAGTAAGTCCATTTGCCGAACCCCACGCGATCAACCCGCCGATCACCACGGCGACCAATACCCCCGCGATGCCCCGCATCGCTCTTGTCATGGCTGTCTCCTCTCAAAAATCGGTTTTCAGTTTTCGGTTTTCGGAAACCCTCGCACCGAAACTCCGAGGGGGATAAAGCAAGCGCTGTACCAAGACCGAACGCGGCTGCCGGGTTGCGGTGCAAGTGTTTGTTGTGTAACGACTTGAGATTAGCGGATAGAGTGAGGAACCGAATCGAGGAGCATCGCGGGGAAAACGACAAGTGGGCATAAAGCCCCCGGTCGGGGGGATTCTCCCCCCTGGTGCGTTAGCAGCGTGCCCTCCGGGTCTCCTTGAGTCATTTCTTGGACGGCTTGGCTAACGCTTCCAACTCCTTGCGCCATTTCTCGGCTTGTGCTTTGTCGCCGTTCGCTTCGTATAGCTGCACCAAGCGTTCGAGCGTTTCGTTCAAGCGACTCTTGCTCCGCGGCGGGATTTTGTCTTCGCGGGTTTTCATGCCCTGGTAGCCTTCGCGCAGCAGCGGTTCGGCGTCGGTGTATTTCTTCTGGCCCAATAGCGCTTCGCCCAGCAGCGCTTGCGTGGAGAAGGTGGTCCACTCCTCGGGCTGCTTGGCTTGGCGGATCTTGAGGCAATCGCGCAAGAGAGGTTCGGCTTCGGAGAACTTCCGCTGCAACAGCAGGTTAATCCCCAAGCGGGCCATCGGCTCCGCCGTCCGCGGATCGTCGGCACCGAATCGTTTGCGCCTCTGTTCGAGGGCAGCGCGGAAGAGCGGCTCGGTCTTGGCGAGGATTCCGGCTGGCCCATAGAAGCCGGCCAAGTTCGTGCGGGTGAGGCGAGTGCTGGGGTGGTCGGGTCCGAGCTTGGCCTCCATCTGCTTTAGAGTCTGTTCGAGCAGGCGAATGGCCTCTTCGGTGAAGCCGGCATCGCTGTAGGCCGTGGCCAGGTTATTGCGGGACATGAGGGTGTCGGGATGGTTGGGTCCGAGTTGGGCCTCCAATTCCTTGAGGGCCTGCTCGTGCAGATGGATGGCTTCCTCAGTGCGGCCGGCCACTTTGTACGCCTCGGCCAGGTTGTTGCGGGAATCGAGCGTATAGGGGTGGTCCGCTCCGAGCTTGGCCTCGCACTGCTTGAGGTTCTGCTCGAACAGCGGGATGGCCTCGGCGAGGCGGCCGGCCTTCTGATACGCCTGGGCCAGGTTATTGCGGACGGCAAGCGTGTTGGGATGGTCGGGTCCGAGCTTGGCCGTCATCTGCTGGAGGTTCTGCTGGTGCAGCCGGATGGCGTCGGCGGTGCGGCCGGCGTCCGTGTACGCCACGGCCAGGTTGCTGCGCGTGTTGAGCGTATCGACGTGGTCGGGGCCTAACTTGGACTCCATCAGCTTGAGGTTCTGCTCGTTCAGGCGAATCGCCTCGGCGATGCGGCCGGCCGAATAATAGGCCACGGCCAGGTTGCCTCGGGAATCAAGCGTGTCAGGATGGTCGGTTCCGAGCTTGGCCTGACGCAAGGCCAACGCCCGATCGTGCTGCTGGATCGCTTTGAGAGGCTCCCCCAAATACCAGTAGGTCAATCCCAAGGTGTTGCGGATCGACGCTTCCACCAGCGGCCGATCCGCGAACGTCTTTGCAATCGCCGACTCGGCCGCGTCCACGGCCTCCAGCAAACTCACTTTATTGCCCAGACCGCCCTCCTGATCCTTGGGGCGCCCCGCCGACAACACCTTGTCCTGGAAAAAATTCAACACGGCCTTGGTGTCAGCTTCGGCCTTGAGCGCACGGTCGCGCTCTTCCGCCGTGTCATGGCGTGCGATCTCGGCTTGATCGCGTTGCTCGTTGGCCAGTTTCTCTGCGGCCATCGCGCGGTTGCGTTCGTTCATGGCCCAGACGGCCAGCACACTGCTCACCACCGCCCCCGCGAGTAGCAAGACCCCAAGCGCTGCTGCCGTCGCCAAACCCTGCCGGTGCTTCCACGCCAGCTTGCGCAGCCGATAGGTCGCGCTGGGCGGCCCAGCTTCCACCGGCTCATCGGCCAGGTAACGCTGGATGTCGCGTGCCAAGCCAATCGCCGTGTCATAGCGGCGGGTGCGGTCTTTCTCCAGCGCCTTCATGACGATCCACTCCACCTCGCCGCGCACCGCCTTGACTAACTCCGCCGGCTCCAGGTGCCGCTGCGCCGACACCGACGCCAACATCTCCTGGGATTCGCTCAAGAGCGTGCTGGGGCGCGGCGCCTCCTCCTCGCGGATCAAACGCAGTACTTCCGTGAACGCCACGTCCTGGAGCCGCTTGCGGCTTAGAGGCGTGCTGCCCGTCAGCAGCTCGTACAACAGCACGCCCAAGGAGTAGATGTCGCTGCGCGTGTCGATGTCCAGCGCATTGAACTCCGCTTGCTCCGGACTCATGTACTCCAGCGTGCCGACCAGAGCGCCGAAGCCGGTGAACAGCGTGTGCTCAGTCAATTTGCCGCCCACCGCCTTGGCCACGCCGAAATCGATCACCTTGGGCGCCGGCTTGCCATCGTAGCTGGCCACGAGGACGTTGCTGGGCTTGATGTCGCGGTGAATGATGCCCTTCTGATGGGCATGCTGAATGGCCTGGCAGACCGGCACGAACAATTCCAGCCGTTGCCGCAGCGTCAGACGCTGTTCATCGCAATACCTGGTGAGGGGAATACCCTTGACCAGCTCCATGACGAAGTACGGCCGGCCGCTCTGCGTGGTGCCCGCCTCGAGCACCTTGGCGATGTTGGGATGGTCCATCAGCGCCAGGGCTTGCCGCTCGGCCTCGAAGCGCGCGACGACCTGCGCCGTGTCCAGGCCGGCTTTGATGACCTTTAAGGCCACCATGCGGCGGACGGGTTGTTGCTGTTCGGCCATGAAGACGACGCCCATGCCGCCTTCGCCAATCTTCTGCAACAGCTTGTACGGCCCAATACGGCCGCCCACCCCCTCCGCAGGCGCAGTCGGCAAGGGCAGGGGATCGCGCCAACCTCCGGAAAGGGCCATGCCGATGTCCCGATGGGTTAAGGGTTCTTCCGGACCAGGAGCGATCTCCGCCTCGGCGCTTAACAGCGTTTCGACTTGCTGTCGCAATTCGGCGTTGTTGGCACAGGCTTGTTCGACGAAGGCCCGGCGTTCGTCGGCGTCGGCGAGCTGGCGAGCACGCTCGATAACAGCCTTGGCGGTCAACAACGGCTCATCCACAGAAGGGACTCCTAAAAGGAGGCAAAGTATCTACTTTTTGGTGGCATCCTTCCCGCTCGCCTGGCGGGCTTCCTCGTTCCCAAACTCCGTTTGGGAACGCCGTCCGCGAAACTCTGTTTCGCCAGTCTCGCCGGCGTCCGACTGGAGACGCGAAACAGAGTTTCGCCAAATGCGGTTCCCAAACGGAGTTTGGGAACCAGGAAACAATATCTACTTTTGGGCGGCATCCTTGGCATTCGCTTTAGGGGAACGCTCTCGCTCGTTGCGCCACTTCTCGGCTTCTGCCGTGTTGCCGTTTGCTTCGTATAGCTGCACCAGGCGTTCGAGCGCTTCCGTCAGGCACCCCGTGCTCCGCGGCGGGATTTTGGCTTCGCGGGCTTTCATGCCCTGGTAGCCTTCGCGCAGCAGCGGTTCGGCGTCGGTGTATTTCTTCTGGCCCAACAAGGCTTCGCCGAGCAAGGAGCGCGTGTTGAAAGTCGGCCACTCGTCGGGCTGCTTGGCGATGCGGATTTTGAGACAGTCGCGCAGCAGCGGCTCCGCCGCGGCGTATTTGTGCTGGTGCAGCAGGTTCGTGCCGAGGGCGGCCATGCGGGCGGCGGTCACGGGATGGTCCGCGCCGAAACGCTGGCGCGTCCGCTCAACGAGCTGGCGATAAAGCGGCTCCGCTTTGGTGAATTCTCCGGCTTGATCGTGCGTCGCCGCCCATTGATCGAGGGAGATGAGCGTATGAGGGTCTTTAACGCCGAGCTTGATTTCGCACAGTTTGAAGTTTTGGCTGTGGAGCCGGATGGCTTCGGCGTTACGGCCCAGCATGCGGTACGCATTGGCCAGGTTGTGGCGCGATGTGAGGGTATCGGGATGATTGAGACCTAATTTAGCCTCTTTTTGCTGGAGTGTTTGGACGAGCAAAGGGATGGCGTCGGCGGCGCGATTGACGGCCAGGTAGGCGTTGGCCAGGTTATTGCGCGCGCCGAGCGTGTCTTGGTGATCGATGCCGAACCGGTCCTCGTACAGCTTGAGATTTTGTTTGAGCAAGGGAATGGCGTCGGTGCCGCGGTTGTCGCCGAGGTAGGCATTGGCCAGGTTGTTGCGGACGGCGAACGTTTCCGGGTGATTGACGCCGAACTGAGACTCGATTTGTTTGAGATCCTGTTCGTGCATGGGGATGGCCAGGGCGCAGCGTCCGTCTTCTTGGTACGCCAGGGCCAGATGATCGCGGGATCGGATCGTATCGAGATTGTCGGCGCCGAGCTTGGCCTCGCGCAGCTTCAGGTTCTGCTCGTGCAGACGAATGGCCTCGGTGACATCGCCGGCGGAAAGACACGCTTGGCCCAGGTTATCGCGGGAGAGGAGCGTGTCGGGGTCGTCGGCCCCAAGCTCGGCCTCGCGCAGCGCTAAAGCCCGTTTGTGCTGCTGCATCGACGCGGGATAATCGCCGAGATACCAGTACGTCTCCCCCAGCGTGTTGCGGATCGACGCCTCCACGAGCGGTCGATCCGCGAACCGATTGGCGACCTCCGGCTCGGCCGCGTCCACGGCCTGGCGCAACGATACGTCTTTGCCTTGCCCGCCCTCCTGCCCCTCCGGGCGGTTTGCACTCAACACCTTGTCCTGAAAAAACTCCAATACGTCCTTGGCTTCTTTCTCCGAGCGCACTGCGTGATCGCGTTCCTCATGCGCTGTTTGCTCCGCTGTCCGCGCTTCATTCTCGGCATGCAAGGCCCACACCGCCAAGCTCGTGCTGACCACCACACCCGCAACCAGCAGCAGCAGCAAGGCCGCCACCGTGGCCAGGCTGCGGCGATGCTTCCAGGCCAGCTTGCGCAGGCGATAGGTGGTGCTGGGCGGCCCCGCCTCCACCGGCTCATCGGCCAGATAACGCTGAATGTCCCGCGCCAAGGCATTGGCCGTCTCATAGCGGCGCGCTCGGTCTTTCTCCAGCGCCTTCATGACGATCCAGTCCACCTCGCCCCGAAGCGCCCTCAGCAAGGCCGTTGGCTCCATCTGTCGCTGTGCTGAGACGGAGGCCAACGAATCCCTGGTGGCGCTCAAACGCGTGCTCGGCCGCGGCGGCTCTTCCTCGCGGATCAACCGCAAGACCTCCAGCAAGGACGTGTCTTGCAAACGCCGCCGCATCAACGGCGTCGTGCCGGTCAACAATTCGTACAGCAATACACCCAGCGAATACACATCGCTGCGCGTGTCGATGTCCAACGAATTAAACTCGGCTTGTTCGGGACTCATATACTCCAACGTGCCGACGATGCCGCCAAAGCCGGTGAACAGCGTGCGCTCCGTGAGCTTTTGCCCCATCGCTTTTGCCACGCCGAAATCGATCACCTTGGGCACGGGCTTGCCATCGTAGCTGGCCACCAGGACGTTGGAGGGCTTGATGTCGCGGTGAATGATGCCTTTCTGGTGGGCGTGCTGAATGGCCTGGCAAACCGGCACGAACAATTCCAGTCTTTGCCGTAGGGTCAAGCGCTGTTCGTCGCAATACTTGGTAAGGGGAATACCCTTGACCAGCTCCATGACGAAGTACGGCCGGCCGCTGTGCGTGGTGCCCGCCTCGAGCACCTTGGCAATGTTGGGATGATCCATCAGCGCCAACGCTTGCCGCTCGGCCTCGAAACGGGCGATGATCTGCGCCGAGTCCATACCGGCTTTGATGACTTTGACGGCGACCATGCGGCGGACAGGTTCCTGCTGCTCGGCCATGAAGACAGCCCCCATGCCGCCCTCGCCGATCTGTTGCAGCAGCTTGTACGGCCCGATGCGGCTGCCCACGCCTTCCAAGGGCGCGCTCGGCAGCGGTAACGGATCGAGCAATCTACCGGGGAAGGCATTCTTGGTATCGAGCGTGGGAGCGTGCCGATCAGGGCGACTATCGCTTTCATCGGGAGCGGGTAGGGGCTTTTCCACGGTAATGTCACCTATACTTCACGTTGCATCGAGGGATTTCGATACGAGACGCTTCTCCGAAGCATCGCTAACCGAAGAATTTTACTTCTTGGGCGCAGCCTTGGCGGCAGCGCTGCGGGTTTTCTTTCTTTCCTCTCGCCAGCTATCGGCCTGTGCTGTGTTGCCGTTTGCTTCGTACAGTTGCACCAGGCGCTCCAGCGCTTCAATCAAGCGGACCTTCCATTGCGTGGGGATCTTCGACTCGCGCTCCTTTAGGCCTTGATAGCCCTTGAGCAGCAGTGGTTCAGCGTCGGTGTATTTTTTTTGGCCGAGTAGCGCTTCGCCGAGCAGCGATTGGGCATTGAAAGTCTTCCAATCGTCGGGCTGTTTCGCTTCGCGGATCTTGAGGCAGTCGCGCAACAACGGCTCGGCCTCGGTGTATTTGTGCTGGTGCAAGAGGTTCGCACCTAGGGAGGCAAGCTGCCCCGCCGTCTCCACGTGTTCCGCACCGAAGCGTTTACGCTTCTGTTCGAGGAGAACGCGATAGAGCAGCTCGGCCTTGGCGAACTCGCCAACCCGATCGTAGGCCGTTGCCAGGTTGCTACGGCATGCGAGCGTGTCGGGGTGATTAGCACCAAGTTTGGCCTCATATTGCTTCAGGGTCTGTTCGTGGAGGCGGACCGCCTCCGTGAGGCGGCCGGCGTTAAGATACACCGAAGCGAGGTTGTCGCGGGAGAGGAGCGTATCGGGATGGTCAGGGCCGAGTTTGACCTCGTAGAGCTTTACGTTCTGTTCATGCAGGCGGACCGCTTCGGCGATGCGGCCGACGGAAGCGTAAGCATCAGCCAAGCTATTGCGGGAATTAAGCGTATCGGGATGATCCGCACCGCGCTTGGCTTCACACATCTTGAGGTTCTGTTCGTGCAGGCGAAGCGCCTCGGCGATGCGGCCGATGTCAAGGTAGGCATCGGCCAGATTATGGCGGGACGTGAGTGTGGAGGGGTGGTCGGCGCCGAACTTGGCCTCCATTTGCTTGAGAGATTGCTCGTGCAGGGGGATGGCGTCGGTGGCACGACCGGCATCCTGGTACGCCACGCCCAGCTGATCGCGGGATTCGAGCGTGGCGGGATGGTCGGGTCCGAGCTTGGACTCGCGCTGCTTAAGGGTCTGTTCGTGCAGGCGGATGGCATCATCAAGGCGGCCGTTGACCCGGTACGCCTCGGCCAAGTTATGGCGGGATTCAAGCGTGTCCAGGTGGTCCGGAGCGAGGCGGGATTCGCGTATCGCCAAGGCGCGCTCGTACTGCTTGATCGCCTCGGCATATTCGCCCAAATACCAGTAGGTTGTGCCCAGCGTATCGCGGATCGACGCTTCCACGAGCGGTCTGTTCACAAACGCCTTGGCAATCTCCCGCTCGGCCGCGTCCACCGCCTTGCGTAATGTCACCTCCCTGCCTTGGCCGCCCTCCTGCCCCTCGGGACGCCCGGCGCTCAACACCTTGTCCTGAAAGAAACCCAGAACCGCCCTGGCGTCTTCCTCCGAACGCTTTGACGCCTGCTCCGCCGCCACCGCTTTATCGCGCTGCTCCTTAACATCCGCTTCCGCCGCCAACGCGCGGTTGCGTTCATCTAGCGCTACTTGCTCTGCCGTCCGCGCTTCGTTCTCGGCACGCAAGGCCCATACTGCCAGCGAGGTGCTCGCCACCGCACTCACGATGAGCAGCAGCAGCAACGCCGCCGCTGTCGCCAAGCCGCGGCGATGCTTCCACGCCAGCTTGCGCAGGCGATAGGTGGTGCTGGGCGGCCCCGCCTCCACCGGCTCATCGGCCAGGTAACGCTGAATGTCCCGCGCCAAGGCATTGGCCGTCTCATAGCGGCGCGCTCGGTCTTTCTCCAGCGCCTTCATGACGATCCAGTCCAGCTCACCCCGAAGCGCTTTGACCAGCGCTGCCGGCTGCATTTGCCGCTGCGCCGATACCGACGCCAACGAGTCCTTGGTTGCACTCAAGCGCGTGCTCGGCCGCGGCGCCTCTTCCTCGTGGATGAGCCGCAACACTTCCGTGAGGGGCGCGTCCTTCAATCGCTGCCTCGTCAATGGCGTCGTGCCGGTCAGCAGCTCATAGAGCAGTACCCCCAGCGAATACACGTCGCTGCGCGTATCGATGTCCAGAGCGTTGAACTCCGCTTGTTCGGGACTCATGTACTCCAACGTGCCGACCAGACCGAGGAAGCCTGTGAACAGCGTGCGCTCGGTGAGTTTTTGTCCCATGGCCTTGGCGACACCGAAATCGATCACCTTGGGGACCGGCTTGCCGTCGTAGGCAGCGATCAGGACGTTTGTTGGCTTGATGTCGCGATGGATGATGCCTTTCTGATGGGCATGCTGAATCGCCTGGCAGACCGGCACGAACAATTCCAAACGTTGCCGCGGCGACAGCCGTTGATCATCACAATACTTGGTGATGGGGATGCCCTTGACCAGCTCCATCACGAAGTACGGCCGGCCGCTTTGCGTGGTGCCTGCATCCAGCACCCGCGCGATGTTGGGGTGATCCATCAGCGCCAGAGCTTGTCGCTCGGCCTCGAAGCGGGCGACGACCTGCGCCGAGTCCATGCCGGCTTTGATAACTTTGACGGCGACCATGCGGCGCATGGGTTCATGTTGTTCCGCCATGAAGACGACGCCCATGCCGCCCTCGCCGATCTGTTGCAGCAGCTTGTACGGCCCGATGCGGCTGCCCACGCCTTCCAAGGGCGCTCTCGGCAGCGGTAACGGATCGAGCCAACGATCCCCGGCGGCATCTTTGGTGTTCAGCGTGGGGGTGTGCCGATCGGGGCGACGATCGCTTTCATCGGGAGCGGATTGCGGCTGTTCCACGGCAAAGTGACCTCAGAATCAGGTTGCGTCGAGGAATTTCGGTTAGCGACGCTTCTACGATGCGTCGCTAACCGACGAGCTTTTACTTCTTGGATGCATCCTTGGCAGCAGCGCTGCGAGCTTTCTCTCTATGCTCTCGCCACCTGTCGGCCTGCGCTGTGTTGCCATTTGCTTCGTACAGTTGCACCAGCCGCTCCAGGGCATCGATCAAGCGCGCCTTATCTTGCTTTGGAATTTTCGATTCGCGCTCCTTCATGCCCTGGTAGCCTTTGAGAAGCAGCGGCTCGGACTCGCTGTATTTTTTTTGGCCGAGCAGCGCGTCGCCGAGCAGGGACCGTGCATGAAAAGTCGTCCACTCGTCAGGTTGTTTCTTTTCGCGGATGGTCAGGCATTGACGCAGGAGCGGCTCGGCGTCAGCGAATTTTTTCTGCTTGAGGAGATTGGCTCCTAGTTGGGCAAGCGCGCGGGCCGTGCGCGGATCATCGGGGCCGAATTGTCGCCGCCTTTGTTCCACGTCTTCGCGATGAAGGGCCTCAGCTTTAGCCAGCTGTCCGTCCTGATCGTAGATCTGAGCTAAGGCGCCGAGGACCCAGGCAATGAGGGCCGGCAAGCCATCCGCGCGCCGGCGCCCACGCTGGAGGGCGGTTTCGAGCAGAGCGATAGCTTTCTCGAGTTGGCCCGCCTCTTGATAGGCGATGCCCAAATTGGCCATCGAATAAAGCGTATAAGGATGGCTGGATCCGAGCTTGACTTCCATCCCTTTGAGGGCCTCCTGATACAGACAGATGGCATCGTCGTAGCGACCGGCGAACCGATAGGCAGCAGCCAGGTTGTTGCGAGCCATGAGCATTTCCGGATGATCGGAGCTGAACTTGGCCTCCGTTTGCTTGAGGGTTTGTTGGTGGAGGCGGATGGCCTCGTCGAACTGGCCGGCGGCATCGTACGCTGTGGCCAGATTGCTGCGAGCAATGAGTGTATCGGGATGATCGGTGCCGAGCTTGGCTTCCATTTGCTGGAGCGCTTGTTTGTGCAAGCTGATGGCCTCGTCGAGACGTCCGGCGGACTTGTACGCGAGGGCCAACTGGTCGCGGGAGATGAGTGTATCAGGATGGTCGGGGCCGAGCTTGGCCTCCCTTCGTTTGAGAGTTTGCTCAAGAAGTGGTAGCGCCTTGTCGTTGCGGCCGGCGGAGTAGTACGCAGTGGCCAGGTTGAAGCAGGAACTAAGCGTGTCAGGATGATCCGGACCGAGAAGCGATTCGCGCAAGGCCAGGGCCTTTTCATGCTGCTGGCTCCCCTGGCGATATTCACCCAAATACCAATACGTTTCACCCAAGACATTGCGGATCGATGCCTCCACCAGAGGACGATCGGCGAATGCCTTGGCAATCTCCGGCTCGGCCGCTTCCACCGCCTGGCGGAGGGTCGCGTCCCGGCCCAGACCGCCCTCCTGACCTTCGGGACGCCCCGCGCTCAACACTTTGTCCTGGAAGAATCCCAGCACCGCCTTGGCATCTTCCTCTGAACGCTTCGTCTCCTGCTCCGCCGCCACCGCCCGGTTGCGTTCGTCGAGCGCCGCTTGCTCCGCCGTTCGCGCTTCACTCTCGGCCCGCAGTGCCCACACCGCCAGGCTCGTGCTAGCCACCACTCCCGCGATCAGCAGCAGCAGCAAGGCCGCCACCGTGGCCAGGCTGCGGCGATGCTTCCAGGCCAGCTTGCGCAGGCGATACGTGGTGCTGGGCGGACCTGCCTCCACCGGCTCATCGGCCAAATAACGCTGAATGTCCCGCGCCAAGCCGATGGCTGTCTCATAACGCCGGCTGCGGTCTTTCTCCAACGCCTTCATGACGATCCAGTCCACCTCGCCGCGCACTTCCTTGACCAACGCCGCCGGCTCCATCTGCCTCTGCGCCGAGACGGACGCCAACGAATCCTTGGTCGCGCTCAAACGCGTGCTCGGCCGTGGCGGTTCTTCCTCGCGGATCAGACGAAGCACCTCGGTCAACGCCGCGTCCTGCAAGCGCGGCCGCGTCAAAGGAGTCGTGCCGGTCAGTAGCTCGTACAACAGCACGCCCAAGGAATACACATCGCTGCGCGTGTCGATGTCCAAGGAATTAAACTCGGCTTGTTCGGGACTCATGTACTCCAAGGTGCCGATGATGCCGCCAAAGCCGGTGAACAGCGTGCGTTCGGTCAATTTCTGTCCCATAGCCTTGGCCACGCCGAAATCGATCACCTTGGGCACCGGCTTGCCGTCGTAGGCAGCGATCAGGACATTCGTCGGTTTAATATCGCGGTGGATGATGCCTTTCTGATGGGCATGCTGGATCGCCTGGCACACCGGCACGAACAATTCCAGTCGCTGCCGTAGGGTCAAGCGCTGTTCATCGCAATACTTGGTGATAGGGATGCCCTTGACCAGCTCCATGACGAAGTACGGCCGGCCGCTGGCGGTCGTATCGGCGTGAAATACCTTGGCAATGTTGGGATGATCCATGAGCGCCAGGGCTTGCCGCTCGGCCTCGAAACGGGCGATGATCTGCGCCGAGTCCATACCGGCTTTGATGACTTTGACGGCGACCATGCGGCGGACGGGTTCCTGCTGCTCGGCCATGAAGACCGCACCCATGCCGCCCTCGCCGATCTGTTGCAGCAGCTTGTACGGCCCGATACGGCTGCCCACGCCCTCCACGGGCGCTCTCGGCAGCAGTAAAGGATCGAGCCAGCGATCCCGGGCGGCATCTTTGGTGTTCAGCGTGGGGGTGTGCCGATCTGGGGAACTCTCGTCTTCATCAGGAGCGGGCAACGGCTTTTCCACGGTACAGTCACCTCAAATTCACGTCGCGTTGAGGATTTTCGATATGAAATGAGGATAACCCTAGTTGTCATGGACCGCAAGTAAGGGGGCCGCGGCAAAGAAGGCGAACTCCTCATTATCGGTACCACCGTGCCCCGGTCCCTCTCCCTATGCGGCCGAATGCGCGAAACCCTTCCTTGAATGGGAACGTACCATCCGCTAAAATCATGTGATTTCAACAGGGACCGATTGTCCGCCGTTTTTCGGCGGCCCGGCTGCCGCGAGCGCGGCCTGGGAGGAAAACTCATGCCCGCACTGCACATTCTCAAAGGCACCAACGAGGGAGCCTCGATCCCGTTGGACGGCGATCGAATCATTCTCGGTCGCAATCCCGATTGCGACATCGTTATCAACGCAACTTCCGTCAGCCGTGAGCACGCGCAAATCGTCCGTGTCCAGGGCCGCTACTATCTCGCCGACGGCGACAGCGACGGAAGACCAAGCCGGAACGGAACGTATCTCAACAATCAACCGATCACCGCCCGTACCCCGCTCAAGCACAACGATCGTATCCGCATTTGCGATTTTCAGGCGACTTTTCTCGATCAACTCCTGCCCTCGCCGGACACGGACGATTTCGCCGAGGGAGAAGAACACGAAAACTCATCGACCGTCGAGGCGATGCTGGCCAACAGCCCCAGCAGCCACATGCTGTTGGAGAAACAGCCGGCCGAGAAACTCCGCCACCTTCTCGAAATCAGCGGCAACCTCACCAAGACGCTCGATCTCGATGACCTGATGCCCAAAATCGTCGAGAGCCTGTTCCAGCTGTTTCCCCAGGCCGATCGGTGCTTCGTCATTCAGGCCGAGGAAGGCACCAACCGTTTGCTGCCGCGCGTCGTGCGGACGCGCCGGCCGCACGATGAGGCCAATGCCCGCCCCAGCAAAACCATCGTCCGCAAATGCCTGGAGACTTCGACGGCGTTTCTCAGCGACGACGCCAGCCGCGACGACCGCATTCAGCTGAGCCAAAGCGTTGTCGATTTCCGCATCCGCTCCGTCATGTGCGTGCCCTTGTGTACAGCGGAGGGCAAGGCGTTCGGCGTCATCCAACTCGATACGCAGGACCGGGGCAAGAAATTCAACCAGGAAGATCTGAAGCTCTTATGGGGCGTGGCCAACCAGGCGGCCATCGCGATGGAGAATGCCCGCTTGCACGAGGAAGCGGTGCTCCGCGAGCGCTTTCGCCGCGATTTGGAGCTGGCCACGCGCGTGCAAACCAGCTTCCTACCGAGTAGCTTGCCGAAAGTCGCCGGCTACGAGTTTTACTCGTACTATCAGCCCGCCCAGGCGGTCGGGGGCGATTATTACGATTTCATTCCGCTGCCGCAGGGCCGCTGGGCGGTGGCCCTTGGCGATGTGGCCGGCAAAGGCATCGCAGCGGCCCTGCTCATGGCCAAGGTATCCTCCGATGCGCGGTTTTGCTTTTTGGCCGAGCCGAACCCCGCCCTGGCCGTCAGCCAGCTCAACGACAATCTCTATCCACACACCAGCCCGATGGATCGCTTCGTGACGCTGGCCGCGGTTGTGCTCGATCCGGTGCGACACGCGGTCACGCTGGTCAGCGCCGGCCATCCCTCACCGCAGCTGGCGCGCAAGGACACCACCCTTTTGCAGGATGTGATGCCCAAGTCCGCGGCCGGATTGCCCCTTGGTATGATCGAGGGATACAACTACGAAGCCTGTCAAACCGTCCTCCAGCCCGGCGACAATTTGATCCTGTTCAGCGACGGCGTGCCCGACGCCCTCGATTTGCGCAACAATCCCTTCGCCATGAAGGGAGTGCAGCGCGTCGTGCAGGAAGCCGGCGGCGTCTCCGCTGCCGTGCTCGGCGAACGCATCATCAAGGCCGTCGCCCAGCATGCCAGCAACCGCGACCCGCACGACGACATCACTTTGGTTTGCGTGGGACGTACAATGTAAATTGGTTTTCGGTTTTCGGTTTTCGGTTTTCGGAATTCAATGTGCATTTCCGAAAACCGAAAACCGAAAACCGAAAACCGAAGAGAAGACGCCATGACCGACACCATCACTGCTCCCAAACAACGCACGGAACAGCGTACCAAACGACAACCGCCCTACCATGTGATTTTGCTCGATGACGACGATCATACCTACGAATACGTCATCCGCATGCTGCAAGAGTTGTTCGCTCACTCGTTCGAGACCGCGTATCTGATGGCCGTGGAAGTGGACACCACGGGAAGGGTGATCGTACTGACCACGACCAAGGAACATGCGGAACTCAAACGCGATCAAATCCACGCCTTCGGCCCAGACCCGCTCAGCTCGCGCGGCTGCGCCGGCTCCATGTCGGCGGTCATCGAACCTGCTGTGTAGTCTAGTCGCGCACAACGCGCATCCGAGCCGCGCACGCAGCGCAGCGGAGTAAGCAGCCGCCCCGAGAGGCCGCTTACTCCGCTGCGCTGCGTGCGCGGCTCGGATTATTTTTCTTTCAACGGTCGATCAACCGCCAGCACTGCGGTACTCGCGGCGTTGCGGACCTCGTCGTCCGTTTCGTTGATCATCACGTCGCGCAACACGGGGAGTTGTTCCTTCGCCAACGCGCCGAACCGCCCCAGGGTTTCCGCCGCCTCTTTGCGCACGCTGGGAGGCTGCGTGCGGTCGGACAAGATCCAGGCGACGTTCGGCAACGCCGGAGCCGCGTCCGTCCCGATGCCTTGGATCGTGCGCAGGATAGCGATGATGTATTCCTTGTCGCCGCGATTGATGACGCGCGCCAGAAAGGTGACGGCTGCCTTGGCGTGCTCTCCGTACTGCTCCAAAGCTTTCGCGGCAGCGATGCGGACGCCCGCATCTTCGCGATCATCCAGCAAGCGCATGAGTCCCGGTACGACCTCGTCCGCCTGTCGTGGATAGAGCTTGCCGAGCGTTCGCGCCGAACTCCAGCGGACGAACTTATTGGAGTCGCGCAAGGCCGCGACCAGAGCAGGGATCGCCGGGACGGATCGCTCGCCAAACGTCTCCAGAGTATCCACCGATGCCAGACGAACGCGATAATCGGGATGTTTCAAATTCTCGATCAAGGTCTGAATGGTTGCATCAACGCCTGCGACCTGAGCCGGCGGCGGCAATTCGTCGAGCGGCTGAGCGAGGAAGGCAGCCGTCCGCAGTACCTCCTCTTGCTGGTGCTTCAAGCTCTTTTCCGCTGAATTCGATCGACGAGCCAGCGCGGGAGCTTGGCCTTGCGCCGGTAGCTTGATGGGCCGCTCTAGCGTGACGGCTGGCTGCGCGGAAGGGGCGATCGGCTGTTGCGGTCGAGCCGTCGCCCATTGCGAGGGCACCCGATCTTTGGCAGAGGAGGGTACAGATGCTTTTTTCTTGTACTTTTCGCGCTCCTTGCCATTGCGATCGCCCGGTCCAGGTTCCGGTAAGGGCAGAATCTCCCCCTTGTTGGTCCGCAATTTCTGCATGGCCAGAACCATCGTTTCCAGCACGCGGCAAGCGGCGACGCGCATCTCCGGCACGCGGTCGCGGGCGGCGGCGTTGATTTTCGGCAGAACCTCTTCCGCCACAACCGTGGCCGGTTGGAGCATCGCGCGTCGCTCGGATACCGTCCACGCATCGCCGGCCAAGGTGTCGAAGATCATGGCCGCTCGCGCGCACGTCTCCAAGCTGGCCCGCCGCACCCGGACATCGTCGTCGGTCAGGCCGCTGGCGGCCACCGGCAGGATGTGCCGAACCGCCGTGAGGTACGGCTCCGGCCGGCTCTTGTCCACGTCGGGCGTACTCAGCACTTCAAGGAAGCGCCCCAGCGCTTCCGCTGCCGTCCGCCGCGTCAAGACATCCATCTGCGGAGATGTGAGCAACGGTTTAACGACGCCCACGAGGTAGGTCGGATCGCTCACCAGCTCCCCCAAGGCATTGAGGGCCGCCGCGCGCACTTGAGGATCGGGATGTTCGGTCAGCGTCGTCAGGTTGCTGCTCAGCGCGCGCAAATGGTCGCGAAGACCTTGCGAACTCTCCCTAACATCGCTCCTCTTGTTTCGCATCACCTCGGGGACGCTGGCGCCGGTATCCGGGTCGTGATAGATCGAAATGTCCTGGCGGCGCGAATTGCTCATGGTATCGCCAAGCAAGTTGGAGGCGGCGATGCGATCTACTGCTCGCCCTTCGGTCAGGTAAAAGCGCAAGCGCTTCTCCAGGCGGTCCAGCAATTGCGAATGAAGCTCACGCTTGATCTCGTTCACGACGGCGTTGTTGATGTCTATGCGTTCCACTTCGTCTTGAGCTTTCGCCATCAATTGCTGCACGCCGCGTTTGAAGGCTTCGTCTCCTTCCTTAACAATTTTCTTAACTTCATCCGATGCCACTCTCGCCGTATCGAGACCGGAATCGAGGGCGGACCACTCCGACAACATCAGGACGCGGCTCACCTCGCCCAGGGAAGGCAAGCCCTCGGACGCCTTGCGCAGTTTGCGGCGATAGTCCACCAGCGCCGCGCCCGTCGTGTCCGGGAGGGGCCCGCGCTTGGAAATCATGGCGCGGAGATCGTCCACGCCGAACGGCTCCAAAGGACCGGCTCCCGCCGGACCCAGCACCATTCCCCCCAACAAGAGCAGCAAGGTCAAGCCGAACAGGCGGAAAGCCAGACCGGAACAGGCGAAGCGGATCGGCAGCATGGTAGTCAAGCTCCTGGTGGGCCGATGACCCGGCAAACAGACCAAACGCCGGACGGTTCCTTATCCATTTTTTCTATTGTAACGGTCCCAAGGGCGGTCGCAATCTCTCGTCCGTTGGTTAGCGACGCTTCGCAGATGCGTGGTGGCGTTGCAACGCTTCTGCGAAGCGTCGCTAACCGGCGCCATTCCCTACGGACTTCGGGCTAGCGTTTGACATCGGTTGTCGTTATCACAAACCTCTCGCCCTTTACGCTTAAGCAAACGGATGTTGAACGAACTCAGACGATTGTTCCAATTATGCACGATTTACCGCGCCCAGAACGTCTCGGATTTCGCCTGTCCCAAGATCACACACCTTGTTTGAAAACGCGCCGGCCCGCGAAGGTTCGTATCGAGCGGATCGGCTTGGGCAATCGTCCTAATCGCTTACTACACAAGAAGATGCTGAAAGGCGGCATGGTCGATTGGGCTTAGCGCGCGATTGGCATTCGATTCGCTCTACCTACTTCTAGAAGCTCCCTGGTGCCCGAGGGAAACCGAACGATGTTCAAGATTCTCAGAAATGTAATGCCCCGATCCATAACCCCTCCCCAACCGCCCACCCCCATTCGCAGTGTTCGCCCCTCGCTGCTCGACGTGCGCTTCACCGGCGATCCGTGGGTGGTGGACCATGAAGACGGCACGGCTTCGGTACGGCTGGATAATTATCGGCTGGCGCGAATTCAGACGATGCCCTTCGATCTGCCGTCGCTTAATCAGCTCTTGTTGCAGCTACGCCTGTGGCAGACACGCCGCCAATTCTATCGCCAGCTCCGCCGCCGCCAACCCGATCTCCACGAATCGACACTTCAACCTATCCAATAATGACCAACAAGTAGACCGGCGCCAAAAGCAAAGGCAACCAGCAGGATCACCACCACCGTTAGCCAAGTCGCTTGGGTTGGTGAGAGCACCAATCCAGGCGGAGTTGAGCGCACGCTGCCCGATGGCCGGGTAAACGATGGCGATGGGGGAATCTCGGTTGCAAACGGTGAAGGCGGAGGCGGCGCCGGCGGAGCGGCCGCTGAAGGGGCGGATACATTCTCCACGACCGGATTATTCAAAAACGCCTCAAAATCGCTGCGTTCAAACACAGGAGCGGGGACATCGGCGATCGGTTGTGCCGGAGGAGGCGCCGGCTTGTCGTCGGGGTCCGGTTGCGGGACCAACACCTCGGCCTGGCAGGTAGGGCAACGGACCATGGTCCCCGCCTTGCGGCGGGCAATCCCCATGAGTTGATTACAGTGGCTACAACGGAAACGGATTGGCATCGCGGCGATTTCCCTACGTCTCGTGGAGCCGCGACCGTAAAGGCGAGCGGGGTTGCGTAAGCGCCCCGAGTACATTTCTCGGGGCGCTTACGCAACCCCGCTCGCCGCTCCCTTACGGTCGCGGCTCCTCCTTGGTATTTTAACTGCCGCGAATCGCTCTTGCCATCAATGTGTGCAGAATGATTCTTGAAATCATTCCTTCGCGAGCCTAAGCTGGAAAAACGAATTGGTATCTGCGAAAACTGTCATGAGCCAGGTCACGCGAATTTTGTCCGCCATCGAGCAGGGCGACCCGAGCGCTTCCGAGCTTCTTCTGCCGCTGGTTTACGATGAGCTACGCCAACTGGCGGCCCGCAAGCTGGCGCAAGAGCGCCCCGGCCAGACGCTCCAGGCGACCGCCCTGGTCCACGAGGCTTATCTTCGCCTGGTGAACACGGAGGAAGCTCAGCACTGGAACAGCCGCCAGCACTTCTTCGCGGCGGCCGCCGAAGCCATGCGCCGCATTCTCGTCGAGCAGGCACGACGCAAAAAGGCCGCCAAGCGCGGCGGCGAGCGCAATCGCGTCTCTTTAGACGACGCCGATGTTGGTTACCTGCCAACGGAAGATGAAGTCCTCGACATCGACGAGGCCCTAACCCGCTTGGCCACTGAGGATCCGCAAGCCGCCCGACTCATCCAGTTGCGCTACTTCGGAGGGCTATCGGTCGAAGACGCCGCCGCGGTGGTCGGCATCTCGCGTTCCAGCGCTTACGAGCATTGGGCTTATGCGCGTGTTCGCCTCCGCTGCTTGCTCGACGGCGAATGACTCGTTTCCGTTCGCTAAACGATCACCGCGACTGTCCCTTCACTCCTCTCTTCCAGTCGGAAAAATTTTCGATTTTTTTCCGGACAAATCCACGCAAAAATACGCACAAGAGATTGACGGCGATTTCAGGAGAAAGAGTCATGCCCGCCGATTGGGAAAAGGTCCGTGAGCTGTTTCTCTACGCGGTCGGCAAACTGCCGGCCGAGGAGTGGGAAAGTTACGTTGCCCAAGCGTGTGCGGGAGATACCGAATTGCAACGGCAGACGGAGCATTTGCTCAAGGTTCACCGGGAAGCCGGCACCTTTCTGGAAAAGCCGGCGGCCCAGTTGTTGGACCTGGAAGACTTCGAGACCCGGTTGGTCGGCGAGATGGCCGCGGGCGAGCCGGAGGAAATGCCCGGCAGTCTCATCGGCCCGTACAAGCTGGTAGAGCAAATTGGGGAAGGGGGTTTTGGCGTCGTTTTCCGGGCCGAGCAGAGCCAGCCCATTCGACGCATGGTGGCCCTGAAAATCCTCAAGCCGGGCATGGATACGCGGCAGGTGGTGGCCCGTTTCGAGGCTGAGCGGCAGACGCTAGCGCTGATGGACCATCCCCATATCGCCCACATCTTCGATGGCGGCGCGACCGCAACCGGCCGGCCCTACTTCGTCATGGAGCTGGTCAAAGGAGTTCCCATCACGGACTTCTGCGGACAGAACAAACTCTCGATCCGCGCCCGGCTCGAACTTTTTGTGGAGGTGTGCCAAGCGGTACAGCACGCCCATCAGAGGGGGATCATCCACCGCGATCTTAAGCCGACCAATGTTCTGGTAACGGTGCATGATGACAAGCCCGTCGTAAAAGTCATCGACTTCGGCATCGGCAAGATCATGGGGCAACCACAGGACGACAAGTCGGCGTCCATGACCTTCCAGGATCCGTCTTCGTTGGGGCATCGACGGCTTGACGAGGACACTTTGACCACGGGTTTGGCTCATTTGATGGGCACGCCGTTGTACATGAGTCCGGAGCAAGCGGAAGCGAACCGGCAGGACGTGGACACACGCAGTGACATCTACTCGCTCGGCGTCCTGCTGTACGAATTGCTGACGGGCACGACTCCATTCGAGTATGAGCAACTGAGGATGCGGGATAAGAGATTCGCCGGATTATCCGTGAGATGGAGCCGCCCCGGCCCAGCATGCGGATGAATACACAGGAAGCCCTGGCGTTTTCAAGCCAGTGCCAGTGCGATCCCAAACGGTTGAGTCGCTTGCTCCACCGCGAGCTGGATTGGATCGTCCTCAAATGTCTGCAAAAAGACCGCGAGCGCCGGTACGACTCAGCTGCGGCGCTGGCCGATGATGTCGGCCGCTTCCTGCGCGGCGAGCCGATCCGCGCGCGGTCCGTGTCGGGGCGAGAGCGGCTTTGGAAGTGGGCGCGGCGCAAGCCGGCCCTGGCGGGATTGCTGGGTGTTTGTAGCCTTTTGTTGACCACCCTGATCGTTGGCGGTCTGGTGTACAACGCTCGCTTACGGCTCGCCATCGAACGCGCCGAGGACAAGGAAGCGGAAACGCGCCGGCAGTACCGGCAGGCCCACGACACGCTGGACCGCATGCTGGGCCGGCTGGAGGGTGAGCGCCTGGCGGACGTGCCGCAGCTCAAGGAACTGCAGCGCAGCCTGCTGGAAGATGCCCTGATCTTCTACCAGGACATCCTCCAGCAATCCGATAGCCCGGACCCCGTAGTGCGAAAGGACGCGGCCGTAGCTTGCAGGCGGGCTGCCGACATCCAACAGATTCTTGGACAAAACGACTCGGCTATGGAGAACTATCGACGAACCATCGAGTTGATAGAGAGCTTGCCGGCCGAAGACCGCGATTCCCCGGGCATACAGGTCCTCAAGGCTCGCTGTTACATAAATTGGGCCACGGCAGCCGGCGCCGCGGGCCGGCCCGAGGAACTGGAGCGGCACAACCAGACGGCCCGGGACCTTCTGGAGCGGCACGTTCGAGAGTGGCCGGACGACCCGGGACTACGGAATGATTTGGCCACGGCCGAACACAACTGGGGCGGCTTTCTCCTGATGTACAAGGGAAAGCCGGCCGAGGCCGAGCCGCACTATCTTAAGGCGGTGTCCCTCCGCATGGCCCTCGTCCGCGATCATCCCGAAGAGGAGAGCTACCAGGCGGCGCTCGGCGCGGACTACCAGGATCTGGGGCTGCTCTATCACCGAACCGGCCAAGGCGCTGAGGCATCCTCGACTTTTGCCAAGGCAGAAGCTCTACTGCGTCCCCTGGTCGATCGACACCCTACCGAGAGGAAGTACGCACTGTCGCTGGTCGCCCTGTACATCACCTCAAGCTATGGCCTGACCCTCTCCGGCCGGTCCGAGGAGGCACTGGATCGGCTCGCCTTGGGTGTCCGCCTGGCCGAAGATGCACTTCGCCGGGAGCCGCAGGACACGACTGCTCGCGCACGGGCCATAGGCGTACATGGGACGCGGGCCGAGATCTTCGAATTTCTGGAGCGCTTCGCGGACGCCGCCAAGGAGTGGGACCGAGTCGTCGAACTGGAGAGCGGGCCGGCTCGGATCAGCCGGCGCGGGTCACGGGCATGGTGTCTGGTCCGCGCCGGGGACCATGCCCGTGCCGTCGCAGAGGCCGGCGAATGGGCTGCGCTGCCCGATGCCACGGACGAAACCTTCTACTCCGTGGCCCGCATCTACTCCCGAGCGATTGAGCCAGCCCTTGGTGACAAGAAGTTGTCAGCGACGGAACGGGAGCAGTTGGCTGAGCGCTACGCCGCTCAGGCGATGGCCCTGCTGCGAAAGCTGCAAAACAAAGGCTATTTTCAGGACGCCGGCCACGCCAAGGCGCTCGGGACCGATGAGAACCTGCAACCCCTGCGTGCGCGAGAGGACTTCCGGCGGCTGATCGCTGCCGTGGGAAACAAGTGAGCAACCTTAGATAGCTTTCTGCAAAAACCTGGCGAACGACCGTTGATGTTCGATCCGGGACAGAGATTGTCCGCGTATTGGACCGTTACCTTTGTTTTTTCTCACCGTAGAGGAGGTATGTCATGTTTTCTTGCTTCACTCGTAGACTAAGCGCTTTGCTGAATCGCACTCATTGGGCTGTCGTTCCCGCGCAGACACGGCGGCTTGCCAAGCGGCAACGGACCGTTCGCCCGCACTTGGAAATTCTGCCCGACCGCATCTTGCCGTCCGTGGATATTTGGACCGGCGCCAACCACGGCGTCGATATCAACTGGAGCGACGGAAAAAACTGGTCGCTGGGACGCGCTCCCGGAAGCGGCGACATCGCCGAGTTCACTGGCAATCAGCCGGACGGCAATTCCATCGATAATATTTCCGCGACGATCGGCGGACTGCAAATCGACGGCACCTGGGGCGCGACTCTCCAAATCGGCGCCCTCAACACCCCTGTGACTCTGACGCTGGCCAGCGGCGGCGCGGATGAATGGGACAGCGGCACCATTAATCTGGATGGCAGCGACGGCACGATGATTAACAACGGCAAGCTTACGCTCAATGGTACGAACGGCGAGGAGATGGGCGGCGGAGGCAGCTTCACCAACAACGGCGTCATCTACCAAACCGGCGCGGGCAATCTGGACATTGGCCATATCGGCGGCAGCGTGGCCAACAAGTTTGTCAACGCGGCCGGCGCCACTTACGATTTCCAGAACAACTCCAGCATCACCAACAACGGCAGTCCTTACGGACCCGGAGGCTACATCATCAACAAGGGCCTCATCGAGAAGACCCCCGTCGACGGCGTGGCCACCGGCACTTCATCCATCACCGGCTCCCTAACCGACAACGCCGGCACGTTCGACGCCGCCACTGGCACGATCGCCCTTCCTGGCGGCATCAGCGATACCAACGGCACCTTCGAGGCCGCGGCAGGGGCCATCATCGACCTGACGGGGGGCAACAATGTGGCCTTTACCGAGAATGGCACCTTTACCGGCACAGGCGCCGGCGCTGTTTACCTCGACGCCGGGTTGCTGACAACCGGTTCCTCGGGCGCCACCTTCAACATCGCTTCCACGCTGGCGTTCGATTGGAGCGGCGGAACCATCAGCGTTCCGCAAAACGCCACGCTCGCCTACAACGGCACGCTCACGATCCTCGGTTCCGGCGGCGTGGAGTTGAGCGGCGCCGGAACTTTCCGAAACAACGGGACGATCGATCAGACCGGCACCGGCAACCTGGACATCGGCCATGCCGGCGGCAATTTGGCCACCACTTTCATCAACGCCGCCAAGGCCGTTTACGATTTCCAGAACAACTCCAGTATCACGAACAACAACACTCCTTACGGACCCGGCGGCGCCATCGTTAACTATGGTCTCATCGAGAAGACTACCGCCGCCGGCATCCCCACTGGCACCTCGTCCATCACCGGCCCCCTGACCGACAATGCCGGCACCCTCAACGCCGCCACCGGCACGCTCGGCCTCTCCTACGGAATCACCGACACCAACGGCACCTACGTGGCGGCTGCCGGCTCCACTCTTGACCTGACGAACGGCGGTACCTTCTCGGAAACCGGCACCTTCACCGCTTCCGGCTCCGGAACCATTACCCTCAATGGCGGCACGTTCTCCATTTCCAACAGCACCGCCACACTCAACATCCCCAGCACCGTCACCTTCGTCTGGCCCGGCGCGACCATCTACGTGCCCACCGGCGACAGCCTCAACGTCCACGGCAACCTGCTCCTCAACGGCACCAACAACGAGGGGCTGGAGGGCGGCGGCACCATGACCGAGTATGGCACGATTACCCAGTCGGGAACCGGTTATTTGGCCATCGGCGGCACGAACACCAACGCCACCACCTTGATTATCCCCGCCGGATCGATGTACAACTTCACGAACAACTCCGGCATTGAAAACTGGCCCTACAACGGCAGCGGCGTCGTGGACAACTCCGGGACTATCGAAAAGACCGGCGGAGGAGCCAGTTCGCCCATCAGCACCGCCTTCAACAACACCGGCGGCACGATCAACGTCACTCACGGCACCCTAGCCCTCAGCACCAGCGGCGGCGAAAGCACCGGTGGCGTTTTCAACGTCTCTACCGGCGCGATTCTCGATCTGACCGGCGGCAGCACCGTTACCTACAGCGGCACATACACCGGCTCCGGCACGGGCGAGGTGCTGTTGGGCGGAGGCACTCTTTCCGTGGCCGGCGGCACCAACGGTGCTACTTTCGATCTGCCCGGCAATCTGTTCATCTGGTCCGGCGGCACCATCGACACCAACGGCAACACCATGACCATCGAGGGCAACGTTAGGATCAACAGTACCAACGGCGCCGAGTCCCTCACCAGCGGCAACAGCAGCGGCGGCTATCTGGATATTGGCGGCGCCAGCTCCGGCGTGCTTAATGACAGCGCCGCCGGCAATACGCTGAGCATCGGCTCGGGAACAACGCTGCAAATCGCCAGCAATGGCACCGTCAACCTCGCCGACGATACCATCAAAGGCAACGGAGCGATCACCAACCTGGGCAATCTGGTCAAGAACCTCGGCACCAGCGGCGCAACCATCTCGACCTACGTGGACAACGAGAAGAACGTGGCCGTGTATGATGGCACGCTGACGCTCAGCGGTACGGTTGATCAGGTGTTCAACAACCAATTGACCGGCGGCTCGTGGCGAGTGGTGGGTGCCAACGCCAACGCCGTGCTGGACATTTCGTCGGCCAGCTTCAACATGATCGATCCGGGCGTGGCGGTGATACTCAATGGCCCCTATGCCAGCTTCGCGAACCTCAGCGCGTTGACGACCAACGAGGGCAGCCTCAATCTGTGGGGCGGGGCTTCGTTGACCACGGCGGGTAATTTCACCAACGCTGGAACGCTGGCCCTGCTGCCGACTACCACGCTTGACAGTGTGCTGACTGTCAACGGCGCTTTCACCCAGACGAGCCTGGGCACCTTGAATATTGGTCTAAGCGGGACGACCAGCGCTCCAACGTGTGGGTACATCAACAGCAAGGGCGCGGTGAAGCTGGCGGGTGCGCTGAAGGTAACCTCCTCGACGCAGATCCCGGCGGTGGGTTCGAGCCTGGACCTGGGGGAGAACGAGAGCAGTTCGGCGATCAGCGGCACGTTCGCGGGTCTGGCGGAGGGCGCGACGTTCACGGTGGACGGCATGACGTTCAAGATCACGTACAAAGGCGGCAGCAGCGGCCATGACGTGGTGATTACCCGTACCGCTTAAGACGTTACTATCCAAATGAACCGCCAAGGCGCCAAGAACGCCAAGAAAAGAAAGAGAGAGGAAAGGAAAGAAGAGAAAGAGCAAGAGGAAGATTACGATTAGGAAGAGGATTAAGAGCAAGAGAAAGAGTAAGAGTAGGAATGGCCTTGCGGAGGCCACGACCATGTAGTCCTTCTCTTGCTCTTGCTCTTAATCCTCTTCCTAATCGTAATCTTCATCTTAATCCTTCTCTTCTTCTCTCCTTCATCTTGGCGCTCTTGGCGTCTTGGCGGTTCATTCGGTTAGAGGTTCCAAGTGTTTGGCGCGCCCACAATCTCCGTCAAACCGCTACTTGACGATGCGGCCCCCAAACAGGCAGAATACTAAGAAGAAAATCGCAATCGTCCGGGGAAGATGGTGCCTATCTCACGGATCATCTCTAGGGAGCCTATCTCATGCGAAGCGCTAACCGTGTCTTCTGGTGCCGTCGATTTCTGGTCCTGGCCTTCCTCAGCACGATTCTGCCGTTGACTGCCGCTGTCCACCTCGCACGCGCCGAGCTGCTTTTTTTCAAAGACGGCTTTCCCGTCGAAGGCAAAGTCACACGCGAGATGACGATCGAGTTCGATCAAGTGGGCCGCGATGCGTATTACATGCCCAAAGGCTTCTTCTTCCTCAACGACGGGCCGCGGCGCATCTTTTTTAGTCCCGCACGGGTCCGCTATGTCTCGGAGAAAGATCCGCCTGCCGAGGAGCGGATCATCTATCGCAACCCGCGCGGTCAGGTCAATCCGAAGAAATTCCCAGGCCTGGCCGCGGTGGTCTCCGCGCCGGAATGGGGCGAGGATTGGAGCCGGCGTTTCGAATTTCTCAGCGGCATGGGAGCGAAGGTGGGGGTGCCGCAGCATATCAGCGTGTTGACGCCGTACTGGGCGCAAGTGGATTCGATGGGGCATTACTTTTGGAGCTGCGCTTACCTGACGCGCGAGCTGGGTCCGGAGACGGTGCAAGCGCTCCTCTCCTCGCATGCGGATTTTCAGGAAAAGAAGAATCTGCCGGCGGAAAAGCGCGCCTCGCTACGGCTGCGCAAGGCGGATTTCTTCGCCCAGGCCGGTTTTCTCGACCTGGCCGACAAGGAGCTAGACCGGCTTGCCGAGGCCATGCCCGATCAGAAAGAGCGTGTTGAAACTGCCCGTAAAATGCTCATCAAGCTCCGCGCCGGCGAGCGCATCGAGGAGATCAAACGCCGGCAACTGGCCGGACAACACAATCGCGTGCGCAAACTCTTGATGGACTTTCCTACCAAGGACG
>Ga0209062_1001859_pt1 | contig 32186 bp, 3 predicted proteins | sample Coa_R2_2_FD_187158 | JGI IMG/M metagenome (GOLD analysis project Ga0209062, IMG submission 187158) | Surface soil microbial communities from Centralia Pennsylvania, which are recovering from an underground coalmine fire - Coalmine... | ecosystem: Environmental > Terrestrial > Soil > Unclassified ...
AATCGGCATACTGGATTGGTAGCGGCGCTAAGTTGACAGGTTGTCCCTCCACATACCCATTATAGAGCGTGGTTACCTCCCGCATCAGGATGTCCATAGACCAACCATCTGCGATAATATGATGCATCGTCAACAGCAATGTCCACAGCTGCGACTCCTGCTGAATCAGCGTCGTCCGCAGTAAGGGACCGGTGCTCAAGTGGAACGGTTGCTGTACTTCCTGGTGTTGGAGGGTGCGAACCACCTGCTCACGGGCTGAGGGCGGCAACCCCGTCACATCGATGCAGGCCACAGCAAGGCCACTGCCGGACTCAATACGCTGCTGCGGTTGATCAAGAGGCTGATGAAAGGTGGTACGCAAGCTTTCGTGGCGGCGGCCTATCTCGATGAAGCTCTTGAGCAACGCGGCCTTGTCCAGCTGACCTTGCAAGCGCACAGCCAGGGGGATGAGGTAAGCGGTACTCTCTGGCTCCAGTTGATCGAGGAACCAGAGCCGCTGCTGGGCAAAGGACAGCGGCAGCCGCTGCTGGCGGGAGACCGGCACCAACGGCGGAGCGGCCAGCGCCTGCTCCCCTCGCTGCAGCTGCTCCAGTTGCCTGGCAAAGCCCCGCACGCTCGGCTCCTCAAACACCAGCCGCAACGGCACCTCGACCTGGAGCAGCTGTCGCAACCGTACCACCACCTGCGTTGCCAGCAAGGAGTGGCCCCCCAGCTCAAAGAAATCGGCCTCTCGCTGCTGCGGTCGTTGCCCGAGCACCTCCTGCCATACGGTCGCCACCAGGTCCTCCAGCGGCCTCCACAGCTCCCCTGCTCTCTCCTGCTCTTGCGGCATCTCTTGCGGCATGGGCAAGCCGCGTCGATCCACTTTCCCACTGGCTAACACCGGCAAGGCATCCAGCTCAATGAATGCTGATGGCTGCATCCAGGCGGGCAGCCGCTCGTGCAGATACTCCCGCAGCTCCCCTGCCAGCCTCCCCCCATGCTCGCCTCGCCCCACCACATAGGCCAGCAATCGCGGCTCGGCTCTCTCCTCTCGCAGCACCACTGCCTCGCGCACTCCTGCATGCTGCCGCAGCACCGCCTCGATCTCTCCTAGCTCAATACGGTTCCCTCGCAGCTTGACCTGCCCATCCCGCCGTCCCAGATACTCCAGCTGCCCATCGGCGCGATACCGGCCCCAGTCTCCTGTCCGGTAGAGCCTGCTCCCCGCCCGCTGGCTGTACGGGTCGGGCACAAACACTTCGGCGGTCCGCTCCGGCTCTCCCAGGTAGCCTCGTCCCACCCCTGCTCCTCCCACATAGATCTCTCCGGTCATCCCGATGCCCATCGGCTCTAACTGCTCATCGAGCACATAGAGCTGCGTGTTGGGCAGTGCGGAGCCAATCGGCGCTCGCCAGTCGCTCGGCTGCGGCGCGGGCAACACCGCATGGCTCACATCATCGGAGCACTCGGTGGGGCCATAGGCGTTGAGCAACTGCCATCCCCCTGCCTGCTGGCTCACCCGTCGCCACAACTCCAGCGGCAACGCCTCCCCCGTCACGCTGAGCCAGCGCACTCCCGCCAGCACCGGCTCTCCCTCGCCACCGCGCTCCTGCTCGGCATCGAGCACCGGTCCCAGCAACGAGGGCACCACTTGTAGCACGCTCACCCCACGCTCTCGTCCCACCTGGGTCAGCTGCCAGGGGTCGCGCGCCTGCTCTCGCGGCACGATCTCCACTGCCGCGCCCACCAGCAGCCCGGCCAGCAACTGCCACAGCGCGATATCAAAGCTGATCGAGGCCGTCTGCGCCACCACATCTTGCTCGTCGAGCTCCAACGCCTCTACTTTGGCCCACAGGTGGTTGAGCATCCCTCCGTGCTGCACCATCACCCCTTTGGGTACACCCGTCGAACCCGAGGTGAAGAGCACATACGCTAACCCCTCGGGACTCTCCCACTCCTTGACCGTCAAGTCCGGCGCCTCGGCTCCCCGACGCGCTACCTCCAGCAGCAGTCTGCCGCTGACGCCCTGGCGAGCCAGTTCCTCTTGCCCTCGTTCATCGGTCAGCACGAGGCGCGGCTGGGCTTGCTGAAGCACCTGCTGCAGCCGCGAGGGCGGCAGACTCGGCTCCAGTGGCAGCACCGCCGCCCCACAACGCCACAGTGCCAGCATACTCAGCAGCAGCGATGGTTCCCGCTCCAGCACCAGACCCACCACCTGCTCGGGTCCCACTCCCCAGGCTTGCAGCCCCCGCGCCAGCTGCTCGACCCGCCGCTGCACCGCTCCATAGGTCAGGCTCTCTTGCTCGTAGCGCACCACCACCCGCTCGGGCACGCGTGCGGCTTGCTGGGCCACCAACGCAGGCACACTGCAGGGGGCAGGACGCGCTCGCTGCGTCTGGTTCCAGGTCCGCAGTACCTGCTCTCGCTCGGCGGCAGGCAAGAGCGGCACCCGGGTGATCGACTGCTGCGGGTCGGCCACCAGCGCGCTCAGCAGCGTCTGCCACTGCGCCAGCCACCGCACAATGCGCTCGGCAGCAAACAGGTCCGTGTTGTATTCCAGCACACAGTTCAGCCCCTGCTGGTTCTCGATCAGGGTCAGGGTCAGATCAAACTTGGCCGTCGCGTTCTCTTGCCCCAGGCGGCTCACCTCTACCTCGTGCAAGACTGGAGTGGCAGCCTGCTGGGCCTGCTGTTGCAGGCTGAAGAACACCTGAAAGAGGGGCGAGCGACTCAGATCCCGCTGGGGATGCAGCTCCTCCACCACCTTCTCAAAGGGGATATCTTGATGGGCATACGCCTCCAAACAGACCTCGCGCACCCGCTTTAGCACCTGCTCAAAGGATGGTGACCCCGACAGGTCCGTGCGCAGCACCAGCGTGTTGACGAAGAAGCCAATCAGTCCCTCCAGTTCGCGGCGGCTGCGTCCGGCGATGTCGGTGCCCACAGCGATGTCAGACTGCCCGCTGCTGCGTGCCAGCCACACCTGGAAGGCCGCCAGCAGCAGCATGAACAGCGTCACCCCCTGGCGGCGCGCTACCCCTTGCAGCTCGTATAGCAGAGCAGAAGAGAGCAGCAACCGTTCGCGGGCTCCATGCGTGGTCTGGACGGCGGGACGAGGCCAGTCGGTGGGCAGGTCCAAGGGGGAGAGGTCGGCCAGTTGCTGCCTCCAATACTGCAGTTGCTCTTCTAGCACCTCCCCTTGCAGCCATTGTCGCTGCCAGAGTGCATAGTCGGCATACTGGATCGGTAGCGGCGCTAAGCTGGCAGGCTGTCCCTCCACATACCCATTGTAGAGCGCGGTTACTTCTTGTAAAAGAATATTTCTGGACCAGCCATCGGAGATGATATGATGCATCGTCAGCAGCAAAACGTGATTTTGGGGTTCCAGGTATAACATCCTGACACGCATCAGTGGCCCCTTACTAAGATTGAAGGGCTGGTTAGCTTCCTGCTGCAGCAGACGCTGTACCTGTTTCTGACGGACTTCCGCTGGCAAAGCGCTCACATCAACCAGTGGCAAATGAACTTCCCATACATCGCTAATCACTTGCACTGGCTCTTTATCTTTCACCTGAAAGGTTGTGCGTAGAGTTTTATGACGCCTCACGATGTCTCTGAGACTCTGCTCTAACGCTTTAATATTCAGGGAACCGGTCAAACGAATCGCAGCTGGAACATTATACACCGAGGCATCCGGTTCTAATTGATCCAGGAACCATAAACGTTGTTGAGCAAAGGAGAGCGGTAGGTCCTGGCTATGTTCTGTATGCACAGCCGCGATAAGTGGAAGAACTTCATATCCTTGCTTATCCTGCATTGCCTGCTCTACAAACAATGCCAGGCCTGCAACTGTTGGAGCGTCGAATAAATAACGTAACGGAAGTTCCACCTGAAGAGCTATACGGAGTCGCGAGATAATCTGAGTTGCTAGTAGAGAATGGCCTCCGATGTCAGCAAAATTATCATGCACGCCGATCTGTTTTACTTTGAGAACATCCTCCCAGATGCCAACGAGAATTTCTTCGATAGGACTGCGTGGTGCAACGTATGGAGACTTGCCCTGCCTCTCGTGCTCCTCCGGTGGAGGGAGCATCTGTCGATCAACTTTTCCGTTTGAGGTTAAAGGCAGCGCCCGCAGAAAAACGAAGTGAGAAGGCACCATATGCTTCGGCAATAATTCTGCTAAGAAGTCGCGGAGTTCCCAAATGGAGGGCGAAGATGACGGTTTTGCTACTACATACGCCACTAATCCTGGCTCCCCCTGCTCATTCTCCCATAATTGCACGACGCACTCTTGTACATTATTATGCTGACGTAGCACTGCTTCGATTTCACCTGGTTCAATGCGGAACCCACGCACTTTTACCTGATCATCGAGCCGTCCTATGAATTGAATCAACCCATCCTCGGTGACGCGAGCCAGATCACCGGTTCGATAGACACGTAATTCCTGGCCTTCCGCAAAAGGATGGGGTAAAAAACGCTCCTGCGTTTGTTCAGGCTGATTGAAGTACCCCCAGGCTAACCCCAGGCCACCCAGGTACAACTCACCTGTTACCCCCACAGGCGCCAGTTGCTGACAGCGATCCAGGATAAACGCCTGTGTATTGGCAATAGGACGACCAATAGGGATGGTATCATAAGCATTGTCCCTGCCCGGGAACATTGTTGGCGTACCAAGCACGTTCACAAGAGCGCCAATGGTCATCTCGGTTGGTCCATAATGGTTAATGACACAACAGGTACAACCGAGTTCGCGCAAACGTGCTAACAATACTCCCGAAAGAGCTTCTCCCCCTAGAATAAGATAACGGGTGGGAAAGATAGATGCGGATTGAGCGCTGTTAAGCAGAGCAGAAAAATGTGAGGGAACAATTTTGAGTACATCAAGCGGTTGCCGCTGAGTATAGCGGGCAAAAGCCTCTCCAGACGTGACAATTTCGTAAGGAAGCACATGCAGGCAGCCACCAGAGGCCAGAGAACAGAAAATAGCAGTATTGCCCAGATCAGCCGCTAGCGTCGAAACAGTGGCAAAATGAAGGCCGGACTCTACATTAAGTACTTCACACAATGCCTGTGTGTAGTTGCTTACACTACAGTGCCGAATGACCACCCCTTTGGGCTTGCCGGTGGACCCGGAAGTATAGATCACATAGGCGATATCCTGCTGCCCAAGAGGCACGATAGGGTTTACTTCAGCCTCTTGTTCCAACGCGGTCAGACTATCCAGACAAAGTACAGATCCTTCCCATTGAGCTAATTGAGATTTTAAGTGGTTTTGCGTCAATACCAGCCGAACTGTCAGCTCATTAAGCATCCAGGCCAGGCGAGCAGGGGGATAGTCCGGGTCCAGGGGCACATACGCGCCTCCTGCCTTGAGGATCGCAAGCAAACCAACCAACATTTGTACAGATCGCTCCATACAGAGTCCAACCATAACATTCGGCCCTACCCCTTCTCGTCGCAACATATGGGCCAGTCGATTAGCTTGCTGATTGAGTTGCTGATACGTCAGTTCATCAGCACCACATACAACTGCTACCTGATTAGGTATACGCTGCACCTGAGCCTCAAAACTGTGATGAAGAAACTGAATAGATACCGGCTTCTCTACCCCTGTGAAGGATTGCAAAAGTTGCCGCTGTTCCTCACTGGTGAGCAGAGGCAAAGAGCTGATCGGAGCCTGGAGATGTTCGACAGCGTTGCGCAATAAGGTGCAAAACATGTCGGCGAGGCGCGGGGCATAGAAAGATGAAATGCGAGAAGGCCGATATTGTATTTCAAGCCGAAGTTTCTCACCTATCTGCCGAGCATTGAGTTTGACAGTAAAGGTATGGAAACAACAAAAGTGCTGCCGTAATGAAAAGGTGGGTCCGTTTGCTGATAAAGACGCAGGCCATGCAGTAAACTCAAAGCAGAAAGGGAAGAAATTCGTCTCTCCAGCAACATCTGTACCTGCCAACTCCCAGGAAAAATACATCTGTTGCTCAACGACCTCTTTAAGAGCGTGATCAACGAGAGCAAGCACCTGTTCAAAGGTTAAGTGCATTGCCAGAGAGGCACGAAATGGCACTATCCGGCTGTAAAGGCCCAGAGCTGTAGTCAGTTCCTCATAGGGTCGTCCATCGCAGACAACGCCAATGAGGTCAGGCGCTCCATCCCTCAGCCGCCAGAGCAGGATTTGCCAGCAGGCGAGCAGGTAGGCTTCACACGAGACGCCAGCGCGCTGCGCCTCGATTTGCATTTGCTCTAATAAGGCGTCCTCGGCTGCTACTGCTTGCACCAGCGGGATACAGCTTTCCTCCGGTGCTTCTTTTGTTGCTCGCTCAAAGGGCAAGCGCTGTTCCGCAAGCAGAGATAGATCCGTTGCTCGCCAGTACGCTAACGATTCGCTAGCATCTTCATCCTGCAACAGTTCATTTTGCCAGGCTGAGACATCGGCGTATTGCAAAGGGCTCTCAGGGAAGTCTTCACCGGTCAGAAGAAATGTGTAGGCCTGATGAAGCTCAGTAATGAAATGCTTTAAGGTGGCGCTATCCGCACAAAGAGCAGGCAAGCAGAGTAGTAGGGTATGAACATTTGCCGACATTCTGAATAACAGGGCATGTACAACAGGTCCCTCGGTTAGATTAAAAGGGACCTGCAACATGGCCGCAAATTGTTCATCAAGCTGGAGATCCTGCTGACTACTATCAAGTCTCTCCAGACTGATCACGGAGAAAGAGGGCTCTGCGCGGTTGGTAATGATCTGTAAAGGAATTTCCATGCCTGAAGCATGCTGAAAAGTTGTCCGTAAAACAGCATGACGTTGCATTATCCATAGAAGCGCTTGCTGCAAGAGCGGAACGACCACATCCCCCTCAAGCGCCATCATACATTGGGCGCGGTAAGCCTGGCTGGCGTATTGCAACGACCACAAATAGTTTTGTTGGAGAGAAAGGCGAAAGCCCTTTAGTGCTGTTGTTTGCACGTATCTATATACTCCGTTCTATAAACATTCAAAACAATTGTAACCATAGGGCTATAAATCAAATTCTTCCCCTTTTGCGCTCTTTAAGCGTGAGCGAGAAATCTCTTGTTGCTTACCACGTCTGGCTTTTTCAGCCACGGGAGCGATCTCCAGGGTATCCACAGACTGATCAGGAAAGGCCACCAGTTGCTGCAATACCCGCTCATACCGGCTCATCAGTCGCTGGATGCTCCGGTCCTCAAATAACGCGGTGCTGTAACTGACCCCTGCCCGCATCCCCTGCCCCTCCTCCTGCACAAACAGCGCCAGATCAAACTTCGCCGTCCCCCCTTCCACGTTCACTCCCCGCATCCTGAGTCCCTCCACCTCGGCCTCCTGCCCTCCCGGCAGGTTCTGCATGACAAAGAGCACCTGCACCAGCGGCATCCGGTCTCTCGGGTGCCTGGGGTCTAAACGCTCTACTACCAGCTCGAAGGGCACCTCCTGATGCATATACGCTCCCAGCACCGTCTCTTTGACCCGCTCCAACACCTGCCGCACGCTCGGACTCCCCGACAGGTCGGTGCGCAACACCAGCAGGTTGACAAAAAAGCCAATCAGCCCTTCCAGCTCCACATGCGTGCGACCCGCGATATCGGTCCCCACCACGATGTCCTGCTGCCTGCTGACCCGTCCCAGCACGATCTGGAACCCGGCCAGCAGCGTCATAAACAGCGTCACCCCCTGCTGTCGGCTCAGCTCGCGCAGCCCGCTCGTCAGCTCGGCACTCAGCGCGAAGTGATAGCGCCCTCCCTGGTAGCTCTGCTGGGCCGGACGCGCATGATCGGTGGGCAAGCGCAACGGCTCCATGCCTCCCAGCCGCTTGAGCCAGTAGCTCACCTGTTGTTCTAGCACCTCCCCTTGCAGCCATTGCCGCTGCCAGACGGCATAGTCGGCATACTGGAGCGGCAAGGGGGGTAACGACACCGCCTCGGCCCGGCTCCGTCCCCGATACAGCTGGCGCAGTTCCCGCGTGAGGATCTGCATCGACCAGCCATCAGAGATGCTATGATGCATGCTCAAGAGCAGCACATGCTCCTGCTCCTGCAAGCGCAGCAGGCGGGTGCGCAGCAAGGGACCTCGTGCTAAGACGAAGGGCTGCTGCGCCTCCTGGCTGGCCAGTTCCCGCGCCAGCAATTCGCGTTGGGTCAGAGGCAGTCCCGTCAGATCGATCAGGGGCAGCGGCCAGGACGAGCAAGGGCTGATGCACTGCACCGGCTCGTTCTCCTGTTGCTCAAAGTGGGTGCGCAAGACCTCGTGGCGTTGCACCAGGTCTTGCATGCTGCCGTGCAGGGCCGCCAGATGCAGCGGACCGCTCAGCTGGGCTGCCAGGGGAATGGTGTAGGCGGTATTGCCTGGCTCCAGTTGATCGAGGAACCAGAGCCGCTGCTGAGCAAAGGACAGCGGCAGCCGCTGCTGGCGGGAGACCGGCACCAACGGCGGAGCGGCCAGCACCTGCTCCCCTCGCTGCAGTTGCTCCAGCTGCCAGGCAAAGCCCCGCACGCTCGGCTCCTCAAACACCAGCCGCAACGGCACCTCGACCTGGAGCAGTTGCCGCACGCGAGCCACCACCTGCGTCGCCAGCAAGGAGTGGCCCCCCAGCTCAAAGAAATCGGCCTCTCGCTGCTGCGGTCGTTGTCCAAGCACCTCCTGCCATACGGTCGCCACCAGGTCCTCCAGCGGCCTCCACAGCTCCATCTCGGTCTCGCGCTGTCCCATTGTTTCTTCCTGCGGCGGTGGCAAGGCGCGCCGATCCACTTTCCCACTGGCTAACAGCGGCAACGCGTCCAGCTCAATGAATGCTGAAGGCAGCATGTACGAAGGCAGGCGCTCCCGCAGGTATTCCCTCAGCTCGGCAGGCAGGCTTTCCCGGTCCCCTTTTCGCCTGACCACATAGGCCAGCAGGCATTGCCCACCCTCATTCGTCATATGCGCCTCAAGGACTACAACCCCATCTTGTACGCCTGGGTGTTGTTTCAAGACCGCCTCGATCTCTCCCAGTTCAATGCGGTAGCCCCTCACCTTCACCTGTTGATCCGACCGCCCGAGAAATACAATCGTGCCATCCGGTTGGTAATGGACCATGTCTCCGGTCTTATAGAGCCGTGCTCCAACTTCTTTGCTCCAGGGGTGAGGAAGGAAGCGTTCTGCTGTCAGATCGGGACGCCCTACATATCCCCGGGCAACCCCGGCCCCTCCGAGATATAGCTCTCCCGGCCCCCCCAGCGCAACCGGTTGCAAGAACGCGTCTAGAACATAAAGCTGAACATTATCGATGGGGCGACCCAGCGGAGGGGCCATTGAAGGCTGCTTTTGGGAGGGAACGACGCCAGAAATGGCAACCACTGCATTTTCGGTCGGCCCATAATTATTCACCAGTTCAAAAGGTAGCGCCGCAGGTGGATATCGCTGCAATCGATCCCCTCCGGTAAGCATTGTACGTAGTGCCACCGTAGCAGGCCATTCAACTTCTACTATCTTCTCAGCTAATGGAGTTGGCAAAAACGTTATGGTCACTGCATACTCGATCAACCAATCGCGCAGTAAAAGTGGCGAGATGCGCGCTTCATCAGGGGGCAAAGCAATGCTCGCCCCTGTAGTCAGGTAAGGCCATAGTTCCCAGATAATGGCGTCGAAGCCAAGACCAGCCAGGTGGGTCGCACGATCCTGCGAAGTAATCTCAAAGGCACGCTGGTGCCACAAGACAAGATTAATGACAGCCGAGTGTTCTATCACAACGCCCTTTGGACGCCCCGTTGAGCCAGAGGTATAGATTACATAGGCGATATTTTTTTCAGCCGCCCGGGGAGCCAGATCTTGATCGCTCGCCTGGGCAATCAGCGGCCAATCTGCATCTAAGTATAATACCTTTCCCTGGCAGGCAAAAAGATCCTTATGCAGGTGAGTGCATGTCAGCAATACACTTACCTGAGCATCTGCCAGCATAAAAGCCAGGCGATCTGGCGGAGAGGCAGGGTCTAACGGTACGAAGCCGCCTCCCGCCTTGAGCACACCTAACTGACCGATGATTATTTCGAAAGAGCGTTCCAGGTATAGCCCGATTAATTTCTCGGGGCCGACGGCTAGAGATCGCAGAGTGTGAGCCAGTTGATTGCTACGCCGCTTTAGTTCGCCATAGGTCAATTGCTCATTTAAATGTACAAGAGCCACTGCATCTGGCGTTCGCTCGGCTTGTTCTTCAAAAAGAGTATGCAGGCAGGCCTTGCTCTGACAAGCCACCTGCGTGTTATTCCACTCGATCAGCAGTTGATGGCGCTCGTATTCCGTCAAAAGCGGGAGCTGAGCTATTTGTTGTTCGGGGTGGAGTGCAATACCAGCTAACAGCGTTCGCCAATATTCCAAAAGGCGCGCCATTGTCTCCTTTTTAAAAAGGTCGGTATTGTACTCAACAACACAATGCAGCCCCTCAGAGGTCTCCGTTGTTGTCAATGATAGATCAAATTTTGCGGTCGTCTGCTCCTGACTGAGGAGGGATACAGTAACATTAGTCAATTCTTCATTGAAGCGGGCAGTATTTTGAAGGACGAACATGACCTGAAAGAGGGGAGGCTGGCTCAGGCTGCGCTGCGGGTGCAACTCCTCCACGATCTTCTCAAAGGGCACCTCTTGATGCGCATACGCCTGTAAGCACACCTCCCGCACCTGCTGCAACACCTGGCGAAATGGCTGCTCTCCCCTCACCTGGCTACGCAAGACCAGCGTGTTGATGAAGAAGCCGATCAGCCCCTCGACCTCTCGACGCGTCCGTCCCGCCACCGGCGTGCCCACCGCGATATCCTGCTGGCCGCTATAGCGCGCCAACAAAACCTGAAAAGCTGCCAGCAGCGTCATAAACAGCGTCACTCCTTCGCGCTGGCTCACCGCTTTGAGCGCGTGTAACAGCTCGGGAGCCAGCTCGACGCTCTGTCGCTCTCCTCGAAAGGTCTGCTGGGCCGGACGGGGAAAGTCGGTGGGCAACGCCAACGGCGCCAGGTCCGCCAATTGCTTGCGCCAGTAGTCCAGTTGTTGGGCCAGCACCTCCCCTTGCAGCCATCTCCGTTGCCAGAGCGCATAATCGGCATATTGCAGCGGCAGCGGGGCCAGCGGAGATGGTCGTCCCGTCTCCAGAGCGTTATAGAGCGTGGTCACCTCACGCACCAGAATGCTGCGGGACCAGTGATCGGAGATGATGTGGTGCATCGTCAGCAGCAGCACGTGTTCATCGGGTCCCAGCCGCAGCAGTAGCACCCGCATCAGCGGGCCGCTGCTCAAGTTGAAGGCTCGCCTCCCCTCTTTTCTCATGACCCTTTCCTTCTCTGCTTCTCGTTCGGCTAAAGGCAAGCTACTTAGATCAGCCAGAGTCAGATGAAAAGTTTCTGTGGAAGCAATGACCTGGAATACCCTTTCTCCTCTCGTTTCAAACGTTGTGCGCAGGATCTCATGACGCTTTCTTACCTCACGCAAGCTCCGTTCCAGCGTTTTGAAGCTTATATTGCCACGCAGGCATGCTGCAATTGGAATATTATAAACGGTATTCCCCGGCTGCAATTGATCCAGGAACCAGAGCCGCTGTTGTGCAAAGGAGAGCGGCAGTTCCTGGGGGCGTTGCCTGGCCTCCAAAGGTGGATAGTTTTTTGCGGACTCCCCTCGCAGCTCTCGTTCGATATACTGCGCGAATGCCCCCAACGTTGGCGCCTCAAAGATCGCTTGTAAGGGTATCTCTCTCTCAAAAACATGTCTCACCCGCGCGATTAACTGCGTTGCCAGCAACGAATGTCCGCCAAGTGCAAAGAAATTCGCCTGCCTTCCGAGCTGCCTTCCAGCTTGCGCCAGAACCTCTCCCCAGAGTTGTGCAACTAACTCCTCCAGCACGCTTAGAGACTCTTCCACCACTGTCACGCCCTTTTCTTCGGTTCGTGGTTCTGGTAACTTTTTCCGATCTATCTTCCCATGAGGCGTCAGTGGCAATTGTTCTACCTGCATCAATATCGCCGGGATCATGTACTCAGGCAGCTTCCTGCCCATAAAATGCTGGAGTTCTTCCTGCATGAGAGGTACCCCATCTTGCATCACCAGATAGCCCACCAGCATCTTCTCCGCGCTATCGGTCTCGCGTATCACAACACAGGCCTGCTGCACTTGCGAATGCTCATGGAGCACAGCCTCAATTTCTCCCAGTTCGACGCGATAGCCTCGTAGCTTTACCTGCTCATCTGTCCGACCTATAAAGACCAGATTCCCGTCTTCCCGCATCCGTACCCGGTCGCCTGTACGATACAGGCGTTGCCCTGGTCGCCCGCTCAAATCATCTGGCACAAACCGTTCCGCTGTTAGATCCGGGCGGCCACCATACCCCCGAGCGACAGTCGCACCTCCCAGGTAGAGTTCACCTACGATCCCCTGAGGCACAGGATGTCCAAAGGCGTCCAGCACATAGGCCTCAACATTGGCCAGAGGCGCCCCTATAGGAGTTGAGCCTGGCAGAATACTTTCCGACCCCTTCTCGACTGCATAGGTCAGCACACCAACTGTTGCTTCGGTTGGCCCATAGTGGTTGTAGAGCGCGCCGTCCGCCAGACGCTCCTGTATCTGCCGTGCCCAGTCCCACTGCGATGCCTCTCCACCGATGATCAGTCGCAGGCGTGGCAATACCAGCTCACCCCCCTCTACTCCCAATAACGCTGCCAGGTGCGTCGGGGCGATCTTGAGATAATCAGTCGGCTCTCGCCTGAAATACTGTCCTAACGTCTGGGCATCCAGGCTCCACTCTCGACTAATTACTTGTAAGCGACCTCCTGTCAATAACGCAGCAAAGAGCATGGTGACTGATGAATCCACCGTGAGGGGCTGAAGCATGGCAAAGGTGCTGTTCCCGGTGAGAGATATCCGTTCGACAACGGCATAGACATAATTGATAAGCTGGCTCTGCTCTACTATTACCCCTTTGGGTGTCCCGGTTGAGCCCGAGGTATAGAGCATATAAGCGGTCGCAGCAGGCATAACCGTTCCGGTCACGGGCTTAACAGGCTGCAGTTCGTCCAACTCTCTGCCCAATACCAGGGTCAGTTCTCCTGTCCCCTCCAATGCGGCAGCCTGTGGGCATAGGCTCTCCTGAGTCAGGAGGGCTGCAATGCGGGCGTCTCGCACCTGGAAGGCCAGGCGATCAAGAGGCGCAGCCGGGTCTAGAGGAACATAGCCTCCACCACTCAGCAGCACTCCAACGACGCCAATTACCATCTCCAGGGACCGCTCCAGAAGCAGACCTACCAGTTTCTCAGGTCCAATTCCCTTCTGGCGCAAACAACCGGCCAACTGGTATGCTCGCTGGTAAAGGCCGCCATAGCTCAGTTGCTGCTCCTCGAACGTCAGTGCCACCCTATCTGGAGCGCTGACGACCTGAGCCTCAAAGAGAGCCGTGAAGGAACTTTGCACCGGATACTCTCTTTTGCAACCTGTGCTCAGCGCCAATAACCGCTTACGTTCATCGTCGTTCATGAGTTGCAGATCAGCCATACGACGCTCCGGGTGAGCCACAAGGTCGCCCAGCAATTGCTCCCAATGCACCAGTAGTCGTGTGATCGTGCGTGCTTCAAACAGGTCCGTTCTGTAGTACAGGTGGCAACGCAATTCTGAGGCCACAATAATATTAAGCGTCAGGTCGAATTTAGTCGTGTTACTCTCCAGCGTTATAGGTTGGAGAGTTAAATTTCCCAGCTGCTCTTCGGGTTGAGACAGTTCTTGCAGACCAAACATGACCTGAAAGAGGGGAGGCTGGCTCAGGCTGCGCTGCGGGTGCAACTCCTCCACGATCTTCTCAAAGGGCACCTCTTGATGCGCATACGCCTGTAAGCACACCTCCCGCACCTGCTGCAACACCTGGCGAAATGGCTGCTCTCCCCTCACCTGGCTACGCAAGACCAGCGTGTTGATGAAGAAGCCGATCAGCCCCTCGACCTCTCGACGCGTCCGTCCCGCCACCGGCGTGCCCACCGCGATATCCTGCTGGCCGCTATAGCGCGCCAACAAAACCTGAAAAGCTGCCAGCAGCGTCATAAACAGCGTCACTCCTTCGCGCTGGCTCACCGCTTTGAGCGCGTGTAACAGCTCGGGAGCCAGCTCGACGCTCTGTCGCTCTCCTCGAAAGGTCTGCTGGGCCGGACGGGGAAAGTCGGTGGGCAACGCCAACGGCGCCAGGTCCGCCAATTGCTTGCGCCAGTAGTCCAGTTGTTGGGCCAGCACCTCCCCTTGCAGCCATCTCCGTTGCCAGAGCGCATAATCGGCATATTGCAGCGGCAGCGGGGCCAGCGGAGATGGTCGTCCCGTCTCCAGAGCGTTATAGAGCGTGGTCACCTCCCGCACCAGGATGCTGCGCGACCAGTGATCGGAGATGATGTGGTGCATCGTCAGCAGCAGCACATGTTCATCGGGTCCCAGCCGCAGCAGTAGCACCCGCATCAGCGGGCCGCTGCTCAAGTTGAAGGCTCGCCTCCCCTCTTGTAAAGCTAAACGCTGTACCTGTGCCTCACAAGGCTCTGTTGCCAGGGTACTTGTATCTATAAGAGGCAGGCACAATTTGGCTTCACTCCCGATCACCTGTACCGGTTGCCCATCTTTAACGCTAAAAGTCGTGCGCAAGCTTTCATGGCGTCGCACCACCTCATATATGCTTAGCTCCAGGTTTCTTACATTCAACGAACCATAGAGGCGAACAGCAACTGGCACGTTATACACCGATGAGCCGGGCTCTAATTGATCAAGAAACCATAAGCGTTGTTGAGAAAAAGAGAGCGGATAGGAGTCTGCCTTTTCTTTTCTAGCCTCAAGCGTCGGCGTTTTTAGGAGAGCAATACCTTTCTGCCTCAGGCGCAACTCAAAAAGCTCTCGTCTTTTTAATTCGTCAGATTGACCGGGAAATGCCTTCATCTATCATCAACTCACTATAAACTAATCATGCATCTTTCTCATGCAGAGTTTGCCTGTTATGAACCGGAAATGTGCAGCAGATTAGAAGTTGTTTTGTAGTTCGTCCTCGGCGAGATTCTCTATCTCTTGATGAAGCTGAGCTATTTCATCTACCAGCTCACGATTGCCATGAATCTGTACAATCTCCTCTACAATCCCAGAAACCGTTGGCGCATTAAATACTCTTACAAGCGATAATTCGGTCTGGAAAATGTGACGTACGCGGGAGACGACCTGAATCGCCAGCAAGGAGTTTCCCCCTGCAACGAAAAAATTATCGTGGATACCTATTCGTTCCACCTTCAACACCTCTGCAACAATCGCCGCAATCACCTCTTCCGCTGGCGTACGAGGCGCTACGAAAGGTATTCCCGCTTCTAGTTGGGACTGACCAGGAGGGGGGAGTTGTTTTAAGTCTATTTTTCCATTAGAGGTTAATGGCAGTTTGCGCAATTTGATGAATTCCGCAGGCACCATATAGGCGGGCAGGCGTTCCTGCACAAAGCGTCGCAGTTCGTCGCTTGTTGGTCCTGGCTGCTGCCACATTACAACATATCCAACGAGAAACTGCTTCTCCGGCTGCTCTTTGTATACAATTACGACCCCTTCGTTCACGTCGGGATGACTTCTTATGACCGCTTCGATCTCCTCTAATTCGATGCGGTAGCCGCGCAGTTTCACTTGATTATCTGCACGCCCTAAATATTCAATCAACCCGTTAGTCGTATAGCGGGCCAGATCTCCTGTCCTGTACAATTTCGTCTCTTGCTGGCCAAAAGAATGCGGCAGAAAGCGCTCCCGCGTCTGCTGTTGCTGGCGCCAGTAGCCAGCCGCCAGCCCCACGCCTCCTAGATATATTTCTCCAGTTACCCCGACCGGCACAATTTGCAGATTCTTATCAAGAATGCAGGCTTGCATATTAGCAATAGGAGGCCCTAAAGGCACTGTCGCACTCTGATCTGCCTCTTCTCGCCATCGCTCCAGCCCGTCCAGATCTCCCAGCACATTCACAAGCGCCCCAATGGTTGCCTCTGTCGGGCCATAATGGTTGAGAACAACACAACCAGCTTTTTGCTCCCTTATCTGTGTGAGAAGATCCCAGCTTAAAGCTTCACCACCCAGTATCAGGAAGCGCCGTGGTAGCACCCGCGAACCTCCTGTAGCGAGCAAAGCCTGTAAATGAGAAGGGACAATCTTGAGCACATCGATGGGATGCTGTTCTACGTAGCGGCTAAACGCCTCGCCGTCGGTTACCAGTTCGTAGGGCAGTATATGCAGACAGCCCCCAGAGGCCAGTGAGCAGAAGATAGCGGTATTGCCCAGGTCTGCGGCCAACGTTGAGACGGTAGCAAAGTGCAAGCCTGGTTCTTCCGCAACGAGCCGCTGCATCCAGTGTGTATAATTGACGACACTGCACTGCCTGATCATTACGCCTTTGGGAACCCCTGTAGAGCCGGATGTGTATATCACATACGCCAGAGTATTGGCATCGCCCAGCGCCTCTAAATTTGTGTCATCATCTTCTGCCGACCAGGCTACCTCTTCGTCAAGGCATACATACCGACCTTCCCACTGAGGTAAATGCTCCGATACTCTCTGTTGCGTTAACACCAACGAAATGCCTGTATCATGCATCTGGTAGAGCAGTCGAGCAGCAGGTTGTTCAGGCTCTAAGGGAACATATGCTCCTCCGGCTTTCAGAATCGCCAGCAGACCAACCAGCATTGTTGCTGAGCGCTCCATACAGAGTCCTACCAGCGTGTCAGGACCTACTCCCTGCCGCCGTAACCAGCGAGCAATCCGGTTGCTTCTACTATTGAGCTGCTGGTAGGTAAGACGCTCTGAACCACAGACTAGTGCGGTCTGTTCGGGAGCGCGAGCTACCTGCTCCTCAAAAAGTCTCTGGAATGGCAGCGGTGGAATGCGCACCTCCGAACCAAGAAACGATTGCAGCAGATGTTGCTGCTCTTCAGCCGTCAACAAATGTAGTACACTTACACGCGTCTGCGGCTCGGCCAGGGCGTGCTCAATCAGTGTGAGGAGATAGCGGGCAAGCTGTTGAGCCTGCTTTTCGGATAAACGTACTGCGTTATAGTGCAGTTCCAGCCGCAGTTGTTCATTGCTCTCTATACTTACCAGTTTGAGCGAAAAGGGTTCTACGGAAGAAAAACAGCTCTGTAAAGAAAAGCTGACTCCCCCTCTATATCTACTAGCGGGCCATGCTCGCGCCTCAAATGCCAGGGGAAAGAAAAGAGGCGCATGCTCCCTTCCTCCAGGCGCGTCTGGCGCGCAAGCTTCCCAGGTGAAATAATCTTGCAGTTCAATTGCTTCATTGAGTGCGTTATTGACGAGAGCCAGCGCACGCTCGAAAGGAGGATCTTGCGCAAAAGCGGTAGAGATTGGCACAAACCGCGTATAGGGGCCAAGTGCTGTAGCCAATTCTTCATAATGTCGCCCATCACAGGCAACACCAACTACCAGTTCGGCTTCTGATGATAGATGCCAGAGCACTGATTGCCAGCATGCCAATAAAAACGTAGTTGGAGCAACCTGATAGCGCCGGGCTTCGCTGACGATCTTACCGGCAATTTCTTCTTTAAGGGGTATCTCAAGCACTTGAGCTTCGAAAGTCTCTCCTGCCCCCTGACTGAAACGACGCTCAAATGGCAATTGCCAGGCCGCTGCCTGAGCTATCTCCATTGCCCGCCAACGAGCTTGCTGCTCCTGCGCTTCCTCTGTTTGCAGTAAAGAATTCAACCAGGTCGATGTATCAGCATACTGCAATTGTTCTACCGTGGTATCGCCTTCTCCTGCATCTTCCTCATATATTTGACTGAGTGCGACGAACAAGTGCTGTAATGTTACGGCATCCGCACATAAAGCGGGAAGGCTTACAAGTAACATGTAGGTACACGGAGCGAGTCGTAGCAGAGTCGTACGCATTAACGGAGCCTGCTCAAGGTTAGATGGTCCCTGGAGCATCTCTCGCAAATATGCCTTGATTCGCGCGTGCTGCTCCTCGTCGCTTAGTCCAATCAGGTCTGCCTCAACAAAAGAATATGTCCCATCCTCAATGATCACCTGCATGGGAATATCGCTCTGCGCTGAGGAATAAAATACGGTACGCAGTATCTCATGCTGTTTCAGCACCTGTCGCAGCGCCTGGAGGAGCTTCTCTCTATCCAGCTTGCCTTCAAGCAGTATGCTCCCTTGTGAATAAAAGACCTGTCCTCCCTGTTGAATGGACCAGAGACGGGCCTGTTGAGGAGAAAGACGAAAACCCTTTACTGCTGTTTGCATCTAGCTACCCATTCTCTATGCTACATGGGTCAGCACCAAGTACTACACGAGCCAGCGCCAACCCTTTATCGACTTACACTTTGAAGCGTCAGACGCTCTTCACTTGCAAAAAAACAACCCTGTCCCCATTTCCTCACCCGAGTCCTGATTTCGCTATTGGACCTCTTCTCTTCGATTGCTGCTCAGCCCTTGCAGCCTGGCTCTGCGTTGCTCCTTTTTCTCTTGCTCTATCTGCATCTTCTCTCTGTCCGTATAGATCTCCACTTCATTAACATGGACATCTGGCTGAGTTACCAGACGGCGAAGGACAACGTGGAAGCGTTCGATCAGCAAGACAATAGTTTGCTCATTAAACAGGTCAGTGGCGTAGTTCACCATCCCCTGCATCCCCTCAGATGTCTCTTGTAAAAAGATGGCCATATCGAATTTGGCGGTTGTCAGCTCTTTCTCAAAAACATCGACCTCCAGAGAGGGCAGGGTCGATGACGATACAGGCACATTCTGGAACACGAATAATACCTGTATCAGCGGCGTGCGATCCAGCGAACGCTCGACGCCGAGTATATCGACTAGCATCTCAAAAGGCAGCTCCTGATGGGTATAAGCCCCCAGCAGCATTTCTCTCACACGATGTAACAGTTCGCGGAAAGACGGGGCATCACTCAAGTCAGAGCGCAGCGCCAGCAAGTTCACAAAGAAGCCGATGAGTTGTTCGGTCTCGGATTGCACGCGATTAGCGATATCCGTTCCAATAAGCACATCATTTTGACCGGTGAGGCGAGAGAGTAGTACCTGGAAAGCCGCCAGGACGGTCATAAACAAGGTCACTCCCTCCTGATAGCTTAATGCGGCAAGCTCTTCGCAGAGAGGAGTCGGCAAGCTAAAGAAATAGCTTGCACCCTTTAAGCTCTGGCGCTGCGGCCTTGGACGATCAGTTGGTAACTGTAAAGGGCGAGCTCCACGCAGTTGTCTGGTCCAGTAATCTACATGACTCTTGAGTACCTCGCCTTGCAGCCACTGGCGTTGCCAGAGGGCGTAATCGGCGTACTGCACCGGCAGGTCCGGCAGAGTCGAGGGCCGCCCTTCGCTCAAGGCGCTATAGAGCGTCGTCAGTTCCCCGATCAGAATCCCCATCGACCAGCCATCCGAGACGATGTGGTGCATGCTCACCAACAACACATGCTCCTGCTCTCCCAGGCGCAGTAAGCTGCAGCGCAGCAATGGCCCCCGTTGCAGGTCAAAGGGTCGGGCCGCCTCCTGCTGCACCAGCTGGTGGGCCACATGCTCGCGATGGGATGGGGAGAGCGCCTCCAGATCGAAGAGGCGCAGGCCACACTCCTTGCCCGTGCCAATCACCTGCACCGGCTGCCCCTCTTTCTGCTGGAAGGTGGTGCGCAAGACCTCATGACGGCGCACGATTTCTCTCACGCTGCCTTCCAATGCCGCCACATTGAGGGCTCCACGGAGTCTCACTGAGCTAGGAACAATATAGGCAAGACTTTCGGGGAACAACTGATCAAGGAGCCACAATCGTTGCTGAGCAAAGGATAAGGGGAGTTCATCAGTACGAGATGCACGCTGCAACGGCGGCTTTTCCACTCCCTGCCCACTACGTAGCAGCATCTCAACATGATCGGCAAATTGTGCGATGGTAGGTAGTTCAAAGAGACTACGGAGTGGTACCTCCACCTGAAGCGTTGAGCGAACACCTGAGATAACCTGGGTTGCCAGCAGAGAATGTCCCCCCATATCAAAGAAATTGTCGTAAACGCCGAGTTCTTCTCGCCCCAGCACCTGCTTCCAGATGACCAGCAACATCTCCTTGATAGTTTCAAGCAAGGAGGAGCCCTCCATCTGAGAGAAGTTACTGGAGATGCCTGCTTCGTTATGTCCCGGGAGCAATTCTCTTTTAACTTCAGGCAAGGCAACTTCCCGGGCTTCAAACTGATCCGGTTTCGACAGTGCTCTCCTGTTCACTTTACCATTGAGCGTCCGGGGGAGTTTCTCCAGTATGATATAAGAAGATGGCAGCATATATGCAGGGAGAAGAGTACCGATGTATTGGTATAAATCTTGAAGCGAGAATTTACTGTCCGGCCTCAGAACTATATAGGCGACCAGTATTCTTTCACCTTTTTTCTCCACTGAGACCACCGCGCATTCTGCTATTTCAGCGTATCCCCTGAGCACCTCCTCGATTTCACCTAACTCAATCCGGTACCCTCGTACTTTCACCTGTAGATCGCGCCTCCCCACGAATTCGATAGCCGCATTTGCTAGATAACGCCCCATGTCGCCAGTTCTGTAAAGCCGTGCGCCACTCTGCGAACCATATAAATCGGGCACAAAGTTTTCTGCCGTTCGTGCTGCATCATGATAATAGCCACGGCCCACGCCTGCTCCTCCCACGTAGATTTCTCCCACGACACCCACCGGTACCGGCATCAAGTAGCTATCCAGGATGTAAAGCTGAGTATTAGCAAGAGCCTGTCCAATCGGTATATTTACCCCTTGCTCTACCTGGGAAGGTATGACAACGTATTGAGCGACATCATCCGAACATTCTGTTGGTCCATAAGCATTTACCAATGGAATATGAGGATATCGTTGATACCAGCGTCGGCACAAGGAGCTCGGCAATACTTCTGCAGTTGCGACAAGCCAGCGTAGCCACAGTTCATATGCTTCCTTATTCATGGCCTCTACGAGCAAGGCCTGCAAAAGTGAAGGCACTACCTCCAGAATTGAAACCCGTGCATCAGCGATCTCTGCCAGCAAACGCTGGGGATCACGTACCACCTCATCGGCGAAGACATGTACCTGCGCTCCGCAGAGTAATCCCGCCAGACATTGCCAGACTGAGATATCAAAACAAGGAGAAGCTGTCTGCGCGACAATATCTCGCTCGTCCAGCCCTAATGTTTGAATCTTAGCAAACAGGTGGTTGAGCATCCCCGCCTGCTGGACCATTACGCCTTTGGGCTTGCCTGTGGAGCCGGAGGTATAGATGATATATGCCAGAGACTGACCACTGGCAGCAAACTGCGGTGTCGTTTCGTTATCAGCCCCAGCAAATTCCTCAGCCTGCGTATCACGACAGCACAAAGCGGTTATTCCAGCAGGAAGAGTTGCCGTTAAAGATGGCTGCGTGATCACCAGGCGGATCTGCGTATCGTGGAGGATGAAAGCCAGGCGCTGAGCAGGATAGGCCGGGTCGAGAGGGACATACGCTCCTCCTGCTCGCCAGATCGCAATGATAGCGACAATCAGATCAATAGAACGCTCCAGGTAAATGCCCACCGGCACATCAGATCCAACACCTGACGCGCGCAATCGTTGCGCCAGCTTACTTACACGCAGATCGAGGTCACCATAGGTGAGCACCTCCGTCTCGCACACCACAGCTATCGCTGTTGATCGACGCCTCGCCTGCTGCCTGAATAGAGCATCAAAAGAAGCATGCAAAGGGTAAGCAACATAGGTATTGTTCCATGCCACAAGAAGCTGTTGTCGCTCTTCACCGGTTAGCAGAGGAAGAAAAGCGATGTTGAGGTCAGGTTTTGCTGTAATACCTTCCAGGAGTATCTGCCAATGACGCAGTAACTGTAGTATCGTGCTTTGCTCGAACAAATCAGTATTGTACCGTAAGGTGCAATCTAGCCCCCGCCGGGTGTCCACCACTGTGAAGAAAAGATCATGTATCGCCGTCGCATCATTCCCTTCGATGTTTTGTATTTCAAGCCCCTTGAAACTCTCATTGGAGCGAGGAACGTTCTGCAGTACGAGCATGACCTGAAAGAGAGGAGAGCGACTGAGATCGCGGTTGGGCTGCACCGCCTCCACTACTTGCTCGAAAGGCACATCCTGGTGGGCATAGGCATCCAGCGCGACTTCGCGTACCTGCGCTAAAAGCTGGCGGAACGCGGGATTACCAGACAGATCGCCACGTAAGACCAGGGTATTGATGAAAAAACCAATCAGCCCTTCTATTTCCGGTCGAGTACGATGGGCCACCAGCGTCCCCACTGCGATATCCTCCTGTCCGCTATAGCGAGCAAGGAGAACCTGCAAAGACGCCAGAAGCGTCATAAACAAGGTAACGCCTTCGCTTCGACTTAACATTTTCAGGTTCTCGGCCAGAGGATCGGCAAGCAGGATAGACTCTTCTGCCCCATGCGAAGTCTGGATTGCCGGGCGAGGACGGTCGGTAGGCAACTGTAAGGGTTCGATTCCGTTCAATTGCTGTTTCCAGTAATCTAACTGGGATGTAAGCACCTCGCCTTGCAGCCACTGGCGTTGCCAGAGGGCGTAATCGGCGTACTGCACCGGCAGGTCCGGCAGAGGTGAGGGCCGCCCTTCGCTCAAGGCGCTATAGAGCGTTGTCAGTTCCCCGATCAGAATCCCCATCGACCAGCCATCTGAGACGATGTGGTGCATGCTCACCAACAACACATGCTCCTGTTCTCCCAGGCGTAGCAAGCTGCAGCGCAGCAATGGCCCCCGTTGCAGGTCGAAGGGCCGGGCCGCCTCCTGCTGCACCAGCTGATGGGCCACCCGCTCGCGATGTGCGGGGGAGAGCGCCTCCAGATCGAAGAGGCGCAGGCCACACTCCTTGCCGGTGCCAATCACCTGCACCGGCTGCCCCTCTTTCTGCTGGAAGGTGGTGCGCAAGACCTCATGACGGCGCACGATCTCTCGCACGCTACCTTCCAATGCCGCCACATGCAAGGCTCCACGGAGCCGCCTTGCATTATGGATATTATAGTTCGCCGAATTCGGCTCAAACTGATCAAGGAACCAGAGCCGTTGCAGGGCAAAGGATAATGGCAAATCTTTTGTGCGATCCGCCAGTTGCAATGGTTGTAATGGGAGGATCTGCTGTTCTCGCCAGCGCGCCTCTTCTATCTCCTGGGCTAACCTGGCAATGGTCGGCTTTTCAAAAAGGCTGCGCACAGGCAAATTGACCTGCAAGGTTGCTCGTATGCGCGATATGACCTGCGTTGCCAGAAGAGAATGGCCGCCCAGGGCAAAGAAATCGTCATGAATACTGATATCACTGCCAGCGCGTCTCAGCACCTGCGCCCAGATGCTCGCCACCAACTCCTCAACAGGGGTACCAGGAAGCACCAGTCCTTGCTCCCGCTCGACAGTAAAAAGGCCAGGAGAGAAAAGAGCCCGACGATCAACTTTGCCGTTGGGAGTCAGGGGGAGTTTATCGAGATATACAAAAAACGAAGGAAGCATATAACCGGGCAGGTGCGCTGCGAGATAGCCCCTGATCTCGCTCTTCGCAGTTGGAGATACCTCCGCCTGTTCCGGCACAACGTACGCTACCAAAATCTTATCATCAGGCGTATCCTCGCGTACCGCCACAACTGCCTCATGTACGGCAGGGTGCATTCTCAGGACCGCTTCAACTTCTCCGAGATCAATGCGATGACCGCGTATTTTTACCTCGTGGTCAGAGCGCCCCAGGTATTCTATCGTACCCTCTGGCAGATAACGGGCCAGGTCGCCCGTTCGGTAGAGCCTCGCTCCCGGCACATTACTAAATGGATGGGGCACAAAGCGCTCTGCCGTCCGGTCAGACTGATGAAGATAGCCACGGGCAAGACCATCGCCACCCACATACATCTCTGCCGTCACGCCCACGGGCACCACCCGTTGTTGGGCATCGAGCAGGTACACCTGAACGTTGTTAATAGGCCGCCCAATCGGTACACGCCAGAGATCAGGCTGCAACAGTGTTGCATCGTAGTGGGTTGCATCGAACACCTCAGAAGTGCCATAGAGATTGAGCAGCATACATTGAGGCATTTGCTGACAAAAACGCTGCCAGAGCTCCAATACAAGCGCTTCACCACTCGTCACGCAGACTTTAAGCGCGGGCAGGCGTTCTCGCAGGTCGGAATATAGATCAAGCAATGCACGCAAGAGCGAAGGTACCACCCAGAGGCGCGTCACATGGTAACTTGCCAGCGCGTGAACCAGTGCATAGATATCCCTGACCTGCTCATCAGGAACAATTACGGTCGGTACGCCCTGCAGCAATGGTCCTAGCAATTCCCAGATTGAGTCCACAAAGCTGACCGTTGTCTTCTGACAGCCCATTTCATAGTCTGCAAAGGGATAAGCTTGCCACATCCATGTAAAGCGATTGATTAATTGCCGCTGAGGGACGGCAACCCCCTTGGGCTGCCCTGTGGAGCCAGATGTATAAATGACATAGGCCAGGTTATCGGCGCCAGCCGTACTGCTAAAGTTTTCCTCACGCTCATGGGCAATTGCATCCCAATCGCTATCCAGGCAGATCACATGAGCCGGGTGGCCGGGCACTTGCTCTCGAAGTTGCCTTGTGGTCAACACAATTGAAACACGAGCATTCTCGACCATAAAGGAGAGGCGCTCTCGGGGATAAGCGGGATCAAGTGGGATGTAGACGCCACCCGCCTTAAAAATCCCTAGCAGTCCTATCACTGTTCCCAGGGAGCGACCCATAAATACGCCAACAGGTATCTCTGGTCCAACTCCAGCTCGATGCAAGAAGCGCGCCAGTTGATTGGAGCGCTTATTCAGCTCGCGATAGGTAATCTGCTCCTCGCCACAAAGCAGGGCTATGCGATCAGGGGTCTGCCGGACCTGAGCCTCAAAGAACTGATGGAGGCCTGCATCCTCCGGGTAGGCTGTATCTGTAGCATTCCAATCGAGCAGGATCTGGCGTACCTCCTGTTCGTGTAGCAAGGGCAGGTCTTCCAGGCGCTGCTCAGGATGCACGGATACATATTCCAGCAGGGCAAGAAAGTGATCTAAAAGCCGATTGGCCGTGTCGGCATGAAAGAGATCAGTATTATACTCCAGGGACCCATGCAGCCCTGTGGTTGTTTCAACCACAGAGAGCGTCAGTTCGTATTTAGCACCCTGCCTCTCCTCTTCCTCACCCAATGGACTCCAGGTAAAACCTGTCTGCTCTTCATCTGCCTGTTGCACGGTTTGCAGGTTAAACATCACCTGGAAGAGGGGAGAACGGCTCAAGTCCCGCTCAGGCTGAAGGATCTCTACGAGTTTTTCAAAAGGCATATCTTGATGGGCATATGCTCCCAGGCATACCTCACGCACCCGAGCCAGGACCTCCAGAAACGAAGGATTACCTGAGAGGTTGGTATGCAATACCAGGGTATTCAGGAAAAAACCTATCAGTGTTTCAATCTCAGCGCGTGTACGACCTGCAATAGGGGTACCCACAGTAACATAACGTTGACCGGTATAGCGGGCGAGCAAAACCTGGAAGGCCGATAACAGGGTCATGAATAAGGTTGTTCCGGCGTTCTGGCTCAGGCGCTTCAGACCCTCGGCAAGAGCAGCCGAGACTTGAAAGCTCAGTCGGGCTCCCTGAAACGTTTGCGTAGCAGGGCGGGGACAGTCAATGGGGAGTTCTAGAGGAACGAGGGTCTCCAATTGCTTAACCCAGTAGCGTATATGTCCATCTAGAATCTCGCCACTGAGCCATTGACGTTGCCAGAGTGCAAAATCGCTATACTGGATCGCCAAAGGTGGTAACGGCGATGATTTTCCGGCTACGAACGCGTTATACAGCGTGGTTACTTCCCGCACCAGAATCCGGCTAGACCAGCCATCAGATATGATATGGTGTAACGTTTGCAGCAAAACATGCTCCTGCCTGTCTGACCGCAAGAGCAATGACCGCAAGAGCGGCCCTCGGGCCAGATCAAAGGGAGCATCTGCTTCCTGCTGAGCCAGTCGCCTGGCTTCCATAGCCCTGCGATCAGGAGACAACGCGCTCAGATCTGCCACTGGCAAAAAGAACGAATCGGCTTCCCCTATGACCTGAACTGGTTGCCCTTCTCTTACCTGGAAGGTTGTGCGCAGGATGCTATGCCGACGCACTACTTCGCGGAGGCTGCGTTCCAGCGCTTCAACGACCAGCACGCCGCTTAACCGCCCGGCATTGGGGATATTATAGAAGGAACCATTGGGAATGAGTTGATCGAGAAACCAGAGCCGCTCCTGAGCAAATGAGAGGGGACTCTCTCGCCCTACTGTAAGCGGATGCACCTCAATAGGTGTAAGAGCCCTCTTCTGAACTGTTTCGCTTTTTTCCTCGGGCGCTTCCTGCCCTTTTTCAGGACGCTCATAGCCAAGCGAGGCGGCTATCTCCCAGGTAATATCGCCCAGGAAATCAGTAGCATAGGCCTCTTTCCATCTGGTAGCAACGCTGGCCTCGATACCTTGATAGGTATGAAATTTGACATCGCCCAGCATCTTTGCCAGAGGATGAATGCCATCTGTCATTCTCCCTTTTTTGTAGGGCTCAAGCATATCCGGGTGAAAATCTAGTTCAAGAAACTGGCACATGCCCTCAAGAACGGCCTTTGGGTTCTCTACTAACTCTTCAAACCTTAGCTGGTATTGTCTCTGTGCCGGAATAGAACGCAGGAACTCCTGGATGTTCTGCTGACAAATGATCCAGATAAGCTCCGCCAGCTGGCGTGTTGAAAAAGGATGTTCGTAGCGGAAAAACCCTAGTTCGCTTCTTGCTTCTTCAAACGAGCGAATCATGCCATAGGGATGACGGATCAGATGGATATAACGAACATCAGCAAAATCCTGTTCTGCGCGCCTGAGTATCTCCATATCTAATGCATATGCCGGAGTTTTATCGACCAGTTGCCGGGTTCCAATCCAACTCTGTAGCAACTGATAGAACTGTTTCGTCGTCATTTGCTGCTCTTCACAGGCGGCCATAATACGCTTAGCTTCTTCCGCTCCACACCCTTTGAGCTCCATAATGGCTCTGATGGTTCCTTCTAGCCAGAAACTATTGCGCCCAGAAAAAGCCGCAAGTCTCTCCTGCAATGTATTAAAGGAGAGCAGCTCTAATTCTGGAGGAGCAAATAGCTCTGGATGCCCACCAAGCATCACGCGCAGGAGCGTAGAACCCGAGCGAGGCGGCGATAAGACGAAAATAGCTTTAGCGTTTTTAGCCTCGCTAGAAGCAGCATATGGTTTCAAGGGGGGAATCAATTTTCTAAGCTGGACAACGTTCTCCTCAGTTACCGTTGCCGACTGTGTAGTACTGAGATTTTCGCTGTACTCCAGTTGCAGACCAAAAGTCTGCTCGATAGCTTCTGGATAGTGCTCACAGAGATGCTTTACCAGTTGAGCGATGGTAGGGGCATCGAAGATAGTGACGACATAAATAGGCACCCCAAGTTTCTCTTGCAGCTTATTAATCAGGACAGCCGCAGTGATCGACTCGCCGCCCAGTTCGAAAAAAGAGTCATCCAGACCTATGGGTTCTATTTCCAAAAGGTCCTGCCACAGCTCTACTAAAAATTGCTCTAATGTCGTACGCGGGACCGACACTGTTTTGATGGGCTGAGATCTTACCTCTTCAGGCCGGGGCAAAGCCTCGCGATCTATTTTCCCATTTGGCTTGAGGGGTAATGAATCCAGGACAAGTACCGTTGTCGGCACCATATAGGCAGGCAGATACTTCTGTACAAAAGCGCGCAGCTCGGTCCCCATAAGAGGCGAACGAGCGGTAACATATGCTATCAGACGTTTGTCGCCGGGTGAGTCCTCGCGCACGACCACCACGCACTCCTTTACCTCTGGGTGCTGACCAAGAACAGTTTCTATCTCTCCTGGCTCAATCCGGTACCCCCGCACCTTCACCTGGTAATCCTCGCGGTCCAGATACTCAAGGTTACCATCGGGCAAGTAGCGAACGAGATCGCCTGTTTTATATAAACGTTCTCCCGGCTCTAAGGCATAGGGGTGGGGAACAAAGCGCTCAGCGGTCAGCCCAGGTTGATGCAGGTAACCGCGTGCTACTCCAATGCCTCCGATATATGCCTCACCCGCGATGCCAATAGGAACCGGGTGCATGTATTTATCGAGAACATATACCTGGACATTCGCCAGGGCCCGCCCTATCGGGGGCCTCCCATCGCCAGGTTGGCAGAGCGTAAGCGTTGCGCAGACCGTCCCTTCGGTAGGCCCATAGGCATTGAAGAATTGACGATTCCGCGACCAGCGTTTCACCAGTTCTTCACTACATGCCTCACCCGCTGCAATGATGGTCTGCAACGCCGGTAACGCTTCGGCTGGTAACACAGCCAGCGCGGTAGGCGGCAATGTTATGGTAGAAATCGCATAACGCTGCAATACAGTGATTAGCTCGGCTCCCAGGCGTAACGCATCCTGCGGGCAGACATAGAGGGTCGCTCCTGCAACCAGCGCCATTGCGATCTCTGAAATTGATGCATCGAAGTTCAACGAGGCAAATTGCAAGACATGGCTATCGGGATGGACGCCGAAGGCGGCAGCCTGTGATACGGCCAGATTACTCAGGCCAGCATGTGCAACCAGTACGCCCTTGGGTCTACCCGTGGAACCAGAGGTATAGATGACATAAGCCAGGTTGCTATCCGTTGCTTCGCAGCAAGGATTTTCCCCACTCTCGCAAGCTATGCTCTGCCAGTCCGCATCCAAACAGATGGTTTTCGCCTCTATTTCGCAAAATATATGCATATACTGCTCTTGTAGCAAGAATAGCTTTAGTGGAATATCATTGGCAAGAAAAGTGAGACGTTCCAGGGGATAACTTACGTCTAAAGGAACATAGGCTCCTCCAGCTTTAAGAATGCCCAGTAGCCCGATTATTTGCTCTAATGAGCGCTCCGCACAAAGCCCGACGCAGATGTCTGGGCCAACCCCCGACTTTTGAAGATAATGGGCGAGCTGGTTGGTACGTCGATTTAATTCTTGATAGGTTAGATGATGATCATCACAAACGGCGGCAACCGCCTCCGGCCTGCACAATACCTGACTTTCGAAAAGACAGCGCAAACTGGTCGTTGGCTGATCTGGCTGCCGGGTCGCATTCCAACGCTCCAGAAGTTGAAGCTCCTCTGCTGTCATCATGCTCAATTGAGAGATCGGCGCATCAATACTATTTAACGCGTTTTTAAGTAACTGGACCAGATGAAGTGCAAAAAGCCTTATGCTTTGTTCCTGGTAAAGCTCCTGCTTATAGGCTATGTTTCCAGTGAGCTTGCTATCTACCTGGAGAAAATTAATGATAATATCGCTATCAACATCCGCTATATCTGTATGCAACCCCTGCAACGTCAAGGCAATATCAAAGAGGGTGTGATTTTGCTGTCTGCGTTCCAGCTCCGCACCATCCATCAGGTGCTCGCAGAAATAATGCTGCCGGGCGTAAGCCTCCTGTAGCGTCTGGCGAACTTGCAAGAGCATCATCCGAAAGCTCTGCGCCTCATCCAGTCGCGCAATAATCGGCAACCATCCTCTTCCTTGATATTCGTCAGCTTCCTGGACTCTGGACGGACTCCCTACAACAATGGCGGAGTTGCCGGTATATTTCTGTAAGCAGATCGCCAGAGCAGACATTAAGGCCGCATACAGGAGAAATGGCCTTCCATTCGTCAACTGCACCAGCTTCTCAGATGTCTCTTCCGAGAGCAGAAGCGCAACTTCTCCAGCTCTGTTCGTATCATGCGAGAGCCTCGGACGATCTAAGCGTATATTGGAGGGCTCTTTTACCAACGAAAGTTTGTCAAGCCAATATTCTTTTTCTTCCGCTAGCAAGCTATCATATAGCAACGTTTGTGGCTCAACTTCTTGTTTCAATGATCTCTCCACCTTCCTAAATAAAATAAAAGAGTCAGCAGGTTATTGGCCTTTTTATCGTCATTAGTCTTGCGCACAGCTCATTCAAAGCTAAATGTGCCAACTTCATCTTCGCGGGGAGCCAACGCAATACTCTTCGGCTTGCTATCCAGATGGCCAACGCTGCTGGCGCGTCTAGCTTCGCTCAGGCCATCTGCAAGGAATTGCTTGCCATTTTTCATACCGTTAAGGGGCGGGATATCAAATAGCCGCCTTTCAGGGGACGTTGCCATACTGCTAAGGATGGTTGTAAAGTACTCTGACATCTTCTTGATGGTAGAGTGCTCAAACAGATCTGTGTTATACATCAGCGAGCCGCGTAACCCTTCCACCGTATCGAACATACCGAGCACGAGGTCGTTCCTGGCCGCCTCTTCGTCGCCTTTTAGCACATCCAACTTTATATCACCTAGCTCAATTGATGACTGAAAGGCTTCTGCGACATGCTGTAGCACAAATACTACCTGCACCAGCGGTGCGCGGCTCATGTCCCGTTGAGCAGAATAGACTTCCACCAGTTTCTCGAAAGGCATATCCTGATGGGTATAGGCTTCTAACGCTACCCGACGAACTCGCTCCAGTACCTCACGAAAGGTTGGATTGCCAGAAAGGTCCGTTCGCAGTACCAGCGTGTTAATAAAAAAGCCAATCAGCCCTTCTGTCTCGGTCGGCATCCGGTTCGCAATGGGCGTGCCTACTGCAATATCAACTCCTTCTGTATAGCGAGCAAGCAGCATTTGAAAAGCTGCCAGTAGCAGCATAAACAGTGTGACGCCTTCCTCACGGGCCAGTTCTTTTAAGTCGTTGCTCAATTGCTTATGTAGCTCAATATCTACCTGTGCGCCATGAAATGTTCGCCTCGCCGGGCGTGGATGATCAAGAGGTAATGCCAGGGGAGAGAGTCCATCCAGTTGCTGCTTCCAATACCTCATTTGTGCCTCAAATACTTCTCCCTGAAACCATTGTCGTTGCCAAAAAGCGTAGTCGGCATATTGCACTGGCAGATCCTGTAATGGAGATGGCCTCCCGGCTACAATAGCTGTGTATAGAGCGGTCATCTCACGCAAAAATACCCCATTCGACCAGGCATCTGAAGCAATATGGTGTGTTATTAGTAGCAGCACATGTTTCCTGGTATCTAACCTCAGCAACATAGCACGAAGCATCAGGTCAGACGTCAGGTCAAACGGCAACTGTGTCTTCTCATCCGTTAATGCTTTCATCTCTTCTTCACATACGCCACTGGAAAGCACCCCCAAATCAATCACCGGCAAGAAAAAGTTTTCGGCAGGCCGAATGACCTGCACCGGCTGCTTTTCAACTACATGATAGGTTGTGCGCAAAATTTCATGCCGCTGGACAATTGTGCGTAAACAATATACTAGAGCTGCTACATTCAATTCGCCGCTTATTTGTAAACTTATAGCCTTGCTGAAAGCCGTGCTGCCAGGCTCTATCTGATCAAGAAACCAGATCCGTTGCTGAGCAAATGAAAGCGGCAGGTTTTGCGAACGCGAGGTTGGAACTAACGCAGGCATAGTCGAGGAATTACCAGAACGCAATTTCTGCTCAACAAGCTCACCCATTTTAGCTACTGTCCGAGCTTGAAATATGCTTAAAATAGGAAGTTCGACCCCGAGGATGGCCCGCACTTGCGCGATCACCTGCATGGCGACCAGCGAATGTCCCCCCTGCTCAAAAAAATCATCGTGGATCCCCACCGGCTGCCGACCCAGCACCTGCTCGAAGATCTCTACCAGCACTTGCTCCACCACGCTGCGCGCTCCCCCTGCCTGGCCTTCCCCTCGCTCCCACTCCTGCTCTGACTCTGAGGGCGCAGGTAACCGCTGTCGATCCAGCTTCCCATTGCTCGTTAACGGCCATTGCTTCACCGGCACATAGTCGCTGGGCACCATATAGTCCGGCAAGCGCTCCTCCAGGTACCCCCTCAGCTCACTCCTGCTCGGCACCGTCGTCCCCTTGCCCATCACATACGCCACCAAGCGGCTCTGTTGGCTCCCCTGCTCCTGCCACTGCACCACCACACTCTCCCTCACCTGCTCATGCCCTCGCAGCACCTCCTCGATCTCCCCCACCTCCACCCGGTACCCTCGCACCTTCACCTGCCCATCCATCCTCCCCCGATACTCCAGTTCTCCATCCCCTCGCTGCCTCACCCGGTCCCCCGTCCGATACCCCCGCTGTCCCTCCTGCCCAC